>Ga0315280_10000215_pt1 | contig 112782 bp, 91 predicted proteins | sample YL17G06_40_MG_FD_203697 | JGI IMG/M metagenome (GOLD analysis project Ga0315280, IMG submission 203697) | Sediment microbial communities from Yellowstone Lake, YNP, Wyoming, USA - YL17G06_40 | ecosystem: Environmental > Aquatic > Freshwater > Lake > Sediment | place: USA: Wyoming | collected... | reverse complement strand
CATCGTGGGGACACCGGCTTTTTCCACAAGGGAGGCGGCATGAACTTCCAAAGAGAAAAGATTCCTCCACCTTCAAAAGAGAAAAAACCTCTTGAGATCCAAGAGAGAATCCACCTGCTGGGCCGGTTGCCAACTGCCCACACGATTCCGAGCGTATCGCCCCGCGGACGCGGAAACTATCCCAGCGCCTGGCGGCTCCTCCTCTAACGTCGGCGGTCACTTGGCCGTGAAGTCGCCAAACCGGACAAGTGGCCCACGACCCTCCTTCCCGTTCTGCACCTGTCGCTCGATCTTCGGCAGCAACAACTCTTCCCAGCCCGCCGCGCTGTGCACGTTGCCCGGTCACAACTTCCGCGCTCCCAGACCTTCTCCGAGCCCAGCAGCCGGAAGGTGGGGTCCGCCGACAGCCGAGCCGCGTCGTTCAGGTCTTCGTAGCCCGCTAGCCGGCTGTATACCGATTGCCGCAAGAGGTCGGCCAGCGGGAACTGGCGGTTGCGTCCCGTGCGCGAATCCACCAGATGCTCCTCGATCAGCCCGCTCAAACCCAACCGTTCATCCAACTCCCGAACCAGGATCAGGCCGCCATCGGAAGTCACCCGCGATCCTTGAAATGCGACGCGCAAAAACCGGTTGAACCAGAGCTGGAAGGGCCGATTTTGGCTCTCACCCACTGGGTTTCTACCCCCTGAACGCTGTATTGAGGCTGGAACCAGCATGAATACTGGCGTCGCAGGTCGGTATAAGGTTAGCTCCGGAATTTGAAAACGGAAATGCGGGCTTCAAAAGAATTGCAGTGGAAGTTGATGGTTTTCCGCCCCGCAGTGAATCCTGGCACCGGGAGCTCCTGGACGCTATGTCGCGGGGCCAACAATCTTCGCAACCCTGCCATCTCGGTTGAGCTGCGGGCGCATTTGAGGGAGTACCTGGAATTCCGTCACGTCTTTCGCCAAGCCTATGCCTTCCAATTGCGGTGGGAGAAGATGCGGGCGTTGGTGCTGGGGCGCGAGGAAACGCTGCGGTTGCTTGAGGCCGAGTTGGAGAGATTCTTGCGAACCGGACCAGCGAACGGGTAAGAGATGCCCGCGCCTGATATCGTTAGCACCCGCCTGACCACCTGACGCGCCCCGCACATCAGGTTTCTAACGCAAGGCCCGCCACTGGCTCGCCGCGGCGGGCGGCCGTTCCACGCTTTCGTAACGCAAGATCCGTTCTTTGATCTTGCGGCTCTTCAAAAGAACCTCGAAAAACCGCAACGTCAGATGGCGGAGGTTGCGTTCCGAGTGTCTGGGGCGGCCTTTATTCAGGCGGTTCGGCGGTTTGTTCCTGGCCCATGCGACCCAAGATGCCGGCGCGGATCCTCTGCTTGGTCTCGAGGGTCTTATCGTGAGTCTGCCGGTAAGCGAGGAGTTCCTTCTCCGCCTCCGCTTCGCGTCCTAGACGGCGATAGGCGAAAGACAGTTGGTAGTGGGCCACAGGATTGTCGGGCTGAAGCTTCACCGCCGTCTCCAAGGGGCCGACTGCCTCCTGGGCCCGTCCGGCGGAGACCAGCGACTTGCCGAGGCCAATTTGAGCCTCGGCGAAATCCGGTTCGAGCTTTACCGCGCGCGAGAAGTGTTCGATGGCGACGCTCCATTGACGAGCCTGACGCGCCATCTCCCCTAGCTCGTATTCCGCGGAAGCATTTCCGGGATCGATCTGCAGTTCCTCTTCGAACTCCCGGCGCGCGTCATCCAAAGTGGTGGCGCCCCGCGGCCCGGTCAGGAACAGGCGCCCCAAACGGTAATGAATGCCGGGCAGCCCCGGCTTCAGGGAGAGCACTTTGCGATATTCTGCCGCCGCGTCCTCCCACTTCTCCTGCATCGCCATCACTTCGGCATTGAGCTGATGCGCCTGGTATGATCCCGGCGCCGTCACGAGCAAACGGTGCGAGGCGCGGATAGAAAGCTCGGAGTACACGTGCACGGCCAAGTAGAGGACGTCGGGGTCATCCGGGAAATCGCGGCTCAGCAGGTGGACGAAATCCACCGCTTTCTCGGGCTGGCTGAGCGCCATCGCGCACCGGACGCCGTCCATGCCCACTACTCGCTTGAGATTCTGGTCGGGGATGCGCGGCGCGTCCTTTTCGAGGTACGGCAGCGCCTCCTTGCACTGGCCGCTTTCCGCCAGACTCGCACCCAGAAAATAGTGCGCGTTGGTGAGCCCTGGCTTGAGCTTCAAGGCTTGCTGGAAGGCGCGCGCGGCCTCGCGTGGCCGCCCCGCAGAGAAGTAGGCCATCCCTAAGTTGGAGTGGAACTCGGCAACAGTAGGCGCCGTTTGTACCAGCTTCTCAAAACCGCGTACCGCGCCTTCCGCATCTCCGCGACTGAGCGCGCCTTGGGCCTCCGCAGCGGTGCGAGCCAACTCAGCCTCCTGGGCGTGCGGCACGGCAGCCGATGCCGTAGCTTTCGGAGTTTTCTGCGCGGCGACGTGGCTAACCCCAATGAGGATTGCCAATACGACCAGGAGATGCAGTAGTTTGGGTTCTGTCCGTTTATGCACTGCGCCTCCGTTTACGACCTGGCTCTCTCGGGAACCTACAGAACCGCTTGTCGCAACCGGCGAGGATAGGAGCAAACCGGCCGCCAGTCAAACTACCCTGAGCGCTCGCCTTGCTCAGGCCGATGGCGGGGGAGTTGCCAGGCTCGCACGCCAGCCCGCTAACTCGCGCGCGCCAAGCCGAGTTCGGCCAGCACCCAACAATGCTCCCAGAATAACCTCCAAGGTGTCGATTAGGCGCACGTCACCCGTCTGGATCAAATAGTTGGCCATCCGCAACAACTGCAACTGCCGGGGAGTGTAACTCTCGACGCCGGGTTGCGGCGGCTTACCCCGGCCGGTGCGCAGCAGGTCCATGATGCAGTAGCCAGAGGCGGTGATGGCGCACTGCAAGCTCCCCATGGCGCCCGGCCGCTCCTGGAAGAGTTCACTGACCGGGACTCCCAGGGCCTCGGCGATCTTGCGGAGGGTCTTGGGCCGAGGTTCAAGGCGACGATTCTCAATGCGCGAAAGGTATGAACTGGCAATCCCCGTGCATTCGCTTAACTGGCGCTGGCTCATCCTCTTCTGGTTACGGAACTGCATAATGCGGGTTCCGAGGCTCATCGCGTGCCCTCCTTGTTGCACTTCTCAACGGCATCTTAACATAAATGTAATAAAAATGGCCCTACCTTGCTGAGTGGCTTGACACTATTGTAAAGTCCGGTATCTTCTGTACGGGAGCCACTAAAGCAATTAGGAGCTGAGGCAATTTGAGGAATAGAGGTGTCCCGGAATCCTATCGGCCCTTCCGCTCGTTCGACACGGAAGGCGGCGCCCGCGAAGGCACAGGGACGCGCACGGCGTCGGCCGGCGCGGCGCTCCAGCAAACTGAGTTGGGGGCGGAGGTAAACGAAAGCGCCCTGTGGCAGTGCTATCAAGCAGTGGCGCGGTACCTCGAAAGGTAGCCCGACGACTGGCGGCAGGATTCCGGAGAACAGAGTTTAGGTAGAAAGGGCAAGGACGGCAACGAACGCTCATTTGCCTTCCGCGCCCGGGAGGGAAGCGGCATATAGACTGCGACGATTGAAAGCGCTACCAACAAGCCCACCGACCCGTCCGGGACCTTAATTAGCAACCCCACAATCCTGCCTGATAAGCCCTGAGCCGGACGGGTCTGCCTGTTCTCATGCGGCCACTCGCCTGTGAATTCAACGACCCATCCTCTTTGCCCTCCCGGAGCTACACGCCGTGCTAGAATGCCGCCGCTCAAAGCATGGACGGCGAAGGCGCGATCATCCCTGTCACCGAAACCCCTCCGGCCCCGCGGGTGCCCTTGCACCTGCGGTATTTCTCCCTGCTGCGCAGCAACTCGAATTTCCGGCGCCTCTGGATGGCGCAACTGGTCAGCGAACTCGGCGACTGGTTCTATTACCTGGCTGTGTATGACTTGCTGCTGGCCACCACCCACAGCGGCAAGGTAGTGGCGTGGGCGCTGATCATTCAACTGATACCGTGGATCGTGATGACGCCCCTGACGGGGGCGATTGCGGACCGTTTCCCGCGCCGGGCCCTTATGATCATCGCTGACGTGGCGCGCGGGTTTGTGGTGCTGGGACTGCTGCTCTGCCGCACGGCGGCCGATGTGTGGTTGGTCTATGTGCTGCTGGCTGTGGAGATGGCCTTAGCCTCGGTCTTCGAGCCTGCCCGCAGCGCCCTGCTGCCCAACGTCGTCACTCCTGAAGAGATCCTGCCTGCCAATGCCCTGTCGTCTGCCACGTGGTCCTTCTGCCTAGCAGCCGGCGCGCCGCTGGGTGGCGCCGCGACCGCGCTGCTGGGCCGCAATCTGGCCTTCGTTCTGAATTCCATGTCCTTCTTCCTCTCTGCGTTGCTCACTCGGCGGATTGTTGTCTTGGAAACTCACACCCAGAGGGAAAAGGGAAGCAGCGCCCGCGACATGGCGCTCAAAGGGATCAGGAGTTTCAAGGAAGGAGTGGACTACATCCGGCACAACCCCAGGGTGTACGTCCTCATCCTCAGTAAGGGTGGCCAGGGATTGCTCGGCGGAGCGATCCTGCTGCTGGCCGTCTTCGGAGAACGGGTGTTTCCCCTTGCCGGCCGAGGAGCTCTGGCGATGGGGTTACTTTATTCAGCCCGCGGAGTGGGGGCGGGTGTGGGTCCGCTGCTGGGTGCCCGCCTCACCGGCGGAAATGAAAAACGCATGTGGGAGATCATCGCCGTGAGCTTCCTGTTGATGGGTGCGGCGTATGTGGCTTTCGGCTTGGCGCCCAGCCTGCTCTTGGCTTGTCTGGCGGTCATGCTCGCACACATGGGCGGAAGCAACATCTGGGTGGTGTCCACTTCCCTGCTGCAAATGCACACCACCGACCAGGTTCGCGGACGCGTTTTCGCTGTGGACTTTGGATTTCACACGCTGGTGGCTGCCGTCGCAACCTGGCTGACCGGCGTCGGGCTCGACGATTGGAAACTCACGGCCCGCTTTCTTGCAGTGGCGTTAGGAACCGTCATGATGCTTCCGGGATTTCTGTGGCTGCCGCTACAGGCGCGTGTCAACCGGCAGCAAGAAGCCGGGGCCGTAGGGCGACAGCGGACGGATCGCGGTGAGGGTTCGGGAGTATCTTCATAGAGGGGTATCTGGGGTGCGCCATGGGGCGCCCCACAAGTGCTTGGTTGGAAGAGCACGCGTAATTATGTGTGAACGGGAAGGGCGGGCTTTTAAGCCCGCCGCAACTCCCCCACCCCCTCACCCCGAGCCCCTCTCCCCCTTGTGGGGGAGAGGGTAGCCGAAGGCCGGGTGAGGGGGCCGCTACGGCGGGTGAGGGTTCGATGTTCCCCTGTTTCGTTGCTGATCGCATGCTGGGCAGGCTGGCTCGCATGTTACGCCTTCTCGGCTATGACACTGTCTATTCCTCCAAGCTCTCTCCTGTGCAAATCACGGAACTGGCGCAGCGCGAGAACCGGGTTGTGCTGACGCGCGGCGACATCAGCAGACGGTTCGTCGGCATCGAGCAGGTGATGAGTCTGAAGAGCGAGAACCCGCCGGAGCAGTTGCGCGAGGTGGTGGCGAGACTCAGGCTGGACACACGCACGGGTCTCTGGACACGCTGCACGCTTTGCAACAACGCCATCGTACCAATCGAGAAGGCAGCGGTCGAAGCACTGGTCAAGCCGAAGGTGCTCCAGATCTACAGTGAATTCTTCCGCTGCGCGGGCTGCGGACATATCTACTGGCGCGGCTCTCACGTCGAACGGATTCTCAAGAATCTGACAGCAGTTCTGGGTCAGTCGGAGAAATGATGCTCATCCTTTAGATCTGACGAGGAGCAGTTCTTCGCGCTTTTGGTTCGGACTCCTGGTTCGCAAGGTCCAATTAGGCGTTGCGACGCTGGCTGGTGACGTTATATGTTGACGACCCCTGTGAGCAAGACGATGCGGGGGCGACAGATAACTTCAGGGAGAAACTGGGATGCGAGTGTTAGTGACCGGCGGGGCCGGATACATCGGAAGCCATACGGCCAAGGCGTTAGCCCGCGCCGGATACGAGCCTGTGGTGTTGGACAACCTCAGCGCCGGCCACCGGTGGGCCGTGAAGTGGGGTCCGCTGGTGGAAGGAGACTTGGCCGACACCGACTTGGTGAAACGGGTGATCCGCACCCATCACATCGAGGCAGTACTGCACTTTGCGGCGAGCCTTTACGTCCAGGAGTCCATGACCCAGCCTCGGAAGTATTTCTGGAACAATGTCGTGAACACCTTGAAACTCCTGGACGCCATGATCGACACCGGCGTGAAGCACATCGTCTTCTCCTCGTCGGCCGCCACGTACGGCGATCCGCAAACGACTCCCATTCCTGAGGATCATCCCACCCGTCCGGTGAATCCCTACGGTGAGACCAAGCTCTGCATGGAGCGTGCCCTCCAATGGTACGGGGTTGCCTACGGCCTGCGGTGGGTGGCGTTGCGCTACTTCAACGCGGCAGGTGCGGACCCGGACGGAGAGCTTGGGGAAGAACATGATCCGGAAACTCACTTGCTCCCTCTGGTCATCCTGGCGGCGCTTGGCAAGCGTCCTTACGTGGAGGTCTACGGGACGGACTACCCCACGCCCGATGGTACGGCCATCCGGGATTACATCCACATTGTCGATCTGGTGGACGCCCATGTGCGAGGGCTCCGCCACCTGCAAGCAGGCGGGGAAAGTCTCGCCTTGAATGTGGGCGCCGGTCGTGGGCATTCGGTCCGAGAGGTCATCCAGGCGGTGGGACAACTATGTGATGGGCGCGTGCCAGTGCGGGATGGATCGAGACGCACGGGGGATCCTCCCATTCTTGTCGCCGACCCCTCAAGGGGTAAGAAGACCCTCAACTGGGAACCGCAATACCCTGACCTTGACTCCATTGTGAAGAGCGCCTGGAACTGGCATGCAGCGCGGGCTCGCCAGCGATGAGAGTTTCTACTCCACGGTGACGCTTTTGGCGAGGTTGCGCGGCTTGTCCACATCGCAGCCCCGCAGCACTGCGCAGTGATACGCAAAAAGCTGCAAAGGGACAGCCGTGAGGATAGGCATCAGGATTTCGTGATTGTCTGGAACTAAGACGAGGTCATTCACGAGGGCACCCAGTTTTGTATTGCCGACAGTCGTCACGGCCACGATGCGCCCTTCGCGAGCACGAATCTCCTGGATGTTGGAAACCACCTTGTCATAAGAGCCATCCTCGGGGGCGAGGGCCATGGTGGGGAAGCTAGGATCGATCAAAGCGATAGGCCCGTGCTTCATCTCTCCTGCGGCGTAGCCCTCGGCGTGAATGTACGCGATCTCTTTTAGCTTCAGGGCGCCCTCGAGGGCGATGGGGTACTGGTATTTTCTTCCAATATAGAGAAAGTGCTGCGCGCCGCAGTACTTCTGCGCCAGTTCGTGGATCCGGTCCGACTGCTGCAAGATCTCGCGAATCTGATCGGGCAGCTTCTCCAGCCCCCGAAGGATCTGCGAACCCTCCTCGTAGGAAAGGTCCCGGCTCCGGCCCATTAGCAGGGCCATCAGGGTGAGGATCGTCAACTGCGAGACGAAGGATTTGGTGGAAGCCACTCCCACTTCGATTCCGGCATGCGAGTACACGCCCACATGAGTTTCTCGGGCGATCGTGCTGCCCACGACATTCACCAGCCCGAGAACCAACGCGCCTTTCCGCTTCGCCTCGCGCAAGGCGGCAAGGGTGTCGGCGGTCTCTCCTGACTGGCTGATCGCCAGCACCACAGTGTTTTGCCGGAGGTTGAGCTTGCGGTAGCGAAACTCCGACGCCAGCTCCGTCTCGACGGCCAAATCGGTGAGCGCCTCAAAAACGTAGCGCGCGAAAAGGCCCGCATAGTAGCTGGTGCCGCAACTGACGATGATGAGGTGGCGGGCCTGCTGAAGCCGGTCCTGGATGGCCTCCAGACCGCCCAGCTTCGCCACACCCTCCGCATGGTTCACCCGGCCTCGCAGCGCGTTCTCCACAGCTTCTGGCTGCTCAAAGATCTCCTTCAGCATGAAATGCGGGAAATTGCCGCGATCCATTGCCTCGGGACTCACCTCGAGCAGCGTCGCTTCCCGGCTCACGGCGCGGTTCTCCAGCGTGGTGATCGAGAAGCGGCCCGGCTCCAGCCGCGCCACTTCGTTATCTTCCAGATACACGACCTGATCAGTGTGCTGCGCGAGCGCGGAAGCGTCGGAAGCGGCCAGCGATTCTTCCTTCCCGATCCCCAGGATGATGGGACTCCCCCGCCTTGCCACGATGATTTGGTCAGGGTGCGCCGTGTGGACTACAGCTATGCCGTAGGTGCCCTGCACCTGCAGAAGCGCCTTCTGCACGGCCGCCTCGAGGTTACCCTGATAGGCGCTCTCAATTAGGTGGGGCAGAACCTCGGTATCGGTTTCCGAACGAAACGCGTGTCCGGCGGCCAGCAAGCGTTTCTTCAGAGCCAGGTAGTTCTCAATGATGCCGTTGTGGGCGAGAAAAATCTTGCCGGAGCAATCGATGTGGGGGTGAGCGTTAGCTTCCGTGGGCTTTCCGTGGGTCGCCCACCGCGTGTGCGCAATGCCCACCCCACCCGCGGGATTCTCCCGCCAGACGCGTTGCTCAAGCGCTGCAACCTTGCCGACCGCCCTGGCCCAGTACGGCGGGCTATTGAGGATGACGACGCCGCTGGAATCGTAACCACGATATTCCAGCCGCTTCAAACCCTCGATCAGGATTTCGCGAGCGAGTTGCCGACCTGTGTAGGCGACGATTCCGCACATAGGAGTAGCTCTCAGCGTTCAGCTAACAACATTCAGAGGTAGCCCATTTCGCGCGCTAAGTCGCGCAGTTGCGATCCCCCGAGAAAAAGCTCCGCCTGGGTAGCGTCATACCCTCGCTGGAGGGTGCGGCGAAGGAAGAGCGCAGCGATTTCTGCGAGCTGCTGGTCGCTCAGGTACTTCTGCTCACGCTCGCGCAACTCCGCGAGCGTCGCGCAGGAGATTGCGACGGTCACGTGCTGTCCGTCCACCAGAAAGACGCAGTCAATCGTGTCGCTGTGCCGGGTAGCGATGGCCGGAAAAAGATGGACAAACCTCACCTTAACCGGCTCGCACAGCCCCCTGGAAGTGACCTCGAACGGAGTGACAGTATAGCTCATTGCGATAGTTCTCAGGTTGCCGGTGCCACAGGGCCACGACCCCAGGAACAAGAGTACCATTATAATTCATGTCCTGACATTCAGCAGATTATGCTACTGCGGAAAGCAGTATCGGGGTGGGGGGTGAGTTTGCTTTGTCCCAGAACGCAAGGCCACGCCCGCTCAAGACCTCCCATGCCCCGCCTCTCCCCGAGGAACCGCCAGCGGGCTCAACCAGACGAGGTGCCCCACCAGATTCATGCAACTTTTCGGGCACCGGATTCGTCTAATAAAGTAACTCAACTCTAATGACTACCTGGGGAAGTGGGTAGCCTCAGAGATCTGAGTTACCCACTTCCTCCTTCCTGCTCAGGCTGGCACAGTGCATTGAAACCCTCCGCTCGAAGCACCTGACCTTTGCCTTTGCCAAGCTGGCGAGAAACGGTTTGCATGGGGCAGGAATGGTGTATATACTCCCTCGCAGCGTCAGCCAGCGGGTAACAGGGACTCCACTGTGGCCAAAAAGGCTCAAGACAGCAAGAAGCAAAATCAATCGAACCGTTCCTCATCTCCCCTCGACTTGGTTAGAGAAGTAGAAGAGCTGGGTACCGAATTCTGTACCCCTCTCGAACCCCAAGGGGTTATGGATGCGGTCGTCAAGCGGCTCGTGGACCGGTACAGAGTGAAGACGGCCGGCATCTGGCAGTTGAACGAAGCCGAATCCATGCTCGAGTTGAGCGCCGGGGCAGGAACACGGCAACTCCCGCCGTCTCTTAAGAGAACAGCGCTGCAACAAACCTTCTTAGGGCAGGCCGTTGAGGATCGGCTGCCTCACATATACGCGGTGGACAGTACCGCTGGAGACGAACTAGCTGCCTGGGCAAATCAGCACCAGTTGGCTTTCGTCGCCGCTTACCCTCTGCTTCACGATTCCAAAGTTCATGGTGTGCTCCTGCTCGCCTGCACGAAAGCTCCGGCGGAGCCCCTGCTGGCCCTGTTCCGACTGCATGCGCGGCTGGCCTCCTTGGCGTTGCGCGATGCTGAGCTGATCTCCTCTGCTCAAAAGAGTCTGGCTAAACTGAGCTTTCTGGTGGAAGCCAGCAAGGCACTTGGCTCCACGCTCGACCTAGGCGAATTGCTTGGCCGCATACTGCATGTGGCGAAAACCCAGGCGGACGCGGAGCGCGGCACCCTGTTCCTGGTGGACGAGAAAACGGAGGAAATCTGGTCACTGATTGCCCACGGGCTCGAGAAACAGGAGATTCGCCTGCCCCTGGGTCGAGGCATCGCCGGTCGCGTAGCCAAGACGGGGGAAATCCTAAACATCCCTGACACTTATGCGGACCCGCGCTTCGATCGCAACGTAGACCACCGAACGGGCTTCCACACGCGCAACATCCTCTGTCTGCCTATCCGGAACAAGGCAGGAAAAATCATTGCCGCGCTGCAACTGCTGAACAAGAAACACGGAAGCTTTACGGAGGAAGACTCCGATTTTCTGCTCACCCTATCCGGCCACATGGCTCTGGCGTTAGAGAACGCTCAGCTCCACCGCGATCTGCTGGAAAAGGAGCGCCTGGAAAAGGAAATGGCGCTCGCGCGGGGCATCCAACGCAGCTTGCTGCCCGAGTCAACACCCCTGGTGCGCGGCTTTGACATCGCGGTCCTCAACGAACCCTGCTACGAGGTGGGCGGCGACTATTACGACTTCTTGAGCCTGGGCCCCAATACCCTGCTGGTGGTAGTCGCCGATGTGGAAGGCAAGGGTATAAGCTCGGCCATGGTGATGTCTAATCTCCAGGCCACACTGCGGGCGTTAGTACTTCACCTCCACTCCCTGGACGACATCGCTGAATCTCTTAACCGCATGATCCTGACCGATACGCGCGGGGGAAAGTACCTGAGCTTGTTCCTGGGATTGATCGACATCCGCCGCAAGTCCGTTCACTATATCAACTGCGGTCACGTGCCCCCGCTCATCGTGCGACCCAGTGACGTTATTCAGCTTACTGAAGGGGGCATGGTGATCGGGCTCTTCGAGAACGTCCAGTACCAGCGTGGACAGGCCAAACTCCAGACCGGGGACGTTCTGATCCTGTGCACCGACGGCATCACCGAGGCGATGGACGCACAACATGAGGAATTCGGCCTCGAGCGCCTCGTCTCTTCAGTCCGCCAAGCCGCGACCAGCAGCGCAACAGAAATCGTTACCGCAGTCGGCACCGACGTAGCACGGTTTTCACGCCAAGGAACTCATATCGACGACAAAGTAATGATCGTTGTTAAGGTGGCATAAGAGGAATCCGCCTCCCGTTTGCACCCAAGCTTTGCCACGTTCGGCAAGATCCCGCACGCTCACTTGAAGAGCCTACTTCATCGAGGTTCGACCTCGGTCAGGACCAATCTGACCGGGCTTCCACCACCGAATTTCCGGGTCAGCCAGTCTTCCATGTCTGCCCGCAGAGCTTCACGGTCCACCCGGAAGCTTGCCTCCAATAGACCATCAGCTATCGGCAGGGTTTCATCAAAGGCAGAGCGTCCTGTGAAGCTGCACATGCAGAAGTTGTCCAGCCAGTCGATAGGACAGGCCCGCGTGCCCTCGGAAGTCAGTACGTCGACGCGGGTTTTGCGGGCAAACACGTTGTTCTCGCCACTCCATCGCACGGGCGTCTCTACACACGGGAGCCAGATCCCAAAGCCCCCAGGCCTCAGGATTCTAATCACTCCGCGCAGCCGAGGAAAGCCATCCGCGGTCCTGTGCCGGCGAGGTCTCGTCTAAATCCAAGGAAAACATTGCTCCCTGGGGCTGCGATAGCCGAGGGAAGACCCGTCGGAGGACGGCCGAGTCTCTATCGCCGGAAGAAAGAGAGCCAACGGCGCTTCCGCTTGCCCGGCTCGGGTTCAATAGGCGCGGGTTGCGGCGGAAGCGGCTTTCCATTGATAACCGTCTCAGGGTTCTTCTTAAGAAGAAGGTCGGCCCTGTCCTGCCCATTGGCCTCCGCCAGCTTCCGGTAGCACACCGAGAGGATCGGCGGACGATACCTGGGGTCATGAGCATCGGAAGCAAAGAAGTGAACTAGATTCCGGTCCAGCCAGTGTTCGGCAAGGCGCATCGCCCGTGAACCGAACCCACCGGTATACGACTGCGCGGTGAGCTGGATCAGACATCCGCGCGTGACCCAGTGATGCAGTAAACCAGACCGGCGCTGGCAAACCGGGTTCCGTTCGGGATGCGAGATGATGGGAGTGAGCCCGGCCACCTGGATCTCGTAGAAGATCCGGTCGAGTTGGTCGGGGATGAACTGGTCGGAGAGCTCGACCAGCAAATAGGAGGTGCGGTTGAGAGTGAAATCGCCGGGATTTTGAAGAACCTGCTGAAGGTTCTCGTAGGAAAGGTGGAAGTCGCAACCAGGCAGAAGCTTTGGCGTCTCGCCGACAGCCGCCTGAAGTTCTGCGATCTTCTCCACATTGACCTCCGGCTTGAACGCATAAGTGTAATCGCAGTGGGGAGTAGCTACCAGATGGGTGATGCCGTCGGCAGCCGCCATTTGGCACATGGCGATCGAAGCTTCGAACGATTCCGCACCGTCATCCAGTCCGGCTAAAGGGTGGCAGTGAATGTCGATCATCGCATATGCTCAGGGAATACAAGCATGTGGGCCCCAACGCCTATAGGCCAAGGCCTGCCTTGAAGGGGTTCCAGCGGCTGGCACAAAGGTTCTGGGCATTCACCGATGCTGCTCGAATTTGCCATCCAATATCACGTTCAGCGGGCCCCAAGAGCCTGGCTGTCAAGTCCAATCCCCCGGATTGAGGCAGCTTTGCGAACCTCTCAGCTTAACATGCTCCGGCATTTTTTGAACAATTCGCTTGAAAACCTGCCAGCGTCTCTGGTATGGAGGAGGCAGCGGTTGGGGAGTTAGCGGTTCGCTCGCATCGCCAGTAGGGTGGAATCAAGCATAGGGAGGAACTCATGTTCCACGCTTATCGCAGGAGCGCAGTTGTGATTTGGCTCAGTCTGCTACTCATCTTGCTCGTCGGCCCACTGCGTGCGGCTATCACAGGCGCAATAGGGACAGTGCGTTCAGACGGCGTGGTTTATCTGGATCAAGCCGTCGCGCAAAGGGAAGCCACGGTGTACAGCGGCGACCTTGTGAGGACCGAAGAAGGCCGGGCAGTCGTCTCCTTTGTGGGCGGTGACCGCCTGCTGCTCAACCGGCAATCGCGCGCGTCTTTCCAACGATCCTCAGACGGGTTTTCCGTGAGTCTTGAGAGAGGTCAGCTCTCCTTGAGCACTTCAACCCCGTAGCTCATCCAGGTAGCGGCCGATGGCCTTGCCGTCACCCGTGCCGGATCCTTCCCCAGCCTGGCGGAAGTTGCCCTCAGTGCCGACGGCTCTGTTGTGGTGGCGGTTCATCGCGGGACCATTGCCGTGGCAAATCTGCAGTCGCAACCGGTCCTCGTTGACGCGGGCCACATCCTGACGGTAAGCCCACGCCTCGCCCAAAGTCAGAAGGACGTAGGGACAGCCGCCCACGGGAAGAAGTCGCTCGGAGAGAAATTGCGGACCTTCCAGATCGGCCACCTCAGCCACTCCGCCTCAGCAGCTCTTCTCGTCGGCGTGGTGGGAGGAGGCGCCGCCGCGGCTATCGCGATTCCGCAAGTCCTTGAGGAAGAGGCTGCAAGTCCCTCAAACCCGTAGGTCGTGAGCCTAGCGGCCGGCTCATGGGGGCCGGAGCTGGGAACCTAGCCACTTTGTCCCAATCGGCAGGGACGCCAACGAGACATCACGAGTGGATCATCCAGGTCCATGCCGTCAGCTGCTCATCGAATCTCATCCCGAAAGGCCGAGCAGGACCGCTGCATGCTCCTGCAAACGGACTCCCCGCACTCCAGGTGCTCCCCGTCCCGACTTTGAGTGTGAATGACGGGTTGGGGCGCGGCAGGAGTGCAAAAATCCGTATTTCCGCTCCCAAATATAGAAATCCAGAGAGACTGCGTGGAGGGGAGAGGTCTGTCGTCGGCATCTGCTCCAGCATACTCTCTGAAACACAACCAGTTAGCGAGAAACGGGGACAAAGGGAGTTCAGTACCCGCTTGGAACGCGGCGTGCTCCAGAAGGAAGCGAGCTGACACCGGACGATCCAAAAGGATTGCCGGTGGCAGTGCGGAGTTTAGACCCAAGACCCGACGCTTGGAGGGGGGAGTCAACTTCCCCCTCTTTTTCTTTGGGGGGAATGTGCGCCACCTCGTAGCTCTGGATTGCTACCACGAACATCCCCTGATAGGATCCCTGAAAACCGCAACCGAGCATCGTGGCTTCTCTCCCCAACACAGCCTTGGCAGGACAGACTGTAGCTCCAGGGCCAAGCGCTTTCGTTGCTGACATCCCGGCACAACATGACCAACAGTCGCAGCCCTCGAGAGTTCGCTTCGCACTCTCAGGTCGTTTGACTGTGACGAGAACAAGCTTACTTCCGCTCTGCGCAGGTCCGTGTGCCGTCCACCTGAGACCAAGCTTTGCTGCCGCCGCGGAACTGTGAAACGAACTCGGCCAAAGGCAAGCGTAACTCCTCGTAAGTCCACGGACTGCGGAGTACCCACAGAATGAGTTGATCCTTGCCGCTTGACTTCAAAAATCCCACTGGCTAGAGTGGCCTGAGCGCGATGGAAAGCATCTCTTTCGAGTCGTATTGTTGAACCTGATGATCGGTGCCTTGGTGGCAAACTTTGCGAAGCGCACGGTGCTGGCCGTGCAGGAGTTCACATTCCTGCTGGTCAGTTCCCTACGGCACGCCTTCACTCGGCCAAGGTATCTGGTGGACACGCTCGTGCAGATGGACGTAATCGGGTTCGGATCTCTCCCCATCGTTTTGCTGACCGGTTTCTTCACCGGTGGGGTGCTTGCTCTACAGACCTACCGAACCCTGAGTACGTTCGGCGAAGTGGGTCTGCTGGGTCAAGTTGTGGCGCTTTCGATGGTACGCGAGCTGGGACCGGTCCTGACCGCGTTGATGGTCGCGGGACGGAATAGCTCGGGGATCGCCTCGGAAATCGGCTCCATGCTGGTTAGCGAGCAAATTGACGCCATGCGCGCGCTCGGAACCGACCCGCTGCGCAAGCTGGTTACACCGCGCCTTTTCGCAACCCTCCTGACCTTGCCTCTCCTGACGGTCCTGTCGGATTTTTTCGGGATGCTGGGAGGCGCGGTTGTCAGCACGTCAACAGCACGGCTGAGCAGCGCAGAATACTGGACATCGGCTTATCAGGCTCTGTACTTTGAAGACGTGGCTCAGGGTTTGATGAAGCCTTTCATTTTCGCGGTCGTTGTGGCGCTGGTGGGCTGCTACTTCGGCCTGCATACGACAGGGGGAACCGAGGGTGTAGGACGCTCGACGACACAGGCCGTGGTCGTCGCCTGTGTGCTCATCCTCATCCTGGACTTCTTTTTTACCAAGTTCCTTATCGCCATTGGGTTCTTCTAGGCTGCCCTACCCTGGGACAAGAATGGCAACCCCGCGTGTGCATCCCTGGCAGTTCAGGTTTGCGACGTGAACACTCGAGGCGCTGCGACATCGTCCTCCGCGCCAGAAGGGAGTGCACTGACGGCTCCGGTTATCGAGCTTCGCCACGTTTCGTTGGCCTTTGAGGAAAAGCAGGTCCTCAACGACGTGTCTTTCCATGTGACAGCCGGGGAAACGCTCGTCCTGCTTGGGGTGACAGGTTCTGGGAAATCAGTCGTGTTGAAACTGATCCTCGGCTTGCTGAAACCGGACTCCGGACAAGTCCTGATCGACGGCCAAGACCTTGTGCCGCTTTCCGAGATCCAGCTCTATCCTCTCCGGCAACGCATGGGCATTGTCTTCCAGGAGGGCGCGCTGTTTGATTCCCTCTCGGTTTATGAAAACGTCGCGTATCGGCTGCGTGAAGAAGGAGCCAAAGACGAGGCGTGGATTGAGCGACGCGTGCGAGAGGTTCTCCGCTTTGTGGAGATGGAACAGGCGCTCGAGAAGATGCCCGCCGAGTTATCAGGTGGCATGCGACGCCGGGTTGCCATCGCCCGGGCGATCATCAACGAGCCATCGATCATGCTCCACGATTCGCCTACGGCTGGCCTGGACCCCGTGACAGCGCATACCATCAACCTTCTTATCGCCAAGCTGCGGGATGTACAAAAGGTGAGCTCCGTGGTCGTCACCCACCGCCTCGCCGACGCCGTTGTGCTGGCCAACTTTACGTACTCCGTAGAGAAGCAAGGACTGGTTCCCGTCACCACTGACGGCGGGGCGGAGCGTCGGGCTCCTACCCAGTTCCTGGTGCTGCGCGATGGCACAGTGTACTTCTGGGGTTCGACAGATGAATTGACCGCTGCCCAAGACCCCTACCTGCGAAAATTCCTCGTCTGAGTTCGCCACCCCCAACAGGATGGAATACAATACCGGGAGAGTGTTTTGGGAGGGAGAAAAGCGATGCCTCAACGCAAACAGATTACCTGGGCACAGTTGCGCGTGGGCGCACTGGTGCTGGTCAGCTTGACCGTTTTCGCCATCGGCGTCTTTTTTATTAGTGGGCAGGTGGGGTTCTTTACGCGCAAATACACCCTGAAGACGTATTTCTCCGGCGCCGCGGGTCTGCGAGAGGGATCACAGGTACGCTTGGCCGGAGTTCCTGTCGGCGTGGTGCAGAGAATCCGCATTTCGAGTTATCTGGAGCCGGAGCGAGCGGTGGAGGTGCTAATGCGCGTCCCGCTTAGTTACCAGCGCGAGATTCGCGTGGATTCGGAAGCACGGCTGGCCACCGCTGGCTTGCTCGGTGAAGCGTTCGTGGACATCACCCGCGGGAGGCCGGACCAACCCATCGTGGCGGACGGTGGCGAAGTGAAGAGCGTCGAGGAAGCGGACATCAAGCGGATCGTCCAGAACACCAACGACGTGATCTCGAACCTTCGCGTCCTGAGCACCAAGCTCAATGACATCACCAATCAGATCCAGTCGGGCCAGGGCTCGATGGGCAAGCTCATTTACGACCAGGCACTATACAACCGCCTGAATGAAACCACCGGCAGTGTCCAACGCCTGGTCACCCGCGTGGAAAGGGGCGAGGGGACCCTCGGCAAGCTCATGTCCGACGAAACACTCTACCAGCGCACCGTGGCTACCATCGATCGTCTGAACCAGGTAGTCGATGACGTGCAGCATGGTAAGGGCAGCCTCGCCAAGTTCATTTCCGATCCCTCCGTTTACGACAACGTGAACAACGTGGTTTCACGGACCAACACGCTTCTGGAGAACGTCAATCAAGGCAAAGGCACGCTTGGCAAATTGGCGACTGACCCCCAGCTCTATAACCGCCTGAACGAGACCTTTGACCGCATGAACATCGTCTCGACCCGGATCGAGCAAGGACAAGGCACACTCGGGAAACTTTCGACTGACCCGACGCTCTACAACAACCTGAGTGACAGTTCGCAGTCCCTAAAAGAATTCCTGACGGAATTCAAGAAGAACCCGAAGAAGTACTTAAGTTTTAAGGTCCGGCTGTTCTAGCGCATAGTCACGTACTGGGGCTTTCTCCAACCTCGCTCGCAGCGCCTCACTGGATGTTGTACACTTCTGTTGAGGGTTGGCATCACTCCATCGGTGGAAACTGCCGATTAGAGACTGAGGGTTCGCGAGATTCGTGAACCCGACTTCCCGAGACCCAGATGGTTCCCCAGCGCGAACGCCGAAAGCAGTTGGCAGAGATCGAGCGAAGAAGTTGGCAGCTCTGGGCCTTGAGCCTGATGATCATGGGCTTACTGGCCCTGGGTATTGTCCTCTTTTTCTATCCTGCCCTCCGAGCCCCGGTAGAGTATTTTGGACATCGCCACCTAAACCTGCCCCAACTTGTCCTGGGTTTGTTTTCGCTGGTTGTGCTAAGCGGGTTCTACGTTGTGACGAAACAGCGGGAACTGAACGCTCTCCGGAATTTCATCATTGCGGCTTACACCGCAGCGGCGGTCTCCCGAGATGCCTATCCCCGCGACTCGCTAACGGGCGCCTTGGACCGCTCCGCCCTCCCAGACGTTCTGAGGCATGAAAGCGCGCGGGCTGAGCGAACTCACAGCTCGCTTTGTCTGGTTTTGTTCGACATCCAGAAATTCCACTTGGTCAATGAACGTGAGGGGAACATGGTGGGTGACTTGGTGCTCAAGGAACTGGCCCTCACACTTCAAAGGACCGCCCGTCAGACTGACACCGTCTTAAGATATGGGGGTGACCAGTTCCTCTGCTTGCTGGCAGGAACCCCCCGCGAGGGCGCAGACCCTTTCGTCCGAAGGATCCACATAGCCTGCGAGCGCGTGAGTCGACTTCGCAATCTCATCTTGGATTTTGGGATCGCCGTTCATCAGGCAGGTGCGGACCCTGAGGCAACCGTCGCCGAGGCGGAACAGGATCTCGCTGCCAGGAGGCAGATTCTCCCTCCTACCCCGTCCATCAACGCCCCCGCACACTGACCTGTGGATTCCATTCCCCCCTAGCAGCCCAGGCGGCTTGAAAGCGCCGCGCCTCCGCGCTCACTCTACCCGAGTAGCGAACCCCGTCCGGCTCGAAATCCGCCAGGAGACTCTTCCGAAGATGTAGTTCCAGGAAGCCGCCAGACGCCAGAAAAGGAAAAGCTGCCGGTAGCCAAAATACTCCACCAAGGAGAAGAGCAGTAGCAGAAGCGTGTCCCGTGGAAACCGGTGTCGCGGAAAATGCGTCTGGTCAAGGAGGATGGCCATCAGAGAAGACAGGATGCCTGCGAAAAATGCCAGGGCCAGGTAAAGAACCAAGGCCGTTCCGTTCAGTAGCCCGAGGGCGTAGAAAAGCGGCACGAGAACCACGCCGAGAAGCTCCACAAGCGGGCCACCGAGCTCGTGAATCACCTGATGGGGGAATGATAGCATCCCGACCACACCATAACGGGGCCGGAAACACATGGACTTATGCGCGGCGATGGTTTGCCACAACCCTTCGTGCCACCGCTTGCGCTGCCGGCTCAGCATCCGGGCGGTGCTCGGCATCTCCGTCCAGCAGACCGCGTCTGGGGCAAACAGGATTCTCCAATCGAGTCTGTGTTCCCGCGTGTAGCGGTGCAACCGGACTACGAGTTCGAGATCCTCGGTCACCGTCCGCGTGCTGTATCCGCCGACCTTCACGCAAGCTGCCTTTTGGAACAGGCCGAACGCCCCTGGCACAACCAGCAGGCCGTTGATTTGGCTCCATCCTGCGCGGCCGGCCAGAAAGCTCCGCAGGTACTCAATCATCTGGAGGACGACCCAGAAGTTCAGGAGAAGGCGAGGGCGTCGCACACGGCCCACATCGACAACTGAGCCGTTAACTCCGCGAACGATCCCACCCACCGCCACAACTCGATCCGGATCCTCAAAGATGGTCCGCAAAGCGTTGGCGAGCGCTTCGGGTTCGAGCAAGGAGTCAGCGTCCATTGCCAGGAAGTACGGATTCTGGGAGAAATTGATGCCGGCGTTCAACGCGTCAGCTTTCCCGCCGTTCTCCTTATCGACCACCACCAATCTGGGTTCCACCGTGCTCACGTAGAAATCTCGGACGCGCCGAGTGGGAAGGTCGCCGCTCGGCCGAACCTCTGCTTTGCGAAGGGAAAACGAACGGATCAACTCGTCCAGCGTCCGGTCCACGCTGCCGTCGTTGACCACGACCACTTCAATCCGCGAGTACCTCATCGCGAGCAGGGAGTGCACACTCTGCACGATGACCCGTTCCTCGTTGAACGCGGGGACGATCAGCGTTACCGGCGGGACCAAGGTCTTCAGGCCTTCCAAGGCCTCAAGGTCAATGGGGTGGATCAACGACCTCTTCTTATACCGCTGGCACCACACAGTCGAGAGCAGCAGCAACACCAAGTTCAAAGCGGTAAGACTCAGGAAGTAAAAAAAAACTGCCGCCTGAAAAGCCACTAGCACCCAGTAGAGCCAAATCTTGAGCATGGTTAGGTCCCGGAGGCGGAACTCGCCCCGGAAGATACTCCCGCGTGCATGTCTGGGACTCGGGCCCGAATGGCCGCGGCCACTCGGGGGTCGCATTTGGGCTGGCGGGCCAGAGCCAGCAAATCCGCTCGCACCTGCGCGGCGCGAGCTTCGGCAAGAAGACGCACGAGCCGCAACCGGACCTTGAGATCGGGAAAGACCAGAACAAAATCCATCAAGGCACGAGTCACGCCCGCGGCAATCAGAGCTCTTAGCAGATTCCGACTTTCCTCGAACTGCGCCCAGTCGCGGACTGAGAGCTCACCGACCACCCGCCAGAGGAAACCGGCTCGCTCCCATTCGGAGATCATGCTGTTGAAATCCCGACGCGAACCTGCCGCCAAGACCTTGAGGACTATCTCGCTCTCCATCCCTGCAATCTGACGAAGAGTGTAGGCAGCGCGGTAACGGACCTCCCGGACCTTATCGGCCAGTGCGGCGAACGCTGTGGCCTCGCCCGCCGGAGCGTGGAGTCTGCCCAACGCATCGAGGGCGCGTACCCTCACAAACCACACAGGGTCACGCGCCAGTTCGTTTAGAGCCTCCACGGATTCCGGGTCAGAAATGCGGGCGAGCGCCCGAGCCGTCTTGGCTCGAACCTCCGGGAACGAATCCCAGGCGGCGTGCCGAAGCTGCGGCAGCACCGTCGAGTCGGCCACCTCGGAGATCGCCCAGACCCCAATCACGCGCGAGCGCTCTTCGGGCGCTTCGAGGAGGCTGACCAACTTCGCGGGACAACTTTCCGCGCACGCGGCCAGCGCTGCCGCCAGCGTCAGATCCGGGATGACGGCCGGAGCTCGCCGCGTGAGGCGTATCAGACCCGGCAGGCCCACAGGGTCCTTGAGCCGGCCAAGACTCAGCACGACCGCCAGTGCCAACTCCGGCGACGGGTCTTCTGCTGCGCTCACCAGCGCGGCTACGCCACGCGGGTCATGGAAATAGCCTAATCTCATGGCAGCCCTGACACGCCGGGCAACCCTGCCGTCGCGGAGCTGCTGAAGCCACTGTTCGAAGATCCCCGAAGAGACGACGGCCTGTTCAAACCCTTTGGACTCAGGTGCCTCCAGCAGGGCTTGGCGATGCGCAATGAGGATTTCTTCGAGAGTCTCGCGATCAGACTGGCGACTGGAAGACCAGACGTCCCGCAGCGTTTCCCCGTCCCAGGAAGGGATCAGGAGGTTGGCCAACATTGCCCGCCGAGCTTCCCAAGCCAATTGACCATGGTGTCGGGTCAGCATCAAAAGAAAGACGCCAATTGCCACGGCCAACGAAGAGAGGCCAAGTACAAGGACGGCGGACTGGAGGAGCTGGAGAGACGGTTGCGTCATTGAAGGTGTCGTAGTGATTCTACCAAACCCTCAGCCGGCTGGCGGGACTAACCTGGTGCGCTCTAGGGCCAAACCATTTGACGCACTTGCGCCTTCGGATTTCCCCTCGGGGAAGTGCTCCTCCTCTGCGTGCGACTGGCTGGGCTGTGTGCGGGGCCTCAGCCGGACTCGCAACCTTTTCAACTTGTCGTTTTTCACCGGAAGTTGCTAGAATCTTGGACACGCTGGAGTGGCGGAATTGGCAGACGCACGAGACTCAAAATCTCGCGCTGGTTCACCCAGCATGGGGGTTCAACTCCCCCCTCCAGCACCATTTCCTTGTTAGGCTTACGGCGATATCACTCCGCACTCCCCCCCGCGCTCACGCCATCTCCGTGTGAAGTTATGCCGACGGTTCTACTGTCTGGACAACTCCGCAATACCCTTCAGGTTAGAGGAAGCCGAGGGTAACAAGGCAGTCTGAGAATGAAGACAACAGCACGAGCTTACAGCAGCTGGAACGCCATCACGCCCACCGCCGTCCCGCCGAGTTCTCAGACTCGGAGTGCAGCAAACGCTAACGCGGCGGCCTGAACGGTTGCGGCGACGTCGCCTTCACTGTGGCTGGTGGAGACAAAGGCAGCTTCAAACTGCGAGGGTGGGAAATAGACCCCGCGGTCAAGAAGGAAGCGAAAGAACTGTCCGAAGGCCGCGGTATCGGCTTTCCTGGCTGAGGCGTAGTCCACTACCGGTTCGGTGGCGAAAAAGGCCGTGAACATTGAGCCGACACGGTTCACGGCGAGTGGTACGCCGGCCTTGGCTGCTTCCGAAGCAAGGCCCGTTATGAGCTTTTGCGTGAGCGCGTCCAGGCGCTCGTAGAGTCCAGGCCGGCGCAGGATTTCCAACGTCTTCAGCCCTGCCGCCACCGCCAGCGGGTTGCCGGAAAGCGTACCGGCCTGGTAAATCGGCCCAGCAGGTGCCACCAAATCCATCAGCGCCGCCTTGCCTCCGTAAGCTCCCACTGGCAAGCCGCCCCCGATAATCTTGCCCAGAGTCGTGAGGTCTGGGCGAATTCTGTAAAGCTGCTGAGCACCCCCATAGGCCACGCGGAAACCCGTCATCACCTCATCGAGAATGAGCACGGTCCCCTGCTCAGCCGTTAGGGCCCGCAACTTCTCGAGGAATACCGGCCGAGGCGGCACACAGCCCATATTGCCCGCCACCGGCTCCACAATGACGGCAGCCAACTGGTCGCGATGAATCCGGAAAGCCTCTTCCAGTGCCGCAGAGTCGTTGAAGGGTACCGTGATGGTCAGTTTCGCCAGGCCTTGTGGCACGCCTGGACTGTCCGGCAAGCCGAGGGTGGCAACGCCAGAGCCCGCCTTGACCAACAAGCTGTCAGCGTGGCCGTGGTAGCACCCTTCAAACTTCAGGATCTTGTCCCGACCTGTTGCCGCTCGGGCCACGCGTAGGGCCGCCAGAGTGGCCTCTGTGCCGGAATTCACCAGCCGGACGCGCTCGATGGAGGGATAGGCTTGGCAGATGCGTTCGGCAAGTTCTACTTCCGCAGCAGTGCAGGCGCCGAAACTCGTCCCAGTCTCCAAGACCTGCGCGAGGGCTTCCATGACTTCCGGATGACAGTGCCCCAGAATCAAAGGCCCCCAGGAAAGCACATAGTCGATGTAGGCTTTGCCGTCCACGTCCGTGATTGAGGAGCCTTTACCGGTCGCTATGTAAACCGGCTCGCCCCCGACGGCGCGGAAAGCGCGAACGGGTGAGTTCACCCCACCGGGCATCAGACCCCGAGCCTTATGGAAGAGTTCCTGGGATTTAGTGGGCATGGGAGTTGGTCCAGTCCGGGAGTAAGGCATGCCGGGCTTTTACGGTGCGCGGCTGGCGGAGCGCCTGGAGGAGAGAGCGGGTCGCAAGTTCAGCCAAAGCGGTCGCAAGATCACGGTAAAGGCGCGCTCCGAGGCTGGCATAAGGTTGAGATCCCTCCAGCAGATCCTGCAACAGGTCTAGAAAGGTGCGGGTACGCGCGGCGAACTGGATCAGACGCGTTGTGTTCGCTTCGCCAAGAACGTCGCCACGGTAGAACAAGCGAGCAAGGCGCGCGCCACGGGCCATGGCCCTCCCGAACTCCTGCTGAACGCGGTCCGGATAGAGAGCCGGTGAGCCTTCCAGCAGCGATGCGGCGAGTATTTCGCCAGAGCGCATGGCGTAGTAAATGCCCTCGCCGGTTATGGGGTCAACCAATCCTGCGGCATCGCCGACGAGCGCCCAATTCCGCCCCGCCAGACGCAGATTGCTCCAACTGTCAACCATCAGCGAGGGAAGCAAGTGGCTGAAGACTGTGGCGCCCCCGGTGGGGTACCCGAAAGCCCGCATAAAGCCGTGGAGCCGTTCTCGCAGGCCGGACATGTGATCTTCGCCTACTTTTCCACAAATCCCAACCGAGAGGTGATCGGTCCGCGAGAAGGCCCAAGCATAGCCCTCGAAATCCTCGAAAAACTGGATGCGTAGCAGCTCGTCCTGACCAGGCACGTAGTAGCCGAAGGTCAGCATGAAATCGTGAGGGCCGAAATCCTCAGCCAGGAGCCGGCGCAGGCGAGTGCGCGCGCCCGCCGCCAGAACAAGATAATCCGCGCGGTAAGTTCCTCGCCTTCCCTGCAATTCCCAGCCCGATCCGGCCTGCCGGAAATGGAGAATCCTGTCGTGGATGACTTCCGCGCCCGCTTCCTCAGCCCGGCTGAGAAGCAGTTTGTTCAACGTGTAGCGCGAGTAGATCACCAAAGGTGAGCGCAATTCGAACCGCACCGAGGCACCGTTGGGAGCTATGAACTCCGCCTCGCGAATAAGATTTCCTTGCCCGGGGGCTTCCGACAAGAAAGGATAGTGCCGCAGCGCCTTGTGGCTCAGGCCGCCTCCGCACGGCTTTTCCCACCCGAGCTTCTCCTCGAAAACCACGACTCGGGCCGTGGCGTGCGCAAGCCTTTCACCCGTCATCGCCCCGGCCGGCCCGCCGCCGATGATGGCTGTGGTCTTTTTCCACATAATGCCCTCTGGTCCCAACGGGCGAGAATAGCATGCCTTTTCGGCGGGTGTAAATTCATTCGAGGTCTGACCAGCAAACCAATCTTGGCAGGTGTATTCTTCTTTGCGCGCGCCGACAATGCAAAGTCGTTCTGGGGGGAAACAATATGGCAAACCTCACGCGGCGAAAGGTGCTGAGCAGGTCATCAGGTTTGCTCGCAGCAGCCACGATGGGACTCCCGCTGGTTGGGACATCAGCCGTGGATGGATTAGCGAAAACCGAACGGAAGCTGAAGATAGTGTTTGTCGGCGGTCATCCCGACGACCCTCAATCCGGTTGCGGAGGCACCATGGGCCGGTATGCAGACCTCTCACACGACGTAGTAGCTTTGTTCCTGACCCGCGGAGAACTGGGGATCCCCGGCAAGTCTCCTGAAGAGACGGCCGCCATCCGCACTGCCGAGGCCCAAAAGTCATGTGCAGTCTTGAAGGCCCGTACGCTCTTCGCCAATCAAGTGGACGCAAGCACAGAAGTAAACAAGGCCCGCTATGAGGAATTTCGAAAAATCCTGGCCGCAGAGCAGCCCGATCTGGTCTTCACTCACTGGCCGATTGATACCCACCCCGACCACCGTGTGGCTTCTCTGCTGGTTTACGATGCCTGGCTGCGGAGCCGCATGAAGTTTGAGCTCTACTATTACGAGGTTGAACTCGGCTCTCAAACCCAGAATTTCTGTCCCACTCACTACGTGGATATCACCCTGGCCGAAGAGCGCAAGCGCGAGGCCTGCTACGCGCACGCGAGCACGGTCAGCGACTGGTATCCGCTTCATGAAGCCATGCACCGCTTCCGAGGAATGGAGTGCGGCTGCAAATCCGCCGAGGCCTTTGTCCGACATTTCCAGAGCAGTGACCTGGCGCCGCCGTTGCTTCCGTTCTAGGCGCACTCCCGCTAGCTTCCAAGCCTCCCCTCCGCCGCGCGTGCTAAAATGAGACTTGGAGTCGCAAACCAAAAACTCCAGGATGGCGATGGCGGGCCAGAAAATTCTGCCGCTCGAACGGGCATTTGAAGTTGTCGATGAGTTAAGGCGCCGCGGCAAGCGGGTAGTCTTTACCAACGGCTGCTTTGATTTGCTGCATCCCGGCCACATACGGTACCTCGCCGAGGCCCGGAAGCTCGGTGATGTATTGGTCGTGGCCGTTAACAGCGACCGCAGCGTGGGCACGCTCAAGGGTCCGGGCCGTCCCATCCAGCCCGAAGCGGAGCGCGCTGAGATCTTGGCCGCGCTCGCAGCCGTGGATTACGTCACCATCTTTGATGACCTCACACCGCAGGCTGTCATCGCGCGCATGGTGCCGCAGGTGCTCGTGAAGGGCGGCGACTGGGGACCGAATGAAATCGTTGGGCGAGCCGAGGTCGAGGCTGCCGGCGGTCAGGTCGTTTCCGTTCCCGTGGTTCCTGGGTATTCGACCTCCTCGATCATCCAGGCGGCTGCGAAAGCAGTTTGGCAAGTGACAACTGAGGAGCGAACGGATGATAGTCGAGAGTCAACGGTCGACACTTGATAGGCGAAGGAAGAACGAGGATACCACGCGAGAAGCCACCGATTCTCGTCTTGACTGTGAACTGTGGACTGACGACTGTAGGCTTTCAACTCATCACTCGTCACTCTAGTCAGATCCGATGCCTTGTATCCAATCCCTCATTCAAGCGATTCTCGATCACGAAGCCTTTCGTGCCGTGTGCCGGACACTGGTAGGCGAGGGACGCGAAGGACTGCCGCCGGTCACGCTCTCCGGACTTACGGGCTCGGCAAAGGCGCTGGTGGTGGCAGGGCTAGCCCACGAGCTTCGGCGTCCGGTTGTGGTGCTGACCTCGGACAACGAAGCGGCCGAGGAGCTTCGCGGCACGACCTGTACATTCCTTGATTGGCTCGAGGGCACAGCAGGCACAACTGTGCATGCTCTCCCCGCGTTCGACTGTTCACCTTACGAGGGTCGTTCCCCCCATGCCGACATCCTGGAACAGCGCGCGGTGGCGCTCTGGAACCTCGCACGCGGACGAACACGTATCCTCTTTGCCCCTATCCCGGCGGCTCTCGCACGCTATCACGACCGGACGTTTTATTCCTCCCTGGCCCTGGAACTCAAGATAAGCGACGAGCTGAACCTGGATGACTTGGTGAAACACCTCCGGGCCGTGGGCTACGAGCTGGCCGAGCCCGTCTCAGAAGTGGGCCAGTTTTCCCTGCGCGGCGGAATCGTCGATATCTTCCCCGCCGAGTGCGCATGGCCTTTCCGCATCGAGTTTTTCGGCGATCAGATTGAGTCGATACGTGAGTTCGATCCCACCACCCAGCGCTCGCGGAAGCCAGTGCCCGCTGCCGTTTTGCTGCCGCTCTCCGAAACGCGCTGTTCCCCGAAATTCTTCGAGGCGCTGGTCAGGACCCTCGCCGAGCGCACACCCAAACGCAGAGCCGCAGGATCGGCCGCCTATGCCTCACGGGATTTGGAACCCGAGTGGGCGCCGGAGTATTCAAATGCCTTCCCCGGCTGGGAGTTCTTCGTTCCTCTCGTCGAACCCCACCCGAATACGTTGCTGTCGTTGCTGGACCGCCCCCTGCTCGTCTGGGATGAGCCGCTCGACCGCAAGGAGCAATGGAAGCGCACACTGGAAAACCTAGCGGAACGGTACGACGATGTCCGGGACATCGTCCCGCCTCGCCCGAGACCCGAAGATGTATTCCTCACTGAACAGGAATTCCTGAAAACGGTGGAAGGGCTTCCACAACTTTCAATCAAAGAGTTGGCGGTCGAGTGTGGAGAAGCGGTAGTAGGTGAGGGCCTTCATGGCCCTTCCGCCGCAACCGACGTGAGGGCACATCCTGACTTCGCCGAGACAGGTTTTAGCCCTCCCGATCGACTTAAACGGGAGCACCGTGAAGATGCTCCCCTACAAGCCCCGAACCCCGAATCCCGAACCACGGCTCCGGAGTTCATCCTTCGCACGCAGCCTCCGCCGAAGTTCCATGGCGGAGTCAAAACGCTGGTGGAAGACCTCCGAGGGCGCCTGGCGCAAGGCGAGACCGTGGTCTTTGTTGTGCCCACGGGTGGCAAAGCAGACCGCCTGCGGGAGATCTTGAATGAATACGAAATTCCTTTCGGGATGGTCACAGCAGCCCCATCCCAAGGCGAACCCAAATCCCGCGTCGAGCCAACGGCGGCAGGCGGCGCGGCGCTGATCGCACGGGGAGAAATCAGACAAGGGATTGTCTTTCCGGATTTACACCTGGTGTGGCTGGCAGACAGCGACCTGTTTGGCGGCTTCGACTGGGGGGCGCGCGGCCGGCGCGAGCGGTCCGGGATCTCGACCTTCATTTCCGATTTGAGCGACTTGAAGGTAGGCGACTACGTAGTGCACGTGGATCACGGGATTGGCCTCTACCAGGGACTGCGCCAACTGCAGGTCGATGGCGCGTCGCGCGACTTCATGCTGCTGACCTATCAGGATGACGCCAAGCTGTACGTGCCTCTCGAACGCCTGGACTTGGTGGAGAAGTACCGCGCCAGCGGCGAGGCCGCCAAACCCACCATCGACCGACTCGGTGGAACTACTTGGGAACGGACCAAGAAGCGAGTCAGACGTGCCCTGCGCGACCTGGCCCAGGAACTGCTCCAGCTCTATGCCGAGCGGAAGATGCGGGGCGGCGTCCCCACCAGTCTTGACACCCCCTGGCAAGAAGAATTCGAAGAAGCTTTTGAATTCGAGGAAACTCCCGACCAGTTGACTGCCGCGGCCGACATCAGGCGAGACCTCGAGGGCCCGGAACCCATGGACCGGCTGCTCTGTGGTGACGTGGGCTATGGCAAAACAGAACTGGCCATGCGCGCCGCATTCAAAGTTGTTCAGGACTCGCGGCAAGTAGTAATGCTGGCGCCTACCACCGTCCTGGCTTTTCAGCACTACACTACCTTCCGCCAGCGGATGGCTCCCTTTCCGGTGCGCGTGGAAATGCTCAGCCGGTTTCGCTCCGCAGCCGAACAGAAGAAGATCATCGCGGACACTGAGGCCGGCAAGGTGGACGTCCTGATTGGCACACACCGCGTGCTGTCGAAAGACGTGGGCTTCCGCGACCTGGGTTTGCTGATTGTGGATGAAGAACAACGGTTCGGAGTGGCGGCGAAAGAAAAGCTGAAGAAAATGAAGGCGGCCGTCGATGTTCTGACCATGTCCGCCACACCCATTCCCCGCACGCTGCACATGTCGCTCGGAGGGCTGCGCGACCTCTCAGTAATCGAAACCCCGCCGCGGGGCCGCCTGGCCATTCAAACCACTGTGGCGCCCTTCAACCAATCCCTAATCCAATCGGCCATCCTGCAAGAGATGCAGCGGCAAGGGCAGGTCTTTTTTGTGCACAACCGCGTAGAGTCGATTTTTAGCGTGGCGGCGCTCCTCCAGAGGCTGGTGCCCACGGCGCGGATTGGCGTGGCCCACGGGCAAATGGCCGAGAAAGAACTCGAAAGAGTCATGCTGAAATTCATGCAGGGTGAATACGACGTCCTGGCCGCGACGGCGTTGATTGAGAATGGGCTGGACATCCCCCGCGCCAACACCATGATCGTCAACCGTGCTGACCGCTTCGGGTTGGCCGACCTGTACCAGCTACGGGGGCGAGTGGGCCGGTCCAACCGCCGAGCCTATGCCTACTTCCTGATACCGGCCGAAGCATCACTCACTCCGACAGCGAAACGGCGGCTGGCCGCGCTCAAAGAATTCTCCGACCTGGGCGCAGGCTTCCGCCTGGCGGCTCTGGACCTGGAGTTACGTGGGGCCGGCAACCTGTTGGGCCGCGAACAGCACGGCCACCTGAACGCTATCGGCATCGACCTCTACCTGCGAATGCTGGAGCAGACCGTCGAGGAGCTGAGAGGCGCGCCTCCCAAGATTGAGGTTCGAACTACGCTCAACCTGGGGTTGGACATCAAGATTCCAGACACCTACATCGCCGACGAAAGTCAACGGCTTCGGATGTACAAACGTATTTCCAGCCTCCCGACCCCCGAGGCGCGCGCCGACCTCGAAGCCGAACTTGTTGACCGGTATGGTCCGATCCCTCACTCGGTTGCCAATCTGCTCTCTTATGCGCTCCTCAAAACGGCTGCCGAGCAGCTTCTGGTCCAGTCAATCGAAAGGAAGGCAGACGAAATCTGGATGCGGTTCCACGAGCAAGCCCCTGTGGACCCCAGGAATCTGACGCAATTCGTACGACGCCACCGGGAGGCCAACTTCCGTCCCGGTGGCATCCTGCGATTCCGACTGCGCGACCACGACGGGAATCTGCTTGAGCAAGTCCAAAATGTCTTGCAGGAACTACACCTGTAGCATTAACATGACAGAGGTTCGGTGAGGCCGCGGCGTTTGGCGGACAACCCGAGCAAGCTCAGCGGCCTCCAAGACAGAGACTATTCCAGATGCGGGGAAGGTTCTTAGCGTGATGATCAAGAAGGCACTGATCGTACTGGGAAGCGTCGCGGTCGTCATTGGGGTGACGGCGCCGGGGTTGCAGGCAGGCAAAGTCGTGGAGCGGATCATCGCGCGCGTTAACAACGAAATCATCACGCAGCGCATGTTCGAGCGGGAGAAGCAGAAGCTGCGCGCGCAGCTCGCCCAGGACTATTCCGGCCCCGAACTCGAAGCTCAAATCCGTGAACAGAGTAAGAACCTCCTTCGCGACCTGATTGACCAGGCGCTAATGGTCCAGAAAGCCAAAGACCTCGACATCAACGTTGAAACAGACATCGTGAAACGCCTGGATGAACTCCGCAAGCAATACAATATGGCGGGCTTGGAGGACTTCGAGAAGGAAGTCGAGAAGCAAGGAGTCCTGTGGGAAGACTTCAAAGACCAGATCCGCCGCCAACTGCTCATGCGGGAAGTAATCGGGCGCCAAGTGGGCTCACGTATCGTCCTCTCTCGCGAAGAAGCAAGGAAATACTACGACGAGCACAAAAATGAGTTTGAGAGTCCCGGGTTGGTGCACCTCGCCCAAGTCCTGATTTCCAATGAGAAACGAAAGCCCGAGGAGGCGGAAAAACGGGCGAAAGACGCGCTGGCCGAAATCAAAGCAGGGACACGCTTCTCCGACGTGGCCAAGAAATACTCCGACGGCCCCAATGCCGACCAGGGCGGCGACATAGGTTTCCTGAAGATGGGAACTATGGCACCAGCCATCAGCGCGGCGATCGCCAAGCTGGACGTCAACGAGACGACCGACCTGATCGAAGTCAAGTCTGGATACGTGATCCTCAAGGTACTCGAGCGATTTAGTCCGGGCATCCCCGGGTTTGAGGAAGTAGAACAGCGCGTCAACGAGGTCCTTTACAACCAAAAGATGCAGCCGAAGATGCGGGAATTCCTGGTCGAACTCCGCAAGGAGAGTTACATCTTTTTGGCTCCCGGATACGTCGATACCGGCCTCGAGCGGCCCAGCGAGGTGCAACTCGCCAAGAAAGGCCAATGAAGGAACAATTCATCTCTGACCTCACACCGGAGACCTTCGCCCGCAGCACATTCCTTGTCCAATCTAAAGAGCGTAAGATCGCCAGCACGGGCGCTCCCTACCTTGACCTCAACTTACAGGATACAAGCGGCATCATCGGAGCGAAGCTCTGGGACTGTGATCGCTACGCGACCGACTTCGACGTGGACGATGTCGTGCGAGTGGAAGGCCAAGTTGAGAACTTCCGGGGCACCGCCCAGCTTCGTATCCGGAAGATCTCTCGGTGCGCAGAAGGAGAGGCTGACCTGCGCGACTATCTCCCCCGGTCCCCGAGCGACCCTGAGCAGATGATCGTCGCCCTCCGCGACCGCCTGCGGCAAATGCCCGAAGGCTGGGTCCGGACGTTGCTCCTTGCCGTAGTGGACGACCCGGGCATAGCGGAAAAACTGAAGCTGGCGCCCGCTGCTACGACTTACCACCACGCCTATCTCGGCGGCCTCCTCGAGCACGTCGTGTCGCTGGTCGGTCTGGCGGACCGCGTCTGCGATCACTACCCCACGCTACGCCGTGACTTGGTAATGGCCGGGATCGTCTTGCATGACCTGGGGAAAATCGAAGAACTGAATTTCTCCCGCGGCTTCCGTTATTCGACCCGCGGGCAACTACTGGGGCACATCGCGATTGCGTTGGAAATCGTGGAGGAGAAGATCCGGACGATCCCCGATTTCCCGGCCAGCTTGAAAGACCAGATTGAGCACATCATCTTGTCCCATCACGGCCAATTGGAATTCGGCTCGCCGAAGGAACCCATGTTCCCGGAGGCACTGGTGGTTCATTACCTCGATGACCTGGATTCGAAATTGCAGAGCATGCAGGCCCAGTATGCAGCGGACAAGGACCGCACGGGCGAATGGACAGCACGTAATCCGGCCCTGCGCCGGGAGCTCCTGAAATTCGCACCCGAGGTCGAGGTGGCGGATCCTGAGCCCTCGCCGCCGTCGAATGACCATGCCTCAAAAAAGCCCTGACTCCCACCTTGACCTGCCACCGCTCGAGCTCGCGTGCATGAAAGTGTTGTGGGCCCTCGGCCAGGGAACCGTTCAGGACATCCGCTCGCGCTTGTCGCCCAAGCGGCCACGCGCCTATACCACAGTGATGACGGTCATGGGCCGCCTCGCCCGCAAGGGTGTGGTGGAGCGCGAGAAACGCGGCAGAGCTCACCTCTATCATCCAGTGGTTACGGAGGATCAGGCGCGCGAGCATGCGCTCGATCGGCTGGTGGAGAATTTCTTCCGGGGATCACGCGACGAGTTACGTCGGTGCCTGGAAAGCATGGCAAACGGAACTGCCAGGGCACATGCCGCTGATCCCGATGAGGCTGCTCAGGCGAAATCACCCGGAGCGCAGCCTGCCCCGGGAATCGAGGTTAAAGCCGGCGTCGACACGTCTCCCTGGAGCGGTTGAGTAATGCCCTTGAGTCCTGAAAGCCCACAACCCGTTGACCCTCTGCTCGAACAGGCAATCGAGAGAGTACTTCCCCATCGCTATCCTTTCCTACTAGTTGATCGGGTCACGGAATTCGTCCCTAGCCGGCGCATTGCGGGCACCAAGCATTTCTCCGTGAACGACGCAGCCTCGCGCGGCTACCTGCCGGAAGCACCCATCGTACCGATGGGCATCGTGCTGGAAATGGTTGCGCAGTTAGGGGCCATCTTGGTTCTCGAGCGGCCGGAGATGGCCGGCAAAGTGGCGATGATCCTCCAGATTCCCTCAGCCCGGCTGCTCAAGCCGGTCGTACCTGGGGACACGCTGCGCGTGGAGGCTGAGGTCATTAAGATCGGGAATCTCTTTGGAGAACTTCGCGGCGCGGCTTATCGGGAGGGCGAACTCATAGCCGAGGGTCAGATGCGGTTTGCGATTGCGAACGCTGCGGACGTATTGCCAAGAAAAGCCGACAGTTGACGGTTGAGAGTCCTCGGCCGAGGATCTGGTTAGCTTTTGACTTTCAACTGTTAACTGTCAACTGTAAACTGTCTTCATGGTCTTCGAAGAACTGCGCATCCGAAACGCGGAAATCCGACCGGCGCACGTCCTGGCGCCCATGTCCGGCATCACGGATACGGTTTTCCGGCGCTTCATCAAGCGGCTGGGCGGGTGCGGGCTGATCATGACCGAGTTCGTCTCCAGCGAAGGCATGATCCGGCAGAACTCCCGTTCCCGGCGCTACCTGTACTACACCGAGGAAGAGCGGCCGCTCAGCGCGCAGGTTTTCGGCGCCGATCCCGACACCTTGGCGGAAGCGGCGCGCCAGATTGAGGACCTGGGCTTTGATCTGATCGACCTGAATCTGGGTTGTCCGGCGAAGAAAGTAATCAAGTGCGGAGGTTCCGGTCTGCTACGCGACTTGCCCTTGCTGGAGAAGATCCTGAGGAAGATTCGCAAAGCGGTCGGCATTCCCTTCACCATCAAATTCCGTTCCGGTTGGAGCGACGAGGAGATCGTGGCCCTTCCGGTGGCGCGGATGGCAGAGGAGTGCGGAGTGGATGCCCTCGCGCTCCATCCTCGCACGCGCCTGCAAGGTTTCAGCGGCCGCGCGCGCTGGGAGATCATCCAGGAAGTCAAGGCCAGCGTGCGCATACCGGTCATTGGTAACGGCGACGTTTTCACCCCGGGTGACGCTTCGGCGCTTTACCAGCAAACCGGTTGTGACGCGGTGATGATCGGCCGTGCAGCCGCCTCTAACCCTTGGATCTTTCGCCAACTTGCCGAGTTCTTTCGGACGGGAACTTACACCGAGCCGACCGAGACCGACCGCTACGAGTTGATCCACACATACTACCAGATGCTGGCGAGCGAGGACGTTCCAGGGGCCCTCGGCAAGATGAAGCAATTCGCGAGTTGGTTCACCCACGGAGTCCGCCACGGCGCGGAACTGCGTCGGCAGGTGCAAAGCGCGCGCGACACTCAGGAAGTGCTGCAGCGTGTGGACGAGTTCTTCAACTCCACCGGCTCGGTGGCCAGCGCGCCGAGAGAGGCCGCAGCGCTCTAGCGCCCACAGGGAGGCCCTACGCAGCTATGGAAAACGCAGAGAGCGAACGCAGAAGCCAGAGACGGGTCGAAGCCGCAGTTCCCGTGCAGATCCGCGGCGTGGACGCCCAGGGCACAGAATTTGAAGAAATGACCTCAGCCCTGGAAGTGAGCAGGCGCGGCCTGTCCTTCCTGACCCAACGTGAGCTAGCGCTCTTCGCCAACCTCACGGTCGTCATCCCGGGTCGCGGCCCCTCACGACCCGGCGAAGGACCAACAGATTTCTTCTCCACCGCCACAGTGGTCCGCGTCCTCAAAGAAGCGGACATGTACCGCGTGGGCATCCGCTTTGTAGGGGCAACCCTGCCCATGTATAGCGCCGAGATCACCTAGGGCGTCTGCTCTCCAGGATTCACCACGTATCCCGCCCCATCGCAATTTCAAGGACACCGGGGAATATTGTCATCGAAGCGTTGACTTGCATGCAGGTGCGGCCTAAGATGGCGCCCGAGAAAGGCCCGCTCCAATGGTCGGCAAGACCATTTCCCACTATCGCATCCTGGAGAAGCTGGGTGGCGGTGGTATGGGTGTGGTCTACAAGGCCGAGGATACCAAGCTCGGCCGTCTAGTCGCGCTCAAGTTCCTGCCTGAAGAACTCTCTAAGAACCGACAAAACCTGGAACGATTCCAGCGTGAGGCCTAGGCTGCTTCGGCTCTCGATCACCCCAACATTTGCACAGTTTATGACGTCGGCGAGCACGAAGGCCAGCCTTTCATCGTGATGCAATTCTTGGAAGGGCAGACGCTCAAGCAGCGCCTAGCCGGGAACAGGTTCAAGACCGACGAGCTTCTGGAACTCGCTATTCAGATCGCTGATGCACTGGACGCAGCCCATTCGAAAGGCATCGTCCATCGAGACATCAAGGCGGCGAATATTTTCATCAGCAATCGCGGGCAGGCGAAGATTCTGGACTTCGGGCTGGCCAAGCTGGCACCAAAGCCGAAGCGGGTGGTAGAGGCCGTGGGGGCCTCCGCCGCGTCCATCGAGCCGGAACACCTCACCAGTCCGGGCGTGGCGCTGGGCACAGTGGCGTACATATCTCCCGAGCAGGCGCGCGGCGAGGAACTCGATGGTCGCACGGACCTGTTCAGCTTCGGCGTGGTGCTCTACGAGATGGCTACCGGCCACTCGGCTTTTCCAGGCAGCACGTCGGCGTTCATCTTCGACGCGATTGTCCACAAAGCACCCACTTCACCGGTGTGGTTGAATCCGGAAGTGCCACCGAAGCTGGAAGAGATTATTAACAAGGCGCTGGAAAAGGATCGTGAGGTTCGCTACCAGCACGCCTCTGACCTCCGCGCTGACCTGAAGCGCCTGAAGCGTGATACGGTTTCGGGGCGCGAGGCTGCGGTCGCGGCTGAGGTAGGGGCACGGCGGGCCGCGCCCCTACGCGTGCGATGGCGCTGGGCGGCGATTGCTTTGGCAGGCGCTGCGGTCCTCGCGGCAGCGGTTCTCGCCTACTGGCTAACCCGTCCGCTTCGTGCGCCAAGAGTTTTGAACACGGTGCAAATCACGAATGATGGGCGGGCTAAGTATGGCGGCACGAGTGTTTTTCCCTACCCGTTGCTCACGGACGGGGCAGGGATCTATTTCGGCGAAAGCGAGGCTGGGAACATGGCGCTGGCCCAGGTTTCCGCCGTGGGTGGCGAGACGGTCCGAGTACCGACTCCCTTCGTAGATAACATACTCGCCGACATCTCGCCGAACCGGTCCGAGCTTCTGGTTAGGACCGGGGCTCGGGAAGGAGATACTCCGCTCTGGGTGCTGCCAGTACTCGGCGGCTCACGCCGTCGCGTGGGGGATGTGTTAGCCCGCGACGCAACCTGGTCTCCGGACGGGCAGACAATTCTATATTCCCACGGCAACGAGTTGTACTTGGCCAATAGCCGCGGAGCCGAATCGCGCCAGCTCGTGACCCTCCCGGGCAGACCTGAGTGGCTGCGCTGGTCACCCGACGGAGACGTATTGCGATTGACGGTGCTTGATTCCAAGGCCATCTTGCGCTCACTGGGAGGTCTCAGCCGATGGGACCAATCTTCATCCTTTGCTTCTCGGCTGGAACAACCCGCCCGACGAATGCTGCGGGAACTGGACCCCGGACGGGAGATATTTTGTTTTCCAGTCCCGCCGCGGCAGCATGACAGGTATCTGGACCATCCGGGAAAAGAGAGGCTTCCTGCGAACGCGCCGGCGCGAGCCGGTCCAGTTGACCACAGGGCCTATGAACGCCGGCGCTCCCGTTGCGAGCACGGACGGCAAGCGGCTCTTCGCGCTCGGTACGCAACTCCGCGGCGAGCTGGTGCGCTATGACGCGAAGGCCCGGCAGTTTGCGCCTTATCTTGGAGGTATCTCGGCGACGGAAGTGGACTTCTCGCGAGATGGCCAGTGGGTTGCGTATCTTGCCTACCCCGAAGGTAGTCTCTGGCGGAGCAAGGCAGATGGCAGCCAGCGACTTCAGCTCACCTTGCCACCGATGCGACCTTTCCTGCCTCGGTGGTCACCTGATGGGAGACAGATCCTGTTCTACGCTGCAACACCCGATCACCCTTACAAGATCTATATGGTCTCGGCGCAGGGAGGTGCGCCTCAACAACTGATGACTGGGAAGCGCAACGAGCATGACCCTGGCTGGTTCCCGGACGGCAATTCGCTGGTCTTCGGGCGTATGCCTTGGTTGGAGACTGAAGCGGCTGGACCCGTGGCCGTTCACCTGCTCGATTTGCGAAGGCACCAGGTTTCGACGCTGCCGCGCTCCCAGGGGCTTTTCTCGCCCCGCTGGTCGCCGGACGGGCACTACGTTGCTGCGTTAACAATGGACGCCGAGTTCATCCTTTTCGATTTCGCAACGCAGAAATGGCTCAGACTAACCGACGGCAGCGTGAGTTATCCGACCTGGTCGCGGGATGGGAAGTACATCTATTCTGGCGGTCTCTACGAAAAGGAGAACGCAATCCACCGCGTGCGGATCAATGACCGAAGACTGGAACGGATCGTAAGCCTGGGGGGCTTGCCGCAGAGGGCTGGGTTCTGGGGTGCGCCTTGGTTGGGTCTCGCCCCGGACGATTCCCCTCTGGTATTGCGTGACACCAGCGTGCAGGAAATCTACGCCCTCGACTGGGAAGCGCCGTGAAGAACAGGAGGCAGAAAGCAGTATGCAGCAGGCAGTTGTAGCGCAGACCCGCCTTCTGGGTCTGCGGCTTTTCGGCCTCAACCGGCCCGGGCCAAAAATCCTGGTCCGCGCTGCATCGAGCAGCAGGCACAAATGCGTGTCCGGACCTGTGGTCCCTGCCGCCCGCACTGGCGCGCCCTGGGTCCCGGCGGTATTGTCAGCCGGCCAGCGACACGCTGGCGCTACCCTTACCCATGCCGTAGCCGACCCACCTGGCTCGGGCATTTTGCCCGCTTGACAAAACCGAGACTTCATGGTAGGCTACAGTTGTTGTCGAGTGGACACACTCCTTTTCTCGACCGCACCCTGACGCCCATGCATTCTTGTGACACTACTCATGCCACCCCCTCACCACGGGAAGCTTTCACACGCGCTATGTATGCCACGCCACGTCCCGCACGGCGCACCGATAAAGGAGCCGAAGTAAGAACCCGGGAATTGGAATTCGAGACTGCACAAGGGGCAAATCTCTACCTGCCCCGCCGGCGCCCTTTGCCGTTCCGCCGCCTCGCAGCGGCAGTGCAGGCAAAACACAACCGGCGACGGAAGAAATCTCAATGCCCTCCCCCGCAAAGCTACCGGCCGTGTCAGCCCCGCCACCCAAGCGGCAACGCTGCCGAGGTAGCGTCAGCCAGGCGTCGTTTTCGCACGGATCTGTCGATGCAGCGTGGCGCGGCGCTCAAAACGTCACCAGGCGCAGACCTGACGCGGCTTCCGCGACCTCGCGCCACCTTGTGGGCACAGCTACTTGGCTTACAAAGCTGGGGAAACTACGAAAAAATGTTGAAAATGACAAAACGAAGCCACTAACTTATTGAAAATAAAAGCCGACGCCTCAGAAAACGAACCCAAAACGAACCCATTTTAGGGCCTAACGAACCCATTTTTCGGCCCAGCGAACCCGTTTTTTTGGCCACCCGAGGTTACTTCTGGAGCAGAAGAAACGAACCCATTTTTCGGCCCAGCGAACCCGTTTTTTTGGCCACCCGAGGTTACTTCTGGAGCAGAAGAGTGGTGCGGGGTTGTCGTTTGGTCCCCGCGCCTCGCCCGGAACGGAACGTGTGCAGCCCGGCAGGGCGCTTATGGCTGCCTGCCCTTCTCCACTTGCCACTGACGGTAGGCCTCGCTCCGGGAGATGCCCCGGTTGCGGGCGACGACCTTAAGCGCGCCACGTTCGTCGAGCCCGCGTTCTGCCATCACTTGCTCAATTTCCTTGCCGATCGGCGTGTCGGGTGCGAGGCTCTTCTTTGCCCCAGTGAGCATTCCCACCAAGACGGTGACTTCACCCTTGACTGGCCTTTTCCTCAGGCGGTCGAGCAATTCGGAAAGACTGCCGCGTAGGAACTCCTCGTGAATCTTGGTCACTTCCCGGGCCACTACTACCTCCCGGTCACCGAGAACGTCTTGCACCTCCTTCAACATCTCCACCAGCCGGTGGGGCGCCTCGTAGAAGACCAGCGTCTTGGTGGCACCTTTCAGTTCTTCCAGGGCTCTTCGCCGCTCCCCTTTCTTGCTGGGCAGGAACCCCAGGAAGCGGAACTTGTCCACGGGCATTCCAGAAGCCGCCAGCGCCGCCACGAAAGCCGAGGCACCAGGCACGGGTATCACAGGTATGTTATGCCGGACCGCCAGATGAACCAGTCGAAAGCCAGGGTCAGACACCACAGGCATGCCGGCATCAGTCACCAGTGCGATCTTGCTTCCTTCCTCCATCTCGATCACCAATTCCGGCGCGCGGGTCATCTCGTTGTGTTCGTGGTAACTGATCGTGCGGGTTCGGATTTGATAGTGGTTGAGGAGCTTCTGCGTGCGTCGCGTGTCCTCACACGCAATCAGGTCCACTTCCTTGAGTACGCGGATGGCGCGCAGCGTAATATCCTCCAGGTTCCCGATAGGCGTTCCCACGAGGAAAAGTCTCCCGCAGGAACCATTTGCCGAGACCAGAGGATCGAGGAGGCTAGGTTTTCCTCTCATAAGACCTTCGATCATCCGCCCTTACCGATGAATTTGCGCACCCAGTGTACCAACTCGCCTGCGGGATGACAACGCTTTGCTCAGGCGCGGCTTCGGAGGCGGGCTTTTGACGCCGGCAGGGGCGGCCGCTATAATGATCGAAGGCTATTCTCGGGGGAGGTCTGAGTGCCGCTCTACGAGTACGAATGCACCAAATGCGGGCAACGCATTGAGAGAATCCAGAAGTTTTCTGACCCGCCTCTCACCACTTGTGAGAAGTGCGGGGGCAGGCTGGAGCGCCTGTTGTCCTCACCAGCCATCCAGTTCAAGGGCTCCGGCTGGTACGTGACCGACTACGCGAGCAAATCGACGTCCTCGACAGAAAGCAAGGCTGCAAGCTCATCCGACGCGGGAGAAAAGAAACCTGCCGAGCCCGCCAAGCCGGCGGAAACGTCCAAGGACAGCGCTTCCAAGGAGTAAATTCGCGGACTCTGGACCGCGCTACAGCTTGAGCGACTTGAGGTATTTCCGAAAAGGTTTTCCCAGGTCGGAGCGCCGGAGAGCAATCTCCACCGTCGCCTGCAAGAAGCCCAACTTATCCCCCGCATCGTACCGCTTCCCCTCGAAAACGTAACCATAGACCGGTTCCTTTCTGAGCAGACGCCGCAGCCCGTCCGTCAACTGGATTTCACCGCCTGCTCCCGGCGTCGTAGCGGCAAGTTCCCGGAAGATCGCAGGCGTCAGGATGTAACGGCCGATGACCGCCAGGTTGGAGGGCGCCTTCCGCGGGTCCGGCTTTTCCACCATATCGTCGATCCGGTAGAGCCGACCCTGCCAGTCGCGGTCCGGCACGGGCTGTCCACAAATGATGCCATAGCTGGACACCGCCTCCCGTTGAACCCGCTGGATGGCTATCACACTTCGGCCATACCGCTCGAACACGGTCATCATTTGCTTAAGGCACGGAACAGGATGGTCGATCACATCGTCGGACAGCAATACGGCGAAGGGTTCCTCATCCACCAGCTCTCGCGCCGTCAGGACGGCATGGCCAAGTCCCCGCGGCACTTGTTGCCGAACGTACGCAATGCGTAGCAATCCCGAGATTGACTGCATCTGCTTGCGAAGCTCTTCCTTCCCTCGCCCGGCCAACTCTTGTTCCAGTTCGGCGGAGACATCGAAATGGTTCTCAATGGCGTTCTTCCCGCGCCCGGTAACAAAAATCACCATCGGGATGCCTGAAGAGGCGACTTCCTCCACCGCGTATTGCACCAAGGGCTTGTCGACCAGAGGTAGCATCTCTTTCGGCTGTGCTTTGGTGGCCGGCAGAAAACGCGTCCCCAGCCCCGCCACTGGCAATACTGCTTTGCGAATCTTCATGAATACCTCAGCAAGGATTTCTAGGTTGACTCCGTGTCCTCCGTTCGAGTGCTTCAGTGTATCTCGTCCCGTCACGCGCCGTCAAAGATGTAGTGCACAGCAATCGGCGACCTGCGTTCCCGTTGCAGTTGTTAGGTGTTAGCTGTCAGTCATCAGTTGTCAGTCGCACGTTGCCGACCGGCAGACCCCTCCTCTTCGGTCAGGTTTGCCTTTTGCCTTTTGACTCTTGCCTTTTGACTTTTAACTGTTGCCTTCTGACCTTCGACTTCTGACTCTTCCTTTCTGCCTTTCCCTTCCCGTCCTGCTCTCCTCGAACCCCAGCTCAGCTATGCTAACATGTGGGTTTTGGGCTTCCTCTATGCTGGTGCTCGGTGTCGAATCCAGTTGCGACGAAACCGCGGCCGCAGTGGTGGCCGACGGCGTGAGGATTCTCTCCAGTGTTGTCGCTTCGCAGGTTCTGACGCACGAGAAATATGGCGGTGTGGTGCCTGAACTTGCCTCGCGCGAACATCTGCGCAAGATAGTCCCGGTGGTTGACGAAGCTTGCCGCCGCGCGAGCGTGGCTCTCTCGGAGGTTGACGCGATCGCGGTCACGGAAGGCCCCGGCTTGATCGGTTCCCTCCTAGTGGGGCTGGTTTACGGTAAAGCGCTGGCTTTTTCCCTCGGCAAACCGCTGGTGGGTGTGAACCACCTGGAAGGCCACATTCATGCGGTGCTGCTCGAGAACCAGATGGCTCGGCTCGTGGGAACACCAGGCGAAGAAGCGCGGCTCCCCGCTGTCGCCCTGGTGGTCTCCGGTGGGCATACCAGCTTGTTCCTCGTGGAAGCTCATGTGCCTCAACCCGAAGGCCCGGCCGTTTTCAGATACCGGCGGCTGGGGCAAACGCGCGACGACGCGGCTGGCGAAGCCTTTGACAAGGTGGCCAAGCTGCTGGCGCTGGGCTATCCCGGCGGCCCTATCATCGACTGCCTGGCGCGCCGCGGAAATCCCCAGGCGGTGGAGTTTAGCCGCATCAAGATGAAAGGTAATCCCTGGGATTTCAGCTTCTCCGGTCTGAAGACGGCGGTGCTCTATCGCGTGCGGGGCACAACACTGGCTACTGAAGCGGAAGAACGCCGCGCTTGGCGCAAGGCAGCCGGCCGGGTGACACCCGAAGAGGTCGAGGTCCACTGCTCCCAGGCCACTCTGGATCTTGTCGCAAGCTTTCAGCAGGCGGTCGTCACCGATTTGGTGGAACGCACCCGGGCCGCTGCCGAAGCCTTGCGCGTCGAGTCGGTTTTTGTTTCAGGCGGCGTGGCCTGCAATTCACTCCTGCGTGAGCGCTTTGCTGAGGAGGTGACGAACCGCGGCAGGCTGTCATCTGCACGCCGGGTCTTCTTCCCGTCTCCGGAATTGTCCACGGACAATGCGGCCATGATCGCCGCCGCAGGCTATTACAAACTTGCTGCCGGCCAGCGCGCCAACGTTTCCCTCACCGCGCGCGCCTCGTTTCCCCTGGGCGTGAACACTCTGTAGCAAGGTCGCAGAACATGCCTTGGGCATCGCGAAATCTCCGGAGCAGAAATCCGCCGCGCCATCCTTGCTTGCGAACGCCCGTCGGTATCTCGAGACGAAGCGGCCGTGACGTGAGGTGGTGGCGTACCGACATCTCTGCTCTGCGGACCCGGTGGCGCGGGACCGTTCCACGGCGGTGACGCCATCGTCCACGAAATCTAGTTCCTTGCGGACTTACCAGGGAGTATCCTTTCCGACCGCCGACTCGGGCCCTGCGGTCCGGCGACGGCCAGGCAGCAAAGGCAGGAGATTGGGGAGAGCCTTTACGCCCCGCCTGCAGGAGGAACTTCCTCGTTAATGCAAACGGGAGGGCGACCCGTCCCGACGAAGTCGGGAAACCCTCCCCTGCCCGACAAAGGAGGCCACATGGAACCAGTGGACCGGCGAGACTTCATCAAATCCGTAGCGGGGGCCGCTGCCTTCGCGGCAATGGACACCCGATCAGCCGTAGAAACCGGCCCCGTATTCCTCTCCACCTGGGTTCATGGAAAGCCGGCGAACGAGCGCGCGGCGGAAGTCATCAGAGCCGGCGGCAGCTTGCTCGACGCGGTCGAGAAAGGGATCAGCGTTCCCGAGAGCGATCCCAATGTGATGAGCGTGGGGTACGGAGGCTTGCCCAACGAAGAGGGCGAGGTCGAGCTGGACGCCGCCATCATGGACGGGACGCGGCACCGCGCGGGCGCCGTGTGCAACCTCCGTCACATCAAGAACCCGATTTCCGTCGCCCGCTTAGTGCTCGAGAAGACGCGCCACACCACGCTCGCGGGCGAAGGGGCGTTCCGGTTTGCACTCAAGATGGGTTTTCAACCCGAACAGTTGCTTACGCCCGAAAGTCTGAAGAGGTGGCTGAACTGGAAGGCCGACCCGAAGCGAAAAAGCTTCTGGCTGAGCACGGAAAGCCATGACACCATCGGCATGGTCGTGACGGACGGCAAGGGCCACGTCGTCTCCGGTTGCTCCACGTCAGGGCTGGGGTGGAAGATTTCCGGGCGCGTAGGCGATTCGCCGCTGGTCGGCTGCGGGGTTTATGCCGATGACAACATCGGAGCAGCTTCCGCCACCGGCGATGGCGACCTGATGACGAACTACTGCACAAGCGTCTCGATTGTTCACTACATGGCCCGGGACGCCTCACCCCAGGACGCCTGTGTAGAACTACTCCAGCACATGGCAAAAACAGATCCCAAGAACAAAGAGGGGAAGGTCTGCGTCATCGCCATCAATAACCGCGGCGAGATAGGCGCCGCTGCGATGACATCGAGGTACAGGCTGAAATACGCGTTGTGGCGGGACGGGGAAAGCAGACTTTTGGACGCCGTGGCGCTGTACTAATCCTTCGTCGGCTGTCCGTTGCCCGCGATTTGTGGACCAGTTGTCATCAACGGACAACCCATCATTGGCCACAAACGAAGTCGGGGCGCGGGAAAACAGCATCCCTGTCTCCCGGCGCTACAAGGCGACTACCCATAATCACAACTGCCGACCTAACTCGCCGCGTCGCCGTGGGATTGCAGAGAGGGCTGAGACTCTCCCACCGCCAGAAACATCCAACCCAGCGCCAGCACCATCAGAACCGCCAGTAGTAACCCATTCCAACGAAAGAACACCACGGGTTGCGAAAACAATGTGACCAGAGGCTCGGCAAGTTGCAGGCAGAAAACCACTCCCACATAAGCGAGGAAGTTGTCACGCAAGAACAGGGCGACGATTCCAACCACCACAACTAGCGGGAGGAACATCATCACCCAGCCCACCAGGAACTCGGGCACGGAATGGGCTTCCGTAGGCCCTAAGCCCACAAGCAGAAGTACCCCTCCAGCCCAAAGCCACCATTCCCGCCGAGCCCATCCCCGCCGGACCAGATAAATGACCATCGCGACAACCGCAGCATAAACAAAGCTCCAGATCAGACTGCGGAGAAAGAAGCCAGCACCGGGCAAGAAGGCGTTGAGCAAATCGGGAAAGATGTCAGCCCTCACCGGTGCGTAGGCATGGAAACGGCTAGCAAGAAGGGCGTTCAACCTGCTTAATGCGGCACCGGCGGCGACGCTCACCACTATCGCCACCGCTGCGTCCCGCCGCCAGAGCCGGCGGGTGGAAGCGCGGAAGATTCGCCAGGCGTCTGGATAGAGGCTCGTGACCAGCCCCCCGAGCAGCCAGCCAAGCAGCCCGGCCAGCAAGGGAACGATGATGAGGCCGACGCCAGCGACAACCCGGAAAATCGTCAACGGAAACGACGTCGGATAGGACCGATCGATAAGCGGAAGCTGGTTCACCTCGGAAAACACTAAGACGACCGCCAGGACCGCGCCGAGCTTTGCCGCTCGTCGCCAGGGTACCCGGCCGCTCCTTATTTGCTTTACCAGCACGATCGAGCCGCCGGCTACCAGCGCAAGCACGACCACCACTGAGACGGCTTGCAGGATGCGGTTGGACAAGCCGGTAGCGCTGCGCTCTCGATTCCACTGCTCCGGAAGCTTAAAGTAGCGCGAGAAACCTACTAGCTGATCGCCGGCGACTTCCACCTCCAGCCGGTAATGGGCATCACCCACGTTACGCGGGTCGCCAGGCTTCGCCTGCCACACTAGCGTGAAGTCCTGCCGTGCCTTTCGCTTCTGCGCCTGGGAATCCTGCAGGTCAAAATCGGTAAGCCGGTAGCCTTGCTGCACGACGAATTTCTCCGCCAGTGCCTGTGCAGCCTCAGGCGAGAGCGAGGCACCTGGCGCGTTCTCATCCAGGAGATGCCGGGAGCCAAAGACCCCACCATCCGCGGCATCAACAAAGACAAGGTATTCTTCCTTTTCGAGCGGACGGAAGTAGCGCACCTCCCACAAGACGAGCCGCGTAGCTTGCCGGTAGATCCGGTCGGATTCCTGGATCGACCGCCGTTCCCATAGGTACTTGAGGGCGAGTGGATCCACATTCTCGCGCATCCAGGCGACGCGGTGGTAACCTGCTGGGTCAACGCCCTTTTGCGACAGGAAGGCGTCGCCTGTCCGGATCGCCTCCGGGCGCGTAAGTTGCACTTTGCTCCCTTCACCAAAGCGGTAAACAGGGATGAGAGCCACAGCAACAAAGACCGCCGTGAGGACGCCGGCCAAGGCTACCCGCGACCGAGAGAGAGGCTGGTAGCTGAGCGGAGTCTCTGTCTCCGCAATCCCTTCTTTTCTGGGGAGCCGAGAAACGCCCACGCTGGCGTTGGTGAGCGTAGACTCTTCCGTGAAACTGCCGGAGCGCAGATAGGCTAATAAGGCGACAATAAGCGGAACCAGCATGAGTCCGGCAGCGATGGCGCCGGAGACCATGAGGTAGTGGTTGGGTGAGCGGACAAGGAGAAAGGCCGTATAGATGGCATCCACGGAATAATGCCAGATCAGCGTGGCGAGGATGCCGAAGCGCAGCATGATGAGGCCAATGAGGATGCCCCCCAGGCCGACCTCAACTCCTCGAATGAAGAACGGTTGATTCGGGTAGGCGCTGTGGAGGAACCCCCAAATGAAGGCCGCCAGCACTAAAGCCAGCGGTCCCGAACGGAGGAACTTTCCTAGAAGAGGTATGGCGAACGCTCGGAACTGCATCTCTTCCGAGACGGCCGGCAAGAATCCAATGAAGAGGACCGTCACCCAGGGAATATGGGTATTGAGCAGGTCGGTAAAGGGGACCTCCGCGGGCGCCCAGGCACCGAGCTTATCGGCAGCGAGGTAGAAGACCGTTTGGTAGGCGAAGAAGAAGAAGGTGAGAGCGATTCCCACCACATTTGCCATGAAGAAGGAGCGCGTGCGGAGGCCCTGCCAGCTCAGGTAGCGGCGAAGCGCGACGAGGCCCGGATAGTTCTCGCGATAGACCGGCTCGCCGCTCGCCACAAGGAAGAATATCCAGGCGCCAATGCCGCAAGCAGCGAGGAGACTCGCACCCAGGTGCCCCGCTACGAAGCTGGGGTAGGAATCTGTCGTCCTGTATCCGAACTCTTCCAGCGAGAACGTATTCAGTTGACCCAAGAAATAAAGGACGGTCGCAACCAGCCCAAAACCCACCGACAGACGGACCGGCACATCACGGTCGCGCAGGCGCCGGACCAGGATGACGCCCGCGGCGATGATAAGTAACACGAAAAAAATCTCATCCACGAGCTGCGCGGCGGTGTTGCTAGAGCGGAGTTTTTCGTAATCACGGCTCCACTGCTCGGGAACCTTGACGAACTCGCGGTAGCCGGCTACCTGGTCGCCGTCCACTTCGACCGCAATGCGCAGACTTCCATCGCCCAGATCGACGCTCTTCTGCCTCCAGGTGAAGGAATGGTCGGTACGCGCGGGACGCTTCTCGGTTTCTGTTTCCACGAACTCCAGGTCCGTGAAATCACGCTGCATGACTTCAACTAGGAACTTCTCGGCAACGGCGCGAGCGGACGCTGAATCGAGGTTGGCGCCCGCCGCGGCTTCGGGGATTTCGTGGTCGAAGCCCACCACTTGGCCGGCCGGACTCACATCCACGCGGAATTCCTCTTTCTGTTGCGGCTTGAACCAACGGTGGGACCAACGCCAGAGCCGCGCGGGGCCTCGCGTCAGCCCGTTCATGCGGACCAAGCCCTGGGTCCGCTCAAGATATACCTTGGCGGACTCATCGTAACCAAAGATAGCGGCGTGGCGGTAACCACCCACGCCAAAGCCGCGCTCGGCCAGAAACTCTTGCGCAAGAGGGGTTGAATCGTCCCGGTTCACGCGAAATTCGATGGCAGCCTCAGGGAAGGCTCGCGAGAAGTACTTGATACCGATGGCCAGCGAGATGCCTGCCACCAGAAGCCCGATGGCAATCGCCCTATAGTCCGCGGAAGTCAGTTTGCTGGGCATGGATTCCTCAAACCAGTCCAGAGTTGACAGTTAACAGTCGAAAGTATCACTCAGGCTCTTGCCAGTCGTCGTATCTTCTGAGTTCGATGCAACCTGACCGGGGAAGTTAACGGGGAGAAGTTTTCTCCTTTAACTGTGAACTGTCAACTGTCAACTTCGTGTCCAACTCCTTGGCCATGACCCAGGCTGCGGTCCCATCTCCGTAGTAATGCTCGACGCGCCCAACCTTCCGGTAGCCACGCGCCTGGTAGAAGCGCTGCGCAACGAGGTTGTTCTCCGCGGTCTCGAGATGAACCAGCCGCACGCCCTGCTGCCGGGCCCAGTCTTCAGCGGCGTCCATCAGCAGTGAACCGACGCCCCGGCGCCGGCTTCGATCCACCACGTCGATCGTCACGATGTGGCCCACTTTCTGGGGCCGGCGATTGGCAATCAGAAATCCCACGATTTCGCTCTTTTCTTCCGCCACCCAGGTGCCGGAGTCCCGGTGTGCGATGAAGCGCGCCAGTTCCTCGCGCGAATAAGAGATCCCAGGGGGAAAACATGCCTGGTCGATTTCAGAAAGGGTCTGAAGGTCCGAAGGGCGGAAAAGCCGGAGTTTCATGATTGGCAGTTGCCGGTTCTCAGCGGTCGGTCGTCACGCGTGCGACACGAGTATGGAACAACTGACTACGGACAACAAACTACTGACGACAGTGTCAGAGCAGTCCGGTTTCACGATACCATGCTTCGATGCGCCACAGTCCCTCTTCGAGGCTCACACGAGAGCCATGGCCCAGAGTCTCCTCAATGTGCGTCTGGCGATAGACGGCTGTGCCCACCAGAAACCCCAGGGCACTGGGTTGAACCCGGTAAGGCTCGCCGTAAACCACAGCCCGGAAATTCCGATAGTGGGCCCACAGTCTCGCTGCCCAGAGAGGCAGCGAAGGCAGGCTTTCCTTCCCGGCCATGCGAGCGTACGCGCCAAAAAAGTCGCGCCAAGTCGTGGCGCCATCATTCAGGATGAATGCTTCGCCCAATGCGCGGTCGTCTTCGGCAGCAAGCCGCACGGCGTCCACTACGTTGTCAATGTAGACGTAATTCAAAAAGCCTTGGCCGGCGTCGAATAGAAACATCTTCCCTTTCTTGATCCGTTTCAGGGGAACCACCGTCCAGTGGGTCGAGCCAGGACCGTAAACAGCCGAGGGCCTGAGGATAGTCACGGGCAGGAGGCCTTCCCGATGGTAGCGTAAGGCCGCTTCTTCGGCGTCAAGCTTGGTATCGCAATAGGGGTCACCGAAGTGTCTGCGGACGCTCTGGTCCGTGACCTCGCCTGCGGCTGGGAAACCAAAGACCACAATGCTCGATAAGTGGACGAATCGCTGGACGCCTGCCGCGGCGGATGCGCGCAGAAGGTTCTCGGTCCCTACGACATTGGTTTGCTCAAAGGCTTTGTGGTCTGGGATGGAAGAGACCTGAGCGGCGGCGTGGATAACCACGGAGCACCCGTGGACAGCCCGCTTGAGAGCTGCAGAATCCCTCAAGTCACCGCGTACCACCTCAACGCCGAGCTGGGTCAAGTGTCGGGCTTTGGCCGGGTCGCGAGCGAGTGCGCGAACCGCGGCATGCTTCTCGCTCACCAACTGTTGCACCACGCGGCCGCCGATATACCCGGTGGCACCGGTGACGAGTACCGTCTGATTGGTGAGGTCCATACTTTCACGTAGCGCCGCCGTTTAGGGCGGCATTGCAAGCGCTGGGCTAGAGCTTCCCGCTACGACGACGCGACATCCAGCAGCCGGTCGATATCCGCCGCGTTATTATACAGGTACGGCGAGACCCGGATCATGCCGTGGCGCAAGCTAACAGCCACATGGTTTGCCCTGAGTTTTTGGTGGAGTTGTGTTGTGGCCGCCAGAATTGAGCCCTGGAAGGCCAGGATCGTGGAACGGTGCTCGGCCTCGGCTGCGGCGGAAAGCCGATATCCCCTGTGGCGCAAACCTTCCGCTAGAAGATCAAGGAGATGCCAGCAGTGCTTGGTCACCGCACTCACAGTCGCGTGCTGCACAAATTCCAGCGATGCTTCCAGACCATAGAGGTTCAAAAAACTCGCAGTCTCTGGCACGTCAAAAACCCGCGCCTCCTTGGGCAGAGTGAACCGGTCAGTGGGGAGAGCATCGAAGTCTTCGCTCCCCTCGACGGAGGACCAATTCACCACCTGCACGGTCAGAAGATCCTGCGCTGCGTGGCTCAGATACACAAACCCAGTGCCATAAGGACTCAACAGCCACTTATAGGCGGCGACGGCCATGACGTCCACTGGCAAGGCGTGGAGGTTCAGATCGAGCGCGCCGACGCCCTGCGTCCCATCCACGACGAAGATCCCTCCCTGCCGATGAACCATCTCGCCCAGCACGTTGAGGTCAATCCGGTAGCCGCTCGAATAGCCCACCCAATCGAGCGCCAGGACGCGCGTGCGCGGGTTTAAGGCCGCCGCGACCTGCTCGACCGTCACCTCCGATTGGGCAGGCTTCAGGACATGAACGATTACTCCCAGCCGCCGCAATTGAAGCCAAGTAAAGAGATTGGCCGGGAAGTTCGTCGTGGCCACCACGACTTCGTCACCCGCTTGGAGCCCAAGCCCCGTAGCGACGATCCCCACTCCCTGCGTGGTGCTGTTGGTCAGCGCAATTTCTGAGGGGTCAGCGCCCACCAGGGCCGCAATCTGGCGGCGCACGCGGTTCGGCAGGTCAAAGTATTCAGGAGCCGCCAGTCGGTCGGGATGGCATTTCAACTCGATGGCCTGCTGGATGCGCTCAACTGTAACACGTGGAAAAGGTCCTTGGTAGGCACAGTCGAGGTAAATAGTCGGCGCGAAGTCGAGGAATTCCTGGGAGTAGTCCCGCATGGCAAGCGGATCACTCTACAGCCTCAAGGGCCTAAAACACAAGCAGCTAGATGGCAGCGTGGGCGGACGCGCATCCGAACTAAGCCAGTGCCCTCCAATTATCAGTCTTCCCCTGGTAGGTCCTGCTCCGTAAGTCCCGAATCGAAAGTCGAATTCGGCGCAAAAAGGCTATTGCGTTTGTGCGCTTTCTCTTTCCGGCCGCAGGCGCGCCGACTAGGGGCGTTGCTGTCGCCGGGGGAATCAAGGAAAAGGAGGGCTCGCAAGGCCCCCTTCTCAGGCCCCTGATGAGATGCACTCACGCTCGCTGCTTTCCGCCGACCGAATGTATAGAGGGCTGGAAATAACAAATAGTTATTGCCACGTGTGCCAGAGTGTCCTAAGGTCGGAGCATTCATTCTGGGCTCTTATCGATCACGTGCGGTCGAGAGCCGTCATTCTTCCCCCTGGGGGGATCGCTGGCGGATCTTCCAACCCAATCCGATACCTTCCTGAAGGAGGTGCAGTCTCTTATGTGCATGCAATTCACACCTGTGCGTCCCTATCAGCGCTGGAACTGGGGTGGTGATGAGATTGTCTCGGACACTGTAATTCCGGCTTCCCGAACCATTCCCGGCACCCGAAAGAAGCGCTACGACATTGATATCCGCGAGTACCTGTCCATACAGGACAACGCGGTTATCCGCGCCCATTGGCATAGGCTCCTCGATAGACTGCCGCAAGCAGAGCAGGCACGCCTGACCTCGAGGAAGGAAGGCACTTTCGATTTCCGCGCCCGGAAGGTCGCGGAGTACGTCGGCGGACTTCGCTACCGACCCGTTGGGCGGCGATTCGACGAGTGGCTTTTCCCGGATGAGACACTGGCCCAGGGTGGCGGCGATTGCGAGGACCTGGCATTTGTTTTGGCGGCTCTCTTAGAGGCCAGCGGAATCAGCAGCTATTGCATCCGTGTGGCGCTCGGAACTGTAGTCAGTCACGCTGATCCTAAGAAGCCTCAACGCTGGGACCACGCCTGGGTGGTTTACAAGAACGAGGGGGGTGCATGGGAGATTCTAGAGCCCCTGGCTCTCACCGCCGGGCCTCGGAGCCGCTTGCGCCGGGCGCCGCCGCGTGGCCCCTTCGCAACAAGAAAAGTCGACGACGTCGAGTACATACCTCATTTTGTCTTCAATCGCGCGCATCTTTGGAGGGTCCGCACACCTGAGAGAGTGGCGGCGAGGCCGTTCCGCGAATATGTAAAGGAAGAACGTCAGTTTCTGAAGCGCTTCGCGCCGAGCTTCGCTGTCCGCGTACATGAAAGCATCTTCGCCACCGCACTTGCCGGTATGCCTGCGAATGATTTGGACGCGGTCAAGCGGGCCAGTTTAGGCGTGGATGTCAATGTCCTCCAGTACGACCCTCGGGACCACTTCGACTTCGCCTATATTGATGAAAGCTGGGCGCTCGTTCAACGCCGCCTGAAAACAGGTGACGTCAAGGACTTCGCACTCGCCAGCCATGCCATCGCTGATTTCTATGCTCACTCCTTCTATGCCGACTTCGCTAAAAGGCGTGACGACGGTTCCATTGTGCCCTACGACCCTTCGCACCCGTTACGAGCCGACCGCTTGACGTACGATTTCACGCGCTACGCTCCCTTCCCCGGACGCTGCAACACAGTGCAAGATGCCGCTGCCTACTGGCGGGGCAGACTCATCAGCGGCCAGTGGTGGCGTTGGTACAGCACCTTCCCCGACGAACTGGAGAAGGCGGGGGATTTTCACTGGCGCAGGTGCCTTCCGGACCATGATGCCGTCGCGGTAGACGGCCCACGACCGAGGTCCGCACACCGTCATTACAACGAGCAGGAATTCCAAGTCCAGTTTCGCCTGCGACAAGGCGCCGCTGTTGAACACATCCGGAATGTTTATCGTAGCTGGATCCCCAGGAAGACCGCGTGATTATGGTGGGACCCCGGCTTCCAGGCGGCCATACTACTCACTCCCCACACCGGGCCGTTGCCCGCTGCCGCCGATCGTGTCACAAGCGATCTTACCCTCAACCCTCGACACGCCGGGCCGGACAAGGGCAGCGAGCCGTCCAAAAAACTGTTTCAGAAAGAGTCTCCGTTCTCTGATCGGTGCCTTGACAGGAAGGCACGCCAGCATCGCGTCAACCTCCGCGACAGGCCACGGTTTCGCTTCGCGCCGCCAACGGAAGGAGTGACCCTCAGCATCTTCTCAAGTGTGGCATCCAAGTAGCCCGCCAGTTTCAAGAAGAGGATTTCCTGGTGGGCGAGCGGCAGGCCCTTTAGGAGCACGCTGAGTGTCGCGACCGTCGGTTTGGAAGTGGCCACTGAGTCATGGCATGGCTCAAGCTTCGCTAGGGCTTGATCAAGCAGAAAGGCGTGCAAATCAACCAGGAACTCCCGCTCCGCCTGATGCTCTATCGCCCGCAACCGCGCGAAGTTGTTGACGCTGAGAGCGACGAGGGCTTCCCACCAGAACTCGCGCTGCCCTTCCGACGAAAACGGCAGTAAACGCCACAGAGCTCAACCACCACCGAGGTGTAGTCCGCAAGAAATGCCCGCCAGGCATCACGATTGCCTTCCTCACAACCGGGAAAAGTCCCGTGAGGAGTTACTAGTTTGGACATTGTGCCGAGTTGAGATTAAAGCCCTGTTCGACGGAACGGATTGGGGAGTAGCTCCCCTTCGCCGCTCGAAGGGTAAGAATTCCACACCCCTTCCGCAGCTACTTCCGCTCCGCTTCCCTGATGCTCTGGCCCAGGTGATCGAGAACCAGGAGAACCGTCTCGTCCACTGCCTGGTTGAGGCTGGGAGGATTGAAGGGTCGTCGCACACTGTCCTGCCAGATTGAAGCCCCGTTGCGGTCGGTGATGTACACCTCGGAGCGCACCGCCTTCAGGCGCCGGAACTCGGAGCAGGTTCCACGCATTACGGCATCTGCTTCGTTACGGGTCGCGGCCGCCCGGAATCGACCCATCTTGGTGAGGCCGTCCGCCAGCTTCTCACTTAGCGCATTGTCAATCCGCTCGATGAAAATGGCACGGATGCGCAAGAGCTTCCGGGCATCGGTGGTGGTAGAGGTGCGGGGCCCGTAGAGCGACGGCGCCGGCTGTGGGCCGAGCGTGGGCCTTTGTGGCGGCTGCTGCGTTTGCTCTCGCGCGTCTTGCGCCCATCCCGATAAGCCTGCCATTAGCAGCACCGCCAAGCACCAACCACCTCCTTTCATGGCGCCCTCCGACCATGAGACTGGCTAGTTTACGCGAAAGGACCAACGTCTAGCGCACGAGCCAGATGGCGTTTCAAGTCATTAGCGCCAGTGCCGCGAACCCCCTTCCGCCAGGAGGGAGATGCAGACCGCGGTCCGCGCGCGCACGCCGGCTATTGGCTGAACTGCTTCTGGCTCTCTTTGAGTGCTCTTTGGCGGTCCTTGAGGTCCTGGAGTTCGTCCTTATGCTTCTCGCGGAGCTCTCGCCTCTCGCGTTCCATCTGGTGTTTCATCTGGTCGCGAACCGACTTGGAAATGAGCTGGTTCTTCCAGGACTCTTTCTGGTATTTCTCCTTGAGTTTCAGCGCCTTCCGCTCCTCCTTTTGACGCGCCTTGAGCTGCTGCTTCTCCAGTGTGAGGTCATACTGCTGGGCCGCTGCCACGCGGGCCAGGCACAAACCCAGCAAGAACGCTGCAACCAACAAAGTGAGAAAATTACGCATTCCGCCTCCCCAGGACTTCACGTCGTAACTCGGCGCGAGCTTCACCGGCGCTGAGGCTTCTTCAGCCCGGAGTGTCCTCTCTCCACCGGCATCTTACCGAGAATGCACGCGGAGTACAACAGGTTCCGAAAGGCCCGCTCCGTTGGCGGAAGATCGCAGCCTAATTGAACCCGCCCTCAGACCACCTGCGCAGGGTGTCCTTCACCAACGCCGCCACGCAGGCGTTGACGCGTCGGAAATAGTCATCAGCTTTCTTCTGATCGAAGTCGCGCGGCGCGCCTTCGCCCTTCTTATAGAGTTCAATCGGAGAAGGAAACGGCGTCGCGGACCACTCGCCCGGCGCAGGAATGGGCGTGGTAGTCACCGCCGACAGGCGCTCCTTCTTCACAAGTTTGGGATCGATCGCCTGGATGAACGCGGTCTCGTTCTCGCCCGCATGCCCGCCTGGATTTCCGAAAACCTCCTGAGCAACGTCGGCGCACGCTGCCCACCAGTTCACCACCAGTGTGTTCACCTTGTACTCAAGCGCGACCTCGTGCGCCAGCTTGCTCAAGACCTCGGCCTGCGGCCCACCGTGGCCGTTGACGATCACAACGTTCTTGAACCCGTTGCGCGCCAGGCTCACCAGCACCGCGCGCACATAAGGCGCGTAAACCTCCGCCGGGATATGCGTCGCGCCCGGATAAGGCGCCAACCCGCCGGTGATGCCATAGGGAATGTGCGGCGCGATGAGCGCGTTGACTTCCGGCGCAATCGCCTCCGCAATCTTCACCGGCGCTAGATTGTCCGCGCCATTGTTGATGACGCCGTGCGCCTCCACCGTCCCCGTCGTCAGCAACACCGTCTTCACCTTCGCCGGAACGATCTCCCGAAACTCCATCCAGTTCAGGCCGTCGAGGTAGCGCGAGGGAAGCTGCTGGGCTGCGGATGAAGAAACGACAACAATGGTTGAGAATGCGAGCCAGCGGAACGTGGGGTGGATCCTCATGATTGACCTCCAGACAGCAATTGGCCTCTTGCAACGGGCCAGTTGTCATTCAGTCGAATGCCGCACGAGAAAGTTCTTGAGTACATGATTTACCAAACGTTCAAAAAAGTGCGGGCTGGGCACTAAATCCTCCGGGAGCCATTTGCGTTCTCCCACCGACATTTCAACACCAATAGGAAACTCTTCGTCAAGCAATGGGGGGTGGAAAACGTTAGGTGGAAATGGTTCCCCACTGTGAAGAGTACGAGAGCGCTGGTCATAAACCTTTTCCATAAGTTCTTTCAACTGCCTTGGTTCGACACGTCCGTGCTGCGGCCTGCTCCCTGAACTCCAGAATGTCTCATCGGTGTGCGTCACAATGAACTCCACGAACTTCCGTTTGATGAGCCTTTCTTTGGCCACAATCTTTTGCTCGATCCCACTCCTGAGCTCATCGTCCTGAACCCTGCCGGTCAGAGCGGCAATGTCCGGGTATACTTCGTCGAGTGTCGGTTTTTCGAGGTCATGGCGACTCGCCAATACTTCGATGGCCGAAACCAAATTGAGATACGCCAGGTCAGGCTTGCTTTCAATCAATTCGAGAGCTTGCTGGTAGAGCTTCGCACAAAGCACGAAGGGTTCATGTAAGTCCGGTTTCAAGCGTTCAGCCCTCGCTAGCCAGTTAGCGAGTTCACCAAAATTGCTTTCTCCTGAAACGATCTCTCTGTCAATCCATCCATGTTTCTCTGGCAACAACCGAGGAGAATCGTCCATTCGTACGATAGGCCCAAGCCTGAGGCGCTGCCGCAAGAATAAGGATGCAAGTGCCACCAGTTCACTTGGGATTACACCTCCATGATAAAAGCCGAACCTGTCGGCTGTCATCGAGGAAGGGTCGCGCATCCTCTCTTGCACTCGCAGGCAAAGCCAACGCCCGTCCCCCTCGCGCCTGTTGGAGATTTCCCAGATAGAAAAAACATAGGGACCGAAGGGTAGCTCACCAACGATGCGTGCGTCAGCTACCACTTGGTACTCCGCGGAACGCCTTGGCACGGAGTCGTCTTTCAGGGATTCGGCGTTTCTTAGGAATAGCATTCGTTTATCAGCAGGCATGCAGCCTCCTGTTTCTGTTTACACGCTGGCCGTGGCAAATCCAAGCAGGCTAACCTTGCCATAGTCTGGCCTGGAGCAGGTTTGGTTAAAGCTGGTGGGACCGGCCAAGCGTACCTAGTCCCTTGAGAAGATGGTCAGGGCCTGCTTGGTGGCGAAGGCAGCCCAAGCTTCTTGCTCGGCGCGTTCTTCATCGGTGAGGCTGAGGTAGTAGTCCTTCGTCCGCGAGTCGAGGAAGTGGCGCCAGATCAAATGCTCCACGGTTGCAGAGAGGCTAGGAAATCCTTCCTCGCGCTGGTACTTGCGAACATCCTCGACCATATCTCGGCTCAGCGTTATGCTGATTGTAAGTCGGGTCCGCGTGGCCGCACGCATCTCACCACCTCAACGTCACCTTTATGGTGCGGCGCGTTCTCTGTCTCGCGCAAGCACCACATGCATCTTAACAAATCGTTAATGCTGGCAACCGGGTTTCCCCAGTCGTGAGTCAGCCTACCCCAGAAAGAGCCCCGGGGGGAACAGAGCTAGTCGGGGTACGTGAACTCGGCGGTCAGAGACCCCCGCTACAGCCGCGGGCCGGAGGCCCGCGCTCCCAGGCGGGAGCGACGAGGGCGCACCGCCGTGCGCCCCTACGACAAAGTCGCAATGTCGAAAAGCGGCCCTCGCGTTACCAGGCCGCTCCTAGGTTTCCTCCACGACCTTCAGCCCCAACAGGTGGCCCATCTGGTGCGCGGCGCGGAGGTGGTCACCATAGAACAGAACGCGATGCAAGCCGCCAGAGTAGTTTTCCAGGAGTTTGGCCGCGTCTCGGACCTGCGTCGTAACCTTGGTACGGCAGCCGCGTGGCAGATCGGGCGTAGCCACGATGCGCCCGGTCGAGACCAGCAGGGTGTTGGCATCGGCCAGCTTGGTCACGGTGACGGTTTGGCCCACCCGCATGTTAACTTGCAGCGACACGCCGTTGTTGTCTTCCATGTGCGAGCGCACCACATAGGGCGCGGCAGGCCCACGCGGACCGTCCAGGCGCGTGGCGGAGACACAGTGGGCGTGGATAACGGTGTTAGTTCGGGTGTCAAACACGGGGTCGCTGACAAAGCCTGGCTTCCCGGAGTAGTAGGCAATAAGCATCTGGGTGAGGGTGGTTTCGAGATCAGCCTCGCACACGCCATGCAAGCCGCGGTCATTGAGTTTTGACCAAGCCACGCAAGGATAGGCGGGCAGTTCGCCACGACGGAAGCCACCCAGACAATCAATGGTAATCGCGTTGGCATTCTCCTCCTCGAGGAGCTTTCCCACCGCATGGTAAAGACGGAACGAGTCCTCCACCTCAGCAGGCTTGGGCTCTACAACCTTCAGCGCGGCGCTCATGAATTTGGCCGCGTCACGTTGCGCAGTCGTCCGGTCAGCCGCCTGGTAAAGACCCTGCAGACGCGAATACTCGAGGAAGCGGATTTGAGTGCCGAACTTCTCTTCTAGCGCGCGGCTCGCGGCCGTGTGTTCGGTCTGAGGGCTGATGCACACAATCCGGCTCTGCCGCAGGCGGTGACGCGCCGCCAGCACCCGCAGCGGTGTGTCGAGATCAGAGAAATCGCTGCTGGCCACGACCTCCACCAGTCGGCCCTTCGCCCGCAAGGCTGCCCATTCCGACCAGTCGTGTCCGCTGTAAGGCTGCGAGAACAACACGAGCGGCAACCCGGCTTCGGTGAGCGGATCGATCAAGTTCATAACGGTGGAAGTTAGGTTGAAAACCAGCAGGCCGTCAGCCTCTTTGCGTGCCGACTGAACGCGCGCAAGGTCATCAGGCACGCGCAGCAATTCGTGGCCGAAGAACCGTACTCCGGGCTCCGGCTTGGCCTCGAAACCCGCCAGTACAGGGCGAATGCGGCGGATGTCGTCCTGGGGATTGAAATCAGGACGCGGCCAAGTGGGGACGGGCTTCGCCAAGTATATGGTGAGGATCCTCGCGGGAGCTCGATCTCCCAACGCCGATGTTTGACTCACTGCTCCTTGTGCTCCGCCGGCTGAAGCATTCAGCTTCACGCCGCTAGCCACGGCTACTGCTCCCGCGGCCGAACCCAAGAAAGCTCTTCGGGAAAGACCAGCGCATGCCTTCATGTGTCCTCCTTAGCTGATCCACACTTCGCCAGCGCGAACCATCCAATTTGGGCGCGCGATTCGGCGGCAGTCCAGTATTCCCCAGGAAGAGCCGCAGAGTCCAAGAACGACTCTGCGCTACTCAGAGGTCGCCCGAGTAGCCACAGGGCGGAAGAAGACATAGACCATCCAGCCGACAGTGGCCAGGCCGCCAACTAGCAGGACCGCGAAAAGGACGAAAACCGGCCACTGGCCTTGAACGGGTAAAGTCCGGGGATCGAAGTAGGGGTGGAGGTAGGTGACGCGCACCAAGTGACGGATCACGGCCATCAGGCTGATCGTGCCCACGATGGCCACGCTCGAGGCAGCCGGGCTTTTCGGCGCAGCGACAAGCGCCAGCAGGGCAAGCACAATGGCCACCACGAGGATGGCAGTGGATAACTTGTCGCTGCCCAGGAACATCCCACGGATTTCTTGGGGCAAACTGAAGAGAAACCACAGACCCACCAGAATCTCCACGCCCGTTCCTGCCATAAACCATTTGACGCCGTACCCTCTTGCCCATTCCGCCAGTTCGGGCGCTTCCCTACGCCACGCACGCGAGAGGAGAGCCACTCCGAGCCCGCTCACGGCCATCGCGGCAACCAGGAAATGTGCCAGCCGGGCCGCGCTGGCAGTCGTCAAAGGCCCGAGGCTGGTCCCCACCTCACCCTTCAAATACTGGCTATAGAAATGCTGAGGGCGCAGCATGAAGCTCATGTTCTGGGTAAAGATGAAGGCTACCAGGATGAACAGGAAAGCGGCAGCCAGAATTACCCACACCGCGCGTGGACCAAGCTCCTCGTGCTGCATACCGAACCAGTAAATACCGTAGTACCCCAGCATCACCAGCAACACAACCGCCAGCCAAGCCCAAGCTATCAGGACCGACGACGTGTAGAAGAGTTGACCGTAAAGCAATTGCAGGAACAAGAGTGGCGCCACACCGAAAGTAATTGTAAAAGCCACCACCGGCGGCACCACGCGCGAGGCGCGACGAGCGAACTCGCGATGCCGCAGGTCACGCCGCCCGAGGAAGCTGGAGAGGCTGAGCATCACACTGCCACCCGCCAGGAGGTTCATCGGTACGAGATGCAAGACGAAGGTAAACACCAGGAGAAGTTGGAGCAGCCAGACGGGTGCGGGCAAAGGTACAGGAACCGGCGCAGGCATGACGGGGTTCATGGTTTGGACTCTCCTGCAGGACGGGAAGCTTGAGTCTCCGCCTTTTCCCCCGGGGGCTGTGGCTCCTGGACGCGAGGTTGGGGGTTAAGGCTGGCGAGCCACGCCTCCAATGCTTTGCGCTCGGCCTCGGTACCGAGAAACGGCGGCATGAAACCTTTCAGCTCGTTCAGATGCAGGAGCTGGTACTCAATCATTTCCTTGCTCCAGCCCTTTACGGCGAAGCGGATGCTGTTGTAGCCGTTCACGGTGTGGCAACTCGCGCACTGAACCCGGAAAATATCACGGCCGCTTTCAACCAGCGCCTGGGGGTCAACCGCATGCCGGCGGACAAAGCGGGCGGAGGCCAAGATCCCTTGCTGGCGCACCCGATTTACATCTTCCAGCCGCAGCGTGTTCGCGTACATGTAGTTGTAGATGATGTAAGGCTTGCGAACCGCTTCGCGCACCCACTCGGTGACGCCGGTGGTTGAAAGTGCCAGCACGGCGAGGAGGAAAGCAAAGGTTAGGTTGAAGTACCGCGGGTGTCTGTAAGGACCAAAGTAAGTGAAGGCAACCACCAGCGCCGAGAAGAAGATCGAGAGGCCGGCGAAGATGGTCACGGCTGGCGCGGCGCCCATCGAGATCTCGCGCGCCATGGGGGGAAGCGTGGAGATGTACCAGAGCCCGGCGGGAGGAATAAACAGCGTCCCCGCCAGCAGCCACCTGGCGGCGTACTGGACCACTTCCGAGCGCAAGGCGACGTCGCGCACTGCCGCAGCCGTCAGCAAGGCATACACGCCCGCCAGCGCCACCGAGACCGCGGTGCGCACCACACAGGAAGGTAACATGCCGGGATTAAAGAACGCCGAGGTAAAGCTGCGCATCTCCAGCCACCGTCCGGGCGTCAGCATGAAGGTGAGGATCCCGTTGATGACGAACAAGCTGGCCCAAGCTGCGCCGAGGTAGATCCAGCCCACCGTAAGGTGCGTCTGCGGATCAAGGCGGTCCCAACCGTAGTAGTAAATGAAGGCCGCCGCGATCTCTACGATGAAAAACACCCATTCGATCGCCCAGCCCCAAACGAAAACGTGAATCAGCGTCGCGGTGGCCTCGGGATTCACCAGCCCGATACTCCACCAGATGCCCACACCGCTGACCGCGCCGAAGACCAAGACCACCAGCACGAAGAATTTGGAGTGGGACTTCACGTATTCGAGCAAAGCCGGATTGTTCTCCCGATAGGCCTTACGCTCGGTCACCGGGAGAAAAAGGCCGCCGCCGACGCCAAAGTGGGAGACAAACACATGCAGGATGGCAATGATCCCGATGATCATTCCCCCGCCCAGCATGGGCGGGTCCCAAACAGGATAGTTCATAGCCGGACCCGGGGCGAGGGTGGTCCCAGCCAAACCGCAGGCTGGCTAGATGTTAGTCATCACCAATCCAAAATTCAACGCGGATTTTGCGGCGTGTGCGAGCTCACCGCACAGAATCATCACTTGTTCGCCGAGAACCTCACAGCGTTCGCAAGTATTGCAGGCGGTTTTCCGGAAACTTCCGGCTTCTCAAGAATTCCACGTAAGCGGCGTGAAGTTGGACCGCGACACTGCGGTTCTGGTTGATGAGGTTCTTCTCGCACCCCGGGTCTTGTGTCAGATGATAGAGCTCGGGGCGAATTTCGCCTTCGAGAACTTTTGCCTCCCGAACAATCGAATCCACCGCCGCGGTGCGCGAGGGCCCACCGGCCTTTTCGGCCTGAGCCCCATAGATGAGCAGCCACTCCCCGTCGGTAATCGAGCTCCGATTGGCCGGCGACGGCGCAGCCTTGGCGCCCTCGAAAAGCGTGGGCGAAGCAATAGCGATGTCCTTCACTTTCGATACACGGCCGTCCAACAGCGGCACGAGCGAAGGGCTTTCAACTGAGGCAGGCTTCTCCACTCCCAGAAGCTCCAGCACCGTGGGCATGAGGTCCACAGGCTGAACTAATGCTTTCACCCGCGAGCCTCCCCGGCAACCCGGGAGATAAACCAGCAAGGGAATGCGCGCGACTTCAGAATACATAGGCAGAGACTGGTGAGAATCTCCGCGGATCAGGGACTTCCCGATGTAGCCATGCTCACCCAGATAAAAGCCGTGATCGGCGACAATAATGACGGCCGTGTTCTTCACCAGGTCTAGAGATGCGACGCGGTCCAGCAGGAAGCCGATCCAGCGGTCAACCAGGGTAACCTCGCCCGCGTAAAGCGCGCGGCAGTGCTGGAGTTCTCTCTCGGAGAGGAACTGACGCCACAAGTCGTAACGGGGATAGATTACCTCTTCACCCTCGTAGCCTGGGTCGTATCGCTCGACGTAGTAGCGTGGCGGATCCCAAGGTTCGTGTGGGTCGAAGGTGTCCACGTAGAGGAAAAACCGCCGGCCATCATGATTCTCCTCGAGCCAGGTCGCGGCGGCGGTCATGGTCTGCGCCACAAAGTAGTCCTCTTCCTGCCGGCGGCGAGCGACATTGCGCAGATACTGAGTGACGATCTTCTCTCCCTCACGCAGCTTGTGCGGGGCACACGGCAGCTTCACTTCGCGCGGAGCGGATCGGAACCCGTCGTGCTCCTGACCGCGGATCACTTGCCAGACAGCAAAGTCGCGTTGGTAGTTGTACCCCGGAGTAAACGGGTGCGGAGTGTCCACCACCAAGGAGGTGAGAATGCCGGCCTTGCCAAGCGTCTCCTGCAACGTCACAGCATCCGCGTCGATGGGCGACCATCCCTTGTAAGTGAAGGTGTAGCGCCCGGTGAGCACGTCATTGCGAAGGGGTACGGTGGGGAAAGAGGAGACAAAAGCATTATCGAAAATCACCGCCTGCTCGGCGAAACGATCGAGATGCGGAGTGTGAACCCAGTTGCCGCCGTAACAGGAAAGCGCGTCGCGGCGCAGGGTGTCCGATATGATGAGAATCACATTCTCAACAGGCCTGCTACTCGCTGATAACGGCTGTGGGGCACCACTCAGCGCGTCATGGAAGACTGCTACAGTCCCCAAGGTAGTGGCACTTATTCTTAAGAAGTCCCGCCGCGAAGGCTTCGTGTGGCCGCTGATGTCGCTCATGTCTACCTCTTGGACGCATGTGCGTGCCAAGCAAACGTCATCGACACCCTGTCCGAAGCTTGGCAGCTGCGCGCACCAAAACCTAGCCCTGACGCGACGCGATTGCAACAGAAAAGCCGCCCGTTGATTCCCGAACCGGGGAGATCCATTGTCAACCGTCAGCATCTCCAACAGGCGCAGCGCGCCTCCGGGGCCTTGGACGCCGAGCGTGTCCGTAGCGAAGCGGCCGTGGAGGCGCTTCGCGGATCAGCCGTCAGCGCTTAAGGAACTAACGTTGCGTAACTGAAATACGTGTCGCAAGGAGGCGATCGATGTCATGCTGAGCAAAGCGAAGCGTCTTCAAAGCTGCTAGATTCTTCACTGCGTTCAGAATGACACGCTCCGGCCCCATTGCATGTATCACTTTCTTCGGCAACGCGACACTAGCCTCAAGTCCCAATTCCTCGAAAGCCTGCGCAGAATGGAGTGACCGAATACCTGCAAAGCGATTGAGCGAAGGAGCGCTCGGCATCAGCGGGGTGTGGGACAGCGTGGGACGACTATCTCGTTCGAAGCATGCGTCCGAGGGCCCAGCGGGCCGCCTTTGCTTGACGACTCGGATGTTTAACCCTAAACTATAAATTTGCCTCTTACTTTTGGAGCCGATTCCTAACCTTATGAGATTCCGACGGTTCCTTACCACCTTGACAATCATCCTGCTCGCCGCTCCCTGCCTATGGAGCCAGGAAGGGATGCCGCTCTTCCCCGTCAGCGAAATCCGGCCGGGGTTGAAGGGTGTCGGCCGCACCGTCTTTGAGGGCGACAAGGTCGAAGAATTTCAGGTTGAGATCCTTGGGGTGCTGAAGAACGCCCTGGCGCCCAAACGGGATGTCATCCTGGCTCGTCTATCTGGAGGCCCGCTTGAGAAGACTGGAGTGATTTCCGGGATGAGCGGCAGCCCGGTTTATGTGGACGGGAAACTGGTGGGCGCCGTCGCAATTTCCTTTCCTTTCGCGAAAGAGCCCCTGGCCGGGATTACGCCCATTGAAGAGATGCTGCGAGTGGTTCCAGAAGGCAAGGCTCCGCCTGCCGCGCCGCGGCCGATGAGCATGAACTTCCAGATCGCACGAGCCCCGAGGAGTTCCGGCGATGCGGGACGGTTGATCCCCGAGGAGGATGCCGGGCTGCCCAGCCTCGGCAAGGTCCTCCCTGCTGAAGCAGCTGCTACGACGCTCGCCGACCTCCGGCTGCCCTTACGCCTGGGCGGCTTTTCGAGTGACGCAGTCGAGCTCTACAAACCGCTTTTCCGCCAGATGGGCTTTGAACCCATGCAGGGCGGCGCGCTATCTGGCGGCGAGGCTACCGCCGCCACCAAGAGCGACCTGGGCCCTGGCTCGATGATCAGCCTCCTGCTGGTCCGCGGCGACCTGAACGTCAACGTCGATTGCACGGTCACCTACCGGCAGGGCAACAACCTTTACGCGTGCGGCCATCGAGTTCTCTCCGCCGGGCCTGCGCAATTCCCGTTTGCTCCTGCGCGAGTCCTAGCCACCGTGCCCAGCCTGGCCACGTCCTTCAAAATAGACGCGCCCGGACCGGTGATGGGCACCATCTACCAAGACCGTCTCAGTGCCATCTATGGGGTGGTGGGAGACAGCAACCCGCCCATGATCCCAGTCCACATTCAAGTGGATTCCACCCTGAATAAGAAGACGGATTACAACTTCGACATCGTCGAGCAGACGTTCCTCTCGCCGCTGCTGCTGAACCTATCTACGGTCTCGACGCTGACTGCCACAGAACGAATGATGGGCCCATCGACACTGGAACTGAAGGGTAAGATCCGGCTGGCCGCGGGAAAGTCCGTAGACCTGGAGGATGTGCTCTCGGGCGACATGGGCACCGCCGGTATGGCAGCCTCCGCAATCTCGACGCCGCTCACCTATCTGATGGCCAGCGGTTCCCCGGACTTGCACATCGAAGGCATCGACTTCTCAGTGGTTTCGCGGAACGACAAGCGTTTGGCCACGCTGGAGCAGGTGTGGAGTACCAAATCGGAGGTACGCCCGGGTGACCGTGTCGAGGTGCTTGCCTTGCTGCGCCTACCTTGGGGGGAGACGATAACCCAGAAGATCCCGGTGGATATCCCGGAAAGCATCAGCGACAAGGTGCTTTCGGTGGTCGTGGGCGGCGGGTCGAGCATAAACGCACTGCAATCGCGCTTCACGCCACTCGGGTCAACTCCCCGGGACCTTGACCAATTGGTTCGAGCCTTGAACCGAATGCGCCGCAACAACCGGCTTTATGCGCTGCTGTTGGCTCCGCAACGCTCGTTCACCATGCAAGGGGATGAGTATCCCTCTCCTCCGCCTTCTCTGATACAGACCTTCTTGGCTGACCCTGCCGTGTCCTCCAGTGTGACCTTTAGCGGCACCTCAGTGGTCGGTGATTATGAGACGAAGCCATCCCCATACACCATTCGGGGCCAGAAGATGCTGATCCTCAAGGTAGTCGGCCCAGGAACTTAGCCAAGCGACGTTGGCGTGACGGACCGCCGAAAGGCGAGATCGTTAGAAAGGTTGGGGCATGAGTCACCGCAAGATACCTCGGATTCTGTTTCTGGTCACGGCGATCGCCATTCCGCTTCGAGGAGTCGAGACCACCTTTTGGCAGGTTGGTTCCTTTGAAGAGTTCTTACAGGGAACGCTCAGCGGCGTCTCCCTGAGCAAGGAAGGCGAGTTGAGGCTGGCGCCGGAGGCGCGCGTGGTTTTCAGCCCCGAGGAGGCCCTCGCCTTGTCGCTGGCGCGCGACCGGAACCGCAACCTTTACATCGGCACTGGCCACCAAGGCAAGGTCTTCCGTGTGGACGCCAACCAGAAAGCCTCCCTGCTTTTCACCGCGCAGGAACCCGATATCTTTGCCCTGGCGGTGGGCCCCGACGGCACCCTTTACGTGGGCAGCTCACCCGAAGGGAAGGTCTATCACATCGCTCCCGATGGGAAGTCTCAGGTCTTCTATGACCCCAAGACGAAGTACATCTGGGCGCTGGCCTTCGACGCGCAGGGTCGGCTGTACGTTGCCACGGGAGACAAAGGGCAGATTTTTCGCGTTGACCCCGCCGGAAAGGGCGAGCTTTTCTTCGACAGCAAACAGACCCACATCATGTGCCTGATCCTGGATAAAGATGGAAACCTACTGGCGGGAAGCGTTCCCAATGGGCTTGTCTACCGCATCACTCCTCAGGGAAAGCCCTTCGTGCTCTATCAGGCCAGCTTGCCGGAAATCCATGACCTGGCGACGGATTCGCAAGGGCGCATTTACGCGGCCGCGTTGGGCGGCGCCGCAGGCAAAGTCTCGCCGGAGGTTCTGGTGACCCCTACCCAGCCCGGTGCTGCTCCTGGTCCGGTGATGACGGTGACCGTCACTGCATCCGCAGATGCCCAGAGGCAGACGCCCACCCCAGGGGAGTCTCCTGCAACTCCCAGCTTCAATCGTCCGGCGCCAGTCACGCCGGCGATTCCCGCGTTGCAGATTCCGCAGGGTCGAGGTTCATTGATCGAGATTCTGCCGGACTATACCGCCGAGACCATTTGGAGCTCGAACAGCGAAAGCATTTTTGGCCTCGCGGTCCGGGACCGCCACGTGCTGTTCTCAACTGATTCCAACGGCCGCATCTTTGACTTGGATCCCAGGCGGGACGGCCAGAGGTTGACCCTCCTCACGGAAACACGGGAATCCCTGGCTACTCGGCTGATGCTCGACGGGTCCGACCTCTATGTCGCCACCAGCAACGTCGCCAAGCTTTTCCGCATTGAGGCTGCGTCCACTCGCGAAGGCAGCTACGAGTCACCGGTCAAGGACGCCAAGTTCGTCTCCCGGTGGGGTGTGCTAGCCTGGCACGGCGAAGTCCCCCCTGGAAGCATGCTTGAGTTCTTCACCCGCTCGGGCAACTCTGACCGGCCCGACCGCACCTGGAGCGACTGGGCAGGGCCATATCGAACCCCGAATGGTAATCCGGTGTCCAGTCCTCCCGCGCGCTATATTCAGTGGAAGGCAGTCTTCCGTGCTTCGAGCGGATCCGGCCCCAGCCTCGACGAAGTCACAATCTCTTACCTGAACCAGAATTTGGCTCCGCAGGTGCGATCCCTGAGCGTGAGCACAGCGGGGGAACGAACCAGCCCCACAGGTACAGGCTCGACCTCCGGTATTTCGACGGGGACGACGATAACCGTTTCGCCGTCTTCCTCGGGAGGTTTTGGCTCCTCCTCGGCCACCACCGGGGCACCGACCAAGACTCCGGTTACCCTGACGTGGCAGGCTGACGACCCCAATGGCGATCAGTTGATGTACGCCATCTTTGTCAAGGCGGCAGATGAGCAGGAATGGCACCTGCTGAAGGACAAGCTGCGGCAGACAACTTACACGATTGAGCCCAACTCGCTAGCGGACGGCAAGTATGTCGCCCGGCTGGTGGCCTCCGATGAAGAGTCGAACCCGCCGGGGATGGTGCGGCGGTCAGAACTCCTCAGTGCTCCCTTCTGGGTTGATAATACGCCACCCGATATCCAGATCTTGAAGCAAACAGCGGGTACCGAGGGGGCGCAAGTCCAATTCCAAGTGGAGGATAGCACTTCTCCCCTGCGCAGCGCCGAAACCTCTACGGACGGCAAAGAGTGGAGAGACCTGCTCTCTGAGGACGGCGTAGTGGACTCTCGTAAGGAGACCTTCACCGTGAAGGTTTCGAAGCTGGAGCCCGGAGAGCACATCGTATTCTTGCGGGCTTACGACACAGCGGGGAACGTGGCCGTAGGAAAGGCCGTCGTGCGCGTTCCCGAGGCAGGAGGCCAAGTCCGGTGACTCCAGCCAGAGCTCCTGGGCATCCCGACCGCCCGGTAGGCGCGGGAAAGAGCTGAGCGGCCGACTCTTAATACAACTCTCGATTACCACTCCGCATCTCAGCAAAGTGAGTCGAGGTGCGGGCCATAGTGAGACTACTTGAGCCCACAGAAGACGGCGGCAGTTAAGGCCGCTTCCGAGACTCAACTGATCGCGCGGGCACAGCAGGGTGACGAAGGCGCTTTCGCCGCGCTCTTCGAAGCCCACAAGCGCCGGGTCTATTCACTTTGCCTGCGCATGACCGGGAACACCGCGGAGGCGGAAGACCTGACCCAAGAGGTTTTTCTTCAGCTCTTCCGCAAGATCTCGACCTTCCGCGGGGAGTCTGCTTTCTCGACCTGGTTGCATCGGCTGGCGATCAACGTCGTGCTGATGCACCTGCGGAAGAAGGGACTCCAGCAGGTCTCGTTGGACGAGGTAGACACCTCTCAGGACGAGCCGGTCAAGCGCGATTACGGGGATGAAGACCGGCGGCTGATGGGTTCAATCGATCGGATCAGCCTCTCGCGAGCCATTGCGGAGCTCCCACCTGGGTACAGGACGGTTTTCGTGCTGCACGACATCGAAGGTTACGAGCATAACGAGATCGCGGAAATCATGAACTGCTCCGTCGGCAACTCCAAGTCGCAACTTCACAAAGCACGGATGAAGTTGCGCGAGGGGCTCCGCCAGGATCGGAACAAAGCTGCCTCGGGCGCCTCAGTCCCCGCTGAACAAGCAGTGGATGAAAGGTAGGCAGACTGTGGAAGAGGTGAGGTACATGAAGACCGCGGCGTGCCTCTGGTTTGACGCGGAGTTGGGAGCTTACCTGGAAGGTGAAAACAAACCCTTCGTGGCAAGCCACGCTCAGGAATGCCCGTTCTGCCAAGTCGTCCTTGCGGATCTGGAGCAGCTTTGTTCCCTGGCCCGCCAACTTGCCCCCGCAGAGCCATCCCCAGCAGTCTGGGCCAATCTTCATGCCGTCCTGGAAGAAGAGGGAATGTTCCGCAGGAAGCTGGGCGCCTGGGACTGGTTCCGGCAGTTGCAGTTCCCGCAACATCCAGCTCCCATCGGGGCACTGATTTGCCTCATGGTTCTCGGATCGCTGTTGACCCTGCCGCCCGTCTCCTTGGAGCGGAGGGGAACTCCCGAATCCGCCTCTCCTTCAAAGGCAGCCGTTGTATCGCTGGCTTCCCCGAGTGAAAATAGTGCCCTGGCACTTGCAATCCGGGACATGGAAACCAGCTATCGGGCTGGCGCAAAGTTCCTCACACCCGAAATCAAGGCCACCTACGAGAAGGGCCTGAATTCTCTCGACGCTTCGATTCGTGAATGCACGGATTCGTTGCAACAGCAACCCGACAATACGTTGGCTCACGAGTACCTGCTCACCGCGTATACGCGCAAGGCCGAGGTGCTCGCCTCCGCGTTAGAGTATGAAGGCCGATAAGCGGCCGGGAGGATGCCGTGCTGGACCGACAAGGGATTGCCAAGAAAGGGAATTGGGCGGAACGCGGTTGGAAGGGTCTGACGCTGCTCCTGGTCCCGGCGGCAGCCCTGCTGGCCGCGGGTAACCGCCTGGAGAAGACTTTTGACACCAGCCCCAATCCTCGCATCAGCGTAACAAATGTAACGGGTCAAGTTGTGGTCCGCGGGTGGGACAAGCCACAGGTTCATGCGGTGTACACCGTTGTCTCGCCTCGCGTGGAGGTGGACACGGAAGTCCTGCCGCGCATTGGGGCAGCCGATAAGATTCATTTCACCACGCATGTTCTTGACCCCCTGGTAAGCGGGAATGAGCAGGCCGCTGATTACACCCTGGACGTTCCCATCGGGGCGAGTCTCGAAATCCGCAACCCCCAGGGTAGTGTTCGGATCGAGAAGCTGCAAGCAGAGGCCTCGGTAGAATCGGTCGGTGGAAGCATCATCGCTACGGACTGTTCCGGGCACCTGGCGGCGCGGTCGGTAGGAGGCGACATCGAGATCATTCGCCCCTCGGGCCACGTGGAAGCCTATTCAATTACCGGCAACCTGCACTTTGTTTCCCCGGCAACCTCAAAGCTCCGTGGGAGCACCACCTCAGGGCGTATCCTTTACGAGGGAGATTTTGTGGAGGGCGGCGATTACGTGCTTTCGGATTATAGCGGAGACATGGACGTTATCTGCCCGGCCTCGGCTTCGTACGAACTCAATGCCAAGACGGTGCGCGGCAAGCTCATAAACAGCTTACTGATCACGCCCAGGCGACGCTCCCCGTCTCCGTTTTCTTCCGCCAGCAGCCTTCTGGGCACCCACAACACCGGCAAAGCCACCGTGGAGCTGAAGTCTTTCAGTGGAACGATCCGCATCCGTCAACCATAGGTAGCGCTCCCTTCGGAAGCCCTCTCCGTCTCGCACACATTCATGCCGATCAAGAGCGATGGCTTGGGTCTCTTCCATGGCCCACGCAATCCCTCACGCAAAGGTTGCGCGATTCCCAATCGCGCCACTATAATTCATCTCGTAGATCGAGCGGATACGACGGCCTTCGGAATGAGTCGGCGGCGGCGAAAACTGATCTATCTTCTGGGGTTCATGGGCAGCGGCAAATCTACAGTAGGCATGCTGCTCGCGCGGGAATTGGGATGGCCGTTCATCGACCTTGATGCGGTCATCGAAGCAGGCCAAGGAGCAACCATCCGCGAGATTTTTGAAAGATCGGGCGAACCTCTCTTCCGCCAACTCGAGCGAGCCGCCTTAAGCGAGGCCTCGAAGACTGAACCTGCGGTGATCGCTCTGGGCGGGGGGACTTTCGCTCAGCAAGCCAATCTGGACTTCATCCGCGAGATGGGCGGCGCAACGGTTTGGCTGGATTGCCCCATTGAGGTGCTACGCATGCGCTGCGCTGGAATGGATAACCGCCCGCTGTTCCGAGACGCTGAAGCCTTCGCTCAACTGCTAAATCAGCGGCTACCCTATTACGGTATGGCGGAGTATAGGATTGCCACCGAAGGCCGTGAACCGGAAGAGGTCGTCGAGCAAATCCTTCGTTTGGGGCTCATTTAGTACGAGAGGAGGCTATACTGTTTCCCACAAGATTCCTCATGGCTGCATTCCTGGCGGGAGCGGTCGCGCTTTCTGCAGGGGAACCCACTCCTAGTCCAGGAGAGACCCGTTCAGCCGATTCCCCCTTGCCCCACTTGGCCGACCAGGGCACCTTCCTGGTTTCTGCAGCCGGCCGCACCATTGGAACTGAGAAGTTTGAGATTCGCTCCTCGTCCGAGAAGGTCGAAGCTCAAGCAGAGATCCATCTCCAGGTGCAACAGGACGGAAAGACGATCAACCTGAAGACGCTTCCCCGCTTGGTATTGGACCCCCAGCTCCGTCCTCTGACCTATACGTGGAGTCAGAAGGGCCCGCAGTCATCCCAGCTCGAGGTGGACTTCCGCCCCTCCCCAGCTACAACTCGGTACAAAACGGTGAGCGGGGAGGAGGATAACCGGGACTTTGATCTGCCCAAGGACGTCATCGTGCTGGACGACAATGTCGTTCACCACTACCAACTGGTTATCAGCCGCTATAGGTTGACAGCGGGCGGAAAGCAGACTTTCCAGGCTTTCATCCCTCAGGAAGCCCTGCCCGGGGTTCTGAACGTGGAGGAGGTAGGCACGGAACCGACAACGCTCGAGGGCTCAACGGTCAAGCTAAGACATCTCGTGGTCACAACGGAGCTGGCGCGTATCCATCTATGGACCGACGACCAGCACCGCTTGCAGCGGATGTCGATCCCCGAGGCTCAGCTCGAGGCTATCCGAAAGAAATGACACATCGAGCGAATCTCGGCGGCCAGGGGAACAAGCCTCGTCTGCTCGCATTCTTGCGAACACTTATTGCCGCACTAGAAACAACACGCCATAGCTGACAACCTCGATAATCTCTGTGACCCGCAGATCAAACGCCGCGCTCAGGAAGCATCTGAGGCATGGGGACCATCGAGCTCTTTCGTGTGGGTGTCGTCACCGCGAAAAGCTGCGTGCGGATTTCGATGCGGTTCGAGCTCAACGTGTGGCTCACCTTACTGCCCGAGTGAATTCGCGGCGTTCTCTGCTAAACCCCGAAACTCACCTTGCAGCCAGAATTGCCAACACGCTGCACAGGCAACGGCGGGCCGCCCGGCAATCAAGCGCTTCGTCTTCACCTTTCCGAGCTCGGCCGGTCCCCAGATACGAGACGCCGCAGCGCCCCTAACGTGGCGTACCCTCCCGGAGAGGGAGGTGTCTGTAACTGGTTAAGAGAATCAGGAAGAAGCCGTCTCGTAGGGCGGGGAGAAGATGTTCGTCGGGCGATGCTACGGGGCAACACACCGTGCGATCGGCCCCGAAGGGCTATGGAAAAGGCGGGACACAAGACACAAAAAGGGCGGGACCCAGATTTCTACTCGGCCACCGCCCCTTTGCTTAGGAAATTCACCTGGCTCTTACTCGCAGCTATAACCTTCTGGAGGAGTATACGTACTCGCCACACCAAGGTTAATAGCCAGGTCATTCAGGGCACACCCAGCCGTATTCGCGTTCGTTGCAGCCGCCTCTGCCGCCGCCGTAGCCGCATCAGCTGCGGCTATTGCGTCCTTCGCCGACTGCCCCGCGCTATTTGCCGCCGTCACAGCATTAGCCGCTGCGTCCTTGGCATCTCCCGCGCGAGACATTGCCACGCCAGAGAGGATCATCGAAACCGCGCCTACCCCGAGCGAGGCGGCCTGCAGCCCCGTGCTACTGGAAACTCCGCCACCTCCGGCTGCCGCTCCGCCCTGGGCCTTACGAACCGTCGGCGTCACGGTAATCGTCTTGCCCTTCACTACGTTGACAGAGGAACCGTTGCCCTCGACGCGCAGCATCCCTTCCTTCGCCGTGACAACAATTGCGCCGTTCAGCATGGCGACTTCGCCCAGCGTCTTGAAGCCCGTCGCTGGCACGACCGACACGTCGCCAATCTTCACGCGCAGAGCTACGCTATCGTTGGGGTGATACATTGAAACGTTGCCCTGGCCAAGCAAAACTGTTACTTCGCCAGTGTCCCTGAGGAACGATGCCACAGTATCACGGCCAAACACCATGCGGCTCGCCCCACCAATGGCCACCACTGCAACGCCATCCTTCACTTGCAGGCTGTCGCCACTGAAAAGAGTCGTGTTGGGCACAACCGCTTGGCCGCCTACGGTTGCGTTCATAGCGCCGGCTACCGATCCAATTACCGCTGACCCGGCAAAGGCTGGCACCGCAGCAACTAGCCCCAGCAGGAGCAACAAGAGGGATACCCGCAATCTGAGATCTTTGCTCGACATGGCTACTACTCCTTCTTGGCCCGGGCGCCGAACCGACCCCCGCGACCCAAGGTGAGATTCCTTACTACTTCTAAAAACGTGGCGAGATTATAACCACCCCACGCTGCTTGTCAAGCACTTTTTTTCGAAAAATCTCTTTGACCGCTCCGCCTCGGCTTGAGCCACCCTCCGCAAGCTGATTCCGCTCACGTCCCCACCGAGAATCCCTTTGTTTCTTGCAAATTACACGGCGCAGGCCCCAACGATCGCTCTCTTCACACCGAGTCGTGTGGACTCTCCACCGAGTTATGGTTTCAGGCCACTGCAATTGTCTATACCGCGTAAAAATGACTGCGCCCGCGTCCACGCGTCCCGTACCCAGTTGGTAATGACGAATAACTTTCGATTGCCTGGCTGCACTCGTTTCTACTGATGAAAGCGTCCCCTCTTCCGGAAATGAAAGAATCTCAAGGAGTGTGCTGTCGCAACTAACCCCTGGCACCCCAGGCTCGGCGAGTTCAGGATTCAAGTTCATAAGGGCAGCGCCTTACCAGCACAGACCGTGCGTATTACCGCGTCGGGCTATTGCTGAGGCAGGTATCCTCACCAAATCAATCACGATCTGTCTTTTCTTCACCCGCTGGATAGCACTGGCGAATTCTCGGTGCGTTCCTGCCACTACCACGACATCACTCGAGGCTAACAACTCGCCGGCAGAGGTTGTGAGGAGCTGCGGGAGCTCGGGCAGTCCCTTCTCTACGAACGCTCGATTGGCCCCCACTAACCTGGAAAGTTCCACGCGCGGGTCATAGATCCTGACTTTCCGTTTCGCGTGGAGCAACAGCCGGACCAGCGCACACGCCGGGCTCTCCCGCAGGTCGTCGGTATCCGCCTTGAAAACCAATCCCAGGACGCCAATTCTCTCTTTCCCGGTCGCCAGAACTAGCTCGGCTGCTCGTCGCAAATGGCTCGCATTGCTCTTCAGGATGTTCGAGAGAAGAGGAATTTGCACTTGGGCACGCCGCCCCATCCGACAAAGAGCCCTTACGTCTTTGGGGAGGCAGGGGCCGCCGAAGGCGAAGCCCGGTTTTAGATACAGAGGCGTGATGTTCAGCTTCTTGTCCTGGACAAAGATCTCCATCACCTCATGGCTATCAATACCGAGCTTCTTGCATATGGCGCCGATTTCATTGGCAAACGAGACCTTGAGTGCGTGAAAGGCGTTGTCAGCGTACTTCAACATCTCCGCAACTCTCAGGGAGGTCACCCAGAGCGGAGCTTTGACAGGCTGCCAAAGCTCCAGCAACCGCCTGGCGCTGCGCGTCCCGCCACATCCGATCACATTCATGGGCGGATGAAAGAAGTCCTCAATCGAGGACCCTTCGCGCAGGAATTCAGGATGGAAGCATACGCCGAAATCTCGCTCGGCTTTCTTGTGGGAACTACGTTCGAGGGTAGGGATCACTTCCCTCTCTACGGTTCCGGGAGGCACCGTGCTGCGCACTGCCACCGTGTGATAGCGGTTCGCTGAACAGAGCGCCCGACCGATCTCGCTCGCCGCGTGAAGGACGTGATCAACGTTAGCCTCTCCGTTCCGCCGGGAGGGCGTGCCAACGCAGATGAGGGAGAGATCAGCCGCTCGCATAGCCTCGGCGGGTTCCAGCGAAGCGTGAAGTCTTCCCCGATGCACCGCCTGGGCGATGAGCTTTTCCAACCCCTTCTCAACCACAGGCGACTGCCCACTGTTAATCATGCGAACTTTCAGCGGCGAGATGTCCACTCCGCAGACTGTATGACCCATCCGGGCAAGGCAAGCCCCGGTCACACAGCCGACGTAACCAAGTCCGAACACTGCGATTCGCACGACGATCCTTCAAATTAAGGAGATAGATCACTGCGCGCACGCTCGTGCGCGGAGGCAATGCACTATATCCGAGCGGCGAGAGAGAAGTCAAAACGCAGGCCCACGATAGCGTCCTGGCTGCCCAGAATATTCATGAACGCCTTGGCGCCTGGGAATCTCAGGTGACCTTCCAGGGTTTGCGGTAGTCCTTGGTCAGGAGCTTGTTGGCTTCAGGGTCTCCCGGGAATTGCTCTTGCTGAGCGTCCCAGGTTAGCTTCCGACCCAACTTGAATGCGATATTGGCTAGATGCGGTGCACTGGCCGAGCGGTGCATTGTCTCAATATCAGAATTAGGTTTCTGGCGCGACTTGACGCAGTCCAAGAAGTTGAGCACGTGCGGGTAGTGCTGCGGCGAACCCTCACCTTTGATGACGTTGGAGGACGACACAGACTCAATCCCCGCGCGTCGTGGCTCCGGCCAGAGCGCATAGCCGCTACGGTCAATGAACAGGGTTCCCTCGGTGCCGTACAATTGTATGCCATAGGAATGCCCATCCAATGCGCGGCCATTGACCACGCGATTCGAGAACTTGACGAGGAATTCCTTTCCGCTGACGGTCGAGGCCGGATACTCGTAAACGACTTCGAGCGTGTCGGGCGTCTCGCGGTTGTCCTGAATCACATATTTGCCGCCCACCGCCACGATGGTTCGCGGCGCCTCCACCCCCATCGCCCAGTGCACGACGTCGATCAGGTGAGTGCCCCAGTCCGTGAGTTTTCCTCCCGAATAATCCCAGAACCAACGGAAGGTCGGCCGGAAGCGATTGCGATTGTAGGAACGATAGGGTGCGGGCCCCAGCCACAGATCCCAGTCGAGTCCCGGCGGCGGATCGCTGTCGGGAGGACTCTCGATGCCCTCCGGCCACTCGTTACCATGGATCCAGGTTTCGGCCAGCGTCACCTTGCCGATCTTCCCCCCGCGGACTAGCTCGACCGCCTTCTGGAAGTGTTCTCCGGAGCGCTGCTGCGTCCCCACCTGCACCACGCGCTTGTACCGACTCGCCGCCTCAACCATCTTCCGGCCTTCGTAAAGGGTGTGCGAGATAGGCTTCTCCACATACACGTCCTTCCCGGCTTCGCAGGCCATGATCATAGGGATGGCGTGCCAGTGATCAGGCGTGGAAATCACCACGGCGTCGATATCCTTGTGTTCGAGGATGCGGCGGAAATCCTTGTAGCCTTTCGCTTTCCCCAGCGTCATCTCGATGGCCTCGTTCACGCGCGGCTCAAAGGGGTCGGCGATGGCGACGACGTCCACCTGGCCCGTGTGCAGGAAGTCTCGCAGATTGGCCTGGCCCATTCCGCCGACGCCGATAAAGCCCAACGCCACGCGGTCGTTGGCACCCAATACGTCCCGAACTGCAGGGCCGGCCGAAAGCGCCAACCTCGCCACGGTCGCCGCAGCCGATTTGTTGAAGTCTCTGCGTGTCATCTTGGGAATTTCCATGATGTCCTCCTTGATGAGGGCGGGTGTGGCAGACTCGAACTCTGTTTCTCCACCCGGATTGCTCGAAGGGGAAGCTCGGCACCGCCTCTCCCTGGGTTACAGAGGCGAACTATACACCATGGCGGAAGGGAATGGATACCAATGCTGGTCTATGAGGATGCCCCGCGTGCTCTAGCAGCGGCGTCCTCGCCGCCTCTTGTGCAGGAGCGGGAGAGGGGCTGGGGGTGAGGGCTCACTCACCACTTGTCACTTGTCATTCATATCTCAGCGCCACCATCGGATCCACCTTCGTCGCCCGCCGCGCAGGGATATAAGTGGCCAGCAAAGCTACAGCCGTCAGTAACACGGAGACCACTGCGGACGTCAGCGGGTCGGTCGCCTTGACACCGAAGAGCATGCTGCCCAGCAGTCGCGTGAGAGCGACAGCCGCCACAAGTCCAATTCCGGTGCCCAGGAGTGCCAGCCGCAGCCCCTGGCGCACAATCAGCCTGAGGACATTTCCTCGTGTGGCACCCACCGCCATGCGGAGCCCGATCTCGTGCGTGCGCTGGCTCACAGAATACGATATGACACCATAGATACCGACGGCTGCAAGCACCAACGCCAGCCCGGCAAAGACGCTCATCAGGGTCATCAGGAAGCGCTGGAGGGTAAGCGAAAGAGAGAGCACCTCCTCCATCGAGCGCACCTCCCCAATCGGCACATCCGGGTCCTCATCCCGCACGGCGTTTTCCACCGCACGGCTGAGGCTTAACGGTTTCTGTACCGTTCGGACCAGAATGCAGGTCGGGAACCAGCCCTGAAAGAGTTGATCGACATCATACGAGGCCTGTGCCACAGGAATGAAAACCGTCGGCGGCGCCGGTTCGTTAAGATACGACCTCACATCGCCCGATACACCCACAATTTCATACTTCGTGCCCTCCGCCGCCAGATGCTCGCCGATAGGGTTGCGATCGGGAAAATGCCGGCGAGCGAAGGCCGCGTTGATGATCACGACTTTGTGGACGTCCATCGAGTCCGCTTCACTGAAGAGCCGGCCTTGCCGCAAAGGAACGCCCAGGGTGCGGAAATACTCCGGCGTAATCTCGCGGTAATCGATTGAATACCACTGCGAATCCTTCCGGCCTTCGATCTGCACGCCGACATTCCCGCCCCGTTCCAGTGGCAAGCCCGCTGCGACGACGGCGGCGCTTTCCACGCCCGGAATGGCCTCGATCCGCCGGACGACATTCTTATAGAAGTTCGCCAGTGAGCCGCCTGACTTGTATCGGGATCCTGTCGTCCAGATTTGCAGTGAAAGGACATGGCGCGGATCGAAGCCGGGATCGGTGCGAAGCAGGTTCGTGAAAGTCTCGATCAGCAGCCCCGAGCCGACCAGCAGCACCAGCGATAGCGCCACCTCCCCGGCGCCCAGTCCGGCAGCCAAGCGCCCGTGCCAGCGGCCCGAAGTCGTCCGGCCCCCACCATCTTTGAGGGATTCGTTAAGGTCGGGCCGGGAGGCTTCAAAAGCCGGCGCGAGACCAAAGAGGATTCCCGCTAGCACCGCGACCACGGCCGTGAAGCCCAGCGCCCAGCGATCCAGAGAAATTACCTGGCCGCGGGGCAAATCGGTCGGCGTGAGCGCCAGCAGGGAATCCAGACCCCACCGGGCGATCAGCAGGCCGAGGGTCGCTCCCAACAAGGCCAGCAGGACGTTTTCCGTCAGCAGTTGTCGGAAAATGCGCGGACGATCGGCGCCGAGCGCGGCCCGGACTGCAATTTCCCGGTCTCGCGTGACCGCGCGAGCCATCTGAAGATTCGCCACGTTCACGCAGGCGATGAGCAGCACAAAGCCGATGGCGCCGAACAGAACCAGCAGCGGCCCGCGCAAATCGCTGGTGATTACATAGCGGTACGGAAACACGCCAAAGCTGATATCCTTCGCGATCTTTTCAGGTATTCCAGGGGCAACTTGGCTGAGGAACGGCCGGGTCAAGGTGGCCAGATAGCTGTCCGCTTGCTTGCGAGAGACGTTCGACTTCAACCTGCCGATCACCTCATAGTTGGTGCCGGAACCGATGGTGTTCGCCACCTGGCCAATCGTCGTCCAAAGGTCCACCGGCGGAAGGCTCTCAAAACCGGCGGGCATGACTCCCACCACTGTGAAGGATTCCCCATCGAGCAGAATGGTGCGGCCGATCGCTTGCGGGTCGGCCCCGAACTGCCGTTTCCAGAGGCCGTTGCTCAGAACAATGACGCTCGCGCCGCCGATACGGTCCTCTTCCAGAAGGAAATCGCGCCCCAGGGCCGGTTGCACGCCGAGGACGTGAAAGTATTGTGTCGAGACGCGAAGCGCGCGTACGCGTTTGGCCCGGCCTGCTCCGGCGAGATTGAAGCCCACAGGTGTGTCGGCGGCGAGATATTGGAACGAATCGCTATGACTCTTCCAGAAGGCGAACTGGGTTGCGTCGAAGTTCGACATCTCCAACTCGCCGCGGTAAGTGCGCGAGATTTCCACGATCTGTTCGGGCTGCGGATAAGGCAGCGGACTCAACAGGACCGCGTTCACCACGCTGAAAATTGCCGTGTTGGCGCCAATGCCCAGCGCTAGAGTCAGCACCGCCACGGCCGTGAAGCCGGGACTCCGCGCCAGCATGCGCATTCCGTGCCGGAGATCATGCAGTAGTGTCCCCATCGTGCCTCCCGACTCCAAGAGCGGAAGTAGGGAGTAGGGGACCAAGGGACCTTAGCGCCCCCCATTCGCTACTCGCAACTCGCTATTCGCTAGCCCTTCCTCAGCCCCCAGTCCTTAGCACCTAGCCCCCGTCATTCGTACCGCAACGCCACCATGGGCTCCACCTTGGTCGCCCGCCGCGCGGAACATAGCTGCCCCGCAACGCTCCGCCCCACCAGGCGGTGCGGTCTTTGCACACTTCACCGTCTCCCTATGAGAGCAAACCGCTTGCCAGTCTCCGCTCAGCCTAAGCCCTTGAAAATCCCCCAGTTGCAATGGTTATGCGACCCGGATATTGCCCTCCCGTGTTCGATTCTGGGATTGCCCTGCCCGAAATCGAACGCTTGCCCGAACGTGCCTGGCGAGAACCCTTTTCTCGGTCAGTTGCGACCCGCTCGCCCCCGGTGGGCTGGATGAAGCCGGGCGCGCCGACCCCTGCCTAACCTCCCGCCGCGCACCGTCAGCGCCGGGCTCACTCCGCAAATCGACGTGGGTGACCCCTTGACAACCAGGGCCTAAGATGGTAGACTACCGAGCTAGTCTAGGCTGGGAATTGCCCCGAGCGGCCTCGCGCCCCGATCTTTGAAGCCTCAATCTTCCCGGGCATTCACTGGAAATGGCGCGGCAAGCCGCTCGGAGGGAAAGGAAGAAGTCGGTAGTCGGAAACGATAGCGTATGGAACGCCAGCGACTGGAGCGCCGTGGAAAGCAATGGCAAGAGGAAGAGCCGGATTAGAGATCAGAAATTCCAGAGTGCGGGCAGCAGGATAGCAAAAAAAGATGTCAAAAACAGGCAAACGAAGCTGCTATCTCATTGAAAACAAAGGCTGACCTCCGAGAAAGCGAACCCAAAACGAACCCATTTTCTGGCCTACCGAACCCATCCTTTCCGGCAACAGAGCCCAGCAAAACAGAAATCAAAACCTCACAATGCAGCATCCCAGCCCACGCAGCAGCTACCGGTGCCGAGGCGTCGCACTCGCCAGCAGCCTCGTGATCGCCGCGGCGACGCCGTCTTTGGCATCGAACACTGCGGAACCCGCGACCAGGACATCAGCACCCGCTTCGACCACCAAGCGTGCCGTGTCCTCATGAATGCCGCCGTCCACTTCCACCTCGCAGTTGAGCCCACGCTCCTGGATGGCTTTGCGCACTTGCCGGATCTTGCCCAAGGTTTCAGGGATGAATTCCTGACCCCCGAATCCCGGGTTCACCGTCATCACCAGAACCAGTTGCAGGCTCTCCAAGACCTCCGAGAGCGTACTGGCCGGTGTGGAAGGGTTGAGTGCCACGCCGGCTTTCTTGCCCAGGGCGTGAATCTGCTGGATCGCGCGATGCAGGTGCGGCGTGGCCTCTTGGTGAACGATGATGGTGTCGGCACCGGCGTGCGCAAACCGTTCGATGAAATCTTCCGGCGGCTCTACCATCAGGTGGGCCTCGATCGGCAAGCGCGTGAGCGGCCGCAAGCTCTTCACGACCAAGGGGCCGAAAGTGATGTTCGGCACAAAGCGGCCATCCATCACGTCCACCTGAACGCGGTCCGCGCCGCCAACCTCAGCAGCACAGACCTGCTCGCCTAACCGCGTGAAGTCGGCAGAAAGTATAGAGGCGGCAATCTTGATCAGGAGTCACCCCCTCAACGCGGAGCTTAAGAGATGTGCGGCAGCCTCATCCACAAACCAGCTCAGGCGGCCGCTTGTTGGCTGAACTCTCTGCGCCGGGAATCGCCCAAGAGGCCCTTCGAGCACTTGGCGCAAGGTCCTCGCCTTGTCGGCACCCGCCACCAGGAATACCACATCCGCAGCGGCATTCAGAACCGGGAAAGTGAGCGTCAACCGATATGTCTGAAGTTTCGCGATGTAGTTCGGGCGAACCCACAAAGTCCGCTCTTCAAGCGCTTCTGACTCAGGGAAGAGTGAGGCCGTGTGACCGTCGGGTCCCATTCCCAGGAAGACCATATCCAGGCGCGGTAGCTCACCCTCCTTCGGTCGAAGCGCTCGGCTCAGTTCCTTCGCATATTGCCGGCAGGCTTCGTCACGATCTTCCATCTCCACGCGCATCCGGTGGACGTGTGAATCCGGAATCGAAACGCGGCTTAACAAAGTCTCACGAATCATGCCGTAGTTGCTATCAGGGTGATCCGCAGGCACACAGCGTTCGTCCACTTGAAAGAGGTGGGCGTTCTCCCAGCGAATTCGGTCGGCGAAAGCATCGCTGCCCAGGATTTGATAGAGGAGCCTGGGCGTAAGGCCTCCCGAAAGGGCACATGAAAATGCCTCCTTCTTGCCGGGCTTGGCGCGGGCGAGTTTTTCAAAGTGCGCCGCTGCGGCCCGGCTCACTTCCTGTAGGGTCGGGAAAACTCTCACGGTGCGCTGATTCATAGTCATTCCTGACACGGCGATCGCATTGAGCCTGACGCCTAATTGTTGCTCCCGGTCAGGCGCGCCACCATATTCAAAGTCTCCTCGTAGATGCGGTCACGGCTCGCCAGCATGAGCTCCTCGTTCAAGATCTCGACTTCCTCGAGTACTTCCAGGCGCACCGCTCGGCCGACAGGTGCGAGGCCCAGTACCTCGGCGTGGGTCTGGACCACCCTTCCATCTGGCCCCCGCGTAAGCGAAAACACAGCCGGAGAGGAGTTGTCCGCCTTCAATTCGATCGAGAAACAGACTCCGGACCCCCCGCCCTCAAAACGTCGCGCGACGCTTTCAACCCTTACCGGGCGCTCACCGGATCGAAAGAGGAAACGATGTAGTCCACTTTCTGCGGGCGCTGATTGTTCGAGAAACACCCAACCCAGGCGGCTCGCCAGCCAACCCGCCAGAAGCAGCGACTGCGCCCGCTGGGTCACAAGCCGAGCAGACTCCTGTTCATATTCAATGCGGACCTCTGTCAGCCTGTCGAGATATGGGCGCCTCTCCGACGAGTCAAAGCACTGGGCAAGCAACTCGCGCCAGGGCGTGATGCGGGCCCAATTCAAATCGGTTACCGCCAGTGGTCTCGACGACCCCTGAAGCCACGTGGCAAGGTCCCGGAGGTCCGTTTCAGGATTAGCAAAACGCGTGGAATCGACAATCAAATGATCGGCAACACGCAAGATCTGGTCAACGTAGGCGGGTGGAGCAAAGCGGCTGGCTCTCCACCAGAGATGCACCGGTAATCCTGAGACGGTCAACGGGAGCACGACATTGTCAAGATTCTCCACCGCCTCGCCCCGGGCACGCAGAGTGATTTGTTCACAGCACACTTGTTTGCCACCCATTGCCGCAAGGTGACAATGAGCCGAAAGCGACGCGGTAAGGCCAGCGGGCGCAGCATGCGGCTCCGCAATGATGACAATGGCGCGGCAGGGATTCTGCTCGGTCACTAAGCGGATCAGGTTGCTGGCTTGGCGGCCCTCCTCCTCGCTTTCGACGTACGCCAACAAGGTCAAAGCACAGGCGCGCGTGACCACGTCCCGAGCCGAGGGATCTTCGGCAGCAGACCGCCAAAGAGCTGATAGCTCCGCTTCAAGCGCGGCTAGATTGACGGGGCGCGGCTCGCCAAGTGCGAGAGTCTGAGTCTTCTGCATCACAAGTCTGTTCCCTTATCACCCAGGTCTTCGCGCTACAGTCGCATCCAGTGCCGCTGGTCGCGCTCGATGAAGGCGTCCGCTTCCGCAGGCCCCCAGGTGCCGGCCTCGTAAAAGGCGAGGCCCGTGGAGTCATCCTGCTTCCACCGCTCGAGAACCGGCTCCATCAGCTCCCAGGATAGCTCTGCCGCGTCGTCGCGGTTAAAGAGCGTGGCGTCACCCAGCATACAGTCCAGCAGCAACGTCTCGTAAGCCGTGGGCGGCACGGCACCGAAGGAGTCTCCGTAACGAAATTCCATTTGCACGGGGCGGATCTGCATGGTGGTGCCCGGGAGTTTGGCGCAGAACTTCAGAGTAATCCCTTCGTTGGGTTGGATGCGAAGCGAGAGGACATTCGGCTCGATCCCCTCCGCCCCTGCGCCCCGAAAAAGGAGGTGGGGCACGCCCCGGAACTGAATGGAAATCTCGGACACGCGCTTCGGCAGCCGTTTTCCGGACCGCAAGTAAAACGGCACGTCCGCCCAGCGCCAATTGTCGATGTAGAGCTTGAGAGCTGCGAATGTCTCGGTCGTAGAGGCCGGCGAGACCTTGGGCTCCGCGCGATAGGCCGGGACCTTCTGGCCTCCTACCCAGCCCTCTGAATATTGGCCCCGCACGGCGAACTCATTAACCCGGTCGAGAGGAATCGGCCGTACGGACCTCAGGACTTTCGCCTTCTCATCGCGCACGGCCGTGGCTTCGAAGGTCGCGGGCGGTTCCATCGCCACCAGGCTGAGCAATTGCAGAACGTGATTCTGGATCATGTCGCGGAGCAGGCCGGCCTCCTCGTAGTAGGAGCCCCGGTTCTCCACGCCTAGATCCTCGGCCACCGCGAGCTGGACGTGGTCAATGTAGCGCCGGTTCCAGAAGGGCTCAAAAATCCCGTTGGCAAAACGAAAAACCAACAAGTTCTGGACGGTTTCCTTGCCCAAGTAGTGATCGATGCGGTAGACCTGTTCTTCCGCGAAAACGCTCGTAACGACGCGGTTCAGATCTCTCGCACTTGCGAGGTCCCGGCCAAACGGTTTCTCGATAATAATGCGTGTCCAGGTTTCTCCCAGAAGCTTGGGCTTGGCCAAACCCGTGGCTCCCAGGTGTTGCACAATCACCGGGAAAAAACTGGGCGGCGTGGAGAGATAAAAGAGCCGGTTTCCGCCCGTGCCGCGCTCCTGATCTAACTGGTCGAGCAAGGCCTTCAGTTGGTCGTAAGCTGCGGCGTCACCAAAATTGTCGCTAATGTAAAAAACCCCCTTGCCAAAGCTCCCCACAAACGCCTCACTCTCATCACCCGGCAGGCGCAAGTGTTCCGTCACTGCGTGGCGCATCTTCTCTCGGAACTGCTCGTGGGTATAAGGCGTGCGCGAGCATCCAATCACCGAGAAGCCTGCCGGAAGCAGACGCTCGCGCGTCAGGTAATAGAGCGCGGGAACGAGCTTTCTTTCCGTCAGGTCTCCAGAAGCCCCGAAGATTGCCATCGCGCACGGTTCCGGCGTCCGGCGCAATCGGATTCCTTCTCGCAACGGGTTGGCTAGTTCGTCGGGTTTAGCCATTGTTTCCTGCGTCAGCCTGAGCGGTGAATTGCGTGCTGCCACAGAGTCCCGGCCAACAACTACGCTCGCGTGCCCACTTTACCTAGCTGGCAGAGAGCTGCATCCGCGAGGGTCAAAAGACGGTCCAGACCGGTCTGAACCTCTTTACCCAAATGAAAACGGACCACGCGCCGGCCCTTGCTCAGCAAGGATTGAAAATCCCCCAGCGCCTGAGCCTGTTTCAGGACGGAAAAGCTGTAGGGCTCGCTGGGAACCGGCAAGTCTTCCGCGTCGTCAGCCGTGATCTGGATGAAAAGGCCGTTGTTGGCCCCCCCCTTGTGCAACTGGCCCGTTGAGTGCAAATAGCGGGGACCGTAGCCAACCGTGGTGGCCAAGCGCAAGGCGTCGCGCAGCCGCACGCGTATTGCTCGTAGGATCGCCGAGTGTCCGCTCGAAGGCTCGAGATAGGCCAAGAGCGCCACATAGTCGCCGGCCCGCGCCTGCGCGAGGAAGCCCGCAAGGTAATCCACGATCGTCCAGTGGTCATGCGGCTTCATGAGTTTCTCGAGGCCGGAGCGAGTGGCGGAGTCGCAGTAGAACCTCACCTCCTCGGCCTCCCCAGTGGGTATATCCTCGGCAAACTTTCCCTCACAGCGGAACTGGGCCAGCAGCCGACCAGTGTTGTCTTTACTCTCCTGGACGTTGGGCTGGTCAAATGCGTTAATCCCCATCAGTGCGCTGGCCGTGGCTGTCGCAACCTCCCAGTGGAAGAATTCCTGGCCCAAATCGAGCTTGTCCTGAAGCGCAATCCTCACGATGGGATGACCTGCCGCTTCGAGCGCGTCCAGTTTGCTCTCCAGGCTTGCATCCGATTCGCCGGCCACTTTGAGATGAACGAAGACGCGGTCCGATCCATAAACCGCGGGCTCTCCGAGGGACTCTCCGGCGATCGGCAGCAGCCCCTTCCCTTCCTTGCCGGTACTCTCGGCAATCAGTTGCTCTGCCCAGTCCCCAAAGGTTTTGATGCCGGGCGATATGACGAAGGTGATCTTGTCCCGACCCGTATGGGCTACTTCCGCCAGCGCCGCTCCTAGCACCAGCCCAGGATTATCCAGCGCGCGCACCTCGGCGCCGCACGCATGGACCATGCGCTCAGCACGTTCCAGCATCGCCCGGACATCGACGCCCGCAAGCGCCGCCGGAACCATCCCGAAATTCGACAGCGCGGAATAGCGGCCGCCGATATCAGGCTGCCCGGGGAAAACGCGCCGGAACTTCCTTTCTTCCGCCAGCTTCTCGAGCGAAGTCCCAGGGTCGGTGATGGCGACGAAGTTTTCGCCTGCTGCCTCGCCCTTAACCTCGCGCACACGGTCGTAGAAATATTTGTAGAAGCTCAGGGTTTCGACGGTCCCGCCCGATTTGCTTGAAACCAGAAACAGTGCTTGAGGCACGTCAATGGCCTTCTCCACTTGCCCGACGCTTCCCGGCACCGTGGAGTCGAGGACATGCAGGATGAGGTAGCCAGGAGCTGCCCCAAAGGTTGCACGACAGACATCCGGGCACAGGCTGCTGCCTCCCATGCCAAGCAGGACCGCGTGCTTGAAGCCCGCGTCCCGCACCTCCTGGACGAAGCTCGATATGGCGTCTATCTTCCGGAGCATCAAGCGGGAAACAGTCAGCCACCCTAGCGAATTCCGAATGATCTTTTGATGCGTGGCGTCATTCTTCCATAACGAGGGATCACGCTCCCAGAGGCGCTGGGAAAAATTCTGTTGGTCGAGCCTGGCAAGGGTAGCTCGAACGCTCGCTTCCAGCTTCTTTCCGATCATTGCTGCAAGTTCATCTCGTCCAGCCATGAGGGTTCTCGCTTTTTAACTGGATTCCTCGGGGTGCATGAACATCGCGTACGGCAATCATCTTACCCGGTATCTCGTTCCTCCGCAGCACCTACCGACCGAGCAATTCATGCGCGCGCTGCACAATGTTCCCCGATGTAAAGCCGAACTTCTCCGCCAGCACCTTGTAAGGGGCTGACGCACCGAAACGCGTAATGCCGATGACAGCGCCCTTCTGCCCCACGTAACGCTCCCAGCCAAAGGGTGAGGCCGCCTCGATGGCCAAGCGTGCGGTGACGGCCGGTGGCAGAACTTCGTCACGATACGTCTGTGGCTGCTTTTCGAACAGATCCCAGGAGGGCATACTTACCAGGCGAGCCGCGATGCCCTCTGCGGAGAGCATCTCGTAGGCTTCGAGCGCTAGCGCCACTTCCGAACCGGAAGCGATTAGGATGATCTCTGGCACCTTCCCTTTGGAACCCACCAGTATGTAAGCTCCTCGGGTCAGCCCTTCGGCCGGGGCATACTTCCCGCGATCGATGATCGGCACAGCTTGGCGAGTCAGGCATAAGGCCACCGGGCCACCCCGGCGCTCAATCGCCACCCGCCAGGCGATGGCGGTCTCGGTCGCATCCGCGGGGCGAATCACGGTTAAATTAGGAATCGCTCGAAGGGCCGGCAGTTGCTCGATGGGCTGGTGCGTGGGACCGTCCTCGCCGAGGAAAATGCTGTCGTGCGTGAAGACAAAGATCGCGTGCGCTTCCATCATTGCCGCCAGCCGCAAGGCGGGCCGCAGGTAATCAGAGAAAACGAAGAAAGTCGCACCGTATGGGATCAGGCCGCTCAAGGCCATGCCATTGATGATCGCGCTCATGCCATGCTCGCGAACCCCAAAGTGGAAATTGCGCGCGCCGTAATTGCCTTTGCTGAAGTCTCCCGAGCCTTTGAGGAGAGTATTGGTCGAGGGCGCAAGGTCTGCCGAACCGCCGAGAAGTGTGGGCAGGCTCGGAGCGACGGCGTTCAAGACTTTGCCGGAAGCCTGGCGGGTGGCCAGCGGTTTCTCGGTGGGGGCAAAGCAGGGGAATTTGGCAGTCCAACCCTCGGGCAACTCTCCCTTAACGAAGCGGTCCCATTCCGCCGCCAGGTCAGGAAAAGCCTTCCGGTAAGCCCCTTCGCGCGCCTGCCATTCTGCCTCGGCCTGCTGGCCGCGCTCGACAGCCTTGCGGAAGTAAGCGAGAACTTCCTGGGGGATATGGAACGTCGGTTCGAGCGGCCAGCCCAAGTTCTGCTTGGTCAACTTAACTTCCTCTTCCCCCAGCGGACTGCCATGCACCTCAGCGGTATCTTGCTTGTTCGGGCTGCCAAAGCCAATGTGGGTCCGTGCCATGATGAGCGATGGCCGTTCCTTCTCCGCTAGCGCGGCGCGAAGGGCTTTATCGACCGCTTCCAGATCGTTGCCGTCTGGAATGCTCTGCACGTGCCAACCGTAGGCCTCGAAGCGCTTGCCTCGGTCCTCGGTGAAAGCTAAATCCGTCGAGCCTTCAATCGAGATGCGGTTGTCGTCGTACAGGTAGATGAGATTGTCGAGCCCGAGGTGCGCCGCGAGCGAGGCTGCCTCCGACGCGACGCCTTCCATCAAGTCGCCGTCGCTCACAATCGCGTAGATCCTGTAATCCACCAGCTCGTGTCCCGGCCGGTTGAAATGCGCCGCGAGGTACTTCTGCGCGATGGCCATTCCCACGCCCGTCCCGAACCCCTGGCCCAAAGGCCCTGTCGTGGTCTCAATCCCCGCCTCGGGCAAGTACTCGGGATGGCCGGGCGTCTTGCTGCCCCATTGCCGGAATTGCCTCAAGTCCTCAAGCGAGACGTCGTGCCCAGTCAAATGTAGCAAGCTGTAAAGAAGCATCGAACCGTGGCCGGCGGAAAGCACGAAGCGGTCACGATTGGGCCATTGGGGGTTCAGAGGGTTGTGCTTCAAAAAGCGCGTCCAGAGCACAAATGCCATGGCAGCGGCGCCCATCGGCATGCCGGGATGGCCGGAATTCGCCTTCTGAACTCCATCCACGGCCAGAAATCGTATGGTGTTAATGCAAAGCTGATCAAGAGTCTTGTTCCGAGATGCGCCCACAGTATGACCGTCCAAGGGATTAGTCCTCCCTTCCGAAGACAGACCAGATCGACCCCAATACGATTCCGCGCAAACCCGCCCCCCTTGGCTCTCTTGGCGCCCCGCTTTTTACTGGATGCCAAGAACGTTCTTTGAGGGCGATTTGAACGCGCGATTATATAACGTCGCGATGAACGATAGCATCATCCTGGCTGGCGAGTGCCAGTAAATGGTAGCTGAAAGCCAATCCACAACTTTTCCGCATCCGCCCCATTCATTTTGGGCTATGCTTGACCTGGAATTCCGATTTGAAGAACGCCGGTGACCGCGCAAAAAGACACTGAGCGCGTAGGATTCACCGTGACCAGATAGCACGTCGAAAGCCCAGCTGCAGTGCGCTCTTACAGCAATCGCGGCACCGCGGACCGAGGAAGGCAAGGTTGCTATTAGACTAAAAGCGGAGGTGAGTTCTGTATGGGTAGAGTAGGTATGAATCGCAGGCAATTCGTTGGTGCTACGCTAGCAGCCACAGCGGGGATGCTGCCTTCCACCACCTTTGGCTTTTCAAGCCCTAACGCGGAAGAAAAAAGCTCTCAGATGAAAGTCGGGCTGTACAGCATCACCTTCTTGGGAGTCTGGTACCGAGGCAAGGCCCTGCCCCTGGAGGAGGTCATTAAACGCGCCAAGAAGTACGGCTATGACGGCGTCGAGATCGATGGCAAACGGCCGCACGGCAATCCGCTGGACATGCCCACGAGCCGCTGCCGCGAGCTGCGCTCGATTGCCGACGGCGCGGGCATAGAAATCTACGGCGTTGCCGCCAACAACGATTTCAGCAGCCCGGTCCCAGAACAACGTGAATGTCAGATCCTTTACGTGCGCGAGCTGATTCGCATGACTTCCGATTTGGGCGCCAAGACTCTGCGTGTCTTTCTCGGCTGGCCTGGCGTCACCAAGCACCCCCAGATCGCCAAATACGACATCGCGGACAGCATCTGGAAATTCAGCCATAAGGGCTTCTCCAAGGAAGAAACTTGGGGATGGTGCCGCGAGGGTCTCACGGAGTGCGCTCGGTACGCCGGCGACGCCGGTGTGACACTGGCGCTGCAAAACCACCATCCCATCATCGAGACTCACCACGACGTGCTGCGCATGGTGAAGGAGGTCAATTCGCCTTACCTGAAGGTGTCGCTTGACGCCCCAATCATGCCCGCCGAGACTCGCAAGAGTCCTGAGCGTATCCGTCAGGCGGCCCTGGATGTCGGTCCGTTGCAGGTCCTGTCGCACTTTGGCGGGGAATACGAACGCGGTCCCGACGGCAAGGTAAAGGGAGAGGTTTTCTACGCGCCCTTTGTTCGCGCCATGCGTGAAATCGGCTACAAAGGTTACTTGGGATATGAATTGTGCCACCCACTGCCGGTCGTGAAGGGGCAAACGGTTGGAATAGAGTATGCGGAAAAGAATGCTCAGCTGGCAGCGGAGTTCATGCGTGGTCTGATTGCATCGCAGGCAAGTTAGACGGGGGTATTGCCCCAGCCAGTGGTGCTTTGGCCCGGGGGAATCAGGTAGTCGCGTTCGTCGGAGGAGTCCCTTCTATCTATACGCACGTGCTTTGAGGTCGTCCACCATAATGCGAGCTTCTGAGGAGAAGAGCCATGAGCAATCGGCACCTGGGAATTATCGGCCTGGGCGTGATGGGTAAAAACCTGGCGCTCAACGCTCACAGCAAAGGGTTTTCGGTGGCGGGGTTCGACCTCGACAAGGAGAAGTCGCAGCAAGTGGCTACCGAAACCGCAGGCAAGCTGCAAGTCGCAAACTCTCTCCAGGAATTCGTGGACGCGCTGGAGACCCCGCGCCGCATCTGGATGATGGTCCCGGCAGGCAAGCCCGTCGATGCTGTCCTGCAAGATTTACGGCCTCATTTGACCAAGGAGGACATTGTTATCGACGGCGGTAACTCGCATTTCAAAGACACCGAGCGGCGCGTGAAAGACCTGGAATCGGCGGGATTGCGGTTTTTCGGTATGGGAGTGAGCGGTGGCGAGGAAGGCGCGCTGCACGGACCTTGCCTGATGCCCGGCGGTTACGAGGAATCCTACCGACATCTCGAACCGCTGCTTACGAAGATGGCGGCGCAGATAAGCGATGGCCCCTGCTGCACCTATATTGGCCCGGGCGGCGCCGGCCACTATGTGAAGATGGTCCACAACGGCATCGAGTACGGCATCATGCAATCGATTTGCGAGGCCTACGACCTGTTGCGGAATGTGCTCGGGCTGAGCGCCCCGGAAATCCGCGACATCTTCGCCGAGTGGAACAGCGCCGAACTCAATTCGTTCCTCCTGGAAATCAGCATCGTGGTTCTCGGAAAGACTGATCCCGAAACCGGGAAACCGTTGGTGGACTTGGTGCTGGACACGGCCGAACAGAAAGGCACCGGCAAGTGGACGGCGCAGGATGCCCTGGACTTGGGCGTAGCCGTCCCCACGCTCACCGCCGCCGTCCTGGCGCGCATCCTCTCCGGGCTGAAGCAGGAGCGCGTGGCCGCAGCGGAAATCTTGCGCGGGCCCAAGAAGAAATTCGCGGGCGACAAGAGCCAGTTCCTTGCGAACCTGCGACAGGGGTTCTATCTCTCGGTGATTGCCTGCTACGCCCAGGGTTTCGGGCAAATGCGCGCGGCATCAAAGGAATACGGGTACAACCTGAAGTTCGCCGATATCGCGCGCATCTGGAGAGGCGGTTGCATTATCCGCGCCAAGCTACTCGAACCGATTCGTGCCGCCTTCAGCAAGAAGCCCGACCTAGCCAATCTGATGCTGGACCGTTACTTCGGCAGACTAATCAACAAAACCGGGAAGAGCCTGCGCAAGGTGGTGAAGGCAGCCGTGGATTGGGGTGTACCCTGCCCGGCCTTCACTACGGCGCTTGCCTACATCGACAGTTACCGCCAGGCGCGCCTGCCGGCGAACTTGCTGCAGGCCCAGCGCGACTACTTCGGCGCACACACGTATCGCCGGATCGATAAAGAGGGCAAGTTCCACACCGAGTGGGATAAGTAATGCGCGGGAAGCGGATGGAGGACAGAGCTTTAGAGGTGGTATACAGGCAAGGTGAAGTACCTGGTCCTAGTCGAGAAGGGCGAGAAGAACTATGCTGCCTAAGTGCCCGACTTGCCGGGATGCATGGCGACAGCCTCCACACTTGAAGAGTTGCAAAAGAACATCCGCGCCGCGATTGCCTTGCACCTCGAAGGCCTCCGGCAGGATGGTCTGCCCATGCCAGAACCCCAAACTCAGGCCGAATTCGCGGACGCCTGAGACGCTGCCCGCGCTCCTCTATCCCTCATGCCAGTTTTGCGGTAAGATGCTGGCTCACTAGCCTGAATACCTCGTAGCAGGAATCTTCCGCTCGTCCGCCATTTCATCTTGTCCGGAGGTTTGACCATGCCCTTGAAATTGCGACCCGCAACCGAATGCCAACTCGACGTCGTTACGTTCGGCGAATGCATGATTCGCCTCAGCCCGCCGGGACACCAGCGGATTGAATTGACGCCTTACTTCGAAGCCTGGGTAGGCGGCGGCGAATACAACGTCAGTTACGCCCTGAGCCGCTATGGCCTGCGGACGGCGTGGGTCTCGCGCTTGGTAGATAACCCTCTCGGCTGGTTCATCCGCAACCACGCGCGCGCTTCCGGCATGGATCTCAGCCACGTCGTCTGGGTGCCATACGACGGCGTCGGCAAAGCCGATCGAGTCGGGCTGAACTTTACGGAGGTGGGCATCGGCGTGCGCGCCAGCGTCACGATGTACGATCGCGGCCACAGCGCGGCGGCGCACATCAAGCCCGGCGAGGTGGATTGGAAGAAGATTTTCTCCGGCCGCGGCGCTCGCTGGTTCCATACAGGCGGTATCTGCACCGCGCTGAGCGATTCCAGCGCCACCGTCGTCAGGGAAGCCATGGAGGCCGCGCATCAGGCCGGCACCGTTGTCAGCTATGACCTCAACTTCCGCAGCAAGTTGTGGTCCAGCGAAAAAGCCATTGCCGTCACCAGCGAATTGGTGCGCTTCATTGATGTGCTGATCGGCAACGAAGAGGATTTCCAGAAGGTGCTGGGTTTCAAGGTGGAAGGCGTGGACGAATCGCTCAAGAAGCTTCCGGTGGAAGGTTACAAGAAAATGGTTTCCCGTGTGGTGGAGAAGTACCCGCACATCCAGGCCGTAGGGACGACCTTGCGGGAAGTGGTTAGCGGGCTGGTGAACAACTGGTCGGCCATCCTCTATTACGACGGAGAGTTTTACCAGTCCACGCGTTACGAGGGTCTCGAAGTCGAAGATCGCGTCGGCGGTGGCGACGGCTTTTGCAGCGGCGTCGTCTATGCCTTCCTGAACGGCATGACCGCGCAAGACGCTGTCAACCTGGGTGCGGCGCACGGCGCCTTACTCCAGAGCACGCGCGGCGACACCAGCATGGTGACCTTCGACGAGGTCAAGCACGTAATGAAAGGCGGGACGGCGCGCATTAAGCGGTAGGAGAGTGCGCCGGCGCCCACCGGCTTGGAAGAAACGGTGTTCGGCTGAAGCTAAAAGACGTAGGGGAAAACTGCAAGGGGCTTCTTCCCTACTTTTTGCGGGGCACCACCACAACCCTTCCCATCATTGGAACGTTATCCAGGCGGTTGTAAAACAAGCGGCCCTCGGTGACGTCAGGGGGCATGGTGTGGCCCATTGGATCAGGCTCCTGTTTGTCGCGCATGTCACGGAGGTTGATGTAGAGGGTCTCCCGGGCTCTCAGAACCGGTGCCTGGAAATAGTAGTCAACACCCCCGGCATCGATCCGGAATGCCATCTGACATGGCTTGTCACCCATGTTGGTCAGGAAGACGATGAAGTCCGTCTTCTCATCGAAGCTCCAGTAGGACACCAGCGACCCTGCGTATCCGTTCCCTTCATTGGCGACAACGATCTGATTCACTTTCCCGCTTGATTCGTTCAGGGAGGTGACTTCGGCCATCAGCGAACCCGGCGGGCCGTTGTGCTGAATACGGATGGAGCAAAACGGCAGCGGAAGCGGGAGGTAACTGTAGTACGAATCCAGTCGAATATCCTGGGTGGTATAACCCCTCAGCGTAAGGGGCGGGAGCGGCGTCGTCACTGGACCATCTTGGCCGGGATACTCAACCGTCAAGGTGACTGTCTGCTCGGAATCCAACAGGTTGCGGATGTAAATATGAGGTATGAAATTGCTGTCGATTATGCCCGCGAACGGTGAGTCCGCACTGGGGATGCCAATCGGGACACCCGTGGCGTGGAGAGCATTGGCCCGCTGCAGTTGCGGCAGAGGGAAGCTCATCGCGGCCATCCCACCCGTGTCGGGGTCCGTAATCTTCCCCTGGGCCACCAGGGCGGCCTTCGGGCTTCGCGGCAGGACAGTCAACCCTCCTATGGGCGCTTCGTAAGCCGTCACGTTTATGCCAGCGAGCATTTGTGTGACCGAAATGTGTTTCGTCTCGTAAGGCGCGAAGCGGAGGCGGGCGACGGTGTGGCGCTTGCCCTGGAAGTCCAGCAACAGATCTGCAACTGCAGCCTCTCCCGAGGCGTTGTTGACCGTGATTTCTGCGTCGCGCGCGCCGCCGAGGTCCCACCACATGGTATCGAGTCGTTCTGGGACCATGTCCTGGCCGTGCTCGCCCATCCTCCACACTGGACCCATGTTCAGACGGCCCTGAGGTCCTTGGATGATCATGCGCCCGGCAAGAGGGTTCCCCGTGCCTTTGAAGTGTATGGATAAGCTCCCTTCAAGGAAGTCGCCGCGATAGTCCACATTCAACTCGTTCAGCAGTTCCTTGACATTGATCTCAAGGTCATCGCGCGGCCCGATGGTCCTCGGCTGCGAGAAGACGGTCTGGCCCGAGAGGCTGTGCACCGCAACCGTGAACTCAATCGTTCGCGGAGCGTTGTCCATCAGATAAAGCGTGGAATCGTAGCCGTCCTTCAGGCAGTAGTAGGAGTAAATAAGTTCGCGGGGGGTGTTGTCATCCGGGGGCTGCACCGATCGCCGGGGCTTGCCCTCCGGGGTTTGGGCAGCCAGAGAGTACGCCCCACAGTGAAATAAGGCGATCGCAATGACCGGTGCGGCGGCAATTTTCAATAAGGTTGTTCGCAGTTGCATAGTGCCGCTCCCCACACAGAATGCGATTTGGGTACGATAGATATTAACGTATTAATGCAGCTTTGTCTGAAGAATCTTCCGGCCGCAGTAGTCTGCAACCAGCGTGCAAGCACCCTGCATGGAGCGCTTCCAGATTCAGGGGACGCCGCACATCCTTCAAGCCTGTGAGCCCGAACCTTCACCCAGCCGCCGAAACCAAATTGCTTCCTCCGACCTGGACTTCCTTTGGTATAAATATCGGGCTCGGATTGAGCTAGGAACCGCAGACTCAGAAAACGGCTCTGCGCCGCGAAAGCCGGGCAGAAAGCATGAATCTTTCTGGGGGCACTCTGATGAAGACAACCATTCGGCTTGGACTCGTTTTGACCGTGCTGTTAATGGCGACCATGGCGCACGCCAAGCGCCCAATCACCTTTGACGACCTCGTGAAGATCCAGAGGATTTCTGACCCGCAGGTCTCGCCAGACGGCAAATGGATCGCCTACGTCCAGGGAACAGTAGACCTGGAAGCCAATAAGACCGTCAAGCACATCTGGCTCATTCCCACGGAGGGGGGTACGCCAAGGCAACTCACGCGGGGCGAAGGTTCTGACACCCGCCCGCGCTGGTGTCCGCACGGCCGCCAGCTTGCTTTCATCTCTGCGCGCGGAGGGAAATCGCAAATCTGGGTGATCCCCGTGAACGGCGGCGAAGCTCGCCAACTCACTTCACTTTCTACCGAAGCCGATGGCGTGACGTGGTCGGGACAGAGCGATAGCTTACTCTTCACCTCCCAGGTTTATCCGGATTGTACGGACGATGCCTGCGACCAGAAGCGCCTGGAAGAAATCGGCAAGAGCAAGGTGAAGGCCCGGATCATTGACGAACTGCTTTTCCGTCACTGGGATTCCTGGCGAGAGGGAAAGTACACCCACGTGTTTGCGGTTTCCGCGCATGGGGGCGCGCCGCGCGACCTGACACCCGGGGCCTATGACTCTCCCACATTCTTCCTCGGCGCGCCGGACGGCTACGCAATCTCGCCGGATGGTGCCGAGGTTTGCTTCACCTCAAACCGCACCGGCAAGCCCGCTTGGACTACCAACAATGATCTTTATCTCGTCGGCGCGGATGGCGGCGCGCCCAAGAACATCACCAGGGACAACCCCGGCTCGGATGCCGCGCCACAGTATTCTCCCAACGGGCGCTACATCGCCTATACCTCACAAGCCCGTGATGGCTACGAGTCCGACCTCCTCCGGCTGCGCGTCTATGATCGCCAAACCGGAAAAGTGAAGGACGTTACCCCCGGCTTCGATCAGTGGGTGGCGGGCTTCACATGGGCGCCCGACAGCGACACCCTGTATTTCACTGCTCCCGAACGCGCCCAGCAGCCGGTCTTCAAAACCTCCGTGAGCGCGGCGAAGGTGGAGAAAGTCCTGGGCGGTTCCCATGACGAACTCCAGATGACCGCCGACGGCAAATGGCTGATCTTGACCCGGAGCAGTCTGACGCAGCCCGCGGAGGTTTACCGCGTGGCCGCTTCGGGTGGCACACCAACTCAGTTGACCCATGTGAACGACGCTCTTATAGCTGAGCTTGACATGAATCCCGCTGAGTCCGTCCTCACCAAAGGCGCGTTAGGCGCAGAGATCCAGAGTCTGGTGGTGAAGCCTCCGGCATTCGATCCAGGCAAGAAGTATCCCGCGGTTCTACTGGTCCACGGCGGGCCGCAGGGCGCCTGGGACGACGCTTGGGGATATCGGTGGAATGCGCAGATGTTTGCTTCTCACGGCTACGTGGTAATGATGACCAACTTCCACGGATCCACCGGGTACGGCCAGAAGTTCGTCGAGCAGATTTCGGGCGACTGGGGCGGCGCCTGCTACCAGGATTTGATGGCCGCCACGGACGCTCTCGAGTCTCTGCCCTACGTGGATAAGACGCGCATCGGCGCGGCAGGCGCCTCCTTCGGCGGATACATGATCAACTGGATTGCCGGTCATACGAACCGCTTCAGGGCCCTGGTTTCCCACGACGGGGTTTATGACAACCGCAGCATGTACGGCGAAACCGAGGAACTCTGGTTCCCCGAATGGGAGTTCAAGGGCCCGCCCTGGGAGAAGCCCGAGCTGCACGAAAAGTGGTCGCCCTCGAATTTCGTGCAGAACATCAAGACCCCCATGCTCGTCGTGGAAGGTGAACTGGACTATCGCGTGCCCGTCGGCCAGGCCTTCCAACTCTTCACGGCGCTCCAGCGGCAAGGTGTACCTTCCAGACTGCTCTATTTCCCCGACGAGGGCCACTGGGTGCTCAAGCCGCAGAATAGCCAACTGTGGTACAAGACCGTGCTAGGGTGGCTGGACGAGCATCTGAAGTAGTCGAAAGTTGACAGTCGAAAGTTGAAAGCGTCAGGGCACGACTTCAGTCGTGCCCCAAACGCGTAACTCAAAATCATGCGGCTTTAGCCGCTGCGAGATTCGCCTCAGGGCCTGAAGGCCGTGGTAGAATCCGAGCGATCACAGCCGCGCGGCTGAAGCCGCACCCGGACCCATTAGGCGCGATGAAGGCTGAGATGGCCGAACCAGGCGAGCGAGTCGCAAACGTCCATTTCGCCGAAGATGAACTCCACGTGACCCTCATGGATGGACGCACCATTAGCGTGCCGCTTGCGTGGTATCCTCGGCTCCTTAACGCCACGAAGGAACAGAGAAAAAATTGGCGGCTCATTGGCGGGGGAATCGGCATCCACTGGCCCGACGTGGATGAGGACATAAGCATCGAGGGTTAGCTTCGCGGCGCCCCCGCGCCGCGTCGTGGAGTTCTAACGGCGTGAACCTTGGGCTTGCAGGTGGATACGAGGAAATTCTTTTCCGCCGTCGGCCACCCTTTGCTCATTGCGTAGCGTGCCGGCCCGATCCGCTCAATACCTGAGCCTACTGAATTTTGCTATGTGGATTGTAGACTTCCTGGACCGTTTTGGGGAAATTTATAGGAGCCAATTTGGAACACGTCCGGACCCTTCTGCGGTTGAAAGAGAGGTAGCTGATATCGGAACCGGAACCGAGGTGGGATCTCGTCAACTCCATGCCATTGAGGAGAGTCAGGCGTGGGTCTACCCCGACTGGTGGCCCAAATTGAGCCCGATGCTCCGCGAACCCGTCGTGCTTCCCACCAATCTGGAAACCTCCCGCGCAAGACGAGACGTTATCGAATATTTACAGAATCAGTTGAAGCACATTGAAGTCGTGTCAGTGCTGCTTCGCTTCGTTTGCCCCGAAGAATTCGGCATTATGTCACCTCCCGTCAGCTGGTTGTTAGCCCTTCCTTACGAAAAAGACCACGTTGAGTACTACTTGCGATATATATCAATCCTCCGAGGTTTCAAGGACTACTACGGGTTAAGCAGGATCGCCGACGTCGACATGGCCTTGTGGAGTGCTGCCCACGGGCATCTCGATTACCCTTCGGTCGTCGAGGCAATGTACGAAGATCCGTATTTTCAGAGAGTGCGCCTGACGAACTTACTGTCCGGACTTGGACAGCACTGGAAGAGCACAAATCGCCATCGAATGCTGTTGGCGGAATCATTGCTTAAGACCGACTACAAGACTGCTGCGGTCATCACAGCTAAGGTCTATGAGGGATTGGTTATCGAGATAGCAGGGCGCTTAGGTCTCCCCCATCCAATTCGCACGCGAGGGGAAACCATGACCGGAGCGTTGGTTCGTAGCATCGCGCGCCTGAACAAAATCGAAGGATTGGCTGTACCTGCTGAGAATTTCGCAGCTTGGTGGCGACTCCGCCGCAAAGCAATCCACGACGACCCCGAACTCACTAAAAAGGAAGCGGAAGAGTTTACTTCCGAGATTAGCGATCTCTCTTCCACCGTGGAAAAGTGGACGCCAAAATGATGCCTGGGAGAATCCCATGACCAAGGACGAAATCCTTCAGAAGCATCAAGCGCATCTGTGGAAGTGCGTCACCACCTATTACAAGGACCCGCTGGTGATCGACCATGCCAAAGGCCAAAACGTTTGGGACCTGGAAGGAAAGCAATATCTGGATTTCCTGGGCGGGATTGTCACCATCAGCGTGGGCCATTCGAACGACAAGGTCACGCAGAAGATCAAGGCGCAGCTCGACCGCGTCCAGCACACCTCGACGCTGTTCCCCACCGAGGCCATCGTCGCGCTCGCGGAAAAGATAGCGCAGATTGCACCCGGTAGACTGAAGAAAAGCTACTTCACGAACAGCGGCACGGAAGCCAACGAAGTCGCGGTGCTCGCGGCGCGCATGTACACGGGCAATTACGAAATCCTGGCGCTACGCCACGGCTACAGCGGCCACTCGCAACTCACTAAGTCCCTGACCGGCCTGCACACCTGGCGAAAAGCAGGCGTCATTCCTTACGGCATCGTGCACGCCCCGGGGCCGTATTGCTATCGCTGCCCGTACGGGCTGACGTATCCGACCTGCGAGCTCCACTGCGCCAAAGACATCGAGGAAGTCATCAAGACGTCAACCTGCGGCGCCATCGCCGGCATGCTCGCGGAGACCATCCAGGGGCTGGGCGGCTTCATCGTTCCGCCGCCCGACTACTTCAAGATCGTGGCCAACATCGTGCGCAATTACGGCGGGCTATTCATCGCCGATGAAGTTCAGGCTGCCTGGGGGCGCACCGGCAAGAAATGGTTTGGTATCGAGCACTGGGAAGTCGAGCCGGACATCATCACCTCGGCCAAAGGCTTGGCCAATGGCGTGCCCATCGGGTTGACCCTCGCCCGCGCGGAAATCGCCGACGCCTACAAAGGGCTCACGATTTCAACCTTCGGCGGCAATCCGGTTGCCTGCGTCGCCGCCAAGGCCACCATCGATCTGATTGAAGAAGAGCGGCTGATGGATAACGCCGAAGTGGTCGGCAAGCACTTCCGCGCGGGGCTTGAGGCGCTCAAAGAGAAACATGCCATCATCGGCGACGCGCGCGGGATGGGCCTGATGCAGGGCCTCGAGCTGGTGAAGGACCGCAAGACCAAGGAGCCCGGCACGGAGCTGACCAACCAGGTATTGGAGCGCCTGCGCGCGAACGGGCTGATTGTCGGCAAAGGCGGACTCTACGCCAACGTCATCCGGATGTCGCCGCCACTGAATATCTCAAACGCCGACGTCGATCAAGCGCTCAAGATTCTTGACAAGAGCCTGGCGGAAGCGACCGGAAAGTAGCGCGGAGTCGTACTCGGACTCCGCAACTTTCTGAGAGGGGAACCCGGAGTCGCGGCCTCGCATAGCTGAATCGCTGGCACACCTCGCCGAACCGCGATGTAGGCGACACCCGCGCCAGAATCTTCCCTAAGCATCCAAAGAAAGGCGGGGAAACAATGCGAAGAAGATCTTTCTTTAAGACCGGTGCGGCCACAGTGCTCATGGCAGGTCTGGGGGCCGACCGAGCGCGAGGGTACATCCCGCCACACAACTGGGACAAATACGATTTTGGCTCCGGTCCTGAAGTCAAAGACCGTCTTAACCAAGGCCCGTTTCCGGAGGAGTTGGTTCCGGGATGGCAAGTAGTGATGGCCTTGACTCCGTCGCGCGAGGTCGTCCCCAATTTCGGTATGGGCCTAGTGACCTACGTTTGCGACGAGAAGGGTCCACCCAAGAAAAAAAGCGAGAAACTCGAGCAATCGCTCGAAAACCTGGTGAAAATTCCCCTGGGCCAGAAGCTCTACATTCGCCTGAACTGGAAAGATGTGCAGAAGCGGCCCGGCAAGCTGGAATTCGCGGAGCACTGGAAGCTGACGTTTGCCTTGGCGAAGCAATACGGCAAGCGCGTGGGGTTTCGCGTCATGCTCAGCAATCCGGACATCCCGGACCCGGCCATGCCGGATTTCGTCGTCGAGAAGGTTCCGATGGTCAAGCTGGGCGACTGGGCGGGCAAAACGCAGTATGAACCTCGCTACGACCATCCGTACTTCCAGGCGGCCTTCCAGGAATTAGTGGAACTGCTGGCGGATGCCTACAACGGCCATCCCGACGTGGAATATGTGGACACCTTCATGTACGGGTTCTGGGGTGAAGGCCACACCTGGCCATTCGAGACGAACCCTTTCCCCGATAACCAGACGGCGGAGAGTACTTTCGTCAAAATGTTTGAGCAGCAACTGAAATCCTGGACCAAGACGCCGCTGGCCACCAACACCCAGCCGGATTTCAGCAAAGTCGGCAACTCGGAACTGGTGGACCGCACTATACGAAGCCACAACTGGCTGCGGACCGATACGATCTTCATCGAGAACATGCAGATCGAATCCCTGAGCAATCGCCCACCGTGGACCGCCGCCTCCATTGAAATCGGTATGGCCGATGGCTCCCCGGAATCACTTCAGACGGACGAGGGCGTGACGCTCACCGATAATATCGTGTCGCACGTGAAAGATGTCGGCGCAAACTACTGGTCAGTGTGGAACTGGCACCGCATTCTGGCGGATCGGGTGCTGAATTACTACCGGCAGTTTCCCCAAGCCATTGACAGCCTCGCGCGCTCCGTGGGCTATTGCGTGCGGCCCTCGTGGGTCTGGAGTTACAAAAACGGTGAATATCCCGGCTTGGTGATTGGCTTCATGAACGATGGCATCGCGGGCGTCCCAGGTGTGCTGCAGGTCCACGTGGTGAGTGACGACGGCAAAGTGAACGTGGGCGGCAGCCTCGATCCCGGCTACCCGTTGCCCGGGAAAGTGCGGCAGGCACAGTTCATCTTGCCTAAGGGGACGGACTGGCGGGGCCTGAAATTGAAGGCGGAGATTCAAGTGAAGGGGGTGCGCTGTCCGGTTCGGTGGGCGTGCCATCAACGTCTGAACGCCGACGGCTCGCTCACCCTGCGGCAAACGCAGGGCGTGCATAGTTAGCCCCATGCGCCAGGGTTGGGAGTTGGCCGGTTGCTGAAAAACCTCGGCAGCGCGCCTCGTGGCGGCTTCGCCGGGCCGCTGCCCGGAAAGCCTCCGGCTTTCCGAGGCACGCGGGATAATAATCGTCTTTTGATTTCCATGCTCTTGGCTGTGCCGGAAAGGCTAAGCCATTCTGCACAGGTCGCCCCGGCGACCGGCAGAGCCGCTCCACTGGTCTCCTAACGAGCCGTGGAAGAGCCGCAGAGTCGAAGAGCGACTCTGCGCTACTTCGTCTGTCGAGGCTTAGCGGGTGCTGGGGCGGTAGTTGGCTTCTTTGCAGTTGACGGTTTCTCCTCAGGCTTCTTCTCTGGCTTTTTTTCAGCCGGCTTACTCACCTTCTGGGCAGGTTTCCCTTTCCCGACGACCTCCGTTCCACCACGCGGACTCCGGCCTTTGAACTCGGGATTGATGTTCTTCATGGGCGTGGCGGGCTCGGTGCGACCGCGCATAGCAAAGCCCAGCTCGTTCTGGCAAGCAGCCAAGTTAGATTGCGTCGCAGATAGGATCTGGTCCTGGTTACGCAGCAAGAAAGCCAGATACGGCTGAAGGGCCTGCTGCAAATCGAAGAGTTGGTTCCCGGCGTGGCTATACTGCACGCCGAAGCTGGGGTTCTCGTGCTGGGAAATGCTGCGGGCCACGGCATCCAGGCGCGGCAGCACGGCGCTGATGGCCACATAAGTTTGATATCCCAGGTACATGCTCTCCGGTCGCTTCTCAAACTGCGACCGCCACTCTCCCAGCCCACCCAGGCTCTTGCGGAGATTTTCGAGCGTCTGGTTAAACGAATTACGCGCTGCCTCCTGGATCTTCCACCGTTCCGGGTGCACTTCCGTAAGCAAATCGTTGATGCGGTATTCGGCAAGCCAGATTTTGTGTAGCAGGGTCTTGAGTTGAGCCGGTTCCAGATATCCAGCGTCGCTCGCTGCCCGCGGCGCCTCGGACTGCGCAGGCGCCTCGATTTTCTGGGTCTCAGGCAGTGACGTTGGAGGAGCTGTCGCCTGCTTCGGTGGGGCTTGGTCTTTAGGCGGTTGCTGCGCCAGACCCACGGTGAGGCAGGCGCCCAGGATAAGAGGTGCAATAAGAAATCTCATCGGTATCCCCATAACATGTTTAGAAGGCAGCGTGAAGGAGAAGGATGGCAGGGTTCAGACGGACTCGTCCACAAATCTCTGCAGAACCTGGCGCGCCTCTTCAGTCAGATCAGAGAACTGGATGCCCATGCCCAGTCCCACAACGGCATACACCACTCTACCGCGGCAGGTGATAGCGGGCTCGCTGGGTTTCAGATTGAAGGTGAGGGAAACCTCGGAATTTGCGGGTAATGGCCGCACAGACTTGATGAAGAGCCCACCCACGCTCACGTCCCGCGTCAACAGGAGAGCGTCGCAACTCAGGGTTTCACATCGTACCTGCGTGATCAACTGGACACGGCGGTACTGCCGCCTTTCGATTTCCGGAGTAATGTACTCACGACCTTCTTGGTCCACCACGGTTAACCTCGCGACCGAGACCTGCTAACCCGCAGGCAGCTCCTGAAGCTCGACGGCGAACTTGAAATGCGGACGCGGATAGCCGCGCCCCCAACGGTTGACTTCCCACCGCGCCTGAAGGAATTTGATTTCCGGGCGTTGCCGGAGGTCGAGGGCCGCAGGCGTCACGCCACGGTAAAACTTCTGGGGATACCAGAACAACGCTTGCGTGCCCCAGTCATTCCTGTCGGCGGACCCCCAGATGGAAACATGCAGCGATTCCTGCTCGAGGATGTCCGCAATTCGGAGAACTACCAGGAGAGGCTTGCCAGCCAGCGAGCCCAATTCGTAGCCGGCGCTGCCGCCATTAGTCTCCACCACAGTCTCGGGAGGAACTAGGCAGATCGTTTGTGTTGCCGCACCAGCGTTCATCAATCGCTTTCCAGCTGGAAATCGAGTCTCCTGCGACCAAACCGCCTCATCCTAACACAGGCGCAGCGAAGAGAGGAAGCGAAACCCTTTGCGTTCGCCCTGCCGCAATCAGCCCGGAAGGCGCGGGGTTCGATTTCCAACGCGTCTGGGCTTCGCCTCGGCTCTTGATCGCCACGTGGACTCTAACAGAAATCAGTCGCGTTCAATAAGGCAAATGGTTTATCGTATGCCCCACGTGAAGCCGATGTGGTGAGCATCTCTCCGAAAGGAATAAGACCGTGCTAAATCGTCGCCGATTCCTTAAGGCTTTCGGATTGACTGCCGCTGGCGGTGTAGCAGTTCGGAGTTACCCGGCCAACTGGAATGGCGGTGGCTCCGCCCTCCTGGCAAGGCTCGGGACGAAAAACTCGAAAACGTACGGCTCCGGCTACTTCGGCGAGTGGATCAAAGATGAGTTCGGCTTGCCCGCCTACCGCTATACCTGTGACCAGACGCGTGATCCCAAAGCCAGGACACCCGTCAACCCGGAGTGGCGTTCGCCCACGGACCACACTCATCAGGTGGGTAATGACCGGTTGGTCGCCGCAGTTTCGAACTATGGCTATGTCCAGGTGCGACAGGATGAGGGAGCGCCCAAATTCCTCAACGACTACTCGCCCGCGCGCGGGCAATACGGAGGCGGAATCGGCTACCTGACGGATGGTTCCGAGGTGCTAAGCACTTTCTACACAGGGAACAACAAGACATTCGAGCGGATTTTTGGCACGGGCTACCTGCGCAAGAAGGTGGCCGGTGCAGATTACGCTGTCGATCAGGTGATCTTCGCACCCTTCGGCGACGACCCGTTGCTGGTGTCGCAGGTCACGGTGACCAATCGGGGAAAAGCCCCGCGCAACCTCCGCTGGGTCGAGTACTGGGGCTGCCAGGTTTATCAGTTCTCGTACCGCGCGTTCATACAGGCAGCGTTCCAAGGTGACCCGAAGAAAGCCGCCGAGCTACGGCGCAAGTTTGGCGAGCGCTTCGCGCATCAATTCCGCATCCTGGACGGTAATGTTGGGCTCCTGGAGGCCAAACGTTTCCTGGGTCGCACGCCGGAGGATGAACCGGCCTGGAAAGCCGCGCAGGCAGCCCTCGCGGCCAATCCGAATACCTTTTTTGGAGGACCTGTCAAGGAACCAGCAAAGGGCGCGGCGATGGAAGACCTGAATCCCCCGCCGACCTTTCTGCTCTCGCTGGATGCCCCTGCGGACGCCTTCGCCACCGATGGGAAGGCATTTTTCGGGGTGGGAGGCGTCGAGCGCCCAGCGGGGCTAGCGAGCGCGTTGGACGGCAGCTTAGCCGCCACCGGCCCGGAAAGCGCCCTACTCCTCGAGCGCCGCATGCACCTGAGGCCCGGAGAGAGTCGCACGCTTTACTTCGCCTACGGCTACCTCACGGACGCATTCGAACTCAACTCTCTAATCGAGAAATACCGAAAGGACTTGTCCGTAGTCTGGTCACGTTCGAGCGCGGCCTGGAAGGACGATGGCGTGCGATTGCGCGTGGATTTCGAGTCGTGGGTGGAGCGCGAACTCACCTGGCACAACTACTACCTGCGCAGCAACTTGACCTACGACAGCTTTTTCCGCGAGCACATTCTCTCTCAGGGGCACGTCTATCAGTACATCATGGGGTTCCAAGGCGCGGCTCGCGACCCCTTGCAGCATGCCCTGCCCTTCGTGTTCAGCCACCCGGAGACCGTCAAGCAAGTCCTGCGTTACACGCTGAAGGAGATACAACCGGACGGGACCATCCCTTACGGGATCGTGGGGCATGGAATGCCGATGCCGGCTATTTATCGCCCCAGCGACCAGGAGATGTGGCTGCTGTGGCTGGCAAGCGAGTACGTCCTCGCCACTCGCGACACCGCCTTCCTGCAGGAAGAGGTCCCGACATACGCGCCAGAGGGCCTCACGGCAGGCAAAGAAACCGTCCGCCAGCTTCTGGCCCGATGCTATCGGCACCTGGTGGAAGACATCGGCACAGGCGAACACGGCTTGATGCGCCTTTCGAACGGAGACTGGAATGACAACGTGGTGGTGGGGCACGTCCCACCCGCCCTCTACGGGGAAGTGCATCGTCACGCCGAGAGCGTCCTCAACGCTGCCATGGCCAGCTATGTGCTGGACCATTACGCGCGGTTGCTGAATTACAACGGCCAGGCCGATTTGGCCGCCACTGCCCGCCGCACGGCTGAGGCCCAGCGGCAAGCAGTGCGAGCCCAGTGGGCAGGACGCTGGTTCCGACGCGCCTGGCTCACGCCCGAATTGGGTTGGGTGGGTGAGGACCAAGTGTGGCTCGAACCGCAGCCCTGGGCGATTATCGGCGGCGCTACCACGCCGGAACAAGCCCGCGAGCTGGTCCAGGCATTGGACGCGTTGGTTCGTCAGCCTTCGCCCATCGGCGCCATGCTACACAGCAAAGGCGTCGCGAAAATGAATTTGAAAATCGGGATTGGAACCAACGGCGGCGTCTGGCCCTCCATCAATGGCACGCTGATCTGGGCCCTCGCAAAAGCGAACGGTGAACTGGCCTGGGATGAGTGGAAAAAGAACTCACTGGCCCGCCACGCAGAAGCCTACCCGGAAATCTGGTACGGCATCTGGAGCGGCCCGGACACTTACAACTCAACCTTGTCCCAGACTCCCGGCCAAACGATGTTGGGTGAGGCCTTCGGCGTGAACTGGACCGACTATCCCGTCATGAACATGCACCCACACGCCTGGCCGCTCTACACTGTGGCCAAGCTTCTCGGTGTGGAGTTCAGAGAGAAGGGTGTCGTCCTGGCACCGACACTGCCTCTGGACGCCTACGAGTTCAATTCACCGCTGCTGGGGATGAAGAAGTCCAGCGGGAAGTATGCGGGCTGGTACGCTCCTTCTGGCACTGGTGTTTGGACAATCACCTTGCGCTTGCCTGCTCAGGAGGCAGCTCGCCTCAAGAGAGCCGAGGTCAACGGGGTTCGCCAGGCGCCGCGCCGCACCCCCGATGGCGCGATTGAGTTTGAGGGCCAATGCGCTCCCGGCAGCGCGCTGCGCTGGTCGATCTGGTCGTAGGATTTCCATCCGCGGCCGCAATGCCAGAGCGGGCGGCGCTGTAGTGCGCCTCTTGCCTTCCCGCCCAGGAAGCGCTTAGACTCGCCGCTCCCAGAGGTTCTTATGCATCTGCAAAACCGGGCCCTTCTTGTACTGCTTCTCCTGAGCGGGATCTTGCCACCCAGGCCCGCCCGTGGCACCGCCATATCCTTGAACGGCGACTGGAACTTCGTGGCAGACCCCACAGGCGCCATGAAGGTGGAAGACCTCGCGGGGACGCAAAACGTCCGGCCAACCCGCATCCCTTCCTCTTGGCAGTCACAGTTCGCGGATTTGCGGGACTATGCCGGAGTGGCATGGTACTGGCGATCTGTCAACGTCGAAGCGCCAGCGCAGGATCAGGTGGTTCTGCTGCGCTTTGGCGCCGTGGATTATCTCGCGGACGTTTACGTCAACGGCCAGAAGGCGGGTTCACACGAGGGTGGGTACTTGCCCTTTGAATTCGACATCACTTCCCTGCTTCGCTCGGGCGAGAACCAGATCGCCGTCCGGGTGGTTGATCCGGGAGCACAACCCAGTGTGGTTGCAGGGATAGATTACGCCGAAATCCCTCACGGGAAGCAGAACTGGTACGTGCAGACGAGTGGCCTCTGGCAGGACGTCGAACTCGACGTCCGCCCTCGGATGCACCTCGGAACCGTCCATATCACGGCAGGAACCGACGGAGATTTCAAGATCGATGTGCCGATTGTAAATCTGCCCCCCGAGGCTCAGCTCAAGGGGCCAGCCTATGTAGGCGCGGAGATCCGCGACGTCAACGATAAGGTCCTCTGGAGGGAATCGCGCGACTTGAGCCCAGGCCAAGCCAGCTACCAATTCTCGGGCCGCCTCACGACACCTAACCTCTGGAGCCCGCCAAGCCCCACGCTATACACGCTCCACGCATGGTTGAGCTCAGCAGACTCGCAAACTTACCGCTTCGGATTTCGTACCTTCGAAACGCACGATGGGAAATTCCTGCTGAACGGCAAGCCGATCTATTTGCGCGGGGCACTTGACCAGGACTTCTATCCCGAGACGATTTACACGCCGCCCTCGCTCGACTTCATTAAGCAGGGGATGCAGCAGGCCAAAGCCTTGGGCCTCAACATGCTTCGCTGCCACATCAAGGTGCCTGACCCGCGTTACCTCCAGGCGGCGGACGAAGTGGGAATACTGGTCTGGTACGAGATCCCGAACTGGGACAAGCTCACGGACAACTCCCAGCGCCGGGCACTTGAGACGTTGCGCGGCATGGTGGGGCGCGACTGGAACCACCCTTCCATCGTCATCGTCAGCATTATCAACGAAAGCTGGGGCGCAAATCTCAAAGAAGCCGCAGATCGCCGATGGCTGAAAGAGGCTTACCAGGAGGCGAAGAAATCTGTGCCGGGCTGGCTGGTGGTGGACAATAGCGCGTGTTGTGACAACTTCCACATGGCCACTGACGTGGCCGACTATCATCAATACAACGCCATCCCCGACTACGCCGCCAACTTCGATCGGCTCGTGGGCGACCAGGCTCGCCGGCCGGGCTGGCTCTTCAGCCCTTACGGAGACGCCGCCTCCAAGGGCGACGAGCCGCTGATGCTTTCCGAGTTCGGCAATTGGGGACTGCCGCGCGTGCCGGAGGACAAACCTTGGTGGTTCGCGCGGGATTTCGGAGGAAGAGAAATCACACGCCCTGAAGGCATCGAGAAGCGTTTCAGCGATTACCTTTACGCCACGCTCTTCCCCAGCCTGGGCGCTCTCACCGATGCCACCGAGTGGCACCAGTATGCATCGCTGAAGTACGAGATCGAAGCCCTGCGCTCGCACCCCGAAATTCAAGGCTACATCATCACCGAATTCACCGACCTCAACTGGGAAGCGAATGGACTGCTCGATATGTGGCGACAGCCGAAAATCTACGCGCAGCTTCTGGGCAAACTGCAACAGGATGACTTGCTGCTCCTGCGCACTGAAAAGCGAAACTTCTGGGGCGGCGAGAAGGTCCAGGTGGACGTCTATTTCTCTCACTACGGTACGGAAGAAGTCACCGGCGGCAACGTCAATTGGCAGGTCGAAGGCACGCCGCTCGCGGGAAGTATCCTCCTGCCCGCCATGTCATCCGGTTCCGCAGCCAAGCTGGGCCAGATCGAATTCACTATGCCCTCCACGCCGGCCCCAATAAAGAAAGTGCTGAAGGCAACGGTCGCCTCGGGAGAGAAGACCCTCTCAGAGAATTCCTTGGAGTTGTATTTCTACCCACCCAAACAGCCGGACCTACCTCCTCCCGTCTCATTCCACGACCCGTCTGGCCGGCTCCGGCGGTTGGTGAACGAAATGCGCGCGCGGAACTACATGTCGCCTACCGGGTCCGAGGCCTTGCCGGTTCTGATTGCCTCTACGTTCGACGCCGAAGTGAAGAAGGCGCTCCAAAACGGAGGCCGCGTGATCCTAATCACCCACGACCGGCAAACGCTTGCTCCAGGATTGGAGATTCAGCCGCGCGGCGGCGGGGACTTCGAGGGGAATTGGATCTCCAATTTCTTCTGGGTGCGCAGAGACCAGCCGCCCTTTACCTCGATCGGGCTCGATACCCTGGCGGGCTTCGAAAGCCAGGCCGTCACGCCGGCCGCCGTCGTCAGGGGAATCCAACCCAAGAGCTTCAACGATGTGTTGGCGGGAATGTTTTATGGCTGGGTCCGTTCCAATGTAGGAGCCTTGGTGCAAGCGAAATGCGGCAAAGGAAGGCTTCTGATCTGTACGTTCTCGCTGGCCACGACCTACGGCACCGACCCTTACGCTACTTACTTCCTCGACGCGCTGGTGAACTACGCCGTGTCCGACTTCGCCCCGGAGTTTGAGATTCCGCTCTGAGCACAAATGGGGCGTATGACCATGCGCACTTGCAGACTTCGAGCCCGCCAAGCAGCCCGATGTGCGCAGATCACAGAAATGCGGGCAGCCGAAAACGCCCCCTACCGCAGTTTTTGCAGGCGACGGGCGGCTTCGTCGAGGGTGGCGTCGGTCTTGCAGAAGGTGAAGCGCACCTGCTGGCTTCCAGAGGCGGGATCGCTGTAGAAGCTGCTGCCGGGCACTACAGCCACGCCGATGTCGCGCACCAAGTATCGCGCGAACGCCACATCGTTCGCAAAGCCGAAGCCGGAAATATCCGTCATGATGTAATAGGCGCCGTGGGGTTGGAAGCATCGGAAGCCGGCATTCTCGAGCGCCGCCAGCATCCGGTCACGCCGCGCCTGATAGTCTACACACAACTTCTGGTAGTAATCCTCCGGCAGCCTCAACGCGGTTGGCCCTGCCTCTTGCAGCGGCGCCGGCGCGCCCACCGTGAGGAAGTCGTGCATCTTGCGGATGGCGTTCGTGATTTCCGCCGGCGCAATGGCATAACCCACGCGCCATCCTGTCACGCTATAAGTCTTCGACATCCCGTTGACGGTAATGGTGCGCTCGCGCATTCCGGGCAAGGTCGCCAGCGAGATGTGCCGCAACCCGTCATAGACAAGGTACTGGTAGATCTCGTCCGTAATGGCGCAGGCGTTCCAGCGGCGGCAATGCTCGGCAATGATTTCCAATTCGTCGCGAGTGAAGACTTTGCCCGTGGGATTGTTCGGCGTATTGAGAATCACCGCGCGCGTACGCTCGTTGAACGCCGCCGCCAACTCTTGCGGATCGAAGCTCCAGTCTGGTGGCCGCAGGCGCACAAACCGCGGCACCGCACCGCAGATGATTGCGTCCGGCCCATAGTTCTCGTAAAAAGGTTCGCAGATCACCACCTCTTCGCCCGCATCCACCACGGCCAGCAAGGAAGCGATCATCGCCTCGGTGGCGCCGCAGCACACCGTAATCTCGCGCTCGGCATCGATGGCGAGGCCAGTGTCATGCTCGAACCGTTCGGCAATGGCCCGGCGAAATTCTCCCGCGCCCCAGGTGATGGCGTATTGGTTCACGTCCGCGCGAATCGCCCGCACAGCAGCTTCTTTGACCTCAGCCGGGGCAGGAAAATCCGGAAAGCCCTGCGCCAGATTCACCGCGCCATGCTCCAGCGTCAGGCGCGTCATTTCGCGGATCACGGACTCGGTGAATTGTTAGGCTTTGCAGGAAATGCGCGCGCGCTCCATGGGTGTCTGGCGCAACCTTTCAAGAAGACGCGCTCTGGCCGCGATCTTCAGGATAGCCTCGAGCTGCGGGTGAGTATTCTACTCCCAGAGGTCTCGGCGGCGCAGTGAGTATTGGAAGCCCGCGGTGTTGAGCCGTAGAGTCCCGGTGAAAACTCGATTCCTTGTGGCCGGTTTTCCCCGAGCTCAACCCCGCAACTTCCTGTCCGCAGGCTACCGTTGTAGCCTAGCTTCGCGCAGTGCTTTAGGCTGTGGGGTTCAAGGGTGAGAGGGGAGCAGCTTGGTTGGGTTTGTTACGCGAGAAAATGGGTTCGTTTGGGGTTCGTTTCTTCCGAGGTTTCCCTTTGTTGTCAATAACTCAGCGGCTTCGTTCCTGCGTTTTTAACGTCTCTTTTTTTCTCTATTTTCGCCTCCCCGATCCTTGCCTGCACGGACTTCGAGTTCCGAGTTGCCAGTTTCGAGTCGTGAGCTTCGTTTGTTCGCTCCGCGGTCATCGGGGTGGTACCCATCCCTCGGTAATCGACACGTCTAGGCTATACTAGCTCGGTGAAATTGTCAAGAGGAAAATGCGTAAACCGAGTAGGACGGGGGCCGCTGCACGCTGGCGCCCTCGCTTGCCGGGTACCGGGACAGATGTCTCTGCCACTCATTGACACTTGATTTTTGACTTGCGACTTGCCTTCCCCCTGCCTTCTGCGTACTACGTTCTGCCCACTACTCTTCTACGCCGGGAAGCTCAGGCGCCAAGGAGGTCTTGAAGCGCGGGTCGGAACGCCGGGAGTCGAAGCATGGATCGCAGGCCAGCATTCTTGGTCCGCGGTGGTTCAGACCGAAGAGCCGCGGACCCAGACGGCGGATCTGCGCTGCCCGCTACAGGAATCGGGATAAGACCGAAAGAACGTTGCTAGCCAGTCTCGTTTCCGCTGAAGTGGGACAAACATCAGAATTCATTCCAAGTAATAGGGTCTTTAAGTGCGCTTGATCCGCAGCGCAATGTCAACCGCATGCTTGGGAGTTGTGAGTGTCCGTTTGCCTCCTTTGTGGGTGATTGTCTCCGTGCCAGCCACAGCGCCGGAGGCCGGATCAACCCAATCCGCTTTGTAGGTGCCGGCGGGTAAGTCGAGCACGAGTTTCTCAACATAACTTCCGGGGGTTACAGTGTACTCACCTCCCTTTCCACCGGTGCTGTGGTGGAGATACAAGGCATACTGTTCTCCGGGTTGACTGATGGCCCTGCAGTAAGCTCCCGAAGGCACGCCGCTCGCGATGAAACTCTTATCCGGGCGCATATGGATAAAGTCGAAGCTGTAGATGAAGTTTTTCAGATTCTGCAGGGCGCGTAGGACCTGGGCGTTGTCCGGGGTCTTTCCGGCAGGGTTCTGAACTGTGAACTGTCCGTTCAAGTGGTTAAAGCTTGCTCCGCCTCCCACGATGAACTCCCACGCTTCAACCCGCGAATCCCCAACTTTGTCTCCTTTGTACCAGAAGGGGTAATAGTCGGTTTCGTTAAAATCAATCGGCTTGTTGTGTCCATACGCGACGTCGAGAGCCTTCATGCCTCCCATCTGGTCCCCCGACTCGTAAACATACTGCACAACGATAACCGGCACGTCTGGGTTGTCCGAGAAATCGACAGGCCCTCCCACCGGACCTTCTAACTGCTGCGCAACCAGATGCTTCTTGGGCAGGCTGCTTTCGGTGTTCTTGATCACCTGCACCAGATGGCCGATCCATGGCCCGGCTTCCGCAAGGGGCGTGCCAATCAGGGCCGGCTCGTCGCAGATCTCGAGAATGACGTTGTCGTAGGAATTGACTTCTTGAGTGAGCTTGCGCACGTAGTCATCCTCGCGCTGCACCAAATCCGCGTGCTTCAGCGTCTGCGCATCCTCATAGTCGCATTTGCCCACGCCCTGTACATTGTTCTCGTAATACAAGGGCGAGATGGGCCAGGTATCCGAATATTGCGCGTTGAAGAAACAGATCTCCACCACAATGCCCCGCTCCGCAGCCTTGGCCAGGAAATCCTTCAGACGGTTGAAATACTCCGGGTCCCATTGGTCCAGGTCAAACTTGTTGCCGCCGAGCAGGTAACCTGGCACGTTGCTTCGTGCCCACGGTACGATAAGGCTCGCCGGTTTCGGGCCCAGCGTGTTGCCCTTCCCGAACTTTCCCATTGGCTCGAACAGCGCGCCTGGATAGATGCGCGTGTAATTGAGCCCATACGACTTCAGCGCGTCCAGATAGGCGACATAGTCGAAGTCTTTGTTGACCACCGCGCCGTAATGCTCGGCCGAAGTGATCAGGATGGTCGGTTGACCGTTGAACAAGTAGTAGTGTGGACTGGCAGGATGGAGCTTGATGGGTTCAGCGGCGTACAACCCGGCGACGAAAAAGAGCAATACAAAACCCAGAATCCTCATTGCCTGCAACATGACCCCTCACTCCCGGTTAAGATTTTGTCGAATGATCTTAACAGACAGGTTTCGCAAATCAACGGGCGGATTTAAACTTGCGGTTTTTCGGCCTCCGTAGCGGATGGTCTTGCCGGTTCCGGCACAGGCGGACGTGATCCTACCGAGGTGACAGGTCCTTCCGCCCTTGCTGCCGCAGAGACGTTCCGCTGCGACCTCTCGTCTTCGGAAACGGCCCACTGGGCCTCCGCAAGAGGGCGCACCGTGCTGCGAGTGTTTGCCTCCTGAAACCTGATACCTGGAGCCTGTAAACTGCTCCTAGGGCGGGAAGTTCATGCGGCGCAAGAGGTCCTGAAAACGCGGGTCGGAACGCAGGGCGTGAAAGCATGTACCGCCGGCCCGCATTCTTTGCCCGCAGCGGTTCAGATCGAAAAGCCGCACCAGCCGAAACGCGGGTCTGCGCTGCCCGCTTTTTCCGCTTCGTTCCGGTTCATTCCCGGTTCGTTCCAGGTTCGTTTCAGGTTCGTTTCAGGTTCGTTTCTTAATGCTCTTCCTTTGTTTTCAATAACTTCCCAGCTTCGTTTCTGCAAAAAACTATCTTTTTTTGTGCCGGGCGCCTGCGATTCCGATTTGGCTCCTGTGCATTCATAGGGCTAGCGATTGTTTCGCCGCTGTTCTGGCGCGCTGCTCGGTGTTCGACTTCGGCCACTCGTGGCACAATGGTACTTCTCATGGCGCGGTCTTCTCCCGGATGAAG
>Ga0315280_10000214_pt1 | contig 112812 bp, 120 predicted proteins | sample YL17G06_40_MG_FD_203697 | JGI IMG/M metagenome (GOLD analysis project Ga0315280, IMG submission 203697) | Sediment microbial communities from Yellowstone Lake, YNP, Wyoming, USA - YL17G06_40 | ecosystem: Environmental > Aquatic > Freshwater > Lake > Sediment | place: USA: Wyoming | collected... | reverse complement strand
AGATTTAATATCCCTCTCTTATTTTTCTATAGCAGGACAGACAATAATTCCCTGAGTTGATTTCTGAACCACACCTCTTGCATTTAGGCATAGAAAATCTCTCTAGAGTAAAATCTATCATCAGCCCTAATTAAAGTCTATGTCTCAGCTTGTGAGAGTAAAAAGGAGATTTCATTCCCAGCCCCAGTAGTCCTCTTCAGCCTCATATGTTTCCTCACAGTCTGGGCATACTCCTAAGCTCTTGATAGTGGGGTCTCTCTCAGCACAATCTAAACAATAGACCTTGCCACATTCACCACACCTATAGTAGCTCTCCTCTATCTCTTCACCACACACATCACAATTCAAACCATTTCTCACCCCCATCAGGTTAAGGGAAAACAAACATTACATGAATTTCAAGTATTGTCCTACCCAACTTAGGATAGGACTTGGTTAGTACTGTCATAGATCTCCTTTAGCCTCTCTGGTGAGAAATCCGAAATGCAGCATTCATCTTATAGGTAGATATTACAGTGGAAGAGCGATAGTCTGAGCTGTTTTTCCTTGGTTTCATCACCCTGTTGCTGTAATATTTTTTTGGGTATGTCTTATGAATCTCCATTGAGAGAGGCCTGCCCATCCCAATTCTAACCTAGTCAGAAATGGGGCTGGTGAGATTTCGCTTACCCTAAAGCTGACCTGCCTCTGTTTTTGACCAAGCCTCAACGGTCTTGTGGCAACAGCATGGCTGAACAAGGGCCCTGCAAAATACATGATGTCAATTTTTATTAACTTCATCAGTAACACAGTGCTATGAATATGATTATTCAGGCAGCCTACAGAGTAATCTCAGGGGATGGTGAATGTTGCAAAGCCGGGGTTAAGTGCTTAACCATGTCTCTAAGGCTGAAAATGTCCATATTATACAAGTTTATGATAAATATTACATTAAATACCTGAAACATGCAAGTCAGCTAATGTTACGGTGAAAAGATGATTTGAAAACATGTTTCCCAACTTTACTCTTGATCACGCTGATATTTTTCATAGTTACGCCGTATGGAATAGTGTTGGTGGAGGCTAAAGTTGCTTGGCATGTAGAAACTGTGGATTCTGCTGAGCATGTTGGTGAATGGTCCTCTCTAGCCTTGGATAGAAATGGGGAGCCGCACATAAGCTACTACGATGTCTCTAACGGAGACCTGAAGTATGCGCATAGGTCTGGCGGAAGCTGGGTTATTGAAACAGCAGACTCGGAAGGAGTAGTTGGCTTATTCACATCCCTCGCTTTGGATTCGGAAGATAGGCCGCATATAAGCTACTATGACTGGACCAAAGGCGTTCTCAAGTATGCGCATAAGGCTAATGGAATCTGGGTTATGGAGGTTGTGGACTCGTACGGTAGGGTTGGCGAAGACACTTCTCTTGCCTTAGACTCTGCTGGTAGACCTCACATATGCTACCGCGACCAAACCAACGGCTTCCTGAAATATGCATGTAAGGCTAATGGTGTTTGGCATTTTGAAACTGTGGATCGAGACAGCGACGCTGGATGGTACACCTCACTCGCCTTGGATTCCAATGGGAACCCGCATGTAAGCTACCTTCAGTGGACAAGAGGCGACCTCAAATATGCTTGCAGGGTTAATGGAAGCTGGTTTATTGAAACCGTTGACTCAGCTGGGTATGTTGGGGAATGGACCTCTCTGGCTTTAGATTCAAGCTTAAGGCCACACATAAGCTACTACGACTGGACTAATGGTGACCTTAAGTATGCGTACAAGACTGAAAGCGGCTGGTCTATTGAGGTTGTAGACTCAACTGAAAAGGTTGGTGAGTACACCTCCCTTGTCTTAGACCGTTGGGGTAATCCGTATATAAGTTATTTCGACAATTCCAACTACCGTCTTAAGTATGCGTTTAAGGTTGCTGGCGCTTGGGTAACTGAGATCGTGGATTCGAGTGGGCATGTAGGCTGGTTTTCCTCCCTTGCCCTTGATTCAGACGGTAACCTCCACATAAGCTACTTCGAAAGTACTAAAGGTAATCTTAAGTATGCATGCAGCAAGGCTGAGAACGCTGAGCAAAGCTGGATGGAAACCTTCTGGCCATATCTAGCAACTACAGCCACAGCTTCAGTAGCCTTAATTTTCGTCATTAGGAAAATTTGGAGAAGCAAAAGAGATAGAGCCGTGCGATGATCAGGTTTCCAATTCGGCTTACCCCTCTTTTATCCTAACAGTTCCATGTCTTCTCCACAGCACACCAATGTGCCGCCGCCTACCTTTGTGACAGTTACCTCGTTCCCACAAATATTACACCTATATTTTTCGCCAACTTTCTTTACTCCCAATAAGATTCACCTCCCCTCCATCTGATTCATTTATATGCCTTCAAGGCGCATGCATGTAAAGTAATACATGTTTCTGAGGCTTATGACTATGAGGTTTTCGGGTAGGGGTTCTGATAAGTTGTCGGGGTTTAAAGGCAAATTCTTCTCGGTGATAAGCATCGGGGTTTGTTTATATTAGACCTTGATTAAACAATTAAATAGATGTAGATTTGTTCGATCCTGTCACAATTAGCTTGATTCTTGGTGGAATTGGTACTACTGGCACCATAGTACTTAGCATTTTGAAGATCATCGAAGTAAGATCACAAAAGCCAGACCTCGTGATCAGTATATTAGATGGACACTTTGAGGAGAAAAGTGTTGAAGGTAGGACAAATTTAGAATTAGAATTACAAGCGCACAATAGAGGAAAAGTTAGCACAACAATAACTCGAGTTATTGCGAAAGTTCCTATTGGCACCTATACCTTTACACCCTTTGAGGGAGAGATCTTTGTAGAAGGAAAGAAAACGAATACAATCACCGCTACTGCACATCAGTCAAGCCCTCGCTTCATTGCAACATTTAGTATTGGTGTTGATCAACCAAAATTTACTGAGGGGCAGACACTTCCTCAATTTCGTAGCATGGGACTTGGGGGAAGAAAACTACCAATTAAAGTGGTTTTTTCTCACACTTATAATCGAATAGAGAGAAAATTTGATCTCTATGAAAAAGATAGCCCAGATGCCTTGTTAAGAAAAGTGTTGATGACTTTAGCTGGATATTATTGAATGTTTGACACCTTGTTTGATAAGTTCCATCCACTTATTGCCCTTCAAGTTTAGGTCTATGTTTGAGGCTTCTGCTGGTGTTTTTCCGTTTAAGGCTTGATGTGGTCTTATGAAGTTGTAGTAGATGCGATACCCATCCATCATCTTCTTGGCAGATTCATCATGGTCTAAACCTCTCATAAACTCAACTCAGCGATCTAGAAACCAATGAGCAAAATTCTCTAAGGCTTTCCTCCTATGCGAAGTCCTGTTTTTCTCGCCTCGACTCATCTCAGCGTAGGTTTGTCCCCCGCCGCCTTCAGGTATAAATATAGGGTCGAAACCCCATAGGGTTCCCTTCTCCTCATACGCAATTTCTCCATAGGCCTCGCCCACAAAAGTTTTGGGGGAGCCGCCTTGGCGGCAGTAGGCAACAACAGACCTAAAAACAGCTTTTCTACCAGAAACACCATTCATAAGCTTAAGCAAGCCTCCGCAGCCCAGAGTCTTATAGACGTAGGATGAGTAGGGCCCAGGAAACCCATTCAAACTGCTTATGAATAAACCTGAGTCCTCAACAATCACCTCTTCACCAACCTTATTTGAGGCTTCAACAGCACATGCCGAGGCAACTTCCTCTAGACTTTCAGACTGAATTTCAGTGAGATCAACGTCAATGTGCCTGGCTTCAACGCCGTATTCTCTGAGTATTTCGATGATCTCGCCTGCTTTATGCTTATTACCTGTTACGCAGTAAATTCTCTTCATCAAGGCTACTACCATCATAATAGATGTTTGTTGCTTCAGGCTTTAATGTTTGAATTGAAACCTAAGAGATGTTTAGACCCTATTCATTAACATATTTTTCAACCTTCCAGTAGGCACTGCCGTTTAAGGCTAGCAGAATATTCAAACTCTTCATTCATTTTCGCTAATATCCTTCTCAGCGTTCATTAGAAAGAAATCTTTTATGGTAAGCCTCCTAGTACGCCAGAGATTGATTTGCCAATTGAGTTTACTCGCCTATTTATTTCTACGTACAGTATACTGAAACTTATTTCTGTCGCCTAACAAGCTTGTTCACCGTTTCCTCTGTAGCCTTTATTGCATTTTCCCTTAAAGATTTGATGTTTTGGCCTGAGGCCTTTTCCACATGTAGTCCTGCAACAACCACAGTGGTGAGGTTAAGCTTTCGAGCAGTTTCCTCTGAAAGAGACTTAACAAGCTCATCTTCCTTATGGCCGACTACCGTAAGTATGGAAGAGGTTGCGCTTAGCTTGGTCTGGTCTTTTAGGCTAGGTCTTGGTATAGCTAGGGCCACAGCTCCGATATGGGGTTGTTCACCTCCAAACACACAGAGGACTATTCCCTTTTCGGCGAATATACCTATGCACTCCACAGCGTTTTTACCGCTTCCAGCCGAAGTTCTCAGAATACTTTCATCCATATCTGTTCCCATGATCTTACATGATAGGACTAAAATATAATTATGTTTAGCCTAAAGGTGCAAAGTTAGATGCCCCGAAAGCATCTAAGTCTTGTATAACGTCTTACCAAGCCGAAGAGGATGCTCCTATCACATTTGTTTAAGGTCTTTCTCAATTCTTCTGACAAGTGTAATATGCCTATCTTCATCATCGATGATATCTTTCGTACCGTACGCGTGCGATAACAAAACTAAATAGTCGGATTTTGCAAATTTTCACAGGGTGATCTGATGACAAAGGAGGGAATTTTGGCGTCATTGAATCATACGCTTGAATTGGAGCATGGCGCGTTTGTTCAATACTTGAGTCACGCTGAGATAGTAGATGGGATAGACGCGGAGCCAATAATAGCTCGCTTGAAAGAGATCGCGGGCGACGAGAAGAATCATCAAGATAAGTTTAGGACGCTTATTGGTGTTCTCGGAGGTGTGCCGACCATGAAGATTGCTGAAACTCATCCAGCAAAAAATGTGAAAGAAATTCTTGAGGTAAATCTGAAAGATGAGAAGGTGGCGGTGGACACATATAGAAGAATCCTTGAAGAACTCAAGAAGGAGAAGGGACAAGGCTACTATGCTCATTTGCTTGAGCATGAACTAAGGCACATTCTAATGGAAGAGCAAGAACATATAACTGAGCTGGAGCTTCTGCTCGGAATCTAGGGAAGCAGCTACTAGCACCATAGGAAGTACGAGTAAGGGAGATAGAGGTAAAGGTAGACGATTGGTATGGAGTTAACTAAGTTTTACAGCCTGCCGAAATTGTTGTATGGATATGGTGACTTGGCGCCACACATGTCTGAGGAGCAATTGAGGATACATCACATGAAGCATCATCAAGCATATGTTAACGGTGCGAATGCGATACTTGAGAGGTTTGATAAGGCAAGAAAAGATGGGACTGATCTGGATGTCAAGTCCGCTCTAAAGGAACTGTCGTGGAATATAGGAGGGCATTTGCTACACTCACTTTTCTGGGGAAATTTGGCTCCGGCTGGCAAAGGCGGCGGAAAACCAAGTAAGACTTTGAGCACCGCTATTGAGAAGGAGTTTGGAAGTTTTGAAAGATTCAAAAAGGAGTTCACTCAAGCTGCTGTTAGTGTAGAGGGTTCCGGATGGGCAGCCCTATCGTTTTGCAGACAAACCAAGAGGCCAATAATCATGCAGATAGAGAAACACAACACCAACATCTATCCCATGTTTAGAATTCTAGTGGTTCTCGATGTCTTCGAGCACGCCTACTACATCGACTACAAGAATGAAAGAGCAAAGTTTGTTGATGCATTCTGGAACATCGTTAACTGGAATGAAGTAAACAAAAGGCTTGAAGAAGTATTGGCGTAGTATGATGAATTAAATCCGTAAAGGAAATAGAACATCTTAGTCAGACAGGAATTAATCTTTAAATGCAAATCTAATAATTAGAGCCAGAGAATGTTTGCCTCAACAAACCTCCACATTTTTCTTTTTTAAGTCTATTTAGGGGAGAAGACATCGGCATAGGCTAACATCATGTTTAAATGAGCACTCATGAAATGATTTTATTGAAGATGTAGTTTTGTCAATTAACAATATTGCTAAGGTTATATGTGCCATAGTTGTTTGCCAGTTGGTAGGCGTTGTTGGTTCATTATTTACTTATCCCTCAATTTCAACATGGTATGTTTCACTTCGAAAACCAATTTTCACTCCGCCTAACTGGCTTTTTGCTCCTGTTTGGATTACGCTTTTCACTTTGATGGGCATCTCGGCGTATTTAATATGGAATAAAGGAATGAAAAATGGTCAGGTAAAAACAGCCCTGTTCATATTTGGCATCCAACTGGCGCTAAACGCATTATGGTCATTACTATTCTTCGGATTACAATCCCCATTATACGCTCTTATAGAGATGGTTGTACTTTGGGATGTAATCGCTCTTACAATTTTAAGATTTTACAAGATTTCCAAAAAAGCAGGTTTATTGCTTCTTCCATACATAGTCTGGGTAACTATTGCGATGATTCTCAACTTTTACGTATGGAGGCTTAATCCATGAGTTAACTCTGGTTTTACCTTCACCTATCTGCTGTAAAATTTCCTTAGCATATTTTTCATTTAGCTGCGTAAACCCTTCTAATGGGTTGGACAGCGATTCACAATCATTCTCATTTATGTGAATGTCTCCGTTGGGATTCAGCTTACACGAACCTAAGTCATCCCTTCCTACTGCACTTGCAGTACAATACCCCCAGATTGCTTTTTAGTAGATTGTAGTACCGTTGAAATACATATCTGAAAACGCAGCTTTTCTGTGGGGTATAGTGTTTAAGATTGAATCTTAGCTTTCATGTTTGTATACAGTTGCTGGTAAGCGTCTTCAACGCAGGAATTTGCAAAACTTAAATAGAGATGGGTCTTCTTCATACTGAAAGCAACCTAATCGGTTTAAGCTTATGTCTGTTGGAGGCAAAGTGTGGTTTGGCTAAGCTGTATTCGCGTAGGAGAGGTAAATCAGGATCCATTAGGCCTGTGAGCAAGAAGCCGCCTGCCTGGTGTAAGTACACGCCTGAAGAGGTTGAAGCCCTAGTAGTTAAGTTAAGTAAGGAGGGAAACAGCCCAAGCATGATTGGCTTGATCCTTAGAGATCGATATGGGATACCGCTTGTCAAACCCATAGTTGAGAAAACAGTTAAGGAAATAATTTCAGGAGCTGGTTTAGCTTCCAAGCTTCCTGAGGAGCTTGAGGTTCTTCTTAAGAGGGCTGTGGAGCTTAAAAAACATCTGGAGAAGAATAGGAAGGACTATAGGAACAAGCATGCGCTTGCACTTGTTGAGTCGAAAATTCATAGGTTGGCTAAGTATTATAGGGATAAGGGAGCCATTCCAAGCGACTGGAAGTATAAGGCGTTTGTAGCCTCTGTGACCTAGCTATGTTAAATCCAAACCTCCAATCCTTCATGTTGAAGGTCAGTGAGGCAGCTGAAGCTATAGTTGAGGACGCTGGTAAAGGCTCAAACTTTCTAGTGTACTCGCATATAGACGCTGATGGAATTGCAGCTACAAGCGTCATGGGAGCAGCTCTCGCGAGGGCTGAAGCTCCATTCAGACTGAGAACGGTTAGACAGATCGACAGAAATGTTGTCGCTGAGGCTTCAGCTGAAAAACCGGATGCCCTAATTTTCGTTGAGATCGGCTCAGGATACCTAGACCTGATAGGCAGTGAAGCTTCCAGCCGCAGGGTTTTGGTGATAGACCACCATCCGCCTTCCGGCACTGTTGGCCCCAACATGATTCATGTTAATCCACATGAGTATGGGTTTGATGGAGCCCGCGACATAGGAGGCGCTGGCGTAGTCTACTTGGTTGCTAAGGCTATGGATCAAGCTAATGTGGATCTATCAGCCTTGGCTACTGTCGGCGCTTTGGGAGACATGCAGGATAAGGGGGATAAGCGTTCTCTGGTTTCATTGAACAGAAGCATAGTTGAGGACGGGGTTAAGGCCGGCTGCCTGGAAACGAGCACTGACCTAGTTTTCTATGGGCGTGAAACAAAACCCATATGCAAGGCCATAGCTCATGCAACAAACCCTTTTCTGCCAGGGTTAAGCGGCAGGGAGGACCAGTGCGTCGCCTTGCTGGCATCCATAAACCTTCCGCTGAAGGAGGGTGACCGATGGAGAACTATATCGGATTTGTCCAGCGAAGAGAAGCAGAAGCTGCTTACTAGGGTTATTGAGCATTTCTCATCAAAGGGATATGGGGGGGACCTAGCCCTCAAGCTTATTGGAACGGTTTACACGCTGACCCATGAGAAATCTTGGACTCCAACAAGAGATGCTAGGGAGTTCGCTTTCCTGCTTAATGCGTGTGGTAGGACTGGAAACCAGAGTTTAGGCATCTCTGTCGGTATGGGCGACAGGGGTCAAGCTATGGATGAGGTTCAGAAGGTTTTAGTTGACTATAGGAGGACTTTAGCTCAATACATGGATTGGCTTTCCTCAGAGCCGAGTAGGTTGAAGGAGTATAGGGCGATCTATGTTGTGGATGGCGAGGATGTTGTTGATGAGAAGATGACTGGCCCGCTATCCTCAATATTGTCCTCCAACAGTTTTCTTAACCCAGATAAGGCTGTTCTGGTGTTGGCTAAGACTAAGGAGGGTGAAACTAAGATTTCTTTGAGGGGGACAGAGCAGCTTATCAGCAGAGGAGTGAATCTAGGTTTGATACTGCAGAACCTCATCAAGAAGTATTCTGGTGTTGGAGGGGGGCATGATATTGCTGCTGGGGCTCAGATTCCATTTGAGGTGAAAGATGAATTCATAAGAGATGTTGACGAAGCCATCTTAGGCAAGGAAGAATTATGAGGACTAGGATAACGGTCAACTTTAACAGTAAGAGGGAGGCGAGAGCGGTTGCGGATGCTTTGACTCCAGATAACGTTGATGCCTCCAAGCAGGTGAGGGTTAAGACCGTTGTTCGCGGGAAGGCTGTTGAGGCCTCAGTGAACTGTTATGGTAGGCTTGAAACGTTTATAGCTACAGTTGACGATTTGCTTTCATGTATGTTGGCTGCTGAAAAGACTTTACATGCCGTTAGGGGTGAAGTGAAGTAGGGTTCCATACGATTTTACGTTTTATGGCTTAAGAGGTTTTTTTATGAGGTTTGATGTTAAGGCTATCTTTGAGCTGAGCAATGAGCTTCCTCAATCTGCTGAGTCGTACCTAGAGGAGCTGGTGGATGAGGCGAACAAGACTTTGCTTAAGAAGGGTTGCCCGAAGGGGAGGGAGGATGAGGCAAGTGAAGTTAAAAGCTACTCGGTTAAGGGGAACACTATTTCCATGCGTATTGTCAGCGGACGATACGTGAGGGCACACCACGCAGTTAAGAGGATGAAGAATTTTCTAGCCAAGAATTTAGGTGTAAAATTCAGAGCAGGCATAAGATCTGTGAAGGCGAAACAGTTCAAAATCACCTATGAGCTTGAGGAAGAGCCTGAAGGCGAAATTAGGCTGCCATTCGTTTCGAAGATCGAGATAAAGGGCAAAACTGTAAACCTAAAGCTTGAGGAACTTGATGAAGCCATGCTTGAAGGCGGGGCTGCGGATAGAATCTTAAGCCTACTAGATGAAAAGATTCAAAGGCAGAAGTACGGCGGGAAAGCTGAGCACTGGGAGCTTATTTGGCAAAGCGAGAAGAGGGAACCTGTGTGGAACATGGATCCAACACAGGAAATGATTAAGCTGGGTTGGGTGAACAGGTTTCTTCCAGGAGTCTGGTACCACTCGTTCACATCAACAAAAATCATGAGGGCTATGGAGCAGATATGTCTTGACGAGATTCTGAACCCAATGAGCTTCAACGAGGTCATGATACCTAAGGTGACCCCGCTTCACGTTTGGCTTAAAACAGGCCACATGCCAGGTTCAGCTCACCAGTTCTACTATGTTTCTGAACCTTCAAGCTGGGACCCCAAGTCTTGGGAGGACTTGGCTGACTACGTTAAGGTTACAGGTGAGATTCCTGAGGATATGCTTAAGAGTAAACTGAAGCCGCCTTTCGGCGGCGCCTGTTTCGCACAGTGTCCCCCTCTATACTACATGTTCAGGAAGAAGTCTATTGCGGAGGAGGAACTTCCCCTCAAGTTCTTCGATAGGTCTGGAACCTCCTACAGGTATGAAGCTGGAGGCCTACATGGCATAGAGAGAGACACAGAGTTCCATAGGCTTGAGATTGTTTGGTTCGGCACTGTGCAGCAGACAACAGACCTGAAAAACCAGCTTCTTGAGAGGTTCAAGCATATATTTAACGATGTTCTTGAGCTGGAGTGGAGGCTGGCTAAGGTTACCCCTTGGTATATGGCTCAGGCTGGCGTTGAGGGTGTTGAAGGTGTTGCTGAGCTTGGCACAATAGACTTTGAGGGCTGGCTTCCGTGGAAGGGTGACAGAGAGAAAGGAGAGTGGCTTGAGTTTCAGAACCTAACTATTGCTGGAACGAAGTTCAGCGACGCATGGCAGTTTAATACGTCAAGTGGGAAACAGGTTTGGACTGGTTGTGCAGGTATCGGCTTCGAGCGTTGGATGGCTGTTTTCCTTGGGCAGAAGGGCATTCAGCCCAGTGGTTGGCCGAGGAGATTCAGAGAAAGGTTCGGTGAGCTGCCGAAGGAGGTTAGAACTCAAGGGATTTAAATGGAGTTCAACCGAAGAATTTCGGTAATGTTTTAATGCTTAATGCAATGATTTCTAGGTTATTAGGTTTGGTGATCTGCGGTTGTCGAAGACCCATAAGAAGTTGAGGGATAAGTGGAGGATGAAGAGTTGGTACTCAGTGTTCACACCCTCCTACTTCGGGGAGAGGAATGTTGCAACAGTCCCCTGTGAGGACGCCTCCAAGATGATGGGGAGGGTTGTTGAAACAACGCTTTATGACATAACAGATGACTTCACCCATCAGTCTACGAAGCTGTACTTCCTTGTAACAAAGGTTGATGGAGATAGGGCTGACACAATGATGAAGTCGCATGAGTATGCTGCGGACTACCTAAGAAGCCTTGTTAGACGTGGAAGCACAAGGATTGATGGCATATTTGATGTGAAAACAAAGGACAACCACAAAACAAGGGTTTCCATAGTTGCTTTCGCGAGTGACCGGGTGAAGGAGTCACGTCAACATATGATCCGGCAGATTATGAAGAAAATATTGGAGGGAAAAGGCAGCAACCTAACCTACAACCAACTATGCCAGGAGATGATTCTTGGGAAGATAGGTTCAGATGTCTACAACGAAGCGAAGAAAATTGCTCCTTTAAGGCATGTTGGAGTTAGGAAGTCTAAGCTTCTATCCCTGCCAGCTGCATAGAGAAGAATTAAAGCTAAGCAGGTTAAGTGGATGTTTTCTAATGCGTTTTAGAGGAGTTCCCCCTCCGCTGTACCATCACGTTTCTTAATTTAAGAACTTCATCACTAAGCTTCTTGATCTCTTTCCTCTGTTTATCAACTGTAGAGGTTAAGTTCACAAGTTCCTCCTCCTCCCTGCGGTTCTGCTCTCTTAGAAGCTTTATTTCCTGATCCTCCCTCTCATCTATCTCACGCAGCAGCTCTTTCTCCTTCTGGAGGGCTTCAATATCCTTCTTCATTTGATCCACCGTCGCATAAGCTAAATCGTACTGCCTATGCCTTATAGTCCAGTAGTCAGCCCTTGAAAGGAAGATTGCTACGACCCCTCCGGCAATCCCTGCTACAATGCCTATAAAGAAAGATGCGGGATCAAGCTGCAAACTTGAATCAGCCCTAACCTACATGTAAGATTTCTGGGACCATCTTAATTAAGATGGTGACAGGCCCATGTTCAATCATTTATCTATATATATTGTTGATCTAAATGAATCATTTGGTTATTCTACAAAAACGATTGTTGGAAACACAAAACATCTTTAGGAACCAACAAATGAGGGTAATGATGGTAAGAAACAATAATATGTTTAGAAAGTACATTAGGTATAGCTGTTATTATCGGCATGATATTATACATAAGAAATAATAATAGGTTATAGAAAGTACTATATTGTGTGTTACAATTAGATTACATGATAAAAGGGATCAATAATGGATTGGAGTGTAGTAGGGCTTCCATCAAATATTTATGGATTAGCAACAGAGTACTGGATCACAATATTCGTAATAATCGTGGTTGCAGCGCTCCTCCTTGTTGTTATACGTCGTAAGCGAAGAAGAGTTCCCAGCCCATTCGAAATTACCAGAAACACTATCAGCATTGAAACTCCACCGAAAGTGAGGAAGCGTATAGCTGAGTTCAGCGACAGGTTCCTCAGACGTAAACAAGTATATGATGAGGCTATGCTGAAGTACAAGGATCCGGATATAATCAAAGATTTTCTAAGGGATAAGATCAGGGAAATGCATTACTTTTTAGCCCACCATGAGGTGGATCACTACGACGTCCTATATGGGAAGGGGCCGATGTTCAAGCAGGTTGACTCAAAGACCTATGTGCTCACATCGAAGGCTGTTAAATCCCATCTGCCGGCAAGGATCATTGGTATCACGTTTACGCTTCTGTCCCTCATAATCCTGTTCACTATGCTCTACATACCAGTTATCTTTTTTGGACTGCCAACATATGCGGCATTAGTGGATTGGCTGCTTTGGAAGTTTTCATTCTACGGAATCGCCGGCATTTTGATATTCGCTGTGTTGCTGAAAGTTGGCCTATGGATTGCAAAACCTTTAGTTCTATGGATTAAAGGAACAGGTGTAGCCTACAAGGTGGAGGGATCCAACGTCTACACCGACCAGTACTTCCAGATGGCGGCTAGATGCGGATTCCAAGGTGCTGGAAAAGGAAATATCATGAGAAATGACTTCTACAGCATTATGAAGGAAATAGCTCAGTTCACTGGGAAAGCTTCAGAGGTTTCATCTGAGGCTCCATCTGAAGTAACATATGAGCAGCCAACCTCCGTTTCAGAGGTCAAGCTACAAGATTTCTGCGGCTCCTGTGGAGCTGAAATCCCGTCAGATGTTACCTTCTGCGTTAAATGCGGCAAAAAAATCTCCGCCTCTTAACAACCTTTAGGCTTGGCATATCGGTAGCTGAATCAGGTTATATTAGTGGACGCTAGTCCAGCTCTTCTCAATGCCCTAACTAATGCTGTGCCGATAATTGTGGCAACTATGATTATCACTGTTCTCTCAAAGGGGTAAACCCAAAAAATAACCTTCCAAATCGCGTAGAAAGCATCAAGCTTAATTGCTCCAAGTACGGCCCCATAGACAGTCTCCCAGAGAAGTGATCCTGTGGCATGCTGAGTCAGTGTCCCAATTAAAGATAGAATTATGATCCCAGGAGCCAATCTGGCTATAGAGGGCTCCATAACCCAGCTAGCTGCCCTTCGGCTAAGTGGGGAGAAAAGCACAATCAGTGCCAGAAAGTGCATCCAAGCGAAAGGCGCATAGAACTGCGTGTTTAAACCTGGAATACTGACAGAAACGATTAGGAGCGTAAATGGATTAACTAGAAAAAGCAGAAGTACAATCACGTTGATAGCCGCTGATGTAACCCACCTCCTCCAAACCAATAAACCTACAACTAAAACATTCACAGCCGCTGGCAGGAAGTCTAGGCCTAAAAATATAACTGGACGCCCTAAAGCAAAAGCAAGGAATGTGCCGACCACTACACTTAGCACACCTACAAACGGCCCGAGAATGATCCCGTAGATGGGCGCAATAGCATCTGCAACTGAGAATGAGGCGCCTGAAACGCCGAGCATTGGGAAAGTCGGCAGTATGCGAAGTAGAGTGTAGACGACTGCGAAAGATGCTGTAAGCATTAAGGTTCTCGTCTTCTTTAATTGGGAAACGCTTATTTCCAACATCCCTGTCAACACTTTTCCTGCGCACTGTTATGTAACGTTCCTATAAGGTGTTAAAATACTTGGTACATAACAGTTTCTATGGGTTAAGGTGAAGGAGTTTGGGTAGGCCCTATGTTATTGTAGGAGGCTTCATGAGTGTTGATGGGAAAACTGCTCCAGCAAATCGTAAGGGGCGTCTGTTTGTTCCATTCATGGGTGATGAGCTTTCACGTAGGCTTCATAGGCTTAGGTCTGAGGTTGATGCAGTGCTTGTAGGCGTTGGAACAACAATTGAGGATAATCCACGTTTAACTGTTAGGTTTGTTGAGGGGAAAAATCCTATTCGCGTTATCTTGGACAGTAAAGCAAGAGTGCCGATGGATGCTGCCGTCCTTAATGTGAAGGAGGCTCCAACTATCGTCGTGGTTTCTGAGGCTGCGGCTGCAAGTAAAGTTGAAGCATTAAGGAGGCTTGGGGTTGAAGTCATAAGATGTGGAAGTCCTCAGGTGAATGTGAGGCGGCTGCTTGAGGAGCTGTATGAACGAGGTGTGAGAAGAATTCTTGTGGAGGGAGGCGGGGAGGTTAGATGGAGCCTATTTAAGGAGAGGCTTGTCGACGAACTTTTTGTATGGGTTATGCCCGTTGTTTGGGGAGGTAGGGATGCCCCAACACTTGTGGATGGACTTGGCTTCACTTCAGCTGGTGAGGCTGTGGGGCTTAAGCTTAGTGTTGTGGAGAAAGCGGGTGACGTTGTGGTTTTAAAGTATTTTACTCATTTTTGAGTAGATACTCATATATACCGCTGCCCTCCAACTTGACTGACGTTCCATAAGGAGGAAACTTTCGCTGGATATCGAGGGCTTCAAGGTTGGATTAAGCGAGGAGGAGTTTCAGAAGCTAGTTGAAGCTAAGAAGCAGTATGAGTCTGATACGAATAAGAATATTAGTTTAGGCCGGTTCGTAGGTCTTCTCGTTTTAGCTTACCTGATATTCCGGAAGAAAAGAGGTTCAAGCGAAAGCATATTTCTAGATAAACTAGCTGAAGAAGTGAAGTAGCTTGGTGTCTGTTTTAAGCAGTTTCAGCGGGGCTTCTGTTAACCCCAAAGAAATGTTATGGTGGTCCCATATCTTAACCAAGCTTTCGCAGAGGAAGAATCTATCGATCGATGAGGCTAGAGATGCAACCTACAAGATCTTCGCCAGCCTGGAAGCCAATAGGCCTGAAGCACCACTGATTATGGCAGGTTACTTCGGTGGGCTAACGGTTAAGGAACCTACTGTTGAAGAGCTGGCTGGCATGGCAGAGGCTATGGATAAAACGAAGAACTTTAGATTTGACTTTAAGACCGATAAGCCTGTTGTCACAGCTGGTGGAACAGGAGGAGACACCATAAGCACAATCAACGTAACCACGCCAGCCACAATCGTAGCTGCAGCATGCGGCGCCACTGCTGTCAAGAGTGTGGCTAAGGCTTTCTCATCTAAGACTGGCGCAGGAGACCTAGCAGCAACGTTGGGCATAAACATTCAAGCTTCACATGAGCTGGTGGAAAGCTGCGTAAGGAAGCTTGGAACAGCTGTTTGGGCTTCAGCCATGATCTATCCATGGATGGGGCCTCTGCTGAGAATTAGAGATCTGCCTGTGGCGCCTATCATTTTTCCTCTTCTAGGCTCCTTGAGGCTTATGATAGCAACCGCCCTGAACCCGTTTTCTGTTAGGAGGCAGGTTCGAGGGACAGCTCTTCCAAAAACAGAACTCATAGCAACGGTTTTGTCTAAAGTTGGCTATGAAAGAGCACTTGTACCCACAGGGTACAGCGACAAAGATGAGGCGAGAATAGATGAGTTCTCGAATCTTGGTAGAACGGTTGTTTCAGAACTTAAGCCTAACGGAGACATTGAAACCTACGAGGTTCACCCTGAAGACTTCGGTGTTGAAAAAGCGGATGCAAGTGAGATTCTAGCTAAAGACACTCATGAGGAGAATGCGAGGCTTGTGTTAGGCGTACTTTCAGGACGGGATAAGAGCCCAAGGAGAGATCTCATACTTATGAATGCGGGGGCTGTTCTCTATCTCGGTGAGGAGGCAGGCAACTTCAAGGATGGGTATGAGCTTGCCTGCAATGCTGTGGATAGTGGAGATGCCTTGGAGAAAGTAAGGCAACTTGTCATGCAGAGCGGAGGCAGCATCGACAGGTTTAATTCACTTCTCTAAAATTTGGAGGCGACTCTTTTGGGTGAGAGATCTGAGCTTAGGAAAGCTGTTCTTGGACTTAGGGAGTGTATGCTGATCTGTATTGGCGGCATGATCGGCATAGCTGTCTTCGTTCTGTCTTCAATAACAGCAACATTGGCTGGTCCTTCAGCTGTCTTAATTTGGGTTGTGGCCGGTGGACTCATGTTTATTATAGCTTTGAATTTCGCTGAGCTTGCGACAGCTTTCCCTAGGGCTGGAGGCATCTACGTCTATCCCTACGAAACCTTCGGAGGAGGCTCAGGTCTAGGCGTTTTCGTCAGCCACCTGACAGGATGGCTTTACTGGTTTACTTTCGGGGTTCTAGCTAACGTGATTGGAGCTATTTTCATAGGGCAATACGTAGCAATCTTCATTCCGGGCGCAGCGGCCTACAGCACATACATAGCGGTGGTTGTGCTGGTTTTCGTTTGGGCACTTAACCTCGTTGGGGTTGTTCCAACAGGGATTGTTAACACGATTCTCACAGCATGCTTGATAGCTATCATGTTGATCTATGTTTGTGTGGGTCTTCCCGCTGTCAATTTGGCGTACTATCATCCATTCATATCAGGTTACATGGGTTCAAGAGGTTTTCTAGTGGGTGTAACTATCGCTTGGCTAGGCTACACAGCTTGGATTTCAATTACATCAATCGCTGAGGAGATTAAGGAGCCTCAGAAAACCATTCCCAAAGCGATTTCCTTCGCGATATTTGCAGTTGCCTCAATCTACTTCCTCGTTTTGTTCGTAACCTTCGGTTTAGCTCCATGGTCAGAGTTCACTGAGAAAAACCCGTTCGGCTACTACTCGCCATTCTCCTATGCTGCTAGTAAGCTTGGTGTTCCTTGGGTTACGCCGCTTGTTTCCTTAGCTGCAATTCTAGCGATCACAACAACGATGATTGTGCTTGTGCTTGACAGCAGCCGGGTGCTTCTGGCCATGGGTAGGACAGGTATGCTGCCTACAATTTTCAGTAGGGTGAATGAACGCTTCAAGACACCTTGGTTCTCCTTAACTTTCCTAACAGTTGTTTCTATCGCCTTTGTTACGCAGCCGCCTTGGGTTGTGCAGTACCTTATTCAAATGGGAGGCGGAAGCTTCGGGGTCATAATCTTCATCTCGTGTATATGCGTAATATACCTGAGGCGTTGGAGACCTGAGGTTAAGGCTAAATTCAGGATGAGAGGCAGCTACATACTTCCTCTAGCAGCCATGTGCATAATAGGTGTTGCAATGACACAGTACGACAGCATTGTATACTACCTTACAGGCGGCTGGATAGCTATCGGCTGCATCTACTACTTGCTGAGATACCTGACCAAGAGCGGGGTATTCAAACCCAAAGCTTGAAACTGCGTGATCTAAGCATATGCAACTGGCTGAGCCAACAATTCTTCAACATACTCCCTTTCCAGAGCAAGCTCGTACCTACCGAATTTACCTATTCTTATAATCCCAACCTCCCTCAGCCTATCTGCGACCCGATATATCTTCTTGAACCTAGAGTCAAGACCTTTTTCATCCAGATATCTTTGCACGTGCTGAATTCTAGTCGGTCTAAATTCCCTGTCCTTCATAGCCTGAAGCAAAGCCTTCTGGTAGGGTTTAAGCCTAGGCTTATACCTCCATTCAACTCCATCCCTAACAAACACGAGGTCCCTATCACCAAGAACTTTAAGACACCGTTTAACTTCATTCAACTGCTTATCAGTAGTTACAGCACTCTCATACACCTTTGAGGCTATTAACTCAGGCTTCATCCATCCTCCTTCAAACTCCAGTGTTCTAAGGGTCATCAACTCTATTCCCCTCCAACTGAAGCTTATGCCTTCCCTCCGGATTACCAGTAGGTAGATTGTTACACCAATAGCTAATGCGAATAAACCTCCTAAAACCTCCTCCCTAGATGTGTGAATCAATATGGCAACCCCAGCCAAAGCTCCAATAACCGCTGGAACAGGTATTTCTTTGCCCCTAACCCTAAGTTGAATAGGCACCTTGTATGGTCTCTCAAGGTTTGGCATCCTAACCCTAAACAGTATTGTTGCCACGCAGATTGAAGCGTAGGCTATAAGCACAGTGAAGGATGAAAACAGTATAAGTTGGTAAATGTTGAATAAACAGGACGCAGCCATAGCTGCCAGCCCCTGAATCAAAATTGCTATGTGCGGTATCCTGCGCTTCGGATGAATATTGGCGAAGGCCCTTGGTAGAATACCGTCCTTACCCATCGCGTAGGCAAGCCTAGTGGTGCCGAGAAATGTACCTGTTTCAGAGTTCATAATGGACATTAGTCCTGCAACAGCTAAGACCACTCCAGCAGTGGAGCCTAGGGCAATTTGGGCAGCGTCAGCTATAGGTGTGGTCGTCAGGGCAATCTTCTGCCAACCCACACTTCCAAAAAGAATTATGTTCGTAACCATGTAGATAACCATGATTAGGATTATGCCGATTATTATTGACCTATGCACATCTTTCCTAGGATTCCTGAACTCCTCAGCAGGCATGGTAACTAACTCAAAACCCATATAGGCCCAAAAAATCCTCGTAGTTGCTATACCGAGTGCGTCGTAGCCCTTGGGAGCAAAATCGTGCAGATTGCTGAAGCTGAACATGGGAATCAGTAGGAGGATGAAGGCTACCAAAATCATTTTCTCCACAGTAAAAATGGTATGGAAGATGCCGACTTCCTTGGTGCCCGTGTACTGCACAGCCATTATGGATCCGATGAAAAGTATTTTGACCAAGCACTCTAGAGGAAATGAGGAGGATACATCGGGAAATACGTACCCTAAATATTGAGTGAAGCTTATTGGGAAGGTTGCTATGGCAGCCCACTCAGCAATCCACAGCGCCCAGCCTAAGATAGCCCCAGCAAACATGCCGAAGGCAGCTGTCTCAAAAATGTATGGCCCTCCAGCCTTAGGGAATAAACCGCTGCACTCAGCCAAACACATAGCCATGAAGACTGCTGCAATTCCTGAAACAGCCCAAGCAATTAGTGAAGCTGGCCCCAGCCACTGAGCCCCTTGACTTGTAACAATGTATATGTCTGCTCCGAAGATTGAGCCTATGCATATCGCTACACCTTCAGTGAGTCCAAGCTTTCTTCTAAAGGTTGGCTTCTTCAAAGCAACCAGCTTACCAAGTCTTCAGATAAAATAACAAATTTCCCTACAACAGCGATTTAACTGTTTGCAGTGAACATATACGCGTATAGCAGAGATCTAATAAGATGTTACCCACCTATTCTCATTGGGGCAGCGTCCTTGAAGGGTGTTGTTCTAGCCGCAGGTAGAGGTGTACGTCTATCACCGCTAACAGACACAAGACCGAAACATGTGGTTCCAGTCTGCGGCAAACCGTTGATAGGACACCTGATAGAGTGCCTAGCCTCAAATGGCGTTAACGACATTCTTCTAGTTGTGGGCTACATGAATGAGGCTGTGAAGAATCTTCTGGGAGATGGGGGAAGGTTCGGCGTCAGGATCAGCTACGTTGTTCAACCAGAAGTTTTAGGCACAGCTAACGCGGTTTGGATGGGCAAGCAGCATGTTGATGAAGAAGATTTCCTAGTTGTATACGGAGACCTTTTTATTAGGCCTGAAGCTGTTGAGAAAGTTCTTAAAGTCTACGGTGAGTCCGGAAAGCAGTTTGTCATGTCAACAGTTTCTGTTGCGAACCCTGAGCAATACGGCGTCGTATATGTGGAGGGAGGTTGCGTAAAGGAAATACTGGAAAAACCTAGAGCGGAGGAAGTTAGAAGCAGAGAGGTAAACGCGGGAATCTACATCCTCAAGAAAGAGATTTTCGTCGCCATCAGGATGACGGGGAAGTCTGGAAGAAGAGAATTTGAGTTAACCGACTCGCTTAGAATCCTGATCAGCAGAGGCGTCAGAGTTAATGCTGTCACCTTGGATTCCGGGCAATGGGTTGATGTTGGTCGCCCGCTGGATCTGCTTGAAGCCAACAGGAGGGCATGTCAATCTATTGCGACAAGCCTCGCTGGCGAAGTTGAGGAGGAGGTTAGGATAGCTGGACAAGCGATTATGTCTCCAGGAGCCAAGGTAGGGGCAGGCTCATTTTTGGAGGGACCTATCTACATTGGACCTAACTCCCAGATAGGGAGAAACACTCATGTTCAACCATTCACAAGTATCGGCAGCTTTGTGAGGGTGGGAGACAACTGCAAGCTGGGAAACAGCATTTTAATGGATGGAACAGCTCTATCAGATGGATGCAGCCTGAAAAATTGTGTTGTAGGCGAAAACTGTTTTTTCGGCAACAACACGAAGGTTGCGGGGTATAGGTCTAAGGAGGAAGCTTGGGTCATTATCGGCGACGGGGTTAAGACCGGATCAAATGTAAGCTTTATGCAAGGCGTAAGGGTGAAGCCTAACACACTTATCCGATCAAATTTCGTTGTCGACAAAGACCTGCCTTAGCCATAGAGATGAAGCAGGAGTAAGTCTAGGTTTAGGAAGTTAATGCTTGGCTTCACGGTGAAGGTTTTGGTTGACGTCGAGAAAGAGGAGTTTAAGAGAAAGTTTCCTCATCTCGCTAAGGAGTTGGATGGGAAAACAGCTAGTTTGCAAATTGACGCCTTTAGGACGCATGTAGAGAAGGCGTCTAGGTACATGTTTCAAGGTTACAACCCAACTGCAGTTGACTACCTTAGGAAATGCGATACTGAGAAGCAGGCTGCTGAAACAATTGATTATTTGGAGAGGAATGGGGAGATAGATAAGGCGTATGCAGAGGAGTTGAGAAAGCAGCTGAAGGAAAAGGGTTTAAGAAGCTTCGGGCCTAAGAAGGACGATGACTACTCAAAAGAGGCTGGCTATGGTTAGCCTCTCTTCGTAGCGCTGACTATGGAAACGACCTCCCGGTCGTTCAGCACATGGTTTTCCCCAACCCTCATTTTCGATTTGGCCTCAACAGCATAGATGAAGCCTTCGCCTAACTCTGAGTGAACCATGTAGGCAAGCTGTTTCGCTGTTGTTCCCTTAGGAACAAGGTAAGCGTCTGGGAGAACCCTGCCTTTATGGTCACTGAGCTTCTCAGCGTCCTCAACAGGGTAAACCGTTATCATCCCAAGAAGGTTGAAGAAAGCAAGGTTGATTGAGTCCTGAACACCAGTTGAACACCAAGCCCCAAGAATCTTCTCCCTAATCCTGCTGACAGCATCCTTCTGTTGGGCTGTAAGCACCTCAGGCTTCAAAATGTTAAAGTCTCGGTCTCCAGGCTTGTAGTCTGTTATCCCCTTCTCAGCGGTCCTCCTAAGCGCAAGCTCAGCCTCAGCGCAGCAGGGAACCACCAGGTGACCAAGCTTCCTAATCCTCTCAATGTTGTCCTTCGCCTCAGGTATATCTATCTTGTTTGCCGCAATAAGCATAGGCTTAGCAACCTTCCTCAAGTTATGAAGGAAGTTAACTAGGTCGTCATCGCTCCAAGAAACTGGCTTACTTGGATCTAGGCCAGACATCCTCACAGCCTCAGCTATCTCGCCTCTGTTGATAGCTAAACCACTCAGCCTGCTCTCCAAGAGTGCGGTGAGACTCTCCTTAGTTCCCTCAACCCTTCGAGCAACCTTATCCCAATCCTTCTTCAAAATCTGAAGAAGCCACATCACCAATTCACGCTCCAAGAATTCCACATCCTTAACAGGATCATGAGCTCCAGGCTCACAAGGCTTTCCCTCAATGTCTGTTGCCCCAGCGGCATCAACGATGTGGATGAGGGCGTTAGCCCTCCTAATCTCATCAAGAAACATGTTGCCTAAACCTCTGCCCATCCAAGCGTCTGGAACAAGGCCAGCGCAGTCAACAAGCTCAACAGGGATCCACCTAACCCCATTCACACAGAGGGAGTTCACAGGCTCATCCTTAACCTTGAACTCTGAACAAACACAACTCGTCTTCACGTAGCTCACTCCTCGGTTTGGCTTAATCGTTGTGAAGGGGTAGTTCGCTATAGGCACTGATATCAGAGTTGCTGCGCTGAAGAAGGTTGATTTACCAACATTAGGCTTCCCCACAACACCTACCATGTAGCCCATACACATCATCGTTGAAAACAAGTCAGATACGGTTAAGCGTAGTTAGACCTATAAATCTAGAGAGTGAGATAGATGCCCAGCGCCAAGCAGATTCTTCATCCTCTTCAAGCCCTCCCTCTTCCTTTCGATGCCTTCAAGCGGCGTAGAACCTTCCTCTTAAGTTTGGTTCCACAGACCCCACATCGATTATCCGCATAGTTAGGCGCATATCTCTTGAAGCATGCTGGGCAGTATGAAACCCAATTGAAGCCATATGAGATGCCGAACGTGGCTAGAGAAGAATAGTTTAACCCTAGATGCTCAGCAACATTCTGAATAGCATAGTCGTCGCTGACTATTGTTGGGGGGACGCCGCTCAGCTTAAGGTCTAAGGCTAAGGCGAGAACCTGCAAATCTGTTTTAGAAAGAACATTCTCCTCACCGAGCTTAGCTGAAACCTCTGAAACGGTTTTAAAAGATGATTCTGAAGGAGCCCTCACCTTAAGCCTATTCCCCTCAATCGACGCGTTGAAACGAAGTATGGCAACACCCACCTTAGGTAGCTCATCAACCACGCTTGGAACAGAGTAGGATTCAGCTTCAACAGACATAGGGTTGAAACCCATTATGAATGCAGATGTATCTAGAACTAAAACTCTCATGAGTAAAACCATTTAGGCTCAGAATATTAATCGCATTCAATAGAATCATAGGCAACGATGTGTCTTAAATCTACTTCCCTAAAACCTGATGGAGGTTGAGCCAAGCCTCCTCCTCAGCCTCTCGTAGAACCTGCTCCCAGTCCTTATGAATGTAACACGCTCATCAGACTTCTTAACCACAATCTCCTGAATATCCGTTAACTTCTTCTGGTACTGACTGTCTACGAGGACGATTACCGGAACTATGTTCTTCGGTTTAATGGAAATGTTCGCATCCAGCGGAACGATAAGGGGCTTGAAGTTGGGTGAAAGGGGGCATACGGGAACGATAACCATGGCTTCCACACATGAGTCAACTATGCTTCCTCCAGCACTCAAAGCGTAACCTGATGAGCCTGTTGTTGTCGCAACAATAAGGGCATCCAACCTATCTCTGGCAATCTTCTCGTCGTTTACGTATACCTCAAGCTCAATCATCTGCTGAGGAGTTTCAGTGCCAACACGAACCTCGTTAAGCGCATTAGGAGTGCCAACGTTGGTTGAAAGTGTGAAACATTCATCCTGAATGAATTTTCCAGCCAGAACCTGCCCCAGAGCTTCAAGCGCTTTTTCAGGCTCAACATCAGCTAGGAAGCCAACTCTCCCCATCCTCACCGCGAACAGAGGTATATGCCTCTTCATGCCGTGAACCACGCGTAGAACTGTTCCGTCTCCGCCGACAACAACAACCAAGTCAGCACCCATGCTTTGGAGGCGGATGCCTTCTCCGCCAATTTGGGATGCGAGCTGATCTTCCATGATCGGCTTCAACCCCCTCTTGCGTAGGAAGTGAACAACCTCAGAAGCTAGACTCACAGCCTCAGGCTTATCTACTCTGGATACAACTCCGATTTCCCTAAACAACTTTCAACCCATTGACACTAGTTTGTTAGACATTGCTATATATTTAACACTGGTGAAACCCTAGGCGGCTTCAGATGCAAATAAATCTAATCCTAAGCCTCTTCTAGGTAAGCTTTTTAGATGTAGTGCAACGTTTATGACATGAGGTTTGGGGGTTTGCTGCGTGAGTAAACCTATTGATGTGGGCTCACTCAAAATTGGTCAATACGTAATCATGGAAGATGAGCCTTGCAGAATAGTTGAGTACGAGAAAAGTAAGCCCGGAAAGCATGGATCTGCGAAGGCCAGAATTGTAGGCATAAGTGTCTTCACAGGAAACAAGAAAAGCGTCATCTCACCTGTGGACTCTAAGCTTGAGGTCCCCCTCATAGAGAAGAAAACTGGACAAATCATATCGGTTCAAGGTGAAAACATTCAGGTAATGGATCTTGAAAACTACCAGACCTTCGAGGTGCTGGCGCCAAGTGAAGAGGAGCTTAAGAGGAAACTTGCCTCAGGCGTTGAGGTTGAGTACTGGCATATGCTTGGAAGAAGCAAGATAATGCGCATCAAAGGCTAGATCCCTCCATCTATTTCTAAAACTCTATTTGAGGTGTTAGTATGCGGTTTGTTGAGCAGATTAGGCTTAATGCTGGAATGACTGTTAACCAGCTTATAGGCGAAATGGGAAGGTGCGGCGCCCTAGGTGCTGGGAAACTCGCTGAAGCTACAGACCTCATCACAGAGATGTTCCGCAGAAAAGAATACACAGTTTGCCTATCAATCTCCGGGCCGCTTGTGGCAGGAGGGCTTAGGGTTGCCATCAGCAGCCTAATTGAAGAGGGGTATGTGCATGTCCTAGTCACAACAGGCGCAAACATAGTGCATGACATTGTTGAAGCTTTAGGCTACAGACATATTAGGGGAACATTTCTCTCAGATGACGCTAAGCTTAGGGCTAGAGGAATAGGAAGAATAGGCGACATATACATCCAGCAGAAAGCATTTGAGAAGCTGGAGAAGTGGCTTCACCGCATGATGGATGAGCTTGCAGCAGACGGTAAAGAGAAAATGTCGGTGCGGGAGCTTCTAGCCGAGTTTGGCAGGCGCTTAAGAGATCCGAACTCAATTCTTGTTAGGGCGGCGGAAAGAAATGTCCCGATTATTTGCCCCGGATTCCTCGACTCGATACTTGGCTTCCAGCTGTGGGGTTGGTCTCAAACCAAAAAGTTTAGGCTTGACCTGATTTCAGATCTAGATGCACTTGTGAAAAGGGTTCTCGAAGCAAGGAAGGTAGGTGCCATTATTCTGGGAGGAGGTGTACCTAAGCACTTCCTGCTTTTCTCAAACAGTTATCGCGGGGGAGTTGACCTAGCAGTTCAGGTCACAATGGATAGGCCTGAGCCAGGAGGCTTAAGTGGAGCTTCGCTGGATGAGGCTGTTAGCTGGAGTAAAGTTAAGGCTGGCAGAAACGCTAGAACTGTAATATGCGACGTAACCATAGCTTTTCCAATTATGGTTGCTGCAGCTCTTGAGAGAGTTAAAGGTAAAAGCTGAGGTTAATGAGCCCGGTGTGGTTATGGTCTGATTAGCTGCAAACGTTTTGATAGGATTAGTCTACTTTACGCCGCTTCTGTTCGAGACAGTTTCAAAGCTAGGCTGGCTAACCCTTCTGTATTTTGAGAATGCGATTAAGTTCCTCCCTCTCATTTTCGGTTAGAAGTACAGCTATCTGATGTGAGCATCTGCCTTTGGTTCTGAATCCCCTGCAGTCACACTTCCAAGTGGAATCGCCCTTAACATCCTTGTAAACAATGTGTTCATCTGTATCGCCAACAACGAAGTACTTGTCCTCGAAAACCCTTGAAACCTTAGGTTTACCAGCCCTATCCTCGCTAATCATAAGCCTAGTTGCCTTCTTAAGCAGAAGCCAAGACTCCTTATCGTATGGAAACGGCGTTTAACTCAAACCTCCAGTAGGCCTCAACGCTTTGCGAAAAACACCCATGAGCAGGGTTAACTCCCTCCTCGAAATGAAAGCCCGAGCAGTTATGTTTCGGAAAGCCCTTAAAGCCAACCTACGTTTATGCGGAGGAAGCTTGGCTTGAAGGCAAAGTTGACTGAAAAGCCTTGAAAGCATCGCTCTAGACTTATGGTCAGCCTCATCGACGAAGCTTGCCCTAGGCTTCGTTGAAGCCTTATACAGCTCGTAGAACATTATTGCTGAAGCCACAGCCATATTCAGCACACCATATGCCTGGTCGGCAGGTATGGTGACTGATAGGTCGCATTTCTCAAGCTCGCTGTTTAGAAGCCCAATATCCTCCCTGCCGAAGAGTATTGCCACCTTTCCCCTGATGCGGGCAACCCTTCTAGCAAATTCCTCAGGCGTAACAACAGTTCTGAGAACGTTTGAAGGCCTTCTGCCGAAGATTGATGTTGTTCCAACAACGTAGCTAACATCCTCCAAGGCTTCATCAAACGTATCCACCCTATTGGAGCTTGAAAGCACATCACGGGCATGTGAGGAGAACGCCTCCGCAGTAACTCCCAGCTTCACCTTGGGCTTAACAAGCCAAAGATCCCTTAAACCAAAATTCTTCATGGTTCTCGCAACTAAACCTACATTACCTTCGTATTGAGGCTCCACAAGCACCACCCGAACATCCAAAGGTATGCTTCCTCCCTACAGGTTAATTAATAGTTCACGGTCTCATTAAAATCTGGCTGGGCTAGGTTACTCCCAACTCGCCAAGCAGAGAGTGAAGCCTACCCGCAAGGCTCTCAAACTCATCCACAGAAAGCTCATAAACCCTCCTATCAGGCAGCTCCATCCTCCTAACAAGCTCCTCAGCAAGATCACGCCACCTAAGCTCAGCGTAATGCAGAAAGACTTTCCTCAACTTCCTCCTCCTCTGAGTGAACAAGCCTCGAACAAGATCTGTGAAAACCTTCATCCCGACAATTGTTCCCCTATCTCTAAGACTCATCCTAACAATGGCTGAGTCAACCTTAGGCCTAGGATTGAACACATGCCCTGGAACCACATCTAAAACCTCAACGTTCGCTCTGCAGCCAACCATCACGCTAAGCCTACCGTAATTACCTGATCCTTGAACTGCAACAAGTCTCTCAGCAACCTCCCTCTGCAAAACCATAACAGCCAGATCAAACCTCTTCTCAATCAATAGAAAAATCAGTTTTGAAGAAATGCCGTAGGGCGGCGTTGAAACAACCTTATTGAAGCTTGGAAGCTCCACCTTCAAAACGTTTCCCTCAACAACCTCAACCTTCATGTTCCCTGAAAACCTTCGTCTAAGCGCAGCTGCAAGCCTTGAATCAACCTCCACAGCAACAACCTTGCCAGCCCTCTCAGCCAACAATGAGGTTAGGTAGCCCCAGCCTGCTCCAACCTCTAGAACACAGTCTCTATCAGTTAGGTCAGCGTAGCCAACGAGCTTCCCAGCAACCTGGCGATCAACCAGGAAGTGTTGGCCAAGCCTCCTTACGGGTTTAAACCTAGCGGAAGCAGACCTAAAACTCATATCCTATGCTGTCCTTGTGAAAAGCCTATACTTGGATTCGCCTGTTAGCTCCTCAATTATCCTCCTAGCAATAATCTTCACTGGGTCAGCTATAACAGTCCTCTCCTGTATGTTCTTGAAATCACTGAACTTCTGTTTCTCCTTCTCATCAACTATCTGCCACATAGACTTCTTCCCAATCCCCTGAAGCAGCTCAAGAGCATGCATCCTAGAGGTGATTGCCTGAGCATTATTAAAGAAATCAACGAAGTAGCTTTCCCTGTTTTTCACAAGCTCCTCAAGCACAGACTCAATCTCAGCCTTCGCTGTGGCTGTAAGCTCATCGAAACTTACCCTGCCAATAACCCTGTTAACCTTATCCCTACGCTCCTTGCCAACATAGATCCTCTCACGCACAGCCACCGTGGCTCCAGGCTTCAACCCTACCTCCAGCAAAGTGAAGTATTCTTCCCCTAACAGCTGCGCAGTGGGGATTACCAGACGCCCACGTTTCTCGGAGAAGGATCTTCCGTACGGCAGAAAGTCCAGAACGTAGGCATACTCCTCGTAGAGACGTTTGAAGCCTCCCTCTCCAAGATTTTTCATTGGTCTATCTGACTCCAAGAAAGTTTCACCCGCTCCAGCCTGATCTCTACTCAGAAGTAGCTGAAACCATGTATTTGAAGAGTCTAATTTCGGCAGAAGACAGTTGCTTCAATCCTTTTCCTAATTTCCTATCTGCGAAGACAACTATTAAATGTTTTCAAACTAGCTGCTGAACTTAGCTTAATTACATTGCTGAAATCTATCTAGGTAGCTGAAGTCGCTGTGGAAACATCATTTTTCTCTATATTTATCCATAACCTTCAAGATTGACTCCAACTGCTCTGCGAGGAAAATCTTTCCTCTAACCGCGAGGATAGTTCGCATCTCCTCAACTGACTTCGGCATACAGTTTACGAGTTGAGTTGCCTCCTTGTTTTCAAGCTTAAACTTCTCAACAAGCTCCTGAACAAGCTTCTTAGCCTTATCAGGAGTAATCTTCGTGAACTTGGATAGGTAATCTAAAGTTCTCCTCTGAAACTCCCCAAGCTCCTCCTGCTTAACCTCCTCAATAGCCTTCTTCGCCTGAGCAAGCGTTATCTCCTCAACCCTAATTATCTTTCTCGGCATTAGACTCCCCTCCATATGGACTTAGGTGCTCAGGCCTAGCGATAACCGTTTTCCTCCAACCTCCCATCAGCACCTCAACAACATAGCTTCTTCCACGCTTTGCCTTAACAAAACCTATCTTGCCGTGAAACCTCCTATGAGGCATACCCTTGTGGATGCTTGGATTAATCGTTATGCAAACCCTGCTTCCAGGGTTGTATGGGTAGAGCAGTTTGCTTAAACCTAACTTCCCCCTATCCCTAGCTCTCCTACTCAAAATAGACCTTGTTCCTGCTCGATAACCCTTCGAACTCTTAACCAAGGTCAAACACCTACAGAATCAAACGGTTATCGCACAGGCATCTTATATACCTATTCCCAACTGAACTTTTATAAAACTAGAATGGGAACGGCTGCTTCCCAAGAAAAGCCCTCTGCCTCCTCTTCAGAGTTTTAGCCATCTTCTTAAGCATCGAGTACTGGCTGACAAGCTCCTTAACATCCTTCTCGCTTCTACCTGAACCTCTAGCTATCCTCCTCGCTCTAGATGAATCTATAAGCTTAGGATCCTCAACCTCCTCCCTAGTCATCGACTCAATAATGAACTTCCATGAGCCAAGCTTCTTCTCAGCAACATCAACCATGCCGTCAGGTATGCTGAAGCTCCCTGGAAGCATACCCAACACCTTCTTCAGCGGCCCAAGCTTACGAAGCATCTCCATCTGGCCATACATATCCTTAAGCGTAAATTTACCCTCAAAAAAAGACTTAACCTTCTTCTCCGGAATCTTAATCTCAGCCTCCTTAACCCTCTCAAGAAGACCCTTAAGGTCACCCATACCTAGAAGTCTACCGACAAAGCTTGATGGGATAAACTGCTCAACATCATCAATTTTCTCACCTACTCCAACAAACTTTATCTTCGCACCTGTCGCCGCAACCGCTGAGAGAGCGCCTCCACCCCTAGCAGACCCATCAAGCTTCGTCACAAATATTGAGCCTACACTAGTAGCGCTGTTAAACGCCTCAGCCTGAACCTTAGCCTGCTGACCTATAGTTCCATCAACAACAAGCATAACCTCATCAGGCTTAATCTTATTCGCCAGCTGCTTCATCTCTTCCATAAGATCCTTCTCATTCTTATGTCTGCCAGCAGTATCTACGATAACTAAATCAAAACCATCCTTCCTAAACTTATGCAAAGCATCTGCAGCTATCTCCGCCGGGTCGCCGTCCCCCCCATAAACATGAACCCCAACCCTGTCAGCAAGCTGCTTAAGCTGCTCGTAGGCACCTGGCCTAAAGGTGTCAACACACACCAAACCCGTTTTCAAACCTCTTTTCTGGTGGAACCTAGCTATCTTCACAGCAACCGTGGTTTTACCTGAACCCTGAACCCCAACAAGCATAACTACGTTGGCAGCTCCAGGCTGAATCATCGTTTTTGCCGGTTCCTCACCAAGAAACCTGGTAAGCTCCTCATAAACAACCTTTACCACATGCTCCCTTCTAGAGATTCCCAGAGGCAACTTTTCCCCCAGAGATCTCTCCTCAACCCTCTTCGACACGTCAAGAACAAGGTTAACGTTAACGTCAGCTTGGAGAAGAGCTCTCTGAAGATCCTTAACAAACTCCTTAACAGCCGCCTCATCAACTATCGGCAGCCTCAAAATTTTCTTAACAGCTTCAGTAAGCGACCTGCCGAAACCCTCAAGAACACTCATACAGCTGCCTCCAACCCTTCAGGTAAGTTTAATCTACCTCCTAGTTTTAATCTGTTTCTAATTAAGCTTAACAATGTTGAAGCTACTTCTTGAACCCACCTTTTTCCAGTTGCAGTAACCATGAAGGATGCCTATCACTTGGGCAGGGTTCCGTAGAGAACTTTACAGTCCTGAATAACCTCCTCATAGAAGGAGTTTCTCTCTTTCTTCATTTTCGCATATTCTTCAGGTGTGTAGCCAATGGGCTCCACAGGTATTTTAAATCTGTTTAAGTCAAGTAGAACTTTGATTCTGTCAAGAAAGTTTTCCTTAAAGTTCGAGATAACTAGAATATCTATATCCGATCCTTCGTTCACATCATCCTTGGCGAAGGAGCCGAATAGGATGATGGTTTCAGGCTTAAGTTTCCTAGCAACCTCCTTGCAGTACGCATCTATCTTTTCAAAGATTTCTCCACGCTGTTCAAGATTAATGTTGCAGATTTTACGCATTTTTCAGCCTCCTCTCTAGTGTAATACTTGTAGGCCGGCCCTTCAGGATAAAAGTTTGGATATCTAGATGCAATGTAATGTTTATCAAGCTCTCGACCAGCATTCGCGAAGCCTAAGAATTCCTCTTTAAACTTTGAAGACTCCTCTGTCAGCCTAAGTACGGAGTGAGTTACCAGCGCCCTTACTCCATTAGCGTGCAAAAAACCTTTAAGCGCCTTCTCTGCGGCTTGCTGAGTATGGAAGCAGGAGCTTGCATAGGAGCCTGCTTCCAGCAGAATCCTAGCATCCTCAAGGTCTCTCTTAGCTTGCTCCAGCCATCTCATGCCTTCCTCCAAGTTCTTTGACATTTAAACACCCTTCGGAATCCTTAAGCCGTTAACTCACACATATGTGAAGCGTTCAGACATATATGTGGCTTACTCCAATCTGCGAACAGATGTGGGCGTCTAGATCACAGGTCACCATTTCTCTTGCAATCCATAAAGGTTTAGCGTTCTCAACCTGCTAAACCACATAGAGTTGATAAAGTTGACACCGCCAATCATTATTGGAGCTAGTCCCTAGATTTCACATTGAACTTGAAAACTAATATGGTTATCAACTTTATCTGTATGTTTTCATGAATGATTTATCACGCCTTTTTTACATGCTTCTGAAACTTGTGACTATGGGTTAGGGGACCCCCTCGATTTTTTGGATTGATGCTGGTTCTGTTGAATTTGGCGGTGTTGATTTTGGGGTGGCTTAGTTTCCTAGCTAACCTAAGTTTTGTATGTATCAATATTCAAGATATACCACTCGGTTGCTTGGATTAAAATATAACGTGAGTTTCTGCTCTTCTAAAAACTCGTTTCCTATTATACTTGGAATATGTTTGACTTCATCTAATGTTTTATTATCGATTTTTGTTGGAACTAGCGATCCAATTGCTGGCAAATTCACCTTAAAGAGTTCACCTATCTCTGTTCTGAAACTTAGCTACATCTTTAATTGGGTGGTTAAAAAAGTGGAATCCTGCCAGCGACACAATTTCGCCCGATTGCATTTTGCTAAGGGGCAATCTCGTACTTATAATATCGTTGGTAGATAAAACGGTGAATGGGCTCCCAGTGTCAATTAAAGCATCTACAGGTTTAGCAATATGATGAGCTCTTAAGAAAAAAGTAACGAAGGGAAAGGGTCTTCTCTGCATTAATGCTCTAATTGAACAAGGTATCTTAGGCAATGATTCCCCTCTAAAGAATGAAAGAAATGTTTTTTGGAGGTATTGTCTCTATAAGTAAGAATCCTGCATTTTCACCTTTTTCATCTAATTTATTTAAGAGTTCCTCCATCGTATCTGCATCACAAATAACATTTTTGTTTTTTACTGCAAGTATTTTTCCCTCATACTTTCGTTGGAGTTCATCATATTCTTCGCTGACCCACATACTGTCTTCCACAGACACTTTAAGGAGTTTTAAAACTTCATCATCCTCCATTTTTATCCCTCTCTCACTCCCGCAGACAGTAACTAATGGAATGTTGTATAATATAAAATTTGTATATTTCTCTGGGGTTGGATGCGAAATCCCTGCAGATTTTCCGCTTCTTTTTTGATGTTTTTCTTATTGTCTGCACTGATCCATGGTAACATTGCTTCTGAAACTTGTGACTATGGTGTGAGGGGGGTGTATTCGATTTATTTGATGGGATCGATGCCTCTGTTTCGATTTTTTGGATTGGATTGAGGCTTCTCTATTGTAGTGTTAGATAAAAACGGGTATAGTAGGCACATTATAGCCTTTGAAGCAGCCGTATAAATACTGGAAGGCGATAGGCAAGTAACCAGTGAATATGGCTGAAGAGTTTAAATCAGTCGGAAAATGAAATGTAACTTTGTGCTGTAGTGGAGGCGAATCCTGTGTTGAGAAACACGATTATAGTTGAGATTCATGTTGAGGCATCAAGAGACAACGCTATGAAGGTTGCATCCAGCATTGTGAGAATGCTTAATGAAAAGCGTCGTGAAAAGCAGTTTGGGCCTGACGTTAAAATATTGAATGCTGAAATATTAGATGTTCTCCGCTTAAGTCCGCAGTTTGCGGTTATGGTGATATTTGATGTGAAGGCTAAAACCGAAGCCAAGATTTATGAGGTGGCACGTAAAGTGCGTAGGCTGGTTGTGGATAAACGGAACCTTGATGCTGACCCTGAAACCTACAAGATACTGACATGGAGGCTAACTCTGCAACCTATAAGAGAATGACAATACTTTCCCTCAAAAGTTGATTATTGATTAAAAGGAGCGATCAAAGATGAGGAAGTTACTGATAGTGTCATCTTCATCAAGAATTGTTCCAGAACAAACAGGTAAGATGCTGGCGGTCGACAGATATGACGGCGTCTTTTTCAGAGTTCTTAGGAAAGCGCTCAGAGATAGCAGGCGCAGAGACATTGACGTACTGATTCTTTCCCCAGTTTACGGTCTTATCAAAGGTAATGAGCAGATCGAATATCATAAACCTCTAATGGGTAAGTGGGGCACCCTCTCCTTAAGCGAAGATGAAGTTACCAGAATGAGGGAGAAAAACCTTTCATTCCTAGAGTCATTCATTAGGCGGCATGAGTACTCTGAAACTTACGTGAACGTCGGACGTGAGTATATGAAACTCATCGAGGGGTTAGAAAAGTTTCTAACACATAGAGTAACTTACGCAAAAGGCAAAGGCGTTGGACCCAAGGCTGCTGATATGAAAATGTGGATACTCGGAGAGAAGTGAAGTTAAAGTACGACTTATCTGATGCTCCTCCATTTTTCTGGGATTTGAGGAATTCTTCAACCTCATTTTCCACGTTGTCTGCTTTGATGAACATGGGTACGGTTGCGGTAGTTGTTTATGAGTCGATACAACAAACCAACCCCAAGCTTGGTTTGGGTTCTCCCCCTTGAAGGCATCGAGTTTACCACGCAGAAGCTATTTACCTGTTAGCATTGGTTCTTTCGAGAGCAGCTTATACAGTGTGTCCATCTTTAACTCAATCCCTAGGCTTTCGTTGATCTCGTCATCAATAACTTTTCTCGTATAAGGATTAACAAACTCTTCAGGGAGGGCTTTTAGCTCAGATTCACAAACCTTCTTACCATCTATCTTTTTATTGTATAAGCCCAGCAAAGCCTCTTTTGCTTTGCTACTCAACCTCTCAATGTCAAGCACAGGCATCTCCCACAAGTGTTCCTTCTTGAATTTTACCCAAGGACCGCGTGTGACCTCGGCTATTGATAGTAAGAGGAGCAGCCCAAGTGTTGAGTTTAGCCAAACAGCTAATATCTTGGCTGTATCATCTTCAATACTCACAGGCCACCACACATTAGACAGGACCTCTTCCTCCAAATATGTCGCCAAGACGGTGTAGGTGCTTAGCCAAGCCCTTTCAACTATCAAGAGCTTACCACTCCTCTTCCAAAGGTTACGAGCCTGATCCGCTCTTTTAGGTTCCAAAAATGCGTTTGGCCCTTGGGAAATTGTTTTAGTTATGCTGGAGTCGTAGCCCCAAAACGCTTTATAGATAGAACCGGCTGTCGTCTTACTAACTTTAAATGTTGAATGAACCTGCCGTACATCCGGACCTATATCTGCTCCGAGATTGGATAAAGTGGTGAGGCGTATATTCTTTCCAACTATCCCTTGGTCTGGAAGATAGATTATTCCTTTTCTAAGAAACAGTAGCATTCTATTCAGCTCCATTTGTGAGAAGATGTTGTAGGTGCCGAAGTTGTTCTCAAGTTTAGCAGAATAGACTTCTCCAATCTTTTTTCCATGTAACTTAAGATGGTATGGTGATGCGTTTGAGTTCTCTACATCATAGAGTTTAGCACTATCGTAAAGTTCTTTCAGTTGTGTGCCTACATATATTGATTCAAGTTCATTCGATGGCTTCTTCCATAGATTAACGAAGAAAGTATAAAGAGGCAGCTTTTCATTCCGAATTTTTCTTGCTACTAAGAGAACCTCGCTTAGATTTGTGTTTTCACTAAAGTTCCATGCATTAGGCGTCTCGTAACTCGTGATTATATATTCTACATGGTAATTATTTTGAAGGATCTCTCTAACCTTCTGCCAAGATACCCCTGATAGAACAGCCCTTGGCAGTACAAATCCCATCCTGCCGCTTTCTAGCAAATACTTGTCGGCTAGGAAGACAAATACGGCTCCAAGTCCAGCCTGTCCTATACCTGTAAGGTTTTTTTCTTTGAGTATTTGACCAAGATATTTTTGTAGTTTAGCCCTCTCGCTTTTCGGTAATGAACCGAAGAGGAGGTTTCCACCGACACTTCTCGTGAAGGGGGGGTTCATTATACAAATATGGCAGTTTGGGAGGATAACCTCCTCAAGCTCCCTTCTTGTAATCCCTATTTTTTCTACCCCTCCAATCTTGGTCTCGCCTGTAAGCAGCATATCTGAAACAAGCACTGGTGAAGATAGAAAATTCACGCTTCCTAAGTATTTACCCTCACCTAAACGCAAAGCGAAGAGCTTTGAACCTCTTATGGGTGTAGGGTTATGTAGTGAGAGTACTGTCGCGGCGAGGTGAACCGCATGATGAAGAACATCAAAACCCCATATTCCCTCTTCTATGAGATACTTGTGCATTTCATCAACTTTAAGCTCCTCACCTTCAATCCTATGTCGTGCGTCTACCTCTTTATAGATGGCTGAAAGGAGTGTGCCTGAGCCGCAGGCTAAATCGATTATCCTGAGAGGCTCGTGATTATATGTTGGAGGGACGGACTTAACATCTAATTCAGACGGCAGATTTATCAGAAGTCTCGCTAAGAGCCGCGCCGCAGGTATAGAAGTGTAATAGGTTGCATAATATTTTACTAAGTTGCCTAAAAGTAATCTGTGGTATATTCTCCCAAATAGGTCATGTCTGAGAAGGACTTTTGAGGAAGCTATATCATAGGCTAGGTTAATGAGCGATCTAAGCTGCCTATCCAGCACAGGGCTTGCTGGCATGTTCTTGAGGATTCTTAGGGCAATATCAAGAACAGGCTCATAATCTATGTCCTCAATTATATATTGCCAAGAAGCCTCTAACGCTTTCTTTAGATTCGCCGAGTCGCTTAATGTGGAAAGCGTAGATACTTCTTTATGGGTTGCGGCTATGATTTCTTGAAAAACCATAGCATCGATAAGTAGTAGACCAGCTGTTGATACAAGCTTTTGAGTATCCTCTTTACTCCTCATCCTCTTCTCCCTCACTCTCTTTTAGTTCTAACACTTCCTTCAAGCGATCTAGATTAATTGTAGTTGAAAGATTAACAGCGAATTCTCTTAGGACCTCGTTCATCTTCTTAATTACAGGTTCAACTACATCCTCACTTACAACACGGCTGTAAGCACTCATCAAGTAGGCTAGGAGGTCATCGAAACCCACATCCTGATACTGTTCAGGCTTTGGTGCAATCCCTATCCATTTATCTAAACCCGCCCTATCTATGAAGGATAGGAAACCAATGTTGAATCGACTCTTCAGGAGGGCGTCTTTAATTTCCAACTGATCGGGAAGGAGTTTTTCCGATTTAATGTCAGCATATTCGACCATGACACATAGATCACATATGTTGTTATCCAATCTTTCTTGACATTGTTTAGCTAACACATCCCACATTCCAGGTTTCTTTCCTTCGATAACTATTCGCACTCCGTTAAGCTCAATGAGAACATCAGGCTCCGGCCTTCTTCCCCGTCTTCTTAAGATCACTTCGCCTAAAGCCTTGAGCCCTTTCTCAGCTAGAAGTTCAGCTAGCATCACATTCAGATTTTCCTCTCTCGTGCTCATAGCATTTTCACCCATATTTTGTGAAAGCTCTACAGATGTAGGGATATAATGTTCTTTCTCTAATCGACATGATTCTTCACCTCAGTTTTCAGAATGTCAGCTAGCAGGGTTTCGCAGTAGCCATAATAGATAGAATTGATTCTAAAACTCAAATTTCTCCATCTAGTTATAGTTGGTTAAGGTTAGCTTTATTGTTTAAGCTTTTCTCTATCAGCCCCATCCAGAGAAATGATAGCTAAGCTGGCGAGAGGAAGGCTACTTAAACGGTTTCTATGTAACTGCACACCATAGCCGTCTCACTCTTCTAGGGTATGGTGTCCATATGCTAGAGCGGGGTAGTTCTCCCCTTCTATTTTCGTGGTTTCCTTCTTTCTGGTGGTTCTATCTTCACGTAGCCTTTGGCAACGGGACTCATTATCATACCATGTTGGATCACATATGCCGGTTCGCCGAACTGATCGAATCGGTCTTTGACACGGTAGACAGCACTGACGACTAGCTTAGCCTGGAAGATGTCCATTGTCTTCTCGATCCGGTAGATGTTCCAAGGTTCGCTGTGGGTTATCGGCCGCACAGGTATCTTGAGACCACTCGAAATGTCCTCTTGTTTGACAACGAATTCCTCTGGAGTTAATGGAGGACCAGGCTTCCCTCTTTGATTAGGAGGAGCAGTGACGGTGAAGATTGGATTAAACGAGAGATCATATTGGCCGGCAACCGCTCCGAGCCGCGGCCTCGCTACCCGGCTAAGAACCGCTCGCCCACGCAACTTCGTATTATCGTCCAGCTCGTATTCATTCCAGTGTTCTTCGATTACCTCAAAGTCTAGAACCTCGATATCTTTGGGTTCTAATGGAGGAGGCTTTTCCACTGCCATGGAACTAGGCACTCTGGGTTGGTTTCTCTTTAGGCATAGATACTTGAACCGTCGGTGGGTTGCTTGCTTCTATATTCATTGTAAATTGGTCTTGTATTGCTTTGGTATTTGTGGGAGTTGACAATGATGGAAAAACCCTTATGGGCCCTGAAGCAATTATTGAACGTTCAGTATGTGGCATCCTCAACTGTTCTCCTCACTTCTTACTGTGCCACAACCTTAATAGGATTTGTGGTGTAGGGCGATTCCTACTATGCCGGATATGCAGGATATAATCGTCTTACTCATAGAGGAAGAACAAAAATAAAATGGTGTTATTTAGGGAATCCTAGAAGATCTTATTAGAATCCTCTTCTTTTATTTCCTTCATTCCAACATATTTCTTGAAGTCAACTACGCCTGTAATTTTAGGCATTATTAGGTAGGCTGAGTAGGCCCCAGTCTTAGCTGGATTCACAGTCCAGTAGAGCGGGTGAGCTTGGCAGCTGAACCACATGCAGAGAATATCAATAAAGAAGGAAACAATCATTGACGCCTTGAACGACATAGCGGTATATGCTATTCTATGCCAGATTTTATACGAAGAAATTTGGAGGGATCTGTGACTATGAGCAGCAGCACCCCCCCCACCCTCCAATAAATCGAATTGGAGCGATGCCTCCGATCCAAAAAATCGAAACGGAGACCTCAATCCAATCCAATAAATCGTAACCACCCTATCCTGAAAGCCCTATAGTCACATCATCCTCCATCAAACACCATCAACATCCAACAATACATGAAATTCAAGTATTTCTCTCGGAAAGGACAGCTAGGTTGCGGATCGTCTAATCATGTCCTTTAGAGTTGGTAGGCCTAACTTGCGGCGTAGTCTATCCACATTGAAGTAGGGCTCTCCATGTCTTCTCAATCTCTCTTGGAGGTTCTGCATCTCGCTGAGAAGCTGTGTAAGGGATGTTTTCCCCTCTTCGGTTTTCATGGCTTGTTTCGGGGTCCTGTTGTGTAATGCGGGGATTTTCATGTTGATCCATTTCTCAAGGTAGTAGCGATTCAAGTATTCCTCTGTTACTTTCCGTTCTTCGTCTCTCGGCAGGCTTGGCGTTTCTTTCTCAGGTCTATCCCTTAATCGTTCAAGGGCTGTCTTCGCATCCACACTTAGATCAGCCAGGTATTTGATGGTTGATTTGAGTGCTCCCTCCATGAGTTCCTTTAGTTGATAGAGCCGTTTTTTCGAGAGGCATTCCAATTCTAACGTGTCACGAGTGAGAGTGACGGTGCCGAGGAGGCGATGCTCTTCGAAGCCTCCGCTGTCATCGCATCTGCTTCTCTGATTTGCTGGCGGTTCTGCTTCAAGCCAATTGTAGACGATGGCGTCATCACCCTCTCTACTCTTAGACTGGAATTCTTCCATTTCGTCAAGGATTCTCTTCGCTGCTTCTCGGTCTTTCAACTCGTATAGAGCCCTTGCCAGACAGAGTTCATCGCCTTCTATGGTTGTTAGAATAGGCATCTGCTTCTGGGATGCGTACTGGATGATTGTGTGACTTTCCGCGTGTAGAAACTCGCGAAATGAGGCTTCTTTATGGGTTCTTTTGTAATCCATGAATCTGGTTTGGAGAAAGTCTTTGAGATCCCTCTTTCTCCTTTGAGGTAGGAGAGTGGCCGCCCCGGAAAGATGGAGGGCACCGTCCACACTGATGATTCTGGCCGCTAGGAGATCCCACATGGCTGCCGCGTTCGAGGCTGAGACATCCTCTACGAAATACTTCTCCTCTGTCACTATGTCTCTCAACCTTACCCCTCTTCCCTTCAAGATCTCTATCACTTCGTAGACGCCGAAGAGCGTGTTCTGCCACTCCTTTAGAATGCGGCGTTGACGCTCATTCAGGGTTGACGCTTTCTCCTTAGCGAAGATCTTGATGACTGGTTCTCCAGAGCCTGCGCAGGGGTAGTCGTGAATAAACCAGTCAATGAACGTTATCTCTTCCTCAGGCTCTTCAAAGTCAGAATCTTCTAGACCTTTCCTGTAAATAGCAAATGCGGATTTCAGGTCGTAAGCGAATCTCTCAGCGTTGGCGAACTCTAGGATTGCTTGGCGGAGACCTCTTTCATCCTCATCGATCTTCTGTGAGCTACGGGTTTTTGGAAGACAGCATTTCTTGTACTTGTTGCCGCTGCCGCATGGACAGGGATCATTTCTACCCACCTTCTTCGTAGGCTTTAACTCAGGCCAAGATGCGGTGGTTTGATCTTCATTTTCGGACCAAGGCTTCCCGGTTATCCTCTTCAAATAGCTCAGGTTTTCAGGTGAAAAGTGCATCATGGGATCCTTCTTTTCGTGGTGTGGGAGATTCTCGATAGAAGTGCGATAGATCTCCTCTATGTCTTCCCAAGTGATAGACTCCTCATCTATCCTGCCGCTTTCGAAGAGTGAACGTAAGATCGGCTTGGATCGTGGATCCTTAAGCTCCGCCAGATCGTCGACACAAAGGGATAGGAACTCCTTGTCTTCTCTCTCTCGAACCAGAACTGCATGGAAGAAGTCTATGACATCATCTTTCGAGTCAGGATGTAGCCTCGCAATAAGCGATAAGGCTACGCTTCCAGCCACTCGAACATACACGTCAAGGTTGCGGTTCGAGACAAGTTTCTTCGAAGGTTCGATGGCTGCTGGCCCAAAACATGCGAGGATCGAGGGAACCTCCTCCGTAAGCCAGTCCCCCAGATCATCCGGTCGATTGTGAAGCACCCTTAGTATTGGTTCCAGCCCCGTTGGGTCTGCGATGGCGCCTAAGAGATGCAGCGCATTTATCGGCGCCCATCCACTGCCCAGAGTCTTCTCGTTCAAACGCCAATACTTGTCGTCATCCAAGATTTGCGCAAGGTAAGGTACAACTGCAGCTCCTCTCCCAAGAAGCTCTTCAACTAGACTTCTATCAACGTCTAAGCCTGATCGGGCTAACTTCTCAACCAACTCCAGAGTGGATCTACTGCCCCAGTCCACCTTCCCAGCAGCCATCTTTCTACACTCCTAGGATAGTAGCTGCAAGACTCCTATTATTCTGAAGCATAGTGTCCTCCATCATGATATAGGTTTCCTCTCCACATATCTAAGGCCAACATACCTTAGGAGAAACAATTCTCTATGCCTATAGCTGGATTACGTCTGGCTTCGGCGGAGCCTCCTTCTTCTCAGGCTTCACCAAGCTTTCCACAGCCTTCACCAGAGGAGCAAGCTTCTCATCGTTCAGAAGCTTCCTATAGCCGTTTAGGTCCTCTGAAGACCTCAGGATGATTCCCCTCTTCTTTGTAGGCCTACCATACTCGTCAACTGGGTTCAGCTCCACAGCCAGCCTTGCTGGGCTGCCTCTAAATGGAGGCATCCTAAGCACGAATACACCTGCAACCGATGTTGCCTTCCTCTCCCAATCCTTCCCAGACTTAAGCAACTCACCAAGCTTCTCTTCCAATCCTGATTACCAATAAGAGAATGATGCGTTTAAGTTGAAAAGTTTTGTTATGCCTAGATGTGGCTCGTGAAAAATCATGAATAGTCTAGGTTAAAGGCTTGAACATTTCTTGAGGGCAATAGTTGTCCGAAGAGCGGAATAAGAGAAAGTTTGTTATCCCCATTTTTCTCTATTAGGATGCTAAATCTCTGAGCCTATTTTGTAGGGATGCGATTTTCTCTGAGTTCAAACTGTCTATTATTTTCTCTATCTCCAGAATGAAAAATTTAGTTTGAGCCATCAATTTGTCTATATCTACTGTTATATCTCGGCTGTAGTATTGCATCTCTATTCTGTCTTCTTTGGACTGCTTGAGTTCTTGAATGACTTTGGGAGGAACTTTATCGCTAAACAGGTAGTTGAATAATGCGATTGTGCAGTCGTGTATTTCACATCTGACCCCCACTTTTGAGAGTATCGCGTAGACAGCGAAATATTTCGCGTAATAGCTTGCTGATACAGCCCATTCAGTGATACCGGCTTTCGCATTTACCTCCATGGATTTCAAAGCGTTTCTCGTTTTTTGCAGATATGCTCTCGCCATGTTCTCCGATGGGTTAACCAGCTTTATGCCTTTGCTCTGACTTAGACACCACTTCAGATACCGTCTATTGTCTCGCATAGTATCGCCACATGATGTTGCAGAAGTCATCTATGCCTCTAAGTACAATATGTTTGGAAGCAACCTCCCTGATTAGTGGGTCGCCGTCATCCAATCCCTTCAGGAATCGCTTTTTATTTGTAGACTTTACGCTTATTTCTCTGCCAATAAGGTTGCCTGCCTCTATGAAAGCACTCCTATTGAGTTTTTTCTCGGTGAGAACAAATATGTCTATGTCGCTCTCTTCAGTTTCCTCTCCCTTTGCAAAACTGCCGAACAGTACAATCGTACCATCCATCTGGTTTCCAGTTTCGCTAACAAGCTTCTTGATCAGAAAATTCCTTCCCAAGTAATTTACGGAGGCGAAAGTCTCTGCAAGTATCATGTAATACTTCGTGATTGAGTTGCTGAGATTCAAGGAGTACTCTTTATTCCTCCCCTTAAGAATGCTTGACAAAACATTTATCTTCTCCAACTTCTTAAGCTGCAATTGTATGGCTTTAACATCAACCTTAGCCGCTCTGGCTATCTCCCTTAAATGCAGAGACCTCTTATAGTCACTCGTGTAAAGCCTAAGTATCCTAAGTGTGGTTTGGTTGATGTTGTATTCCTTCATCATATGTTGTATTTATACAACAGAAAAAATTTAAAGCTTACGCTGCCTGACAGTTGAGGAAGCGCTTATTAAAAGATTTTAAAATCATCCTCTTTAATCTCTCTCAATCCTACATATTTCTTGAAGTCCACCACGCCTATGATCTTAGGCATTATCAGGTAGGCTGAGTAGGCCACAGTCTTTATCCGGGTTAGTTGTCCAGTAGAGCGGTTGAGCTGGGCAGCTGAACCGCATGCAGAGAATATTAATAAAGAAGAAAACAATCATTGACACCTTGAACGACATAGCGGTATATGCTATTCTATCCTAAATCCTCCATGAAGATGTAAGGAGGGATCTGTGACTATAAGCAGCAGCACCCCCCCACCCTCCAATAAATCGAAAGAGGCATCGCTCCGATCCAAAAAATCGAAACGGAGACCTCAATCCAATCCAATAAATCGAAACCACCCTATCCTGAAAACCCTATAGTCACATCACCCTCCATCAAACACCATCAACATCCAATAATACATGAAATTCAAGTGTTTCTCTCAATTGATTATAGCCTCCTCATAAATTCCTGTTGAATGGTTTCCCCGCATCTAAAAGAGGCCTATGCTTCTTAGACCTACCACTCATTATTACCACTCCCAAAAATGTGAATGCGAAAAACAGAAAAGAAAAATGTGGAGGTTTGTTGAGGCAAGCCTTCTTTATCTCTAATTATTAGAGAAGTGATTAACGATTTCTGTCGTAACAAATATAGAAATTAGGTAATACTCTTAAGGGTTAGAGTCACCAATTCTTGTAGGTTTAGGCTCTGGAATAGGTGTGAAGATATGGGTAAAATATTTGGATATGGAGAAGATGCTTTTACCTTGTGGGCATTGAAACACCGCACATCCGACATTTTAAAATCATTTCGAGACCAAACTGCTCCATCTGGATGTCTCATTTTCTACCGTCCTAGTTTTGGCAGAAGTGGCGGAGATGAAAGTGCAGAATTTGGAGAATTCGATGCAATACTTGCTTCTTCAGAAAACATTTACTTGATAGAAAGCAAGTGGGATAATCTTTCGGAATTCAACAACGATGAAGTCACCATCAGAACAGAACAAGAAATACGGCATTGTATCTTTTCATGGTACATAATGCAATGGGATAAAAAGTATTTTAACGATTGGGAAGGTTTTAGGAAGGAAAAAATGGATGATTTTCAGAAAAAGTTTCCAAAAAAGAGAATTGCTCTCCCTAATAGTTTACTCGCAATAAATCTTGAGTTCATTTTAACAATATTGCAAAAGCATTGCGGAGGGTTCTCATCTGAACATAATATCAAGAATGTGTTGTTGTTCTTTTATAATAGACAGAAGTCTACACCTCCAACCACAACAAGCAGGGATTTCAATTTGGTAAGCATTGATTACAGCCAAGAGATTACAGGTAATTTCATTACTTTAGATAACTGAGCTACTAATTGGGAACCCTACCATAGATGGCATCGAAGTCCACATAGGTTATTTTATGGGCTTCCAGCGAATGAGGAGTTAATGGTTAAATTATGCGAAAGGGCAAAAGTCGGCCCGAGGGGATTTGAAATGCAGCTTTATGCGCATGGTCAAGAAGTCTGTGGCTATGGGCAAAACTGCGTCCTTAGCTTTTTGACTAGAATATAATTAAAGGGTAGTAGAATATATTTAGAGAGGTCTACATTATATCAGTATAGGTAACTGTAGCTAGAACAGCATCTCCATAGACTCATAATTGAGAGTGATTAATCTGGCAAAATGTCCAAAATGCCGAGAAGTCAAACGACCCAAAAAAGAATGGGACTACGGACCCAAATCTGACCCCAAAAGATTTCGATGTCAATATTTCAAATACTCACATGGTCACGGATTCGTTGTCTGGAACAGAACAAAACAAAAAATAAGAATTAATCGACACTCAACTGAAACTATTCTTTTTCTTTGTAGTAGCTTAGTCCTGCTGTAGCGCCTGTGGTTATGGCGAACCATATGATTGCTGCCTTTATGTTCTATGGGGTTGTTCGTTGATTTATATTAATGTTCGTTGTTAGCGAACAGAACTTACATTTTTCAGAAATGTACTCACTCTCAGAGAGACGTCGGAGTTAACGTTTGTTCCAATGAATCGTGAAACAGCAAAAACGCCATATGAATCTATTGATCGGAAAGCTTGATTTATTCTGCTCATGCTAAATTGTGTGATTCCTCTTTCTCTCGGTGCAAGTTTTGTTTTTTTGACGCGATTTACGTAGCTTTCTGAGGCTTTATCGGGATTACCGCCATAGAATCCACTTATGGCGTAGATGTCGTAGCTGTCTTTGTCAATTAAGCGGGGTAGAGCCAAACCTTTCATGGTTAGAGCTCCAACGATGTCTGCTATGTTAATTGCTGTTACGATTTTGCCGTTATTTGGCAATGTTCCCTCGATTTCTGCTTCGTAATAAAATTTGAAGATAATGCTAGATCCTTCGATCAAGCATGCTGTCAGATCTTCTTGAACCTTTATGAGTGGAAACGCCTTCCTTGCAGCCTTAGGCTCTGTTAGAAAATCGACGCCTATGCGATATTCTTTCCTGTCAAGAGGCGAAACAACTTTTCTCTCAAACCTGAAGGGATTAGGCGTTTCTTGATAACCAAGCCTTTCCACAGTTTTTCTAATACTTTCGTACTTCGTCATTATTGAAGGCTTAAGTACGAGGTCGATGTCTTTTGAGCCGCAATGGTTAAAATAGTCTCTAGTAAGGAAGTATGGCGCCCATCCTCCAGCTAAGACAAAATCACCTCTGTAGGCGTTAAGAGCTGAACATAGCTCAACAAGTGCAGACTGAGAAGCTTCTGTAAGATTTCTGTCATACATCTTAACTACCGACCAAGGCTTTTCCCCATTTCTCAACTATCCGCTCATACAAGTGTTCCGCAGCTTCCAAGCCCCTAGCGGGATAGTTGTATAAATCAACGAAAAGCTGGACATTGGAGACCACATTAACCCCACTTACCGCCTGATCTGAAGTCTTAATGTTGGCTCTTTGTTGGCCATAAAAAACTCCCTCGTCATACGGAATTACAAACTTGACGTTGCCTCCTCTTGGGATTGGCTGAAGACTGAGTGCTTTAGCAATTGCTGTCGCATCTTCTTTGCCGTGGACATACATGTGGACATCAACTGGCCTGACGTGGGGAGCGATGAGAAACGCGCCTGCCAAAGCGGTCAATGCATATGAGATGTTATCGACGGCAGATAGTAGATGGACGAACCGATCGATTTCACGTTCAAAAGTATAGTATTCAAGAAAACTGTTAACCTTATCATATTGGTGATACGCTGCCCATCTTCTAAGCAGAACAGTTGGGTTGACCATTTTAATTTTATAGGTCTCAGTACGAGCCACATATCCGAGGTCTATAAGCGTAGAAACAACAGCGTGAGCATATCCCACAGAAATCTTTACTTCTTCTGCTAACCCTCTGATCGCCCAACTACGCTGCGGATCAGTAAGCAAAGCCCTCAGAACCCGCGTTGCCTTCGGCTCGAAAATGTTGCTTACCCATCTCATACATGAATCGATGTTCGCTAAAATATATAAATGTTCGCTATGAGCGAACATCATTTCAACAATCACGGCTGCTCGAGATACACCCCCGCTATTCCTCGGTTTGTACGTCTTCTATTCCTTTTTCTGTTATTGCAAAGTATTCTTTTGATTCTGGAATGTATGGTGAGTCTATGACCGTGGCCAGCCTAGTGCCTCCTTTAGCTTTTCTAATGTAAACTCTATGGGTGCATGCGTGGGCTAGTATATGACCTCCAGCAGGTCTGTTTGGGTCGCCGGAGCCTGGTTTGGTGTCGCGTTAACCTTCATTGTTCCTGTCTTACTGTTTGAACCTCCATTTTAGGAGGTGAAAATGCTGAGTCCCTTGGATCCGTCATCCTCCACAGCGCTTTCAATTCTCCTTTAATGGGATTTTCTGAAACCTAACAGGGGTTTAGCTACCTAACGAATGGGTTGTAGTTCCTTTCATCACCCACGGTGGTTGAAGGCCCATGTCCAGGATAAACCTTCACGTTATCGCCTAGAGTTAGAAGCTTCCTCTTGATGGATTGAATTAAAAGCTCGTAGGAACCTCCTGGCAGGTCCCATCGCCCAACGGAACCCGCGAACAAGGTGTCTCCCACAAAAACCATGTCGTCCACGAGAAGGCTTATGCCTCCTGGGGAATGCCCAGGCGTATGCAGAACATGAATATTCAGGCCCTCTCCTAAGGTTATTGTGTCTCCTTCCTCTACGAAACGGTCGGGTTTAGGAGGTTTATCTATGGAGAACCCGTAGGCTAATGCTCGTCTTGTGGCTGAGAGTAGATCCGGCTCCTCCTCAGGGTGGATGATGAAATCCGCTCCAGTCATATCCTTAAGTTCCCTAACGCCGCCAACATGATCCATGTGGGCATGTGTGTTAACGATGTGGGCTAGGTTCAGCTTCATCTTATTCAGCTTCCTCAGAATTGCGTCAGCGTTTCCACCTGGATCTATAACCATGGCTTCACCTGCGCCTCCATTGCCAAGTATGTAGCAGTTAACCTGAAGTGGGCCGACAACAATCACGTCAAAAACCTTTTCCACCATGAAGAGTCCTCCAATGAGTAAAGCTCTCGGTCTTTTCCAGTTAACATTGAATATGCCATAGGTAGATGAACTTTATAAAAATCTTCTTGTCGGAAATGCTACACGCCTAAGACTTCTTCAGCTCTTTCAACTGTGCCTTCGATAAGTGAGTCTAGAACCACGTAGCTCATCCAGGCAATTCTCCTCGCCTCATCCAGCAAACCGAGAAGACCGCTAAGCTTTACGCTGCCTGCGTCTAGATGTTGCTTGTTCAAGTTGGCTATAAAGCCCTCTAAGCCCTCATTTCTCTTCCTCAACTCATCTCTGATTTTTTCAACACCCCTCTGGTTGATGGCAGCGATAAGTATCTTATTCTGCTGAGCAAGCATAGAGGCTAAACTGAAAACTGCTTGAACCAAAGCTTTAGCCTCCATGGTTTCCAAAGGCTTATCTAGGACAGATGTGTACGCTTCACTTTCAGCCTTAAGCTTCTTTGACTCATCCAGCAGTTTCTCAAGCTCAATTTTCAGTTTCTCAAGCTTGTCTCTGTTTTCTAATCTTTCAGCCAAATCTCCCTACCAGAAAGAATAGTTAAGCAAAATTATCAAGAATAATCTCATTTATGTGTTGCTTAAATATTTAAACATGGGTTCCGAAAAGACAGGAATTTGCTGGATTGGCTGAAGCCTCGTATAGAAGGAAGTTTATTTAAGCCGGCATCAACAACGTGTTTTCAGGTGCCTTCCCAGCAATGAAATATAAGGTTACACTAATTCTGCTTCTTTCTGTTTTATTGATTCAAACTGTTTCTCAACAGCAGTTCACCAGACCTATATTTTGTCAAGAGGGGGGGAGAGGAGCCTACCTTGATGAGGTGGTCTTCATTCATTATCTGGATGAAACCATAGCGGTAAAAGAGGTTCAAGCGGGAAATGTTCACACCTACTTTTGGAGGATACCTCTAGAACTGGCTGCCCAGCTTAAGAGAGACCCTAACCTACTGGTCTACGAGGCTCCAGGTGGAATGATGAGCCTTCTCCTTAACCCTGCCCCAGTAGAAGGCCAGTTTAACCCATTCACAATAAGGGAAGTGAGATACGCAGTAAACTATCTTGTGAATAGGGACTTCATCGTTAACGAAATATTAAGCGGCTACGGCGTCAGCACTGTGAGTGCGTATGGGCCTTACGATCCTGATTATCTGGTGGTAGCTGATGAGGTTGAAGCTTTAGGGTTTAAGTATAACCCTGAGGTGGCGAACAGGATTTTCAGCGATGCTCTAGCAGCGGCTGGAGCAATGAAGGTGGATGGCAGATGGATCTTTAAGGGTGCACCTATCAAGCTTAGGTTCTTCATTAGAAGCGATGACCCGAGGAGGCTGGCCCTAGGTGAAGCTTTATCCTCAGACCTTGAGAGGATCGGTCTAACTGTGGAGAAGGTGTTTGGCGACCTTACGAAGGTTTATGATGTTGTCTACGGTTCAGATCCAAAGACCGGGCAATGGCACCTGTATACTGAGGGCTGGGGTAGGTCGGCATTCGTTAAGTACGACAGCGTGCTCCTCTCTCAAATGTATGCGCCTTGGTATGGCTATATGCCTGGTTTCATGGAGCCCACCTACTGGAATTATGAGCAGAAGAACTTGGATGAGATAACCAAAAAGATCACAACTGGAAATTTCACATCCAAGGAGGAGAGGGAGGGCCTTCTGAGAAAGGCTACCTCTCTTGGAATAAACGAAGCTGTCAGGATATTCCTAGCATCGAACATAGATCTCTACGTGGTTAACAAGGCTGTGGCAGGCATCGTTAATGACTTTGGAGCTGGTATAACTGGGAGATGGAGCTTGGTGAATGCAAGAGTCAGAGATAAGGTCGGAGGCTCCCTGAAGATTGGGATGAAGCAGATATATCAAGGTGCATGGAACCCTGTTGCTGGCCTCACTGATTATTACGCTACTCGAGTATGGTACGGAATCTCTGACCCCGCCACTTTTACTCACCCTCACACTGGTGATGTGATTCCGGTTAGAGCAGCATGGAAAGTGGAGACAGCGGGTCCTAAGGGGAAGCTGAGTGTTCCAGCCGACGCAATAGTTTGGGATCCCTATGAGGAGAGATGGAGGGCCGTGGGTGAAAGTGTAACAGCCATAAGCAAGGTCACCATAGACCTTAATTACAGTAACTGGCATCACGGCGTTCCCATGAGGATGGCAGACATCCTTTATGGAGTCTACTTCTTTTTTGAGTGGGGAACCAAAGAAGGACCTGATGACCCCACCTTCGACCCGGAGTATACGTCACGCGCCGAGCCCGCAGTTAAGCTTATGAAGGGCATCAGGTTTCTGAAAGAAGATAAAGTTGAAGTCTACGTTGACTACTGGCACTTTGATGATAGCTACATAGCAGATTACGCCGTAGTATGGGCAACAACGCCCTGGGAGGTACAGGCAGCGATGGAGAAAGTTGTTCTAGATAGGAAGGCAGCGTTCTCTAGATCGGCTAGTAAAGCGCAAAAGGTGGAGTGGCTATGCCAGATAATAAAGAGCCACGCAGACATGATTAAAGCTGCGCTGGATGATTTCAGAGGAGGAAACGTAACACCTAAACCTTTACGTGACTACGTATCCATAAGCGAGGCTAAAGAGCGGTATGACGCGGCAATCCGTTGGATAGAGCGATACGGGCATGCCGCGATAAGTAATGGCCCACTCTATCTGGTTGGATACAACCCTGAGGCAAGGACCATAACTCTAAGGGCTTTTAGGGACCAGAGTTATCCCTTTGAACCGGGCCACTGGAGGACTTTTGAGCTTCTTAAAACAGCTGAGGTAAAAATGGTGGAAGCTCCATTCGCTGTCATCATTGGTAAGCCGGCTACCATAAAGGTTTCGGTTGAAGTTGGGAAGCAGCCGAGCAACGAAGTCTTGGTGAGCTACAGGATAACGGATCCTGAAGGTGCAACTGTGACTAAAGGGGATGCCAGGCTGTCCTCGACCGTTGGAACCTTTGAGATATCCCTAGGTGAGGAAGCTACTTCAAAGTTAAAGGCGGGGTCCTATACACTTAGGATTTTCGCGGTGAGCGCTAAAGCAATAAAGCCCTACCTATTCGAAACCAGTTTCCTAGTGTCAACGGTCTCACCGCCTCCCCCTCCGCCTCCTCCGCGTCCTGAAGCCTACGTGATACCGCTGGAACTCATGATTGCTCTCGTCGCAGTAGTAGCTGCAGTAGCAACTCTCATAATCATTATAAGAAGGAGACCTTCTAAATCATAGAATTTGACGAATAACTTCCTGATTTCTATGGGATTCGGAAGATTTCTTGTCTTTAGATCCGTCAACATGGTGGTTGTGCTACTGTTGACTGTATTGTTGACGATGATGATCTTAGGCCCCACGGTGGATAACATTATGAAAAGGGCTGTGGAGCAGGAAGTTAGGACTGAAATCCTACAGAATAGGGAGATAGTTGGTAAGTTCAGAGACCCTAAGGAGCTTGAGAATTATGTTAAGACCCAAATTGAACAGAGGATTATACTTATGGGTTTAAATGAACCTTGGTATTCACCTAAAAGACTTTGGGCGGTTATGCTTAGAATAATCACTTTAGACTTCGGCCAATCCTACTACATTAGGAGCTACGGCGGTTCCTCCAATGTGAGGGACATAATCCTTGAAGCCCTTCCAAGAACCGTTCTGCTCTTCAGCACAGCCACAGCAATCAACTCGATACTAGGCGTCTTGCTGGGATCCCTAGCTGCACGGAGAGCAGGATCCATACTAGATAGGCTTACCTCCACCTACGCCGTTTTCACCTACAGCTTGCCGCTTTGGTGGGTTGGCATGATTATGATACTCATATTCGCCTACACCCTCGGGCTCTTCCCCGCTAGAGCTACTCCAACTATTCCGCCTACTGACCCGAACTACCCACTAGCACTTCTATACAATATGACTCTGCCGCTGATTACCTTGGTTCTCCTAGGGTTTGCTGGCTGGGCTTATATTGTTAGGAACCTTATGATCGGGGTGCTTCAAGAGGACTACATCACAGTGGCAAGGGCAAAGGGAGTTCCTGAGAGGAAAGTGCTTTATGGACATGCCTTGAAGAGCGCAGCGCCGCCCATAGTAACAATCATAGCTCTCAGCCTATCATCGTCGCTAGGCGGCGCCATAATCACGGAGGCAGTGTTCGATTGGCCTGGCATAGGCCGCCTCTACTGGCAGGCGGTGTCCGTCCTAGATGTCCCTGTAATAATAGCTTTAACGTATGTTGCCACTCTAGTGTTTTTGGCCAGCATCTACATAGCGGACATCCTCTACGGCTTCTTCGACCCGAGGGTAAAGGTTGGCTAGGTGAAGTATGGTTGGCTTCCCAATCCGTTTTCATATCCATCTGGAGAGAGTATAGAAGATACAAGACGGGTTTAGTGGGGCTAATACTCCTAGCACTGCTTATTATGATTTCCATGTTTGCGTTTATGCTCATACCTTTGGATACCTTTAAGCAGTGGCATAACCCAGCCTACTGGACGAAGTATCCGAAGTCGGTTCCCCCAGTTTGGGTAAACTACTTCACAGCCTCGAAGCTTCCGGAGCACTTAACCTTGAATAAGCCTCAAATCACTGAGGAACGATTCGGAGGAATAAGGTCTGTCAGCCACTCGTACTCTGTGAACTTCCAATATGATGGTTTCCCTAACGACTTCATGCTGAACTTCGCTGTCAGATATCGGGGTCTCCCTCCTCTGGTGGAGTTCTCTGTGTTGAGGCCTGACGGCGACCGCGTAACCCTCATAAGGCTTACATTGCCCCCGAAACCTGTAGGAACAGTCTTTTATTCCTATAACTCCACCATCTTCTCAACAGACAGGAACCTCAAAAGCAATGTAGCCCAGTACATCGCGAAGAAAACTGGATTGGCGGTAAGCGTCGGCGACATCCTTGCGGAAATCTCAGTCTTCGCTGAAAGGGGTATTTCCATGGCTGAGGCTGGAGAGGCTAAGGTGCTTAGAGGCATATATGGCTTCACCGCCACCTTCTTCCTGTTCGATGAGGAGGATAAGGTCTTGTCCAGTGAGCTGATAATCGGGGGGAGGGTGTTCGGGCTCCTGGGCACCGATGAGGTTAGGCGAGATCTTTCGGTGGGGGTCATGTGGGGGACGCCTGTAGCTCTCTTGATAGGGTTATCTGTAGCCCTCTTGGCCGTGTTCATAGGAGTTGTTTACGGAGTTGTAAGCGGCTATCATGGGCGACGTTTAGATGAGGGCATGATGAGAATTAACGATTTAATGTATGCCTTACCCGCACTCCCCTTTCTTATTATACTAACCCTGTCGTTAGGAAGGAGTATGATATTCATCGTCCTCTATCTCGTTCTCTTCGGTTGGGTTGGAACCGCAAAGGTTGCGAGGAGCATAGCCCTTCAGGTTAAGACCATGCCCTATGTAGAGGCCGCGGAGCTACTAGGGGCTTCAAGGTGGAGGGTTATGTTTAAGCATGTGATGCCTCAGATAGTTCCCTTCGCCGTGGCCAGCATAGCTCTCGCCGTGCCGGGCGCCATCCTCACAGAGGCGGGGCTCAGCTTTCTAGGTCTGGGAGACCCAGCCTTGCCGACGTGGGGTCAAATTCTTCATGATGCCAATCTTTACAGTGCGGCTGCAAGGGGTATGTGGTGGTGGCTTCTGCCGCCTGGGGTAATGATAGCTATAGCCGGCCTTTCCTTCGTGTTGATTGGCAGCGCGTTGGATGCTGTGCTTAACCCTAAGATGAGGAGGATTTAGTTTGCAGATACTCGAGGTGGAAAACCTCAAGGTATACTACGTCACTCAGAGAGGTGCGGTGAAGGCTGTTGAAGATGTTTCCTTCAACCTTAGGGAGAAGGAATCTCTCGGTGTGGCTGGAGAGTCAGGTTGCGGGAAAAGCACTTTGGGGCTCAGCCTCTTAAGGCTCATTCCGCCGCCTGGAAGAGTTGTAGGTGGGAAGATAAGGTTTGATGGAGTGGACATACTGGAGATGCCTGAAGATTCCTTCAAAAACCAGATAAGGTGGAGAAGGATCTCAATGGTGTTTCAGGGAGCCATGAACGCCCTTAACCCTGTTTACACAGTAGGCTACCAGCTATCGGAGCCTCTAATATACCACCGCGGATTATCTAGGGCAGAGGCCTCTGATGCGTCTTTTAACGCCTTAAAGGAGGTTGGGCTTGATGAGCGAATCTTAAGCCGATACCCCCATGAGTTAAGCGGAGGTATGAAGCAAAGGATAGTGTTGGCGATGGCTCTTATCCTCAGACCAGATATGGTTATAGCTGATGAACCTACAACAGCCTTAGACGTGATTGTTCAAGCCCAGATCATCAACTTATTAAAGAGCCTTAAGAAAGACTTAGGGATCTCCATAATCCTCCTAACTCATGACCTTAGCATAATATCTGAGATCGCAGATAAGGTTGCCATAATGTATGCCGGCGATTTGGTGGAGTTTGGGGATTCGGAGCAAATATATTATGATGCGAGACACCCCTACACACGGAAGCTTTTAGCCGCCATACCTAGGCTGAGGGGAGAGAAAAGAAAGATAGAGTTTATACCCGGCAGCCCTCCTGACCTCATGAATCCCCCTGAAGGCTGCAGATTCCATCCAAGGTGCCCCAACGCCATGACTATATGTAGAGAAAGAATGCCTCCCAGAATTTTGATGGAGGAGGGTACGCTTGTTTCGTGTTGGCTACATGGGAGAAGCTGACGCGATGGACAGCGTGCGCTCTACCGGGAACGAAACCTTACTGGCAGCCAAGGATCTCAGCAAGCAGTTTCCTATTAGGAAGTCTGTTCAAGAATTTTTTATGGGATGCCCTCCACGCTACGTGAGAGCTGTAGATGGAGTTAGCTTCAGCATAGGGGCGAAAGACATCTTGGTTTTAGCTGGGGAATCAGGCTGCGGCAAGACTACGACTGGGAGACTTACCCTACGAGCATTGGAGCCTGACGGAGGAAAAATAATCTTCATGGGGAGGGATGTGATGAAGCTCAGCGGTAAAGAGCTTAAGGCTTTTAGACGATTAGCCCAAATGATTTTTCAAGACCCATACGCCTCCCTGAATCCAAGGCTTAGAGTACATGATGTCTTGATGGAGCCTCTGCTTGTCCATGGGCTCGGCGATGGTGGAAAGGAGAGAGAGGAGCTGGTAGTCAAGGCATTAGAGGAAGTAAGGCTACTCCCACCTGAGGAATTTATGGAAAGGTATCCGCATATGCTTTCTGGAGGGCAAAGACAGAGGCTTACAATAGCTCGAGCCCTTGTTACAAAGCCAAAGTTCATAGTTGCCGATGAGCCTGTATCAATGTTAGATCTATCAATAAGAGCAGAAATCCTAGATCTTGTGGTATCCTTAAGTGAAAGACATGGAATTGCCTACATGTATATAACCCATGATCTATCCACTGCCAGATACATAGGCAACAATCTCGCCATAATGTATTTAGGAAAGATAGTGGAGCATGGCCCCCTGGACAAGGTTATATCCGATCCACTGCATCCCTATACACAGGCTTTGATAGACGCTATTCCAGAGCCTGATCCTCAAAATAGATTTAGGGAAACTAAAGTCAGGATTGGCGAGGAACCGCCGAACCCAATTAACATGCCAAGAGGATGCAGGTTCCATCCAAGATGCCCGTACGTCAAGGATAAGTGTAGGGAAGCAGAGCCATTTTTAGTTGAAGTAGGCTCAACTCACTTTGCGGCATGCCATCTACTAAAGTGATCTGGAGAAGCTTGGGTTAACCAGCTTCCTCCCTCATGGAAATTGTGATACTGTCAATTGTTGCCTTAGCCTTATCAATGCGTTTCCTTGAATCTTCCATAACAGCCCTATAGGTTTCCTTCGTAACCTTGCCTGCTCGGTACTGGCCTCTAATCTGGCTTTCACTTGCCCTAGCAGCATCAATCTGAGCCTCAGCTTTCTCAAGCCTTGCAACAGTATCCCTGTACCTAGGCTGAAGAGAAATCAGTTCACCTTTAGCTTTTGAAAGAAGCCTACTAACCTCCTCAAGCCTAACTTCAATCAGTTTCCTCCTACGCTTATACTCATGTCTGGGAATTGCTCCCCTAGCAAGGTCCTCACCCATCTTCTCAACCTCAAGCTTAAGCGATATCCTCTCATCGTAGAGTTCAACGAAGCCTCTGACCTTGTCAACGGGAACAGCCGCAGCAACAGCAGCCGCAGGCTTCCTGAACCTGAAAACAACAATGAACGCTAGGAGAACTATCTCAACTATGGCAACAAGCTCAACAGCTTGAAGTGAAGCCCAGAAATGCTGGTACTTGTACTGCACAGTGAAGGAAAGATCCTGAAGTGGAGTCACATTGGTGAAGCTTTGCTCAACAATTGTTTGGTGCATCAAAGACTTGGCTGGAACACTGGGTTCAGTTACGCTTGCCCCCCCTGGAAGAACAATCTTGAAATTAAGCTTCTCCACAACATCCTTTGGGTCTGAGAAATATTTGTAGGAAAACCTGTATAGGCCCCACCATTCAAGCTGCTTCAGGCATAGCTTCGGCGGGACACTGTAGCTTAATGTGAAGGTGAGGGACTGGTTCAGCCTAAGCATTGAGAATATTGGTTTAACGCTAATATTGGTTTTGTCTCCAGCCTTCTTGATCGTTGCGTTGCCCGGCCCAAAAGGATCCGAAACCTCAATGTCAAAGTAATCCTTAGGCAGCGTCAGCTCAATTGAAGGCAGCGATGAGCCTAGGTTCTTGACGTGGTAGGTGTCTGAAACCCTTATTCCCCCACTCCAGCTGAAGACAACCTCACGTTTGGCCCAGGAAGACTGCAGCAGAAGCTGGTTTGGCGATATGAAGTTGAAGGAGAATAGATCGCTTGAGTAGGCTTCCAGAAAGCCGCCTTTCCCATAGTTTAACGTAGGGTTTTCACCACTAGTACTCTGATTTATCCCTAATTTCCCATCGAACCCTATTGACTCAGACTTAACTGGCAGAACCGCTGTTGCACTAAACTTCTCAACCCTCAAGGGCAGGGTTGGGTAGGCAGCGAATTTGAACACAAACTTGTTATCCTTAAACGTTAAAAGACCGTCGAAAACAGCCTTCAACGTGAATACCTCTTTTTCATCTCGCCCTATCGGCTTAGAAAACTTAACATTAAGCCAGTAGGTTGGCGAGGACTTGTCTGCGTCAAGTTCCACTGTAAGCTTGTTTTCCTTAGAGTCTGTTGCTGAAACACCCTTCATGAAGACACTGTACTCACGTGGGAAGCCTACTGTTAGGCTGTTTACTGATTTTGCGCCGATGTTACTCACCGTAATCTTGTCGCTGACAATAGCTGAACCCCATTCCGTCAGCGTCACTGTTCTATCCACTTCAACTTTCAGCGGCTCATCTAAAGCTTGGCAAAAATTAGTGGTGGAAGCAACAACCACAAGCGTAATGATCAAGAGTAAAGCTAGCTTACGCAACCCCATCACACACATATGCTGCTGGAATATAATCGTTAAAATCACAGTATTTATCTTATTCTGAACTAGGCTGAAGCTCAAACCAGAGCTTCCATGAACCTGGGACCTTCCTCCTCTTCCTCGCTGGAACACCGTACACTATGGTTCTCGCTGGAACATTCCTCGTAACCATTGAGGAGGCGCCTACCAAAGCTCCTTCGCCAACCACAACCCCAGCCATCAGGGTGGAGTTTCCGCCGACACTGGCTCCATGCCTAACAGTTGGCCCAGAAAGCTTAGGTCTACCCTTGGCAGAGAAGCCTCCATACCTATCGTTTAGGAAGACGCAGCAGGGCCCAAGAAAGACTTTGTTCTCTATTGTTGAGTACGCACATATGTAGGCGCCTGTTTGAATTGAAACATCCCTGCCAATCTTACATGAGCCGTCTATTACGACACCTGTGCCAACAGTGGTCCCGTCGCCTATCACCGAATTCTCTCTAACCAAGCAGCTGTGGCCAAACCTAACCATGTGGCCAACCGTAACGTCGGAGTAGACAACTGCTCCAGCCCTAAAGATACACCGCCTCCCAACAACCAGCTTCCTACCTGAAGATAGAATTGGATCCCACGTCCTCCCGGCGACCAAGCTCATAAGCTCGCTTTCTTTCGGATGCCCAAGTATGCAGCCTAAACCCACGTAGGCTTCCTCCCCCACCTCAGCTGGGCCGTAGAGCACTGCTCCGCAGTCAACCCAAACATTTCTTGAAAGCCTAACATCTCCGTAGATCCTTGCCCCTGCGCCTACCACAACGCCTTCCTTCAAGGATGCCGCTCGATCCACATATGCGGAGGAGTCAATCTTGACTGTTTCATCAATCATAGCTAAACCTCAAGCTTAAACAGAATAATATTCATAGTGAACTAATATAATACAACTTTCCCAAACCATCAGGGATCCCCATAAGCGGCTACTGAGGAACAGCAACAAGGAAGTTGAGAAGTTGGAGAACACTGTAAACAAGGATGTCGCCGAACACTATTGTTAATGCGAATCCAGCGAGGAAGAAAACAATCATTGGGATGCCTGGGGTTACCCAAACCTCACTTGGAACTATGCCCCGACCAACATATTCCTTCAGGACGCCTACAAGCTTATCCCTATCCTCTTCCACTCTGAAATGAACTCTAAGCCTTCTCTCAACTTCGCCATCCTTCTCCTGAACTTTCTCCATGGGATAGAGATACAGCCTATCCTCCAAAACTGAGAAGCCAACCTTATAGCCGCACATCGCAGCCAGAAGCTTCCTCCAGAAGGATTCACCTTCGAAACCGTTGAAGAAGCTTCCTCTTGAGCTTAACCATCTTTCAAGGTTGCGTGAAGCTACATAAAGTAAAACCAAGAGAGAGCAGAGAACTGAGTTTATGAACACAACTATTGGGAAGAATGGGTGGAAGCTTCCCAGCAGAGGCTTCATCAGCAAAGGGAAAGTTGGGTTAGCTAAACCTACGCAGATTAAAGCCTTAGCGTCAGCACCCCCATAAAGACCTATGTAGAATATGGCTATTGATAAAAGTGCGGTTAAGACTGCTGAGATGATTAATATAGCTGCCAGCTCAGGCGAATGCCATATTCTCGTGAACATTAGTGCGCATGCAACTGGTGCAAAGAAAATCCATAACCTATCCGGAACCTCTCTCGTCATAAGGTCGCTCCATGAGCCGTAGGCTAAAACGCATATGGTGGCTGCGGTGGAGATAAGATCGACTATGGTCAAAGCATTTTTCCTGCCATGTGCAGTTGGTGACCTTGAGTTTCAGCTTTAAGCCAACTATATCTCCCTGAGAGATTTAAAGCCAATCTTTTGAAGAAGCTTCCGCGTTGCGTTCGTCAACTGAAGCCCACTCAACTCATCAGCCCCAACCCATCTGAGTTCTGAAACCTCTTCGCACTCGGATTTAGCAATGGCTTCATCATCAACCGGCCTAGCAAGGAAATCCACGAGGACATAGTGGAAACGTATCCTGCCGGATTCATCCTTGATGATTTGATCCATCACGTCAATGATTTCCCTAAGCTCTATGTTTAAGGAGGTTTCCTCCTCAACCTCACGTAGAACAGCGTCACGAACAGTTTCACCAAGCTCAACTAGGCCGCCGGGAATTGACCATAAACCCTTCGCAGGCTCATTGTTCCTCTTAACAAGAAGCACCCTGTCACCCTTCTTTATTACGGCTCCAACACCAACAAGAGGATGATTAGGATATTCCCTGCCCATAGTTTCTCCACAACCAAGAAACTACGAAGCGCTTCAATATTAATTATTGTTGCCTGAGAAGCTCAGCCAGCCTTCTGAAGTCCTTCATCATCGTTTCCCTCAGACGAAACATGTATAGGGCTGCTGCAGGATGATACATTGGAACGAAAATCCTGCCATGCCTGCTTCGCTTTTCCCCATGAACCTTGGCGATAGATAATTCTTTTCCAACCAAGCGTCTTAAAGCGAAGTCCCCCAGCGTACAAACAAATTTAGGGTTAACCATCGCCATCTGCCTGGAAAGGAATTTTGAGCATGCCTCCATCTCATCAGCCCTAGGAGGCCTATTCCCCGGAGGCCTACACTTAACAACATTGGTGATGACCACCTCTTCCCTGCGGAGGTTGATTGAAGCAAGAAGCTCGTTCAACAGCCTTCCCGCGGCACCTACGAAAGGTCTTCCCTGCAGATCTTCACTTTCACCTGGAGCTTCCCCGACAAACATTATTTCTGCGTCAGTCGGGCCTTCGCCTGGAACAGCGTTCCTTCTCTTCCTTGAAAGCCTGCATCCCATGCAGGTCGCTATCTCACTGTTGAGCTGTAGAAGGCTGCGGTGCACTTTCATCTGCCTCAAGACAACTCTTGTTATCTAGATATTAATTAAAAGGAAGATCAGCAGCATTATGAACTGAAATTTTCATATGGAGGATGGCTATAATACCCTCAACATTTTTGGAGAGGATTGAAAGCCAGTATTATTACTGCTCCACTACAAACAGCCGTTCTTTACCCTTTAAACAGAAATTGAAGTGACGGAGAAAACTCATTCCCAATAGTGCCGAGACGCCAGGGATAGTTCTTCCCACAACCTCAACCTCCTCAGCCTTAAAGGCAGTGCCTTCAATAGCTATGGAAGGAGCAGTAAATAGAGGTGCTGAAACTATTCAGCCTCCAGTTCTTAAATTTACAACCCTCCCATTCTTATCTCTGATCAGCCCCAGCTCAACACATTCCTGTTCAGGCAAAACTACGAATGTGGAACCTGTGTCAACAAGTGATAGGTAGAATCCGGAATCTTTAGTACCATCAACCTTCATTATAATTCGAGCCATACCTCTCTCGTCAAGCCTAGTAGAAAATCTTGTAGAGGCACTCAGCCTCCTTCTCCTCCTTCGTTGGAGCGTAACCTATTAGAAGTTTCCTCACATCAAGTTTTCTAAGCTCAGACCTCAACTCCTCATTAGTATTCGCAACTGCTATTAGCTTCCCATCCTTTAAAGCAAACCACTTCCCATCCAACTTCTTTTCCAGCTCCATACATTTCTGAGATAACGTCTCAGCTTCAGTCATAATTCCACCTAAACAGAATCACGTTCTCATAGAAATATAAAGGTACCTAATGTCTGAAATTTGCAAATTGTCTTCAGGAAAAAGGTGTAAGCCTTATTGCTAGACCTATCCACATGCCTTATTGGCTTATTATTTTTTGTTTTACATGCCCTTGAGACTTATGACCATGGCGGAGGGGGGCTATACCCTCACATTTTTTGGATGAGATTGATGCTTCTCCTCCAAAAAATTGGAAAGGATAGAGGCATCTCCTCCAATTTATTGGATGGGATCGAAGCCTCTTTCCATATAGAACTAAGTTTCTTCTCAATACTCTAAAAACACTGGAACCCCTTTATTCACCATACGTCGAAAAATTAACACCTTCATAAAAGATGTTGTCTAGGCCGAGCGATCCTAAGCCTGCCATCCGCCAGCCTAGAAGATTTATAGAACATTCTTTCATGAAACCAGAACCAATAGTCCAAAGCCAAATAACTCCTTTATGGATACAGGTAGGTAGGTGGATGGTGGACCGGGCGGGATTTGGACCCGCGACCTTCCGGTTTCCTGAGCAGGCCTTGATCTTTGCAAACCGGATGTTCTTCGGCCACTTCAATGTATACCAAGCTGAACTACCGGCCCAACTGCCGTATTTGTGAGGCCGCCGCCGGGAGTTTCACGTTGGGCTTGACCTAACGTTTTGAACCCGACCTCTGCCCAAACGCCACCTACATGGCGTTTTCCGGGCTCCACTGGCCAAGATCGGGGTTCCCCGACCTTTCAGGCCCGTACGCTAACCAAGCTCCGCGAAGTCTTTTTCTTCTCTACGTTACGGCGGCCACATACACTTCAACGGGAAGCTGGTGATTTAAAAGTTTTCTAAGGCTTTTAGGTGTATGGAATCTGTTGGGTTTCAGTCCATAAGGCTTAAAGATGTTTGAGGTCTGTGAGTTCACTATGCAGCTTTATGCGATAAATACGCCTGTAGTTAAGCTTGGGGACTGCTTGGTAGAAGTGGTTCTTAGGGCAATGAAGAAGCGTGGGTTAGAGTTTGAGGACGGAGATATCCTTGTTGTGGCGAGTAAAGCTGTTTCCATGGTTGAAGGTAGGTTTGTAAGGCTCAGCTCCATTAAGGCTACTGGTAAGGCGAGGAGAATAGCTGAGAAGTACGGTCTTGAATCTAGATTCGCTGAGCTGGTTCTCAGGGAGGCTGACGGGGTCTATGGAGGTGTTCCGAAAGCTTTGCTTACGCTTAAAGATGGCATTTTCATACCTAATGCTGGAGTGGACTTCAAGAACACGCCTAAAGGTTATGTTATGCTTTGGCCTAAGAATCCGAATAGGTCGGCTGAGAGGATTAGGATTGAGATTTTCCGTAGGGTTGGAAGAACTGTTGGTGTTGTGGTTGCTGACAGCCATGTTTCACCGCTTAGATTAGGAACTTCAGGCATAGCCATAGGTTTAGCTGGCTTCGAACCTGTAAAGGATCTTAGGGGCTGCGAAGACATTTTTGGCTATAGACTTTCGATTACGAGGCATTCGGTGGCGGATGACATAGCGTGTGCTGCTCACCTACTGATGGGTGAGTGTGCGGAGCAGACACCAGCAGTTCTGGTTAGGGATGCTCCAGTGAAGATTGCGAGTAAGACGGATCCCTCATCAATAAAGATGCGGGCAAAGCAATGCATATTCGGTAACACTATGAGGGCATTGAAATAGACTTTAGATTAAGAGAAAATGTTAGGTGTAGGGGAATTCGGCGCCTAGGGAGGTTAGGACAGTGGCTTTGAAATGCTTAAATACGTCGTTGCTGATGCTATGGGAAACTTAAACTTGAGAGAGGCGAAAAGTCAGCTTCAGCCTGTCTCATGGCATCTTAATGCTAGTTGGTGTCTCAATGTCAATTCGTGAGGAAGAGTATTCTTTAAAACGAGAAATTGGCTGGTACGGGTCCTTCTGCATGGGATACGCAGATGTGGGCGCTGACATCTATGTGGCCATCGGGTTAATCGCCGCGTACGCTGCTGGGGCTTCGCCGCTTGCGTTCGCTCTTGCTTCAGTAGCCTACATTTGTACTGGGTTAACTTACGCGGAATTAACATCCACTTACCCATACGCGGGAGGTGCTCATGTCTATGCGATGAAGGCGTTTAACGATCTTGTTGGGTTCGTAGCCGGCTGGACAGTTATGTTAAGCTATATCGCGGACATCGCCTTGTTCTCTGTCGCCACGTCAGGCTACTTGAGCTTCTTTCTTCCGAGGCTCAGCGCTGAAGCCTTTGTCTTCACCTTCGGAGGCACCGTTGTTTCACTGCCCTCCGTAGGGATCATTGCCTTCCTCTTCGTACTCATTCTTCTAGCCCTTAACATCACGGGCATACGAGAGTCTTCTAGATTCAACGAAATTCTAGTGTCCTTAAGCCTCGTAATTCCAAGTTTAATCCTAGCCTTAGGGTTCCTCTTCGCCTTCCGTGTTGATAGGTTCCTCAGCCAGATCACAATGCTAGGAGCTGACCTTGTTTTACCCGATGTACCATATTTGCTCTCTGGGGTGGAGTTTCAACATCAGAACTTCCTCTTTGCAGTTACCCTTGCTATGTCTTCGTTCATCGGCATTGAGTCGATCGCTCAGGCTGCTGAGGAAACGAAGAGGCCTTACCGCTGGATTCCCCGTGCAAACGGGCTTTCCATCATTTCTGTAATTGTATTCGCGTTGGGGCTTTCGGCGTTAAGCGTCGGTATGCTTTCTTGGAGTGATTTAGCCTACGCGAAGATGAATCCTATGGCGAGGCTTGCAGAGGCCATACCCTTCATAGGAGTGTACCTTGCGCCTCTAGTTGCCTTAACAGGGTTGGCCATATGCTTCGTTTCAACGAACACTGGAGTAATCGGGGTTTCTAGGGTTGTGTTCTCAATGGCGAGGTTTCAGCTTCTCCCAAAATGGTTTTATAAGGTTCACCCTAAAACTAGGACACCGCATAGGACGATTTTGGCGTTTGGGCTTATAGGCGGCGTCCTCGCTTTATCTGGGGAACTGAGGTTCCTCGCTGGGCTCTACACGCTTATCGCCCTGTTTTCCTACATCATCGTGAACATGTCTCTCATCGTGTTACGAAATGTTGAGCCGGAGACGTACCGGCCTTGGACGGTTGGGGGGGAAGTAAGGGTTCGGATGTTTAAGAGGGTGTGGAGGGTTCCTTATGTTGGTTTGGCAGGGAGTTTTGTATGCGCCGTTATGTGGCTTCTTACAGTTGCTTATCACCCTGAGAGCCGTATCATCGGCGCCCTTTGGCTTCTCGTAGGGCTCCTCACATTTTTCCTCTACCGGAAAAGTATTAGGGTTCCAGTTTTGTCGAAGGCTATGGGTCAAAGCATCGTGCCAGGCGGCTACTTGGTTGATGCATTAGTGCTGGTGAGATCCCCTGAGGACGAAGAGTCGGTGGTGGAGGCGCTTAAGAACTTGGATAAAAGGTTTAAGTTGACGCTTCTTAACATAATCAACCCTAAGGAACTTGGGCTATCCATGGACACCTTTAGGGATTACGAGGAGGTTAAGAAGCTTGAGGACGTATCTTTCAGTGAGTTAAGTGGAATTGCGAGAAGGCTGAGGGCGGAGAAATATGAATGCAAAGTGAAAGTTAGGGTTGGTCCCCTAGAGGAACTCGTGAAGGCGGAGGCGGAGTCGCCTGATAATGATGTCATAGTCCTTATCAAGAGGAGAACGTTGAGAAGCCAAATCGAAAAGGAAAGGGAGGACTCGGTTCACGCCGCAGTATCTAAATATGCGAGAAAGCTAATGGTTATTCGAAGAGGAGAATAAGGAATGAAGAACGTGTTAGCGATCCTGAACGTTTTCACGGAGTCAAAGCAGATGGGGAATGTCGCCGAAGCCATCTCCAAACTGCCTGAAGTGATCGACGTCTATGAGGTAACCGGGGAATTCGACCTCGTCGCGTTGGTGAACACCGAAACGATCGTGGCCTTCCGCGACTTCCTTAGAGAAAAGGTTCTAAAGATAAACGGGGTCAAGAGCACCGTTACCTCAATCGTTCTGTTCACCCACAAGAAGGATGGAAAGCAAATATCGGTTTGAGAAGTATGAAGGAACCTGTGTCCGAGGATCATCTTGTTAAAATTCTTATTCCAATCGCCAGCTTCGTCGATAAGGAGAAACTTTTGAGCGGGCTGAACGCTTTAACGCTATTTCGAAGCCCTCTCATCGTGCTTTTCCATGTCATAGCACTTCCAAGCAGGACATCGCCTCTAGATGTCTCCGCACATAAGGATGCGGTTTCCGAAGCGGAAAATAGGCTTAAGGATGTTGCAGAATGGTTAAGAAAACAAGGCTATCAAGTGATGGTGAAAGTGGTTTTAGCACGAAACATCGTTGAGGGAATCGTTACTGAAGTAAACTCAGGAAACTACTCTGTTGTCCTGATGATGAAAAGGAAGATGAGGAAGGGTCTCGGTGCATTACTCCAAAAAAGTATAAGCGAACGCGTGATCCGCTCCGTAAACTGCCTTGTCCTCACCACTCTCATTGACTACAGGTAGCCGCCATCAGCTCTACTTGAAAGCAACGTTTTCGCGGAATAAACTTGAATCCCATAAACCAAATTACTATTTAACAGACGCATGAAAAATTGATAGGTGGATTTAGCGTAACTCAAGCCCATTAACGTTCGATTATGCATTAAGCTTAAATTAAAGTTCGAAGAATACTCCTTTCAGGAGGAAAAAAATTGAGCAAAACAAGAAAAACAAAGATTTGGGCTATTGTAGCCATAATCATTATTGTCGTTGTAGCTGGCGCTGGCGCATACTACTATATGATGCCAAAACCACCACCACCCGTAGAAAAACCAGTAAATCTGAAGTTTGCAAGTAACGATATTGGAACCTCGTGGTATCTGCTAGGGGGTGCAGCGGGGGGGATATTCAAGGAATCCCTGCCTGTTGGCTCTACGGTAGATGTTCTGCCCTATGCAGGTGGAGTTGCAAACAACATCCTAGTTTATAACCGCTCAGCAGACTTAGCCACTTCCTTTGCCCTTACGGCAAGGCTTGCATATGGAGGCATCGCCCCAATGTATAAGGACAAAATGGACAATCTGAGATTATTGGCAGCTCCAATCGATCCGTATTGGTTTGGCGTAGCAGTTCCTAAGGATTCTGACATCCAAACACTTGACGATATAATGAGTCCTAAACGCACAATAAAAGTAGGGACTGGTCCGAAGGTGCAGCTTTCTGAGTACCAGATTGCGTTAGTACTTGAAGCATACGAACTCACTCGTGCAAGTTGGGAGGCCAAACTCGGAACCTCAATCACATACGCTGGAATCACCACGCTTATGAAGGAGTTGCAGGGAAAGAGAATGGATGTTCTCTTTTGGGTAGTTAACCCAGGCCATCCTTCGTGGTCAGAGCTTTTCATAAATCCTGGAATGAGGTTCATATCTCTTTCGGATAAAGTGTTAAACTATCTTGCATCTAAATACAACCTCAAGTCAGACAAGCTTAAGGCTGGTCTATTTTCCGGCTCAAATGAAGCTACAACTGTTGGAATCTACACTGTTCTAGTTATGAGAAGCGATATACCGGATAACGTAGCCTACACATTAGCTAAGGCCTTGGTCGAGAAAAGGGATAAGCTAGTTGCTACCTACAAAGCATCAGAGTTATGGGATCCATCAAAGTACAAAGAGTTCGCCGTTATACCTTACCATCCTGGGGCTGAACAGTATTACAAGGAACGATTCGGATGATAAAAAAAACATTATATCTCCTCTCTCTTTTTTTAGCAGTTGCTCAAGTTTTGTCGACGATAACTGGCCTATTTGACTTAAGGGCCCTACTAGTTTCTCACACGATGCTTATCTTATCCGTTACGGTTCTCGATATAGCAAGAACAAAGAGGAAAAGTTTGAAAGTTGGGCTTTCTCTGTCAGCCCTATTACCACTGATAATACTTGTTTGGTATCTCGTTAATTTAGAACGTATACTTACAAGAATGCCAATGGTAAATCCGATTTCCAGCTTTGAGTTATCCTTAGGGCTGATTGCAATAGGAATGATATTATTTGGTGCTCTGATTTCGACAGGTTGGCCGCTGGTGGTTTTAACTTCATTCTTCTTATTATACGCTTCGTTCCTAGGCCCGTATATGCCGGATATTCTAGCCTCTAGGACAATCCCGTTGGCGGAGTTGATTGATTACGTTTTCATGTGTGATGGAGGAATCTTCGGTACGCCTATCTACGTTTCAGCAATCTACGTATATTTGTTCATCCTCTTTGGAGCATTCTTAACCGTAAGTGGAGGAGGCAAAATCTTTACTGACTTAGCTTTTTTAACGTTCGGTAAAAGTGTGGGGGGACCCGCCAAAGCATCTGTGATAAGTAGTGCATTATTTGGAACGGTATCTGGGAGCGCTGTAGCCAACGTCGTTATGACAGGAACCTTCACCATCCCCTTAATGAAAAAGGCAGGATATAGGCCAAGTATGGCTGGCGCGGTAGAAACCGTTGCATCAACTGGAGGTCAGCTAATGCCTCCAGTTATGGGAGCCGCTGCCTTCCTAATGGCTTACATCCTAGGGATAAGCTATTGGAGCGTAGCTCTTGCCGCCATGTTGCCTGCCATATTGTATTATGCAATGCTCTTCCTATGTGTAGACCTAGAAGCTCGCAAGTATCAGATAGGTAAAACCATTGAAATCCCTAAATTCAGGGAGGTACTGGCGTCAATTTACCTTCTTCTCCCCTTCTTTGTGATTATTGAAGCATTGGCTTTATTCTATGACGTGCCATCTGCAGCCTACATGGCTTTTCTATCAATCCTCTCTATTTGGTGTTTACAAGGTTTAAAGAAAATTAAGGAAGCGGTCTCCGTTCTCGTTTTCATCTTCTTTTTAATTGCTTTGTACCTCAGGATAGATCTTTTAGTTGTAACCATACCTGTTGTGCTAGCGTTTATTGTGATCGGGCTTTTTTCAAGATATATAAAGATTGTTGACGTTCTAGAAAGTTTCCTAGAAACTACGAAATCGATGGGTGCTGTAGCCATGTCCTGTGCCTCGGCTGGATTAATAGTAGGAGTATTAATGTTAACTGGATTAAGCCTTAGGTTTACAGGCATATTAACTAGTTTAGCTGGAGGAAACTTCTTTGTGCTTTTAATACTCGTATCGATATCGGCCTATATACTAGGTATGGGGATGCCTACCACAGCGGTTTATATAACCGTAGCCATAATCTTAACTCCAGCACTAATACAGCTTGGAACACCGCCTCTAGTAGCTCACATGTTCGCTTTTTATACAGCCATGCTCTCAATGATCACCCCCCCTATTGCTCTAGCTGCCTATGCTGCCGCTGGAATTGCAGATGAGGACCCAATGAAAGTGGGCTTCACAGCTATGAGGTTAGGCTTCCCTTTGTTCTTTCTACCATTCATTTTCGTATTTAAACCAGCACTGTTGCTAATCGGAACTCCCATAGATATCGTCTTAATCTTCATTAATGTCTTTATTTCCCTTTTCCCTCTTGCTATAGGCTTTATTGGCTACAGTATTAGACCAATCCCTCCTCTGGAAAGAATTATCTACATTGTATCAGGCTTCCTGATACTACTCCCAGAAATATATAGCTCTCTGATTGGCGGAGCTACCTTCACAGCTCTTTTACTGCTGGATCGTGCCCGCTCCAAGAGCAGCCTACATAACAGTAGCAACATTAAAGGTAACCATACTGGTTAGTATAGCGTACACAAACGTGTAAAAGTTACAAAACGCTAGAGTTAAGAAGCGTTAAGAGTTGTTTCGAAATGAATAAAGAAGAAACTTTAAGAAAACTAAGAGATCTGATTATCGAGGGAGATGCTGAAGGCGCTAAGAATATTTCCAAGCAAGCTTTAAACATGGGAATCGATCCTGTTGAGGCTATTAAGGAAGGCTTGGTTAAAGCTTTAGATGTTGTTGGGGAAAAATGGAGGAAACTCGAAATATTTCTACCTCATGTGATGCTTGCGGTTGACGCTATGAAGGCAGCTATGGAAATTTTGAAGCCTAAGATTGTTGCTGAAAAAATGGATGAGATGAGAACAGGAACTGTTGTGATCGGGACAGTTCAGGGGGACATCCACGATATAGGGAAGACCCTGGTTGCAACCATGCTTGAGGTATCTGGGTTTGAGGTTCACGACTTGGGAATCGATGTTCCGCCGATGGATTTCGTAGATAGGGCTAATGTTGTTAAGGCGGACATAATTGCAATGTCAGCTTTAATGGCCACTTCCATGCCATACTTCGAGGATGTTATAGGAATTCTGAAGCATACAGGTGTTAGAGAGAAGTACAAGGTTATGGTTGGCGGGGGACCTGTTACTAGGGAGTACGCGAACGAGATTGGGGCTGATGCGTATGGTAAGGATGCTGAAGAGGCATCTCGCATAGCTTTGAAGCTTATGGGTAAGTGAGCTGGGATGGTTACGCTTTACGAAATTCTAGACAGAGTTCTCAACGGCCCCATATGCAAGCTTAGAGACTGGGACATGACGGTTTTCAGGAAGGCTAGTGAAAAACTTAAGGAACATGGCTTAGCTGGAACCTACAACCCTGATAAACCTGTTTCAAGCGACGACAGCCTAGCCAAAGCATACTTCAAAGCAGGATGGGAGCTAGCTGTCGAAATGGGCGTCCTATGCACCACCACCGAGAGAATTATAAAAATAAGTGATGAGGAACTTAAAGACGCCATAAGGACAACTCCCTCACAGCTAAATGCAGGCTCAGGCGCAGACATAGTTCACTACCGAAACAGAAAACCTGAAGACAAAACTCCTGCAGTAACATGCCTAGGAAGCTTCGGTCACCCAACAAGCGAAGAAGTATTCATCCAACACAGCCAAGCAGTAGTTAACCACCGATACGTCGACACACATGTTTCAGGCACCCTAGTAACCGCCTACGGACTCAAAATCAGGTCAGGCACACCCTTCGAAACACTAGCAGCCTACTATGAAGCTAAGCTTACGAAAGAAGCTGTTAAGAGAGCTGGAAGACCAAACATGCCTATCTACGGCGTTGAGCTCAGCGCAACAGGATACGGAAACCTAGGCGGCTACACGTGGGGAGGATACACCCCGCAGGACCCATGCATATGCGTTTCGCCGGCAGAACTTAAGACAGACTACAACTTGCTACATAAGCTAATTCATAGAATCAACATAGGAGGAATATCATCAGTACTCATGAGTCACCAAGCTAGCGTCATAGGCGGCTATGCTGGAGGGGTTGAAACCACAGCTATCGTTAATGTTGCAGGCTGCCTACTAATGGTTGCAGTTCACTTCGGAACCATAGCTGCACATCGATGTCTAGACTTTAGAACAAGCGCAGACACAGGCAGAGAGTCCATATGGGCTGACAGCGTAGTGGACAACGCTGTTGCAGGAAACACCAACCTGATAGTAGGGGGCTTCGCAGGCTCCGTGGCAGGCCCATGCACAGAGATGCATCTGCTTGAAACCGCTAACGTAGCTATATCGAGAACTGTCTGCGGCTGCGGCCACTTCATGGGCGTTAAAGCAACACATGGAAGATACATGGACCACTCAACACCACTGGAAAGCTGGATAGCTGCGGAGGTTGTGAAAGCAGTTTCAGGAATGAAACGTGACGACGCAACCGAAATAGTTAAGAAGCTGCTTCCCCGCTATGAGGAGAAGCTTGCTGACCCTCCAATAGGTAAAGCTTTCCAAGAGTGCTTTGACCTACGGAAACTAAAGCCGTCTGAGGAAGCTGTTAAGCTGTATAACGGGGTTAAAAAAGAGCTTATTGACCTAGGTGTCCCTCTTCTTTAAGACCGCTTGAATGTTTTAGCGGTTTCAACCATATTCTTGATATTTATTGTCGGTGTAGCTGGCGCTAGGCTGCATCCAGGGGCAAGTAGATCTACCTCTGCCTCTAAAGCCTTGATTGAATGTTCCTCTATCTCTTGCGGTGTTGCCTGCAACAGTATCTTAACCGGATCTAGGTTTCCAACAATTGCAACTTGGCCTTTAGCAATCTCTTTGGCTTTTCCAATGTCTGTTTGGAAGCCTACGCTTATGGCTTCAGGCTTAGTCTCTATCATCTTATCAATTATTAGATTTGCGTTCCCGCATATGTGAAGTACCTTTATCCCTTTCAGTTGGTTAAAAACCATTTTCAGAGGCGGCTTTGCGTATTCATCAAACATTTTCGGGCTTATCATATCCGTTGAGGCACTCATGTCCTCTATCACAATTACATCTGCACCTGCCTCCAGAAGCGCCTTCCCATACTCTATGGCTATGCTCATCGCTGACGACACCACCACCTTAACTTTCTCAGGAAACTTTAACGTCCAATAGAGGAAGTTGGAAACGCCGATCAGTAGGCTACCGAGTGTGAATGGCCCAACAATTCCGGCCATAATTGGAAGCTGGCCGCCAACATCATTCCTAAGTATCTTCACAGCCTGGATAACCGCTGGAATTCTACCTCTGCCGAGAAGATCTTTAGGGACTTCTATGTCTTCAGGCTCTTTGAATGGTGTGCTTACAACAGACGGAATTTCATCCTTTCGCCCCATTCTTATTTTGCAGCCTAATGCCTCAGCCTCCACAGTTTGATCGTAGGGAACTCTAGCTGTTTCTAGCCCTGTAGCCATGTAGGCTACCTCAGCAAGCTTAGCCATCTTGCTTGGATCCACATGCGCCTCAGGCCAAAAGACCTGTATGCTATTCATTTGGTCGAGGGTAGCTGTTTGGTTCACGCATGTTACAGGAACACTGTCAACACTCTTTCTCTGTAACGAAAGCAAGACACGTTCTCTTGGTGAAGGTACCATGTTGATCAGCAACCTCCTCAAAGACTTATATTTCCAAGCTATAAGTTTTAATCCCTAATATCTGAAGCTTGGAGAAGCCAGCTATGTTTGAATTCAAAGCTGAGCAGAAGAAGTTTAAGATAGGAAAGGTGAATGTGGGAGGCCTACCCGGCGAGCGCCCAACAGTACTGATTGGAAGCATTTTCTACCATAAACAGAAAATTGTTTTGGACGTCAATAAGGGGGATTTTAACCGTGAGAAGGCTGAAGAACTAATCAAACTTCAGGAAGAATTTTCAGACAAGACAGGCAACCCATGTATGCTTGATGTTATCGGCGCAACACCTGAAGCCATGAGGAAGGCTTTAGATTTCACCGCTGGCATCACAGAAACACCAATAGTGATGGATGGCACCTCTCCCGTCGTAAGGGTCGCTGGCCTAGAGTACGTTAAGGAAAGCGGATTAAGCAGCAGAGTTGTCTACAGCTCTTTGACACCTGAGTTCAAGCCTGAGGAAGTAGACAAAATAAGGGAAGTCGGCGTTGAGAGCGCTATTTTGCTAGCCTACAACATACGTGAGTTCACCACAGAGGGGCGTGTCAAAACGATTAAGAAACTGCTACCTATTTCCTCTGATGCAGGAGTAAACAAGCCTCTTATCGACACCTGTGTTTTAGATGTGCCAAGTCTAGGTCAAGCTTGTAAAGCCATATTCTTGCTGAAGGATGAGCTTGGTCTACCTGTCGGCTGCGGCGCTCACAACGCCATAGGCACCTGGAGAGGCTTGAAAAAGAAGATGGGAGAACAGACTTTGAAGCCAAGCGTCGCCTCCTCAATGGCAATAACAGCAATGGTAGGCGCAGACTTCATTTTGTATGGACCTATTGAGTCTGCAAGCTATGTTTTTCCAGCCGTAGCAATGGTGGATGTGGCTCACAGCCAGCTCCTTATTGAAAAGGGGAAAAAGATAGGTGCTGAGCATCCACGCTATAAAGTGGCCTAGAGGTGTGAGGCACATGGAAAAAGAAGTTGAGGAGCTACGTCAAGCCGTAAGAGAATTCGATGAAGAACGTGGAAGGAAATTAGTTGAAGAGGCGGTTAAGAAGGGAATAGACCCATTGAAAATAATTGAAGAAGGTCTTGCGAAGGAGCTTAGGCAGATCGGTGAGAAATTCGGTCGCGGAGAAGTTTTCATAGTTGACCTAATCGGCGCAGCTAAAGTCATGGAAACCTCGATGGAGGTTCTACAGCCTATTCTTGAACGAAGTGGAGAAAAACCCGTGGTTCTAGGCAGGGTTTTGATAGGAACGGTTGAAGGAGACATCCACGACATCGGCAAGAACATAGTTGCCTCAGTGCTTAAAGCCTCAGGTTTCGAAGTTCATGACCTAGGCAAAGATGTGTCGGCGCAGACCTTTATCGATAAGGTAAGGGAGATAAAGCCCGACATCGTAGGCGCATCTGCGCTTTTAACCACAACGATGCCTATGCAGGAAGAGATCATAAAAGCTTTGAGGAAAGAGAACCTGAGGAATAGGGTTAAAGTAATTGTTGGAGGCGCCCCATGCAGTTTGGAGTGGGCGCAAAAGATAGGTGCAGATGGCTATGCTGAGGACGCAATAGAGGCTGTGAATTTGTTAAAAACGCTGTTGGGTAAGTGATTTAGGAAAGACTTCCAATCTATTTTTTCAGTAACCTAGAAACATTCGGGAATCTTTCCACTTCCCTATGCGGGAAGTATGTGGCGTCAATAAACTCCTGCTTGAAGTCAGGTTCACCAGCCAGTTCAACGTAGCGAATTCTACCCTGGATTTCCTTGGCTTTTTCCCTCACCTCAGTTGATAGTAAAGCCATAACCGCACCTGAACCTGCAGAGTTTCCCACGAAGCTAACGCATTCCAAAAACACATCCGGATACATACCAATCGTACGGGCACTCAGAGGATCAATATAAGTTCCGAAGGCGCCGGCTATGAAAACCATTTCCAAGTCACTTGCCTTCACTCCGAGCTTTTTCATTAGGATTGATGATCCTGTGTAGATAGCTGCCTTCGCAAGCTGAATCTCCCTTATGTCTGCCTGGGTGATAACTATGTCATCTCCAATGTTTGTTTCGTTTCTCCAAGCTAAAACAAACTCAGCGGCGCCGTTTCTCACCCTAATCCTAGGCGTATCCAACTTCATGTTTATTCTTCCGTTACTATCCATAACAGACGCCCTAAGCATCTCAGCCACAGCATCCACAACTGCTGATCCACATAGCCCACATGGCTTCGCCTCATCAATAGTCCTGTAGGTAACTTCAAAGTTGCTTGGATCAATATGCACCTGCTCTATGGCGCCTGTAGCGGCTCTCATACCGTATTTTATGTGAGCCCCCTCAAAAGCTGGACCTGAGGCGCAGGAGCAAGCTAGAAGCATACTTTTGCCGCCTAGAATTATCTCTGTGTTGGTTCCAACATCAATCAACATCGATGTTTTTTCCGACTTATAGATTCCTGTTGAAAGCACGCTGGCTAGAGCATCTGAACCTACGAAGCCAGCTATCGGCGGCAGCATGTGAATGTAGGCAGCGGGATTAATGCTGAGGCCTAAATACTTGCTTTTCACTTCGATAGGATTTACCAGAGCAGGTGGATACGGAGAGAGAGCCACAAACTTAGGCGTTATGCCTAAGAAAATGTGGTGCATAGCTGTGTTGCCTACAGCGGTCATATCATAGATTTCCTCACGCTTGACCTTCGCTTGCTCACAGGCTTCCTTGATAAGTCTATTCACTGCATCAACCACGGTTGACTGCAGTTTCCCGAGATTTTCAGGGCTCTGAGTGGTGTAGGAAATTCTCGATATAACATCCTCCCCATATGGTATCTGCGGATTCGCTGTGGAGGATGAAGCTACAATGGTTCCGCTGTTCAGATCTACAAGATATCCTGCAAGCTTGGTAGTTCCAATATCAACAGCGAAACCGTAGTTCCTATGAATATTCTGCTTTGGCTCAACCCAAATTAACCTGCGGCCCATCCATAGGGCTACTGTAACAGTCCAGTTGCCATCCCTAATAGCGCTGGGAAGCACACCAACTGCTTCGAAGCCAAGCTCAACATCTCTAACCCCTGCCTGACTGGAAAGAGCCTCAAACAACATCTTGTCATCAGAACCCACATCTCCTAGAGTTGGCTTCACAAGTTTAGCCACAATTTTCCGGACAGCAGGCTTAGGCTCTACTTGAACCTCGATCCCGGAAACCAGAAGCCTCTGGCGGCTAAGCATACTTTCAGGCGGAACCTCGACGACAACCGGTCCGTGGCCGGATATCCTAACACAGCAAGCCAACCTATACCCTTTCCCAAGCTCATCTTCTGAGAGAATCTTGCTCTCAAAGTCTGTGGTTGGAGACACAAGTCCGCTATCGCATTGAAGCCTAACTCTACATTTCCCACAGAGCCCCCTCCCACCACACACAGACCTTAACTCAAGCCCAATATTCCGAGCAGCATCAAGCAGATTTTCTTCAAGATCGACTTCTACACGTTTCCCCTCAGGCTGAAAGATTACAAGAGCCTTATTCATAGCCTGTTAGAAGCTTGAGCGTTCTTAATATCTCTTTGCACCGACACCTTTTTCAGAAGTGATAGACATACTTAAATCTCATCTCATAAGAAATTCAATTAGTATGTTTTCTAGAGAACCGCAGTATTTTCGGTGACCCTCATGGAAGAAGCTGTAAACAACGCTGAAAATTTGATCAAGGCTATTCTTGGCGTAATAGCTGTTCAGAGGCTTTCTAAGGAGGATTGTGCTAGGATAATGGAGCTTGAAGAGAAGGGTGAGCTTGAAACCTTCGGGATGGAGAGGCGTAATGAGGGCCTCAGAGAAGTTTTGAGGAGGGAGATTGTTTTCGCTGTTGTGCATTCACCTGAGTTCCGTGCTCCGAAGGAGCCTATAATGGTTTGGACCTTAGATGGAGAAGTTGTCGGAGAGATGATTCCAAATCTTGCCGAGGATAAGCCTAAGACCAACAGGTTTTCGAAGGCTATATTCGTAAGCAGGGACTTCGTAATCTACAGGGACAGGTTTAAGAAAGCTTCAGGTGGAAGGATGGCGTTAGTGTTCCCTAAGGTTTCTTTCCCTGAGCTGAATGATGTTCGCGGGGTGAGGGATGTGGTTTCAGGAAGCCCATCTGGGGAGGCTGACAACTACGTCAAAAGAAAAATCGGGGTGAATACTTCTGACATAAAGCTGGGTACTGTGCTTGTTGGATTTAACGCCAAATTTATAAGTTAACTACTTACTAATTCAAAACGCTGTTAAAACTTATTTAGAAGTGGAATTTAGAGATGAGGCTTTTAGAGTATAAGGCTAAGGAAATTTTCCGGAAATATGGGATTAAGACGCCTGAGGGCAAGGTTGCAGCCAGCCGAAGTGAAGCAGTATCCATAGCTAAAGAGTTCGGTAAACCTGTTGTTGTTAAGGCTCAGATTCCTTACGGTGGCAGAGGTAAGGCTGGAGCCATTAGGGTTTCAAACACACCTGAAGATGCTGGGAAGAATGCTGAGGCTTTGCTTGGATCCAAGGTTCGAGGCGTGGAGGTTCAGAAGGTTCTGGTTGAAGAGAAAATGGATATGGTTAAGGAGCATTACGTTGCCGTAACAATTGATAGGAGGGAGGCAACTCCGTTGCTGATGGTTTCATCGATGGGCGGCGTTGAAGTTGAGGAGCTTACGGAGAAGCACCCTGATAGGCTTGCGATGCTCCGCTACGACCTATTCGAGAAACCTCTGCCCTACCAGATTATGAGGATAGTTGGGGAAGTAGGTATAGATATGAAGCTTGCAGGGGGCATTACAGGCTACGCTGTTGCGCTTTCAAGTATTTTCAGGGACTACGACTGTGAGATTGTTGAGATTAACCCTCTTGCTGTAACCAAGCAGGGTGAGCTCTATGCAGCTGACGCCGTCATCAATATTGATGATGATGCGCTTTTCAGACATAAGGATCTTGATGTTTCTGATGAGAAGATTGCTACAACTACTGAGAGGGAGAGGGAGCTTGCGAAGGCCGGTGTTCCCTACATAGAGATCGGTGGCGATATAGGCTGCGTTGTTAACGGGGCAGGTATGAGCATAACGACGCTTGATGTTTTAACCAACCTAGGTGTTAAGCCTGCTAATTTCTGCGATATTGGTGGAGGCAAGAGTGCTGAGCAGATTGAGAAGGCTTTTGACATGATGCTTGCCAGAAAAGACTTGAAGGTTATTGTGGTTAGCTTCCACGCAGGATTCTCCAGATGCGACTACTTCTCTGAAGGATTCATCAAAGCCATGAAGAAAGCTCAACCTAACTTGCCAATCTACATAAGGCTCGGTGGAGCTGAGGAGGTTCGTGGAAAGGAGATGTTGAATCAAGCGTTCAGGGAAAGCCCTGACGTTTTCAAGGTCGTCAAGAAAGTTGTTTCACCAGAGGTTCCAATAGAGGAGTTTATTGAGAATGCTGTTAAGGAAACTTTAGGAGGCGCCTGAAGATGGCTATACTTGTTGACGAGGACACGATTGTGGTTGTTCAGGGCATAACGGGGAGGATGGGCGCATATCACTCAAAGGCCATGAAGGACTATGGCACCAAGGTTGTTGGGGGGGTAACACCGGGAAAGGCGGGGCAGGAGGTAAATGGAATTCCAGTATATGACTATGTGGAAGATGTGGTGAATAAGCATGGTGCCAACGCATCGGTGATAATAGTTCCAGCAGCCTTCGTTAAGAACGCGGCTTTGGAAGCAATAGAGGCAGGTGTGAAAATTGTCTTTATCGCTGTGGAAGGGGTTCCGCTTCATGACGCTGCTGAAGTCCTTAGAAAGGCGAAGATGAAGGGAAGCCGAATCATAGGGCCTAACTCACTTGGCGTCATAAGTCCTGGGAAATGCAAGCTTGGCATGTACTCTGAGTATGCGGTGATGCCTGGCAATGTTGGGGTGATAACGAGAAGCGGTTCAATGTGCTATGAGGTGGCTATTGCAATTAAGAGGAAAGGTATTGGACAGAGTACAATTGTTGACTGCGGAGCAGATGTGCTTCCGGGAACAACCATGAGGGAAGCTCTTGAAATGTTTGAGGGAGACCCTGAAACCAAAGCTGTTCTGATGGCTGGAGAGATAGGGGGCATACAGGAGGAGACTGCAGCTGAATTCATTAAGAAGATGAGTAAACCTGTTGTTTCCTTTGTGGCGGGCGTGGCTGCGCCGCCAGGGAAGAGGATGGGGCATGCGGGCGCAATAGTTGAGAGAGGCATGGGAACCGCTGAAAGCAAGAGAAAAGCATTAAGTGAAGCTGGAGCAATCCTAGCTAAAAACCTTAAAGATTTACCTGAACTAGTTGCTGAGGCTCTAAAAAGGAGAAAGTAGGAAGTTCTCGGTAACCCTCTTCCTATCTACTTTATGGCTTTGTTGAGTTTTGACGAGGACTTTATTTCGATGGCAATATACTGCTCGCCTGGCCTAGGAGTGTCTTTGTGGGCGACCCCGCGAGGTATGAAAATCATCTCACCTGGTCGCAGCTCAACATCTCCAAGCTCTGTCTCCCACAGTGCGCTACCCTTAAAGCAGAATATGAATTCGTCGTAATCATTATTTCTATGCCAGAACGGCATTGGTTCACGCCGCTTATTGAGATCTATCCCAATGCCTTCTCCTTGAATAAGCCTCATTGGGCCACCCATAGGATCTGTGAAGTTGGGAGGTATGAGTTTCGGGTCCTCAGCAGATATTTTTTCAATCTTTAGTTTTTCATCTGGCTTAATCCGTGTCACTTTTCTAGATATCCAAACTGCCGTGCCGTCTTTCCAAGTCATCTTCTCTTTATCTTCACTCATGTTATAGGCCCACCACCGCTAAAGGTCTTATCGGCGAGCCTGTAGCTCCCTTAATCTTAATGGATGCGCCCACGAAAACGAATTCGTATACCTTATCCTTGGAAAGTTCCTGTAGGTTCAAGTTCTCCATTATGTATATCCCCTTCCTTGCTAGCAGATGCAGATGGGCTGGAAGGGATGGAAGTTTGGATTTATCATACTTAGGTAAATCCCAAGCGAGATTGTCGCTTCCAACTGCGAACACATCTTTTTCCCCCAGCCATAGACTTACCTCCTCTGAAATTCCAGCAGCCTCCTCGTACTTGTGCGGGTCGTTCCAATATATGTCGTATCCAGTCCTGACCAAAACTACGTCGTCCTTCCCTACCTCTACTCCCTCTTTTTTCAAGGTATCTTGAAATTCATTCAATTTTATCTCGTATTTTTCATGAAGAGGTCCCTTATATGCTGCGACGTCAACAAGCACGCCTCTCTTTATAATGGGCGGTATCTCCTCAGCTCCCAGCTTTGTATAGCCCCGCGGAGTTTCTACGTCCTGAACTTTAATGCCTCCAGGCAGCATCATATCTGAACCTTGGTGGCATCTGGCGTCGATATGCGTCCCACTGTGGTCATTCATTATTATCAGACCGGAAGAGCTACTCCTAGGGCCAGCGATCGTTTCAGGCTTGTAATAATATTCATGATACCTGTAGAGGAAGTAGTAATGGGGGGGCGAAACGGGAACATGACAGGGCGACCCCTCGTACCTTAGTAACTCAAGGTCATAGATCCTGCATTTTTTCGTCAATATTTCAAGAAGTTCTTCAGTTTTCATGTGTACTAAGTCAGTATTTCCCGTATTTAAATTTGACATCAAATGTGCCGTATTTACTTACAAAGTAATTAGTGAGATATGTAGAGACATATAAAAATGGATAGAACCTGTTAAATAACCTACTATTTCTAAACCTGTGGTTGCACGCTTATTGGAAACTAATTGTCTCAAATCTCATTTAACAAAAAATGTAATAGTTCCTGTGGTAATGCTTAAATTCTCAAGGTCCTAAATATTGAGGTGATCAAAAATGAGAACACTAGAAGGAGTTAAGGTTTTAGACTTCACATTTAACCTAGCGGCCCCTGTTGCGTCTATGCTTCTTGCCGACATGGGATGCGATGTGGTGAAAATTGAGGCGCCGAAAACTGGAGATTTTTTCAGGCTTGCGCAAAGGCCGAAGATAGCGGAAAACTGCTCGTATCTATTCTTCAACATCAACCGCAACAAGAAAAACATTGTACTCAACCTCGCTAATCCGAAGGGAAAAGAGGTTGCGCTCAAGCTCGCTAAGTCTGCAGATGTAGTCATGGAGAACTTTAGACCAGGAGTCATGAAGAGGCTTGGGCTTGACCACGAATCCATACTTAAGATGAATCCGAAGGTTATCTACGCCTCTTTAACAGGCTATGGGTACACTGGCCCTTATGCTGATAGGCCAGGATACGATCTAATAGCGAAGGCCGACTCAGGGTGGATGACAGCCGTAGCCCCAGAGGGTGGCCCTCCTGTAGCTGGGCCTAATGGAGCTGTTGATACAGCTACAGGGGTCTACATGGCTTTCGCTGTGGCTGCAGCACTCTACCGTAGGACGATAGATCAAAAGAGCGAGCGGATAGATATCTCGCTCTTCGATGTCTCATCCTTCTATATAGCGCTCTATGGTACAGGAGACTACTTCATCCATAACCGGGATGTAGATAAATGGTGGATAAAAGATGAGGACGGCACATTGAGGCCGGGCCACGCGGTTCTAGCTCCATTTGAAGGCTTCCAGACGAAAGATGGTAAATGGGTTGCTGTAGCAGCGATTACAAATGACCTATGGAGTGATTTCTGTCACGCCCTAGGGCTGGATAACCTCATCAAAGATGAAAGGTTCGCTACACCTCCTGCCAGAACAGATCACAAGCGTGAGCTGAGAGCTATCATCAAGGATATCTTCTTGAAGAAGACGCGGAGTGAAGTCATCAAGATACTTGAGGAAGCTGAGGTCCCATGCGCACCCATTAGAACCTCAAAGGAGGCGTTGGAGCATCCTCAGATGAAAGCTAGGAACATGCTGGTTGAAGTACCCTTCTGGGATGGCAGAAAATTCAAGATTGTGGGTCAGCCTGCAAAGTTCCTTACCCATCCTGCCGAAGAATTCTTCCCAATAGGTCCTTTGGGCGCACAAACAGAAGAAGTACTTAGGGAACTAGGATACAGCAGCGAACAGATAGAGCAGATGCGAAAAGAAGGAGTAATCTAATAAGGTTCCTACATTTATTTCCCTTCATTTTCTTGAAGCATCGCAACAGCCCTTACCGGAGAACCTGTAGCTCCATCTATTGCTAGTGGAATCCCAAAAAATTTGAAGCGCTTAGGCAGCTCCAGTATGGCGGGCCAAAGTGCGAGGTTCTCTATTATGTAGAATTCTCTCTCCCTCATCAGCATATGCGAAGGCCAAAGCAGGTGGTCGCCGTCAATCTCATCCTCATCCACGCCGAAAACCTTAACGCCCTTATCTAGAATCCACTTAACAGCATCTGGAGTTACAGGCACAACATAACGCCAGTACTCAGGTGTACGCCAAAGTTTCGATGCGCCCGTATAGATAAGCGGCACATCGCCCTGCTTTATCTCAACACCATCCTTCTCGGCAGCTGCCTCAAGGTCACCTGGAGTTATGTTCTCCCTCTTCTTCTTGTAGGATAAGTCTAGAACTATGGCGGCAACTTCAAAAACAAGCTCAGGAGGCATCTGATCAATAGACTTACCATTCGGGTTGAAGTGTGCCGGCGCATCTATATGCGTTGAAACCTGATCGCTGAAAAGCAGAAGCTTTGTTTCCTGAGCCTTAGTCTCAGACATCTTATGCCAACTTATTATAGCACTTCGGTAGCCCTTAAACTGGGCAGCTCTACTGAACTCTGCAGGGATCTCATGTGATAAATCAATAAATTTAGGCATCTAACTCAACTCCAGCTATTCCTCAACCACCGCGAAAGCCCTCATAGGAGAGGCACTTGCACCCTCCCATTTTAGAGGAAATGCAACAAACCTGAACGTGGTAGGCAACTTATCTAGGTTTGTTAGATTCTCCATATGCCAGAAGTCCCTTTTACGCATGTGTTCGTGCGGACCCACAGCTTCTGGGGCCACATCTATAGTTACTTGGTCAAAGCCGAAGGCTTTAACCCCTCTATCACAAAGCCAATCTATCGCCTCAACTGTCATCGGCGTAACTCTACACGAGTATTCAGGTTTCGGCCAAACCTTATCCGCATCAGTGCGTAACAGAACTATGTCACCCTTCTCAATCTCAACCTTAGCCTCACCACATGCCTTCTCAAGCTCTTGAGGAGTAATGTAGTCGCCGCTGACAACACCTGTTTTTCCTGTTGCGAAGTACTTAAACGGATCATACTGAATAGGCTTCAAGTGCGTCATGTCAAGTAGGACCCCATCTCCATATAGACGGTCTAAACGTAGTTGGTCAACAGGTTCTCCAAGTGGATTTATGTGGCTTGTAGCGTCTATATGCGTTCCACCATGATCGCTCATCAGGATCATGCATGTCCTGAAAAGCTTATCCACTTTTCCACGTGTTCTAAGGTAGGCTGTATCTTCGAAGCCCTCCCACGTTGAAATCATTGTTCTAGCTTGCCCCCAAAGCCCTCTAAGCTCATAGAAAACAGGCGTATCCTCAGCAATCTTCTGCGTTAGGTCTATCAACTTCCTAGGCATATTTGTCATCACAACACAATAACCGCCATGATATTATTAAGACCTTACAGTCAAGGAATTAAAAGTAAAGGTCGTAAACGAAAGATTTTATATAAACATCAAGACCTATATGGAAAACGACTACACTGGTTAAGAAGGATGTTATTTATGGTTGTCAAGATTCCTGAACCATATCTGCAGGCTCCAGAGAAAATGAATATGGCCTGGTACGCCTGCGACCGATGGGTTGAAGAAGGGAGAGGTGAAAAAATCGCAATATACTTTGCGGATAGGAAGATAACTTGGGGGGAGCTTCAGGCACTGGTGAACAAGTTCGGCAACGGATTGAAGAAGCTTGGAATATCGAAGGGAAGCACGATAATGTTCAGATTAGAGAACACACCTGAGTACTATGCAGGCGTATTAGCTGGGATGAAGCTCGGCGCAGTGCCAATACCAACAAGCACCATGCTAAGGGAAAGAGAGATAGAGTACATAATAAACAACAGCAAGATTCCCGTTGCCATATCCGCACCAGAGCTTATGGAACCCATTGAAAATGTCAGAGGCAAAGTGAAAACCCTGAAACACATCGTGGTTTTCGGTGAGGCAAAAGGAGATCAAATCGCCTTCAACGACCTAATAAAAGGTGCTTCAGATGAGCTTAAATGCGCCGAAACAAGCAGGAATGACCCTGCCTATACGCTGTACACCTCCGGAACCACAGGTGTACCTAAAGGGGTTGCTCATGCCCACCGATGGATAATTGGAACAGGCGACACTATTGGAAAAATAACGATGGGCTTAACCCCAGATGACATATCCTTCCACCCACAGGAAATAAGCTTCATGTTTCCCTTCGGTAACGGCTTCTTTTACCCATTCTACTGCGGCGCCGCAACAGTCATCTACAAGGGCAGAATAGTTTCAGAGAAGGCTTTGGAGTACATTCAGAAGTATAGGCCAACGGTTTTCAGCACTGTTCCAAGCATGTATAGACTGCTCCTCGCGATTAAGGATGCTGAGAAGAAATATGATCTCGCCTCATTGAAGCGTTGTCTTAGTGCAGGTGAAACACTTCCGTCTGAAACCTATGAGGAGTGGAAAAGGCGTTTCGGAATCGAGATCTATGATGCAATAGGACAAACGGAGATACATTTCTTCGTTTCAGAGATGCCTGGCATGAAAATTAAGCCTGGGTCAATGGGTAAACCGTTTCCAAAAACTGTGGTTAAGGTTGTCGACGACGACGGTAAGGAGTGCCCACCGGGCACAGTTGGAAACCTAGTGATTAAAGATGATACGCTGGGTTTATTCTACGACTACGTGAATATGGCTGAGAAGTGGAAGGAAACCCATAGAGGCGGATGGTACTGGACAGGCGATTTAGCCCGAGTAGACGAGGAGGGCTACTTCTGGTATGTAAGTCGCGCAGATGATATGATCAAAAGCAGAGGATACTTAATCGGCCCCAAGGAGGTCGAGGACACTTTGCTTGAGCACCCAGCAGTCTTGGAGGCGGGTGTTGTCGGCACCCCAGACCCCATGCTTGGCACTAGGGTTAAAGCATTCCTAACACTTAGACCTAGGCACAAGGCTTCAAAGGAACTTGCTGAGGAACTTAGAGAACACGCGAAGAGTAGGATTGCACCCTACAAAATCCCAAAGGATATTGAGTTTGTTGAGTTTCTTCCTAAGACAGCGACAGGTAAAATTCTTAGAAGAGAGCTTAGGAGACTTGAGAAGGAGAGGTATGAGAAGGATGAGAAGGTAGGCTTCTTCTTCTAAACCACTATTTATTTAAGATCACTGTCTAAGGGGCTTGTGGCTTCTAACAGCCTACATATCGAGCGTCCATCATTCTTTGAGGCGCTTAAGAAAGTCTTTAACCTCGCGTCTCATAAGCAAAATTTCACAAACCAACAATGAAGCTGCAACATCGAAAAAGGCTTTGATGTTTATCAAAGTTATTATCGGAATTAACACCGAAACGGGCACACCTGCTACTAGGTAGGCCCAAAAAATTACGCTGAACCAAATCCACGGGGTTTCAGCTATTTCCCCAATAATTCCAGATGTGAAGGGCCTAAACTTTTTTGAGGCGTATCCTGCTACGAAACCTAAGATTGTGTGACCAAGCGGAATGAATGGATTACCCAGTCTAATGGTGGAGACAATTGTTCCTAGAGCACCTGTTACGGCTCCGGCTAAAGGACCAATGCTAACCGCCATAAATAATGTTGCAAGCGAGGAGAAGCATAACTCAACCCTTGGATAAGGCACTGGAACAGGGATAGGAATTGAGAGAGCACCCAAGACGTTTCCAAGAGCACCCATAACTGCGATAAGCGCAACCAGCCTAGCTCTCATACACGTTCACCCTCTGTTTTGCCTACTCTATGCCTCTAACAATAATAAATTGATGTGTTTAGGTCAGCCAATTAAGCTTGAGGTTAGCTGCGCTTAGCTCTTAACCTAAAACATCTACTCTTATCCAATATCCTACTTCTTTTTCATCATACCTAACAAATCATAAATTGCCAAAATCATGAAGACAACAAAAAGGATTCCGTAGACATAGGTGAGCACTCCAACCTTTCCCAGTTGGAAGATGAGGAAATACTGCATTACATCAGGCCCATACAAGCTCCAGCTATACGCTGTATGAATGGTGACTATACCGAAGAGACCAACTAACGTGAAGAACAACGCTATACGGAAACGCCTTGCAACCCATCCTTCAGTCTTCAGATTCTTTATTGGAGTGACACCCATGTCCACTCTCCTCACCAATGTTCCCATAGTTCCACACTTCGGACATCTAACATTTAGACTGGTAGTCACACCTGTTGCTCCACAGGTTTGACATTTGAATGGTATAGATTCAATTTCTGCCACCTCTATTACCTCCTTACTTAGACATTTAGCCACCGCTCTAAGTTGCTCTAGCTGGCATAGCTTTGAGGTTCTGCACCTCTTCTCGATAGAATATCCACCCAGGGATTATCTCTCATGAAGGATGGAAGGTCGCTGGAGGGAGGCTGTGTCCGCTCTCCTTTTAGAACCATTGTTTTGGTTGGGGTTTGCCTCACCGGTTTGGATTTCAGCTCTGACATCTCGGCGGTGAGCATCTGTACTGTTTCTTCCAGCGAACTTAATCGATTCTTGAGGTACTGAAGGTTCCGCGTCAAATCTTCTTGAATGATTGGTTTAGGCGTACTGCACTCATGTTCAAAGAATTGAGGTGCAACTGCTTCCTCCATTCTCCTCTCATCGTATGTTATTAGGCCTAAACCGCTCTGCTGAAGCACCTCAGCATCGACCACGGAGGCATATAGCTTAGGCAACGCAACATACACCTCATTCGCTATCTTGATGGAGGAAGATGACTTCAGAACAAGGCTGAGAACAGCATTCCTGTCTCTTAGTTCCTCTTCAGATAGGACTTCAACCAAGGTTTTATGCCCATCCTCTCCGCTGAAGATAAATTGCTTTCCCTTAGAGGACTGTGAATTAAAATTCAAGATAGGTTGCATACCTTTAGATTGGAAGTATGATTTCAACAGGTCCTCCAACGTTTAACCTCCAAAACTTATCTATCCCGGTTAGTCTCTATAGGGTGCAACTTGCCAGTAGGCTTCTTACTAAAGAGAAAGATGTTGTGCTACATAAACGAGAGAGATGGGTGAAAGTGATTGTTGCTCTTAAACCACATCACACTTTGCTGGGCAGCCCTAATATTAATGAGAGGCAGTTTGAATATTTGAGAGCCATCTTTCTAACTATTGATTCAGTGCCAATTCCTAGGCATCATCAGGTAGGCTGAGTAGGCCACCGTTCTAGCTGCGCTTACTGTCCAGTATATTGGGTGGGCTTAACAGCTGAACCTCATAGCAAGAATATCTATGAAGTCCCTTTGCAGCTGGAAGAAGTAAAGCCTACTTAAGCCTCCTCCTGAAGCTTCTTCTTAATCCTCTTAAGCCTAAAAAAGTCTTCACGTTCCCTCTCCTCAAGATGCATCTCGATGTACCTAATCGTGCTCACAATTCTCGGTATAATCGTGTTTTCAAGGGAGTTAACCCTCCGCCTCGTTGTAGCTATTGCCTCAGCAAGCTTCTTCACAGCAACCTCAGCACCTGAAAGCTCAGAAACCGTTTTAACAGCTTCAACCATTCTAACCACAGCGTCATCAAGCTTAGCAGTAGTTTCAGTTAGGCTGTAGGGACAGTCCTTCCAAGCTTCAGCTCTAACCTGAATTTGAGGCACGGTCACACCTATCACGTTTCTGGAGGAAGTGTCAATAGTGAATTGGTCGTTGATTCCGTAGGAAGACTCCTCAATCTTCCTGAAGCCTAAAGAAACCTGAGCCTCAGAGAAAAGTGAGTAGGCTTGGAAAAGAAGCTCCTGGGAGCGGTTTCTAAGAGCAGAAATCTCCCTGATGAACTGGAAGAACTCAATCATCAATGCGTCAAGCTTCTCCCTGAGAAGCTCGGCACCCCTCTCAGCAATAGCCTTCCTCTTCTTAAGGAGAAGAAGCTCCATCCTGGTAGGTCTAGCGCCTGCGATAATCTGGGACACTAGGCTTCAGCCTTACCCCTATACTTAGGATGCCAACACTTGATTGTCGACGGATCTATGCGCTTAAGCTCACCCTCAGGAAGCATTGAGAGAAGATCCCAACCTAAGTCAAGCGTTTCCTCGATGCTCCTATCCTCATAGACACCCTGATTTATAAATCGCCTCTCAAAATCATCTGAAAACCTTAGGTAAAGCTTATCCCTAGCTGAAAGAGCTTCCTCGCCAACAACTGCAACCAGATCCCTGAAGCTGCGTCCCTCAGAGTAACCATAGTAAAGCTGATCTGAAACCTCCCTATGATCCTCCCTTGTTTTACCTTTGCCGATGCCCTCCCTCATAAGCCTTGAAAGCGACGGCGGAACATTTATCGGCGGATATACCCCCTTCCTATGAAGCCCCCTATCAATGTAGATCTGGCCCTCAGTTATGTAGCCGGTCAAATCAACAATAGGATGCGTCTTATCGTCGCTCGGCATAGTTAGAATAGGCATCTGCGTGATTGAGCCTTTCCCTTCCTGAATCCTCCCCGCCCTCTCATAAATGGTTGATAGATCCGTGTACATGTACCCTGGGTAGCCCCTCCGGCCAGGAACCTCCTCCCTAGCTGCAGAAATCTCGCGTAGAGCCTCAGCATAGTTAGTCATGTCTGTCAGTATCACAAGCACATGCATACCCTGATCGTGAGCAAAATATTCGGCTGCTGTAAGCGCAAGTCTAGGTGTCAGAAGCCTCTCTATGGCTGGGTCATCTGCCAAATTAACAAACATTGTAACGTGGTCTAAAGCCCCTTGCTTCTCAAAGTCATCCCTGAAGAACCGCAGCTCATCCGCGGTTATGCCCATAGCCGTGAAAACAACGGTGAAAGGCTCCTCCGTACCCCTAACCTTCGCCTGCCTAGCAATCTGCGCTGCAACAACATTATGCGGTAAACCTGAACCGGAGAAAAGAGGAAGCTTCTGTCCCCTAACAAGGGTGAAGTTTCCGTCAATCGCGGATATTCCAGTCTGAATAAAGTCTCTTGGATATGTTCTGGCGTATGGATTAATCGGTGCCCCATAGACATCCCTATAGTCATCCGGGATAATTCTAGGTCCACCGTCTATAGGTGTACCTCTACCGTCAAAAATTCTGCCTAACATATCTGTTGAAACAGGAAGCTTGATAGGTTCACCTAGGAACCTGACGATGGTGCTGGAAACGTCTAGGCCGGAGGTTCCCTCAAAAATCTGGACAACAGCTATGTCCTCGCTAACCTCTAGAACCTGCCCTCTCCTCTCCTCACCGCTGGGCAGAGTGATCCTAGCAATCTCGCTGTAGCCAACGCCGCTAACAGCCTCAACAAACATAAGTGGACCTGTAATCTCACGTATCGTGCTGCACTCACGCTCAAGAGTAGACATAGCTAAACCTTCTCCCCAGCAGCCAGCTGATCAAAATGAAGATCCATCTTCCTATCCACCTCTTCAGCTGTCTTCTCAAACACGTCTGGAGGCTGAATCTTAAGCCTAGCAATATCCTCCCTGACAGGCATCTCCAAAATCTTAGAGAGCATAGCTCCACTCTCAACAGCAGCCCTCATCCTACTGTAAAACTTCATAATAAGCCTGATCATGGTGAGAGTTTTAGTTGGTGAACAGTAGCTGTCAACCGCGTGGAGAGCATGCTGCATAAGGAAGTCTTCCTTCACCATCTTCGCAGCCTCAAGAATAACTCTCTGCCCCTCTGAGAGAGCATCTGGACCAACAAGCATAACTATTTCCCTCAGCTCCTCATCCCTCTGAAGAAGGTACATAGCCTCCTGCCTAAGCTTAACCCACTCCTCATTAACCTCACTCTTAAACCAATCCTCAAGCGAGTCCTGGTAGAGGGAGTAACTTGTTAACCAGTTTATAGCTGGGAAATGCCTACGCTCAGCAAGCTCCGTATCCAAAGCCCAAAAAACCTTAACAATCCTAAGTGTGTTCTGCGTAACAGGCTCAGAGAAGTCTGCTCCTGTAGGTGAAACAGCACCAACAACAGAAATAGAGCCGAACCTCCTGTCGCTGCCAATAACCTCCATCCTACCCGCCCTCTCATAGAACTCAGCCAACCTAGAAGCCAAGTATGCCGGGTAGCCTTCCTCACCAGGCATCTCCTCAAGCCTACCTGAAATCTCACGGAGAGCCTCAGCCCACCTAGAGGTTGAGTCAGCCATCAAGGCTACATTGTAGCCCATATCCCTAAAGTACTCAGCCATAGTTATTCCGGTGTACACACTTGCCTCCCGAGCAGCTATAGGCATATTAGAAGTATTCGCAACCAGTATAGTCCTAGTCATCAGAGGATGGCCTGTCCTAGGATCCTTAAGCTTAGGGAAGCTTTCAAGAACCTCCGTCATCTCGTTTCCCCTTTCCCCGCATCCAACATAAACAATTATTTCAGCGTCAGCCCACCTTGAAAGCTGATGCTGCATAATTGTTTTCCCTGTTCCGAACCCACCTGGGATTGCTGCTGTTCCACCTTTCGCAACAGGGAAGAAGAAGTCTATTATCCTCTGGCCTGTGATTAGAGGTGTGCTTGAAGAGGCTTTTGTCTTGAAGGGCCTAGGCTTCCTGACAGGCCAAGTTTGCATAAGCCTAACCGGGACGAGACTTCCATTCATCCTGACTTTTGCAACCTCATCCTCAACCGTGTAGTCGCCTTCACCCACAACTTCCTTGATTACTCCTGAAACGTCAGGTGGAACCATTATGCGGTGCGTCACCATTATTGTTTCAGGGACCTCACTCAGTATGTCTCCGCCAACAACCTTGTCACCTACTTTAACCTTAGGCTTGAAATGCCATTTCTTATCGCGATCAATGGATGCTGCTGAAACACCCCTCTGAATAAAGGAGCCTATCTTCTCTCTTAAGATTGGAAGAGGGCGCTGTATGCCATCATAGATCTGCCCGATTATGCCTGGACCTAACTCAACAGACAGCGGTTTACCAGTTCTCTCAACCTTCTCACCTGGCTTTATGCCCTGTGTTTCTTCGTAAACCTGAACTGTTGCTTTATCGCCCTGAATCCGGATAACCTCACCTATAAGCCCGGTTTCACCAACCTTCACAACCTCATACATCTGTGTTCCAAACATATTTTTCGCTACAACAACAGGCCCAGCAACACTTTTTATAACTCCTACGCTTTGCAAGATCCAACACTCCTTTATGGTTAGGCTCAAACCACTAAGCTATGAATACACCTCTACCATAAAGCTGTTGCAAAATTAAGTTTTTTGTTTCAAATAAAATAGATTCAATATATAATATGTTCAAAAATGATATAGTATCACATAGTTGTTCACCTGTTTTAGTTTTTGTTTATAGGGTGGGGGACTCAAAGCTAACTGTATATATGAACGGTGAACATATAGGGCGAAAAATTCTATGGCTTAGAAAGCGTGCCCGTATCCACCGACTTTTTTTGCCTTTATCAATATTCCTTTTCTCATCAAAAAAAATATCGATACACCAGTCAAGGGAGTGGCAATAGTTAACCCAAGAATAGCATAAGGCATAGTATAGTCAGCCCTCCATATGGCTGTGACAGTCTTAGTTTCATCCATGAGAATTGAATTAGATGCTTTAGTAGATTCTAAATCACCAGTCCATTTATCAAATACATATTTGCCTCCCAAAGATTGGAACCAATCACTTGTTGGTATTGAAGAGTTTATGGAGATAGTTGCAGTTGATCCAGCATCATACCATCCTTCACCTTTGGGACTACCATATTTTGATTTCACAGTCAAGTAATATCGTGTGGTATAGCTGAATTCCTTTGAACCTGTAGATGAGAAAGTCCATGAATTGGATGGGCAGTAATATCTTACACCTGTACTGCCTGAGACAGAGTCATCAATTTTAGCAGTGTGGGATCCCCTCTCAAGCTCAAATGTCTTAGAGCTACCTCCACTTAAAGTATCTACCTTTACACCATCAACATATACATTAGTGGACAATGTGGATGGAAGCCCTGATATGGAAACACTAACAGAATAGGATTTTGATGTATAGGTAATTATCAGTTTAGGCTTATATGGTAGCTTCGATTCATCGGTTTGGTCTTTTGAATAGAAAGATACCCCCCAGACACCCACTCCTCTATGTTCTGGAAAAAGAACTTCAGTTAATTTTTTACCAGTAGTTTGGAAAGATAATTTTGCATCACCAGTAACATCCCATGAATACCAACCTCCTTCTCCAACATCAACTATAGCAGTTGCAGATGTAGAAAATGATGGATGATTATCCCAAGTGATCTTAAGTTCATTCCAATCTGACGAGTTACAATAATGAGCACCAACTATCACCGTGTCATATGCAAATAAACCATATAATTGAAGTTTAGCAGACTCCATGATGGAATCTTCAGGTATGCTTTTCAAATCAAACATGAGATATGAGTACTTGTTTTTGAGCGCAGTCGGGCTATATCCATAATAGAACGCTTTAATTTTGTACTCGCGCACGACCTCAAGTTTGTCTCCTCCACCAAAGTTAGTGTAAGGATCTTCATTGGAAATATATGCATCAGCTATTGGATTAAGAGTGATACTGTACACTTTCTGAGCATGAACCTCATGAACTCCCATTAGACTTGATGGAAGTGCCATGAATAATAGTGCACATAAAGTCAACATTACAAACTTCATGAGGAACTTAGGACTAGAGTATGATGTTTTCCTTATAGAAATCCCTCTAATTATTTTTCTTATTGATCCTTATTTAAGAATGCCTCCCCTGCTACTTCTTAATTATCTCTGATTCCCGGTTGCTTTTCATTCTTCTGCATGGTGCGCAGAATCCGGATCGCTTTATGGCTTCGTTATGCGCTTTGATGTGGTGGTTTACTGTTGCTGGGCTTCGGTTTATGGCTGCCGCAATTTTATGCATGCTTCTGCCGCTGGCGTATAAGTCTATGATGCTGGTGTGTTCATCGTCACCTACAACGCCGTCTAGCTTGCTGTAGTTTATTGGTTCCCCATACTCTACCTTTAAGCCAACTGAAGCCTAACCGAAGCTCCAACCAGCCCCTATCACTCTCAGAGTTTAAATAGGATGTGAAAATAGTTTTCAGCTAGGATTCTAGCAAGGCAGAGTGTGAAGTGACTTAATTTTGAGTTTGAAGAATATTGAGCTTGTTAAGGACGGAACAAAGTTCCATATGGGCTTACTGAACCTGAAGAATGCTGCGGTAGCTTTCTTCTATGATGGTGAAGAGATGAGATTAGGAACAGTTGCCTTCGCTATGCCTGGGTTTGGTGAAGCTAAGGCAACAACATCTTCAGTACTTCTCGGCGGAAAAAACCTGCTGTTAAGCAGAGCATTAGCCGAGAAGGTGGCTGCATACTTCAGAAAGATGAGTTTAATATCAGTTAACACAAGCCTACCTGAAGCTTCAGTGCTGAAGATCTTCTTAGAGCTTGTTGAGAAGGCTGCTTAACCATATCTTAGGACGCCACCTGTATCTGTTGACTGAACCAGAAGCCTGTATTTAGCTAGGAAGCTTCTGCCTAACTCCTTTGTTTTAGGCTTTAATCCCTTAAGCCTACTCTGAATTTCCTCCTCCGTAAGCTTAACGTTCAGAATTCTTCTGGGAATATCTATCTGCACAATGTCGCCGTTAACCAAAGCTGCTATTGGTCCGCCTTCAGCAGCCTCTGGACAGACATGCCCTATGCATGGGCCGCGTGTAGCTCCTGAAAACCTTCCATCAGTAACCAACGCCACCTTCTCCCCCAGACCCATACCCATGATCCGGGATGTGGGAGCAAGCATCTCCCTCATTCCAGGCCCACCTTTAGGGCCCTCATACCTGATCACCACAACGCATCCCTCCCTAACCTTACCTTTCACTATGCCGTCCACAGCCTCCTCCTCAGAGTTGAAAACCACAGCAGCCCCCTGGAAACTCAACATGTTCGCTGAAACAGCAGACTGCTTCACAACAGCACCTTTAGGCGCAAGGTTACCCCTCAAAACAGCGATCCCCCCCTCCCTATGGAACGGGTTTGACAAAGGTCTCACAGCACTCTCATCCCTAACCTGGTAGCCTGCAACAAGATCCTTAAGCCTTCTACCTGAAACCGTCTGAACATTTAGGTTAAGCTTAGGCTCAAGCCTCTTCAATATTGCTGGGACACCACCAGCCCGGTAGAGGTCTTCCATGAAGCATGGAGCTGCTGGGCTGAGGTTGCAGATATGAGGGATTACCCTACTAAGCTCGTCGAAAAGGTTCAGCTCAAGCCTTACTCCAAGCTCATCAGCTATTGCCTGAAGATGCAGTATAGCGTTGGTTGAGCCGCCTAAAGCCAAGTCAACCATTATCGCGTTCCTGAACGCATCCTCAGTCATTATGTCTCTAGGCCTAACAGTTTCAGCAAGTAGACCTAGAACCCTAGCTCCTGACTTCCTAGCCAACATAATCTTAGCTGAGGATACAGCAGGCGTTGCAGCACACCCCGGAAGAGACATACCTAAAGCCTCTGTCACGCATGCCATCGTGTTCGCTGTGAAAAGCCCAGCGCATGAGCCTGGCCCAGGGCATGCATGGGACTCAATCTCATAAAGCTCCTCTTCAGAGATTTTCCCCCCTCTATATTGGCCAACAGCCTCATTGATGTTGGCGAAGTCAATCCTCCTGCCCCTATGGAAGCCTGCCAGCATAGGTCCGCCTGTGACGGCTATGGAGGGTATGTTCAACCTAGCTGCAGCGATAAGATGCCCTGGAACAATCTTATCGCAGGAGGAAATCAGCACCATTGCATCGAATCTATGGGCTTCAATCATAAGCTCAATTGAGTCAGCTATCAGCTCCCTGCTGGGCAGCGGGTACCTCATACCCTCATGCCCCATGGCAATGCCGTCGCATATGGCGATGGTGTTGAACTCCATCGGGGTTCCGCCAGCAGCTCTAACCCCGTCTTTCACAGCCTCAGACAATGTTCTCAGGTGAATGTGGCCTGGAACAACCTCGTTCCAAGAGTTAACAACAGCGATGAAAGGTCGATCAATCTCCTCATCTGTTAAACCTAAAGCCTTAAGCAAAGACCTGTGAGGAGCTCTCTCAACACCCTTCTTCACCATGTCGCTGTTAAGCTTTCCAAACCTAGTTTTCGATTTCATAATTCCCTTCATCTACCCTAACGCTCTATAAGATTCAGCCCTTAAAGCTATTAACCTAATTCATTTCCAGCAACTTTTCGATGCATGATAAATATCGATGGCCCATTTTGCTTTTTAGAGTATTGAGAAGAGGCTTGGTTCTATATAGAAAGAGCCTTCGATCCGCTCCAATTTTTTGGAGGAGAAGGTTCAATCCCATCCAAAAAATCGAAGGGAGGGGGGTTGATTTCACCATAGTCATAAGTCTCAGAAGCATGTAAAATAAGCATGATAAATCAATCATTGAGGCATGCTGAAAGGTTAACAACATAATGTAATTTCATTTGGATTTAGGGTAGGACCCCAGAACCTTAATGAAGGAGGTTTTCATCCTTAAACCCTTAAGGGCTTCCCTACACTTCTCCTCGTTTTGATGACCCTCAAAATCCAGATAGAAGTTATATTCCCAAACCTTAACCCTAGTAGGCCTTGACTCAATCTTCGTGAGGTTTATGCCTCTAACAGCAAACTCCTCTAGAGCACTGTGAAGCACCCCAGGAACATGCTTGGCAGAAAAAATGATTGAGGTCTTATCGTTGCCAGTAGCCTGAGCCTCATGCTTAGAAAGAACAAAAAACCGGGTGAAGTTATCCGGAACATCCTCAATCCCTCTGGCAAGAACCTTCATGCCGTAAATCTCAGCAGCCCGGCTTCCAGCAACAGCAGCAGCATCAAGCAGCCTGTTTTCCTTAACAAACCTAACACTTCCAGCCGTATCGTAAAACGGAATAAGCTCAAAACCATACTGATCAAGGAAGCCTCTGCATTGAGCCAAAGCCTGAGGATGTGAGTAAACCCGCTTAACACCCTTAATGTTGGTTTCCTGATTAGCGATTAGGCAGTGCACTATGCGCAGATCAATTTCCCCACAAACCTTAAGGCTTGTGTCTAAAAGCAGATCGTAGGTTTGGTTCACACTGCCCTCAATAGAGTTCTCAACAGGAACAACCCCACTGGAAGCCTCATCCTTCTCAACACACCTAAAAACCTCAGGAAGCGTTTTACATGGCTTCAAATCCACCTTCAAACCGAAGAACTGGAGGGAAGCTTCCTCGCTGTAGGCTCCTCTCTCGCCTTGGAAAGCAACCTTCCCAGTCAAGTCCACTCAGATCCCCCTCCAGCCGAACTTTCCTTTAAGCGCAACGAAGGCCACGCCGCCGAGGTTCTCCTCAACAACCTTACCGTCAGGATTCTTCCTAACCCTAATAAGATCTTGACCGAAGTAAAGGTTGCCTGTAGGAATCAGCAGGTACCCTGAAGGCTTAAGCTGATCAACAAGAGGCTTAGGAATCTCCGGCGCAGCAGCCGTAACAATCACAGTGTCGTAGAGGCTATGCTCCTCTAAGCCTCCTGAAGCGTCCCCTTGAATCACAGTAACCCTGTCAGAGTAACCAGTTCTCTCAACATTAGACCTAGCGAACTCAGCCAACTCCTTAACAATCTCAACAGTCCAAACATGACCCCACCGATCCCTACTAACATTGCTTGGAGCAACAACCTCCGCGTACACGCAGCTCATGTATCCGCATCCTCCGCCAACCTCAAGCACCTTTCTGCTTGGAGCCAACTCACCGTACTCACAGAACATAGCAGTCATATGAAGCGCACTAGTCGTCTGCCCATAGCCTATGGGTAGAGGAGTATCAACATAAGCGTATTCCTTCACATCAGTTGGAAGAAACTCCTCCCTGGGAACAACAGTCATAGCCCTAGCAACACCCTCACTCTTAATTATACCCATGGAGGTAAGTGACTGCAAAACCTTCTTCTTAGCTTCCTCAAAGCTCGGCAACCGAGTGACTTCCCATCTGAGTATGCTTACCTTAGAAAGCTGCTTAACAAACTGAAAAACGTTGATGTAGGCTAAAACATTTTCGCATGATCAAGCTACATAAAGTCTTCCAGACGCATCTTCGTCTTGGCCTCAACACTCGGAGGTGAAGGTTCCTCAGCAAGAAGGTCTATCTTGCCGTAGACACCGTCGTAGCCAGGTGTAACCTTCACCCTACCATCACGAACTCTGATCACAGCGTCAGCTATCGCCTGATCCGATGAAGCTGCAATCTCATCCCTAGAAGCGTCAAGGAGAACGTTGAACTCGCTTCCAAACCTGCCCACCAAGCCGTTGTAGATCTCCCAAACCCTAGTTGAGGAAGGCTGCTCAGCACCAACCGCAGCTGCAATAACCTCGGGTAGAGGAAGCAGATCCATGTATCCTGCGGCGCATTTAGGCCTAAAGCCAGCAGGCCTATCAGCAAGCTCCTCAACCCTCTGCTCAACACCCTTAGTCAACCTCCTCCTACATTTAGGGCAAATGTTGTTGAAGTGTATCGCCTCAGAGGGAGGCATCGAAACACTGCACCTCCTATGTCCAGACCAGTGATACTTCCCATATGCCGGATTTGTCTCAACAGTGAAACTCAGCCTCCCAGAATCCTTTCTCTTTATGGCGTCGGCAACCTCATCGTAGCTCAGCTTCTCAAGCTCAAACACATTCGCCTCCCTTCCAAGACGCCAAGGCCAAGCACTATGCGCGTCAGAGTTAGACAACAAAGTTAACCTATCTAAACTGCTTACCCTCCAGTTCATAGGTGGATCTGAAGAAAGACCTGTCTCAAGAGCATAAACCCTACTGGACATATCCTCGTAGCAGTCCTCAAACCTATCGAAACCGCTGTTGGCGCCGAAAATGCTGAACCAAGGTGTCCAAGCATGCGCAGGGAAAACAAGGTTGCTGGGAGACGTTTCCAAAACCTCCTCAACAAGTTGGGAGGCAGACATGCTTAAAGTTGGGCGACCGTCAACCGAAAGGTCGCCGTATCTGGAAAGCCTATCACTTATCTGCCGAGCAACCTCAAGGCTTGAGGCCAAAATCACATGATGAATCTTCTTCGTCTTGCCGCCTAACTCAAATATAGTGCTAACTTCTCCTGTGACCATAAAAGAAACCTGCATACTCGGGTTAAGGGAAGACTTGTATAGACCTGTTTCCCCAACCATGGTAAGCGAGTCCTTAAGCTCCCTAAACCACTTCGGATGAGTGAAGTCTCCTGTACCAACAAGATTCAAACCCTTAATCTGCGCGAACCTTGAGATTTCAGCCACGTTCATCTGGAGACTTGTAGCCCTACTATAACGACTGTGAATGTGAAGATCGCCTATAATCTTCAAATGTGCCGCCTACTCTAAGACTTTAAAACACTACTTTTCTTTAGGTAACCTAACCTTAAAGCTTTGAGGCACAGAAAAACTTCTAAAAGACCTAGGCAGAAGTCTGAAGCGGGATGAGAGAGCTGGGGCTAAACTGATTATTTCGTGAATTTCGCCATGTTGGTTCCGCAGGCTGGACATTTAGCCCTAAGCATCTTTCTGCCTTTGGTGGTTACCTCATTCTTCACGTCTTTGTCATCCACCTGAACTTTCTTCTTGCATTTGACACAGAACATTTCAGGCATATACAGTCATTTCCTATAGTCTATTTTTCACTTTATCTCAACTTTATAGGTATAATAGTATTTAAAATTGTTTCGCAAGCATTTTTATACGTATCCTTGGCTATGTTCAATCTTCTTTTCATGGCATTTCAAAGAGGATGTGGGAGTTCAGGTGAAGTCTACGGGTTCTCATACTTTATTGCTTATCTTCCCCCCGCTGGTGGGGTATCTGGTTTACGCCATGTCCAAGATGTCTTTGGGTGTTGTTCTGCCTAGTATCCAGTCAGCGTTTGGGATCTTTGAGGTGCAGGCTGGAGTTCTTGTTTCCACATGTATGCTGTCGATAGCCATCGCTATGGCTTTCGGTGGGTACTTGGCGGATAGGATAGGCGTTACGGCAACTTTCCTCTTGGGGTTGATACTGCTCACTTCAGGTCTATGGTTTATGAGTGCAGCCTCAGACTTCGTGAACCTCGCAGGCTTCCTTGCTCTTGCGGGTGTTGGTGGAGGAATAATGAATCCAACCATTTACACCTGGCTTGGAGAATATTTGCCCACTTCCAGAGGCCTAATGCTGGGACTTGGCAACGCCGTTTTCTACGTCGGAGGAATGGCGGGCCCATGGCTTACAGGAAGACTACTCATCTCATACAGTTGGGATATGCCGTTCAAGCTATTCGCCCTAGTCAGCTTCGCTGCGTTGCTGATTTATCTATCCTTATTCCGAGCAGGTAAATTTAAGGCAAAAGCTAAACCTTTCACTCTTGTTCAAGGATACAAAAAGCTTCTAAAATCGAGAAACGTTCTTCTCGTCTACTGCTCCTTTTTCGCAGCGAATTTCGCATTTATTTCCTTTGTTACTTGGACGCCTACCTTTCTACTAGCCATTCAAGGTCTGAATGTCGCTGAAGCAGGTTTCGTGGTTGCATCTTTCTCAATTACCGGAGCAGGTAGCTGTATCATTCTCGGCTATCTCTCAGATAGGTTGAGTCGGAAACTTCTTGTTTTCAGTCTAGGTACCGCCTCGGCTGTTTTAACCTACCTCTTCTACTCTTTGACTCCAAGCTTCCCGATGATCATTCTATTTAGTTCACTGTGTGGTTTTTTCATCTGCCCATATTGGAATCTTTTAATCGCTCTTGCGCAGGAGACAGTTGAAACAGCAATGGTGGGAACCGTGACCGGGCTGGTGCAGAACGGAGCTATGCTGGGAGCCATACCCAGCCCGATAATTGTTGGAGTTGTGATAAAACTGGTAGGTATCCCTTCAGCCATGATCATCGGCGTATCCCTACCCCTCCTGCTCTACAGCATCATAATCTTAGGATATACCTCTTTTCGAAAAATCTTCCAACAGTGATCCCGTAGACAAATATATGAATTACAACCTCGTTGAGTGTGATGTAAATCATGTTATAATTATTATTAGGATTGAAATCAATAGTATCTTCTATTAGATAGCTGAGAATAACTGTGGGGTTTGCTTCATAGGAGTTTGATCAAGTTGGGTGAGGCATTAGGTATAAGTGTTAAGAAAAGCGATGACCTATCTGAGTGGTACACGCAGGTTGTGCTTAAGGCAGAGGTTGCTGACTATGCCCCTGTCAAAGGCTTCATGGTGCTGAGGCCCTACGGCTACGCCATTTGGGAGAGGATCAAAGAGTATTTCGACAGGAAAATCAAGGAAACAGGTCATAGGAACGCTTACTTCCCCTCCCTGATTCCTGAAGCAATACTTAGGAAGGAGGCTGAACACTTCGCAGGGTTCAACCCGGAAGTTTTCTGGGTAACTCAGAGTGGCGATGCTCAGCTAAGCGAACGCTTGGCAGTGAGGCCAACCTCAGAAACCATAGCCTACGCCCAGTACGCGAAGTGGATTAGAAGCTGGAGAGACCTACCGCTGCTCCTAAACTTCTGGAACTCTGTGCTTAGAGCTGAGATAAAGGCTACAAAACCGTTCCTACGCACAAGCGAGTTCCTCTGGCAGGAGGGGCACACAGTGCATGAAACTGAGGAAGAAGCCGCCAAGGAGGTTATGGAAATTCTAGAGGCATACATAGACTTAATCGAGAACCTCCTAGCGATTCCTGTCCTCGCTGGAAGGAAGACAGATAGGGATAAGTTTGTAGGCGCAGTCTACACAACAACCCTTGAAGCCATCATGCCGGATGGAAAAGCTCTACAGATGGGAACCTCACATAACCTAGGTCAAAACTTCTCAAAGCCATTTGAGATCAAATACCTAGGCAGAGATGAGAAGGAGCACTACGCATGGCAGACATCATGGGGCATCTCATGGCGGCTTATCGGAGCGACAGTAATGGTTCACGGAGACGATAAGGGCTTGGTTCTGCCTCCAGGCGTTGCACCCATACATATGGTTATTGTTCCCATCTACTACAAGGAAGCGGATAGAACGAAGATTAATAGCAGAATGAAGACGATTGTAGCTAAGCTCAGCAAAGCAGGCTTCAATGTGCATGTTGACGACAGGGAGCAATACACCCCTGGCTGGAAGTTTAACGAGTGGGAGATGAAGGGTGTTCCCCTTAGAATAGAGATTGGGCCCAAGGAACTTGAGCGTAGACAGCTTACAGCAGTTAGGAGGGACAACTCGCAGAAAACAACAATAAGCGAGGGAAAGCTTGCAAGTGAGGCGGGCAGGCTTCTCCAGGAGATACAGAAAAATCTCCTGCAGAAAGCAAGAAGGTTCCTTCAGGAACATACCGCTTCAGTGACCAACTACAGCGAGTTCAAGAGAGCTCTTGAGGAGAAAGGCGGATTCATTAGAGCATGCTGGTGCTCCAACTCGAAATGCGAGGAAAGCATCAAGGCAGATACAGGCGCAGAAATACGGTTGACCCCACTTAAGAAGGAGGAGGTTTTCTCAAACTGCATTTGCTGCGGCAGGGAAGCAAGTGAAGTGGCTTATTTCGCTAGGGCTTACTAGGATTGAGTTAGTCTTGCCAAGGCGCCTTCAAGATCCTTCTTCTCAGCGATTGCCGCGTTAAGGCTCATTTGAATTGCGTTGTAGGCGACCTTATACTCCTTCTCCTCTATTTGGTTGGACTTATACTCAAGCTTCACGTCTACTAGAAATTTAGCCATCTCATCTATTTGCCGCCGAAGCTCCTCACACTTCTTGGTAAGCTTCCTCAGAAGAGACTCATGCCTCTCTTTCATCTGGCTCATAGAATCCTTCTGAGTTTCAGAAAGCTCCTCGTAAATGTTTTGGGACACGTCTCCTGCTTTAAGCAGATCGTCAAGTGCCTGAATGCGCTTCCTAGCTATGGCTATATCCCTTGTAACATGGTCAACCTCAATCCTCCATGAGGGGATAAGCACTACTCCACTCATATCGAAGCTCAACAGCTCACTTGGGTATTTGGCAAGGCTTCTATCAGCCATCTCAATCCTAACAGCCTCAAGCTCCCCATCCTCGTTTATGAGAAGTCCAATAACCCTACCTAGGTTTCGGCCGTAGATGTCCTTAAGCTCCTTACCCACGAAGTTCCTCAACTCAACCTCAGACAACTGCGACATTTAATCATGCCTCCATCTTCAACGGTTGACTGTGAACAAGTTTAGGTCTACCCAAATGCACCTCTCGACCTGCAAGTTTCGCAATTCTCCTTCGGTTGGTAGCCATCAATATTGTTCTACCATGCAGATAGTGTAGGCCTCTCAGCAGAGGTAGAAAAACATTTAATGTATGTGAGTCAAGGTCTTCAGTGGGTTCGTCAAGCAGCAGGATCGATGGCTCAGTTATGAGGGCTCTAGCAATCGCAACTTTACGCATCTCTCCTACGCTTAGCTGAAGGGGGAAACAATCAACCTTTTTCGACACCCCCAATAATTCAAGGATTTTGAAAGCCTTTTCCCCACTTTCAGAATCAGATTTCTTAGAGATGAGAAGAGGTTGCTTAACGTTCTCAATCACAGTTAGATTCGAGATGAACCCGCAATCCTGAAGGAAAACGGCCGTTGGATTTGACATGAAGCCACATTTCCTGAAAACTATTCGTTGAGGAATTATCCCCATTTTCTCCATCCTAAATTGAGCAAGTTGCCCATCAGTTAGATTAGATAAATCTTGGCCGAAAACATGCACCTGCCCACTTGAGGGCCTATCTAAACCTGCAATTATGTTAAGCAACGTCGTTTTACCAGATCCATTTGCGCCTGTGATCGCGACGAACTCGCCTTCATGCACGGTCAGGGTTAGGTTGCTGAACAAGCTTGTTTCATAGCCGTTGCCGTGGAATTGCTTCACCAATCCCTCAACTCTAACCGCTATCTTTGTTCCGCTCATTGTTTACCCGCATCCCCAAAGCGTAGTGAACCCCCTTATTCCTCGAGTTCTCATAGATCTCTGTCTGTTTCGCAAGCGTTTTCAGCATGTTTCCAAGTTGCCCCTCGCTGTAGGTTTTTATTATTGACGCTGTGTACTCCACTTTTATGTTAAGGCTTCTAAGCTTCGATATCGCTTTCTCAACGTCCTCCTTGTTTTTTGCGGCTAGGAAAACAATGCTCTCAGGTGAGCCTAGAGAGCTGAAAACCTTAATTGTTTCCGGGATGGACGATATCTGCTTTAGAACTTCATCCCGTTCTTGGTGGCTTGAGAAGTTAGCGCCGAGACAGATCTGCTCACTTAAACCAAGCTTTTCAAGGTCAAGGACCGCAGTATACTCCTTAATGATGCCGGCCTGCTCCATCCTGTTCACCCTGTACGCAACAACGTTTGGGTGTAGGTGAAGCTTTTTCCCAATGCTGACGAAGGTTGCATTGGAGTTCTCAACAAGCTCAGCCAAGATTTTAAGGTCTGTTGAATCAACCGTAATCATGACTACGCCTCCTACACGGCTTCAAAAGCCCTAAACCAGTCCTCATAGTGTTTCAACATCTCCTTAGGAACGCTCGGTCGTCTACCCTTAACCACATCTAGAAAATCGTTCATAGTTATCTCTCTAGGCTTAGCAACCCTATCATTAGGGTTGTTCAAGTTGAAAAACTCCCTTACAACCTTAATTTGGGTTGCCTGACAAATGTCCTGTATGTCGCTGCCTGAGTAGCTTTCAGTGGTTTTCGCCAACCAATCGAAGTCCACATCGCCTGCAAGCCTTAGGTTGCCTGTTTGAATTTTAAATAGGTCAAACCTAGCTGAGAAGGCTGGCAGGGGAACGTAGATTCTCTTCTGAAACCTCCTAATGAACGCGTTATCTAAAGCCCAAGGCTTATTGGTCGCACCAATCAGGTAAACATGAAAACGCTTAGTCTTATCCAGCAAGCCATCCATCTCCTTTAGAAGCTGGTTTCTAGCCCTAACTTCACCACCAACCTCCTGCACACGCATGCCGACGATTGAGTCAATTTCATCGATGAATATTATCGCGGGCTGACCATTCCTAGAAACCTGTCTAGCACGCTCAAACAATTGGGCGACATTCTTCTCAGACTCCCCCAGCCACTTTGAAATCAATGAAGCTGCATCAACAGAGTAGAACACTGCGTTAATCTCCCTACCTATAGCTGCTGCCAAAAGAGTTTTCCCGCAGCCTGGAGGCCCATAGAAAAGTATTCCTCTAGGCCAACCTGTTGGAAATAAGTCAGGCCGCTTAACAGGAAAGATCAAAGACTCCTCTATTGCTCTCTTAGCGTCTTCTAGGTTTGCTATATCACTCCAACTAACGTTTGGTTTTTCAGTTAGGACCAAGTGGTCGAAGTTGAAACCTTTATCAGGCGCTTCTGAAGGTGGAACTCTGGTGAGCTGGCCTCTTAGCTCCTGAATCCTGCTTCTATAGGATTCAGCGCGGTTCATGTAGATTCTGTTCTGGGGAACTTCAGGGTACATGGAGCAGAGCTTCAACATGAGTTCAACAGCTCTCTCATACTTGGCGATAGCCGTTCCCCTTGAGCCCTGTCGGTCAAGCATAACAGCATCCTCAGCATTCTTAACAGCCAGATTCTCAAGCTCCTCTGAAGCAGACATTCAAACACCTTCATCGAAACATTATTCCATAAAACTGGGGGTGAAAGCTATGGCTGCTCAATACTTATCTTTCCCTCATTTCTAAGCTCATCAAGAGCTTTCCTAACATCTTCAGCCGTGGAACCTAGCTCAAAAGCGCATCTTGATAGGCTTAACACACCTCGGTGGCTTTTGATGTAATCGTAAACAAGCTCTTTGAAGGAGTGTTTCACATCAACCTCACCCTCAGCTAATACAGCGGGTTCCTTCTCAGCTACAGGAGGAGTTATCGCGGAAGCTGTAGTAACACTTGGAGCCGTAGGGGTCTCAAGTGTAGGTAGTTCAGGGAACTGTTCCTTAATCCTCTGCTCAGCCAATACGTTTGACTCTTGGAGAACCTTCTTAGCCTCCTCGCCATAGTTCTCCATATCCACATTGCCCATACTGGTCTCAACGCCTTCTGTTGTAAGGTCAGTTGTAAGACTGCCCAGCATATTGTTCACGACATCAAGCTCACTCGCAACCTCCGGAACTACGCCCGAGATTTTTCCCTTAGCCTCATTCACAACCTCAATTACAGGCGAAAGCTGCACAAGTAGGTCTCCGAACTCCGTAACTGTTTCAAGTCTCAGGATGGATTTCTCAATTGCAAGTTGGCTGCTTAAAACCTCTCTAGCTATCTTTCTAATTTCAGCACACTCATTAGCGTATATCTTTGCGTGAGCCATATCGTTGTTGAGTTGGGCGCTGACACATCTCTGAAACATCTCTCTATCTCTCTGCTGCAGCCCCAAAGACATTTGGTTAAGCTTCTCACGCTGAACATTAAGCCTATATAGAGAATGTAGAATCCTCTCCCTCAATGAGGTTGGATGAATTTTCTCTTCTATCTTCTTAAGTATGGGCGACAATTGGTACCCCAACTAATCCAACAGCTTAACAACAATCAAATCTGAAGGCTCCTTCGAAGGTTCAGTTGGAGCCTCTACTGTTGCCTGTTGGCTTACTTCAAGTTTCATTAAATAATCTAAGGTGTTTTCTAGATCCGCTCTCTCTAAGGATGCTTTTTTAAGCCCTGCTTTGATAGATTCATTTGTAGCTCTATAGGATTCCTCATCAATCTCACCTGCTGCCCGCTGCATCTTGTTGTTTGTTAGACATATTTGAAGCTCCTTTATCTGCGAGGTTAACCTCTGAGAGATTTCGCTTAGATTTTTGATCAGGGTTTGCTGCGTATCCCTTATTTCGCTGTGAAGTGTTTCATGCTGCTTCCAGAGTTCACTGTAAAGATCTTCGTGAATTTCACCTTCGCTACGCAGCTCATTCAGCGCTTTGATCCTCTTTGAGGTTAAGTCAAATTGCCTTTTAAGTTCATCAGCTTGAACTTTCCAGCTTGGGACGAAAACTAGATATTCACTGTTGATTGTTATTTGGTTAATTGGGTATTTCTCGAAGTAGCTGTTGCCGTGTTCTATCTCAACATCTGCAACTTCATTCTTGGCGTCGGGGGATAGTGAAACAAGACTTCCTTCAAAACCTCCATAGTAGCTTCTCACAGGTTTCCCAAGAAACCTCTTCATATCTTCGATTCTAGTCACCGTCTAACTCACCTCACAGCATTTCCTAACTCAGAAGTAATCCAATGTCTAAGGGTTGAGCTTTATTTAGGCAACCCCATGTTCTGAGTTCTCTCAGAACTTGGAGATGCAGGTTCAGGCAACTCTGGAAATTTCTCTTTCATCTTTTGTTCAGCTACGACGTTTGCTTCACCAAGTATTTTCTGAGCTTCCTGGTCTGAGGTCTCCACGTTATACATATGTCCAGAAGCCTCTCCAACCTCAAGTACAATGCTGTTAAGCGATTCACCTATCTCACCGAGCTCAAATGAAACTTCAGGCATAACGCCCGAAATCTGTTGTTTCAGATCTCGAACAACGCTTGCAACAGGCCCCATCATTGCCGCTATGTCTCCAAACTGCTCCACTGTCTCAAGCCTTATGCTTACCTGCTCTAAGGCGAGTTGGCAACGCAGAGTCACCCTAGCAATCTTCCTAATCTCAGAGCATTCACTAGCATACATCGCCGCTCTAGCGGAATCCTTAGACATCTGAGCTGAAACACATTTACTGAAAAGCTCTTTGTCATGTTGCTGCATCCTTATTGAAGCACCTTCAAGCCTATTTTGCTGGATCCTAAGTCTATGTAAAGCTGCGACCACTCTCTCTCTCAGCGGAGGCTTATGATGCATCATCCCGCTAAACCTATTGTGCCAAGGTTGCTTGTCCTCTCTTCCCCAGTTTTTGATAATCTTACGTGACAGCCTATTTCACCCCAAATACTTCTTACTGCTAATTCTTGGTGGCTAAAGCACTAGGGTCGCAAAACACTTGAAATTTAGTAAAAGGAATCATAGAAAACCCAGTGCCCTACGTAGATGAAATTAACAATGTTTTGTCTATGGGTTTTGTTTTCCAAAATCATATCTGTGCAGATAATGATTATTGCTTTTAAATCATGTGGTTTAACCCATCATTATTGTTTGGGCTGACCTGTAGTTTAGGCTAAATACCTTTTATGTGGAATTCTTACCTGTAACATAAACTTGTATAAATCCACTTGAAACTATTCTGAATCTTCACAGTTCCCATGAAAATACATGAAAATAAGGTGTATGCAAAACTATATGGTCAGGGGATGCAGCTTGATGAATGAAAAAATCATTAGGGAACTTGCTGGAGAAGTGAACATGCTTCGACAGAAACTGCAGAATCTATATCAAGAGTACGAGGGAGTTGCCCAGAAACTTGAAAGCCAAATCAAACTATTCGGCGAGAGCCTCACAAGAAGCGTAAAGGAACTGGAGCAGGATGCCGCCACGATATCTCAAGGACTAGTTAACACTAAAAACAAATACTTCACAGCCCTAGAAACACGGTACACACTAGGGGAAATAGACGAGTATGAGTACAAGGTTCAACACGAAAAATTCAGTCAATTAATACAGAAATGCCTTCAAAACATCGAAGAGATGAAGAGCTCAATCCTCGGTTTAGTAGGCAAGCATGGAGAGCCTAGAGCTGAAAAAATAAGCATCCAGACAGTAGTCTTAAAGGAACCTACCCAAACTTTAAACGAGAAGAAGAGCTTGATCCAAAACTGATTGGGTTAAACAGGGATAAGGCCAATAGCTTATCTTGTCTGCTATGTTTTCTCAAGTTTTATTTCTATAGTCGAGACGTTTCTTGTGTCTCCACTTTCACCCATAACCTCTGTCCCGATGACTATGTCTTTAACCGCGAGTTTTCCTGAGAAAAATTTTCTTCTGGCAAGCTCAGTAACATCCACAGCCGTGCTGATCGCTCTGCCGCGAGCCTTAAGAGTTAGCTCCTTGGTACCGACGTCAAAATGCATCATTATGGCTGTGATGTAGCTCATTATTGGCTTATTTCCAATGAATATTGTGTTTGGAGGGATAGGGCTTCTCTGCCTATCAGGCTCCCGATAAGCTTCTTCAACATTAGGTTTCTCAGCCATTTCACATCACCTCTGAAGATCTGAAGTTAATTACCTTGTAAGATAGGATCGTATATTTAAATTGAATCCCAGATTAAGGTTAGGACTACAAGGCGGAAATCAGGCGATTAGATTAGGTTGTAGCTGAAAATATCGCTTTATATATTCATAGCTATCTATTATGGTTTGAACAGGTATGGAGCAGGTTCCATCTGGCATCAAGGGTTTAGATGAACTTCTCGGCGGCGGTATCCCTCATGGGAGATGTGTTCTTGTAGTTGGAAGCCCAGGGTCCGGTAAAACCACCCTTTCAATGCAGTTTTTACGCAGTGGAGCGCTGCATGACGAGCCGGGTCTATACGTTACGCTTGACGAAAAGCCTGAACACTTGAAAGAGAATCTCTCAGTCTTCGGATGGGGGCTAGACGAGCTTGAGAGGAAGGGTGTGCTTCTGTTATATGACGCTACGTTCCTACGCAAAGCAAAACGCGGTGTTTCAGCATCTGAGAGGGAGGGAGGCTTATCAATACGTGAACAGACACTTGAAGGTTTGGTTCAAACAGTACAAAACATTGTTAGGGAGGAGGGCATTCGAAGGGTGGTTGTGGATCCAATAACATCCCTCATGCTACACTACGAGAGCTTATCTAAGAGGAGGAGAGCTGTACTAACCTTCTTTGATGCTCTCATCGAGACTGGTTGTACGTCAATCGTTACAACAGAGTTGAGGACAGGGATCTTGAAGAGGAAATTTCAGATTGAGGAGTTTCTCTCTCAAGGGGTTATTTTGCTGCATACATTAATTCACGGTGGAAACGTGGTACACGCTATCCAAATTGAGAAGATGAGGGGCATAGCACATGATACCCAGCTTAGACCCTATCAGATAGGGAAGAGCGGAATTGAAGTTTTCCCGAAAGACAAAGTATTCTGAGGAAACCTGTGAGTCAAAATTTCCTCTAGGATCTCTAAACTCAATCAAACGTCGACTTAATAAAAATGAGGCTCTATTTCTAGTTTTTATTCTCCCAATCCTAGCATTATTTGCAGCTGACCCTGACTCTTTCATTTTCGGCTGGAACCAAGGTAGAGGAGGCTTTCTTTTTGCATTGGTATTCATCATAATTGAGTGGTTTGACGCAAAGGTCTCTCTGGCCTCAAGGCTGACCCCTATAAGGCTTATGGGATTTACTCTCTCTCTGCTGGGCATCGCCATCTACTTTCTATCGGTCTACATGTTCGGCTTTCATGGTTTTCTAATCGGGCTGGGTAGAAACCTAGGTCTAGCGCTTGTTGACAGCTGGATTTGGATGTGGGACTACGTTGCCTTCATACTCTACCTGGCTGGAACAGTAGTTTCCCTATTTAAACCAAGAATAATCAAGAATTTTCTGATATCAACCCTATACTTGTTGGGCATGGCGATCATCCTTTTCTTGGACGCAAAATATCCATATGAAAGCCTTGGAGGCCTGCAAGCCATTGTGCCTACAATGCTTATGATTGTTGCTTCTCTTCTTTGGGCGATAGGTGTTCCAGTTGAAACTCGAGACAATCTACTCATGATATGGGGTGAGCGGGGCTACGTTGGGCTTAGGGTTTTTTGGCCCTCAGCCGGCGTCCATAGCATGATAATATATTTCCTGATAATAGTGATATTGATGGTGAAGCTCCATGCGTCCTATATGAGGAAGCTTCTGTACGCGGCTTGCGGCGCCGTAGGAACGTTCTTGGTCAACGTTCTCAGAATCTTCATGATATCTTGCTATGCTGCTTTTGTAAGCGCGGATATAGAGCCGTTTCATCAAGTAATAGGGGAAATAATGTTCCTCCCATGGATTGCGCTGTTCATAGTTTCAATAGTTAAGGTGGAGAGAAGGTGGCCTTCAGTAGCGTTAAGAATCTAATTACCTAGATGATTTCGCAATCACCTGTTTCAGTAACATTTAAACAATTACATGAAGTAACATTTAGTATGACTGACATGTCAGAGGAAGATCAGCTAAAGCAGAGGCTAGGCACATACCTGAAGCTGGCAACAACCAGCGAGGGCTTTCAGGAGCTATACGATTCATCAAAGGAGAGCTTTGATAAAGCTCAGGTAGGTTCAGGGTGGTTTCCTAGCGAGATTGCAGTAGATGCCTATGCTGTAAGGAATATTCCTGTTGAAGCTGCTGTCAAGGCGGCTGAAGCTAAGAAGCCAGATATTTTTGCGGTTCTCATGCTTTTCAGGAGGCCTAAGCCTGAATCTGTTAGTCTGCTGGACAGGAAGATCCGTTGGCAGCCTTTCTGGATAGTTAGCGGTTTACATTGGTGTCTCTTCTTTCGAGGAGGCAGATATAAGATTCCTGTTTCAGAAGACATTGTAGCTATTAGTGTGAACAGCCATGCACAGGATCTCTATTTTGATGAAGAACATGAAAAATTAAAGCCAACAATCCCAGATGAGCTTAAAGGATTAGCAAGCAACGTCGGATCCATTTTAGCGCCTAGAGAAAAATACTTCATATTAAGCGAGGGAGTAACTGAACTTGCCTATCACTATGATGAGGCAACATTATACCTAGATACTCATGGACGCATCAGTGCGAAAATTGAGAAAATAATGAGCTTGAATCTTTCTATCTTCAAGGTCTCATCTCATGGTGACTTGAAGGTTAAGGGAATCAAAACAGAGGTTTCTGAGCCGATGGAAACAAAAGAGGGAATAGTGAAGAAGCTTCATGATAGAATTGTTCACCGACCAAAAGCTTTCCGAAAAATTTTGGAAAACTGTTTTGAAGTCACTAGACTGCAGTTAGTGTACGTTCCAGTTTACACTTTCCAGTGCCAGTATAGGGATAAGTTAAAGGAGCTTCAAATTGATGGAGTGACAGGCGAATTTATGAAGTTATGATCTCCCGGTAAAGATAGGTAGGCTTAGGTTCAACCGCGAAGTGTTGGCTTCAACTTAACTCCCATCAGCTGCAGTTCGTTGATTAGTCTTATCAAATCAGAGTCATTGATCTTGTTTTTCTCTTTTGCAACGATTAAAATTGTTTCAATGAACCTCAACACTGACTCCGATGTAGTTAATGGGTATGACTCAAGAATCTTGGAGGTGATGTCTCTCTCGATGGAACTGGGGCGGTATATTTCTGAGTTTAAGCTTAAGCTGCCGGCGATTTGGAAAGCAACCCTTTTATGGGTTTCTAGGATGTATATCCCGTGAGAAGTTATCTGGTATTCACCTCTCACTTGACGTTGCGTTATTAGCTTAGCCTCGATCAAAATATTTAGATGCCTATAGGCTTCAGAACGTGGAAGCGGCCATTTAGCATCCTCAAACCACTCCATTATTTGGCTTGCTGTCTGTGGGCCAACTGTGTCCAATATGTCTAGGATGGCTATTCTTCGCCATGATCCTGTGGCCTCTGATAAAGTTCTCGCTATCGGCTCAATCTTTGTTTGAGAAATCAATTCTACGCACCACATCTAATCTTATTATATGAGAATGTCAATTATAAAGGTTTTTATTTTAGGAATGTTAATATTCAATAGTTTGAATTAATGAGATAAACTTATATATAAGTTCGATATTATCACACTACAAGGAGGATGATAGAGATGAGGTTAGGAGTAATAGGCATCGGACAAGCAGGTGGAAGAGTAGCAGATCTACTTGTCGACTACAATAGAAGGTTTAATCAAAACGTGATCCCAGTAGCTTTAGCCGTCAACACAGCAAAGTCTGACCTGATGGGTTTGAAAACCCTACCTTTGGAAGACAGGGTACTTATCGGACAAACCTACGTGAAAGGCCATGGAGTTGGAATGGACACTAAACTAGGATCAGAGATAATGGAGGAGGAGCTGCAGAAAGTTAAGCGAACAATCGGTAAAGCGGGAGCCAGCGATGTAGACGCATTCGTACTTGTAGCTGCGCTTGGAGGAGGGACAGGATCAGGAGGTATATCAGTCCTGGCAGCTGGCCTTAAACAGTGTTACATTGAACCTGTCTATGTTCTAGGGATTCTGCCAAGCAATGACGAAGGCAGAGTTATGGCTGCAAACGCTGTTAGGAGCCTAATGGAGCTACAAAAGGTATCTGACGCCGTAATCGTGTTCGACAACAACCTGTGGAGAAGAGAAGGTATACCGATATCTGAAAGCTATAACTACATGAATCAAGAGCTGGTGAAGCCTTTTCCAATATTGCTCGGCGCAGGCGAAGCTATGTCTGAGTCAAATATTGGAGTGAAAGTCGTTGATGCATCCGACATAATAAAAACCTTGAACGGCCTAACAGTCATGGGTTACTCTGAGGTTGAAACTGCGGAGAAATTTGCGCTGTTCAACAGGAAGAAGAACCAAATAGTTGAGGAACTTGACTCAGCAACAAAGTGTTACTTCGCCGTGAGAAACGCAACTATTGGAAGACTAACGGCTGAATGCGATGTAAGGGATGTAGGGAAAGCTTTGATGGTCCTTTCAGGGAAAAAAGAAGAGCTTAACAGAGATGGAATAGAGAGAGCTAGAGGCTGGCTTGACAGCGTAATTGGAGGACATGAAGTTAGGGCTGGAGACTACCCTGTTACGCGGTCGAGTAAAATAACGGGGGTTGTTCTGCTATCGAACATTGGTGAGCTGCCGAGAGTTAAGTCACTCATAGAAAAAGCTGAAAATGGGGGCCGGATCCCTACAAGCATAGTGCAGAAAATAGAAAAGGCTGAAACTATAGGAGTGCTTGGAAGTTGAGCTTCAATACTAGGATGTGTCTCACAGCCATACTAGGATGGGTTGCCGGCATGGGGACATCCTACCTAGTGGCTCAAACAGGCGTCCACATGGCTATTGAAGTCCCCTACACAATATTGATTGGCCTAACTACCGGCATATGTATAACGCTGATCATAGTGCTTTCCATACTGCGAACGTGAAACCCAAAAAATTCCCTCACCTTTTTTTATAGATTCTTTTTATAGCTCTTCAGTCTTACCTATCTAAGATAATGCGATGAGTTTTCGAGACTCCCAATTTTCAGGTCACCTAATCTTCAGCATCAAGGAGAAGCTTGAAGCCAGGGATAAGTTCTACTGGTTGTCTTTCCTTGAGAAAGTTAAGAGGATTCTTTTCGAAAAACATGAAGCTGCGAAACCACGTGGAATATTGAAAAGCATACTCCGTAAGGAGTCTGTTGCTCCGCAAACTAGAAAGGGTGGTTTCATATATAGATTAAGAGATGTTTTTGGGAGCGGCTGAGTTATGAGTGAGGAGTATAAGCGCAAATATACCTTCGGCATGGACTACGGGACAAGCGACTTCAAGTTCGGTGCTATAACATGCGGGGACAGGCCTGAGATAGTTGAAAATCGAGGTTACTTCACTGATAAAACAACTATAATGCATACGATAGCTGGCGCACCAAAAGATATTGTTGTTGGCAAGGATATACCGTTGTACCTCGAAACTAAGGAGGACCTTGCATCAAGGCTCATCTACCCCATGAGGAATGGGGTTATTGAGAAGGGAGATGAGCAGGCATGGATGATTGTGGATGAAATCACAAAGTTTGGTTTAAATATGTTTAAGCCAGCCTCAGACTTCAGAGGTTTCTACACTGTTGCCTCCCTTTCCTCCGTGGCGCCAAGATACATGTACGAAAAGATTTTCGAGATCCACAGGCGCATAGGCGAGGAGTCTAGGTTAATTGAAGCCACAACAATAATACCTCAACCCCTATCCGTAGCGATTGCCCATAAAGTTCCAGCGTGTGTCGTCATAGAGTCTGGACATGGCAACACCCAAGTTTGCCCGATTTCAAGATATCCCATAAGGAATGCTGTGCTCGCCATAAATAGAGGGGGAAGCGACGCTAACACAATAACAGCTGAGATCCTGAAAGACTGCGGGTACAGCGACCTAGCTCACGAAGAGGCTTTCGTGAAGAAGGTTAAGGAGAATCTAGGGTTAATCCCAATAGACATCGATAAAGCCGTGGAGGCTGCTAAAAGCAATATTGAGAGGTTTAGAGCTGAATACAAGGTTCCTGGAACAAGAATCTCAATAGATCTAGCTGAAAACTCATGGATGCGTTTCCTTATAGGCGAATACGTTTTCAACCCTAACCACGAACTTTTCCAAAGCTACTTCACCAGAGGTATGAAGAAACCTAAAGACGTGAAGGTTGGAGACGTATACTTCAGAGGGATGCTTGACTTCGGCGAGGCAATAGTGGAGTCTGTTGAACGCTGTCCCGTTGAGATTCAGCCACACCTCTACAGGCAGATACTTCTTTCCGGAGGAAACTTCGCTTGGAACCCCCCGACGAAACTCAGCGACATATGCACAGACTCCATAAACAAGATTAAGCTCCTCCTTCAGCAGAAGGGTATTACAAACGTAGAGGTAACAATGACCGAGTCACCTCAATTCTCTGTTTGGCGTGGCTGCATCGTTTATGGCTACGCTGTCCCTGACAGCTACAAATGGAACTGGGAGCGTATGGAAGGATGGATGAGGTTCCGTGAGTGATGCAGAAGACAACTTGCGGAGATACTTTATCCGAGAGAGGCAGGGAGCCTGAAAGAGTTGCCAGCTGGGGAGACAGAAAAATACAGACATATCTCAATAAGAACAATCGAGATAGTAGTTGACATGGAAGATATCTTCAGCCCAGAGTTAACGGTAAATGAATTTATTAAGAGATATAAAAAGAAGCCTGAACCTCCTAGGCATAGGATTGTCACAGTGGAGGTTGTTACCTGCCAAGAGGATCAGCAACCTGTTTTGGCCACTGAATGCGGCAAATGCCCAAGATTCATTCGAAGATTCGGAGGAAGCATAAACTGCAGAAAGATGCTAAAGGCCAAGTAGTGCAACGATAAAAGCCTAATTACTTAATAAATTTAATTAGACTCGAAAACAAACTCATTGCTAGGAGACGGAGACTTGCG
>Ga0315280_10000213_pt1 | contig 112866 bp, 85 predicted proteins | sample YL17G06_40_MG_FD_203697 | JGI IMG/M metagenome (GOLD analysis project Ga0315280, IMG submission 203697) | Sediment microbial communities from Yellowstone Lake, YNP, Wyoming, USA - YL17G06_40 | ecosystem: Environmental > Aquatic > Freshwater > Lake > Sediment | place: USA: Wyoming | collected... | reverse complement strand
TTGGGAAAAGGCGAACCCAAGAGGCTCAGAATAACCAATCCATAATACGTGTCCTGCGCATTGGAATCTAGACCTTGAGCAAAGGAGTAACCTCCATCGAGATTCTGCCGATTCACAACATAATCCGTTATGCTCTTCACTCGCTGCTGCTGGTTAGCGAAACGTTCTTTTTTAGATGCGGCTTTGGTTTCTAAATCGAACCGCCCTGCTTCACGCAATATAGCACCCACTCATTCGCATTGAATGTTCGTAGAAGCTATCAGCCCCTGCAAGATTGAAACAAGGGCGGTTAAAGGCGAGCTTCATCGCCTCGCAGACTCAAGATACCCATTGAAATAGATATGCTTTTCCGATTAGACGGCGTGTTTTGATGTATTCTCAAACCGCCCGCTGCAGGCTTTCCATTCTGAGCATACCAGATCTGCCAGTGCGATTTATCCCAGAAAACGCGACGCCCGCTGATATCAACGCATCACTTCAACTTTCCTCTCTATTGATTAGAGAGGTCGCTCTGTCGCAGATCTCTTAAACCGCGCGCTAGCGTGTTGCTAAATTCAGGGAATTGACATGAATTTGTTCGACATTGTTGGGCTTGGATAGATACCTATGATCTGGTACGTAGAAGTGTGAGGAGGGCGCACGCATGCCTGGGAGGTAAGCAGAAATTGACACAAACAATGCGATTTAGCAACGCCCTAGCGCGCTAAGCGCGTTACGACTGAAGCACAACAAACACGCGTTACCGGGCATTCATGTACGTACTCTGAGGCGAGACGGCGAAATGATTAAGAATCCGAGTAGTGAATTCAGCCAGAGGATGCGCATGACCAAAAATGGGAGATATCTTTTCACTTCAGAATCTGTGGCAGAAGGTCATCCAGACAAAGTGGCGGACCAAATATCAGATGCTGTGTTGGACGCTATTTTGCGTGAAGACCCTAAGGCAAGGGTGGATTGTGAGACATTGGTGATGCAAGGCAATGTGATTGTCACTGGCCAAATCACAACTGACTGCTACGTCGACGTACCTCACATCGTGAGAGAAAAATTGAAGGAGATAGGGCTGAACAATGCCAGAGACGGATTGGACTGTGAGACTTGTGGTGTCTTGGTGTCGATAACCGAGCAATCCCCGGACATTGTAATGGGGGTCAATGAAACTGAGACTCACGAGCAGGGAGCCGGCGACCAGGGAATGATGTTCGGTTACGCAACAAATGAAACGAAGGAATTGATGCCTCTACCAATCATGCTTGCACACAGGCTTGTTCGAAGACTATCTGAATGCAGGAAGAACATGACGCTGCCCTACCTGAGGCCAGATGGCAAGTCGCAGGTCACTGTGGAATATGTCGATGGAAAACCAAGAAGGGTAGACGCTTTTGTGATTGCCGCACAACATTCTGGGAACGTAGACAGGAAGAAGATGAGGGAGGACATAATAGCTCAGGTTATCAAGATGGTTATACCTTCGAGCATGTTGGACGAAAGAACGAAATACTACATCAACGAGACTGGACGTTTCGTAATCGGGGGGACTCTGTCAGACACAGGTTTGACAGGAAGAAAAATCATCGTTGACACGTATGGAGGTTTCGGAAGTCACGGCGGAGGCTGCTTTTCTGGAAAGGACCCCTCGAAAGTCGATAGATCCGGCTGCTACATAGCACGGTATGTTGCAAAGAACGTTGTGGCTGCGGGCTTGGCAGACAAATGCGAAGTTCAGATATCATATGCAATTGGCATAGCGCAACCGGTGTCAGTAATGGTGAACACCTTTGACACTGGGAAAATGCCTGATGACGAGATCCGTGAATTGGTAGAGAAGCATTTTGACATGAGGCCCAAAGCCATCATTGATCATTTGGATTTGCTCAGGCCGATATATTGAAAGACGGCCGTGTTTGGTCATTTTGGATGAGATGATCCAGATTTCACGTGGGAAAGAACCGACAAAGCAGAGATGCTCAGGAAGGAATTTGAGATGAAATCTCCGGTCAGCTGAGGGCATTCACACGCACGCGGAACAAGGAGAAAAGCAGGGGTCGTGGGAGAAAGCGCGCGCTAGACCAATGTTCAAGGAGAAATTTCGACTGACAGAAAAAGACCCAGCCTTTGACAAGACCAAAACCGAAGAAGTATTGAGGTCACTCCATACGGACCTAAGTATTGGGCTCAATAGCTTTGAAGTTGAAGCCCGATTGAAACAGTACGGGCACAATGAAGTTCCTGAAAAGAAGGCAAACCCTCTAGCGAGGTTTGCCAAGAGGTTCTGGGGTCTCACCGCATGGATGCTTGAGATTATAATAATCATCTCATGGTTCCTGCACAGATACCCCGACTTATATATAGTTACAGGGCTGCTTGTCTTTAACTCAATACTGGGTTTTGCGGAAGAACAGAGAGCGTCAAGCACGGTGGAAGCCCTGAAGAAAAGACTTCAGGTTAGCGCAAGAGTCCTTAGAGACGGCTCATGGAAAGTAGTAGCCGCTAGAGAACTTGTGCCAGGGGACATAGTCAGAAACAGGTCAGGAGACTTTGTGCCTGCCGACATTAAAATAGCAACTGGCGAGCTTGAAGTCGACCAATCAGCCTTGACAGGCGAATCGGTGAGCCAGGAGAAGAAGATTGAAGAAATTCTCTATTCAGGCTCTATCGTAAAGAGAGGCGAGTCAAACGGCATCGTTGTCTCAACAGGAGTAAACACCTACTTTGGTAGAACTGTCCAACTCGTCCAACTAGCGAAACCCAAGCTACACATGGAAGAAGTCGTCTCAAGTGTCGTCAGATGGCTCCTAGTAATTGTCGTCTTGTTAGTTGCGCTTGCCCTTGTCTTTTCAGTACTTGAAACCAAGAACTTGGTTGACCTTCTGCCCATAATCTTGGTCCTTCTATTGTCAGCAATACCTGTTGCTCTGCCAGCAATGTTCACTGTCAGCATGGCAATAGGCGCAATGGAGCTTGCCAAAAAAGGCGTTCTAGTAACGACACTGCGCGCTTCCGAAGACGCAGCAACCATGAATGTTCTTTGCGCAGACAAGACAGGCACAATAACAATAAACAGACTCTCAATCGCAAAAGTAATACCATCAAAGGGATTCACTGAACAGCAAGTTCTCTTCTACGGAGCTCTAGCTTCACAAGAGGCAAATCAAGACCCCATTGATTTATCCTTCCTAACGATGGCCAAACAACTAAACCTCTTAGACCCCTCATTCAAACAGAAAGACTTCACCCCATTCGATCCGAAAACACGAAGAACTGAGGCTTTGGTGCAGAAGAACAACCATGAATTCAGAGTAATGAAGGGAGCTGTCAACGTTATTGCCCGGGCATGCGGACTCGACGGTAAGACTTTGGAGCAATTAGAATCACAAATGAGTGAATTCGCTGGAAAAGGCTACAGAACCCTTGCGGTTGCCAAGACAAACGCCGAGGAGCAACCTGTGCTTGTCGGTTTGGTAACGCTTCACGACCCGCCCCGACCCGACTCAAAACAACTCATACAGGAACTCAGGGAGCTGGGCATATCTGTCAAAATGCTGACTGGCGATGCGCTTCCTATAGCAAAAGAGATCGCTGCAGATGTTGGTCTCGGCGACAACGTGATCAGAGCTGCAGACCTCAAAGAATTCATCAAGGAAAATGCGATAGAGGCGGCAGATGCAGCTGATAAGAGTGACGGGTTCGCTGAAATCTATCCTGAAGACAAGTACACCATAGTCAAAAGCCTCCAAGCCGCAAAGTACGTGGTCGGGATGACAGGCGACGGCGTGAACGATGCGCCAGCGCTTAGGCAAGCGGAAGTGGGCATAGCTGTCAGTAGCGCTATGGACGTGGCAAAGGGAGCTGCCAGCGTCGTGCTGATGAATGAGGGGCTAACCAGCATAGTAGATTTGATCAAGAATGGAAGAGTGATTTATGAGAGGATAACTGCATGGATTCTGAGCAAAATAGTCAGAACTCTACAGATAGCCACGTTTGTCGTTCTGTCCTACCTTCTAACAGGCAACTACGTGGTGTCAGCCTTCGCGATAATACTGTACTTCTTCATGACCGATTTTGTCAAGATTGCATTATCCACGGACAATCAGAACTGGTCCAGAAAACCCGATATTTGGAACGTAGTCGGTTTGGTAAAAGTATCCTCAATACTTAGTGTGCTCATTATTGTCGAATCGTTTGCTCTGCTTTATGTCGCACTAAACATCTTTCATCTCACCGTAGCTGACCAGACCCTTTTCACATTCACGTTCGAAATACTGTTCTACTCCGCCATGTTCCTAATATTCAATGTAAGAGAAAGAGGGCACTTCTGGAACTCTAGGCCAAGCAGAACCCTGCTCATCGCAATAATACTGAGCATGATAGCCGCAATAGTGGTGACTACAGTTGGGCTTCCAGGATTCAAATCCATATCTCTAACTCAAACTCTTTTTGTGGTATCCTGCTCTGCTGCTTTCTCATTGTTGTTCAATGATCTAGTCAAGTTTCTCTTAGTGAAGAGAACAAAAATTAGGTGGTAAAAGCCAATTCTCAGCGAATACTTAAACCTTTTTTTGCCAAAATAGGTAGAATTTGGTCTGCATTAGGAACCCACAGATCTTGATCAGATGGGCAAGCTTCTCTGGATTCAAGTGTTCTATTTGCTCTCGGTAAGTCTGTTTTGCTCCGAAAGGTAAGTGGTAGCTGAAGGCTTTCTTGTTTAGCGCGCGCCTCTCATGATAGAGTCATATCGGCTTAAAAGGTGCACTCATAGTTGTGGGCCTTATTTGCTGACAGACAAAATTATCTACAAGCCCCATAGAACGTCACAAGCTTAGCGTTGCCCAACAGGTCGGGGAAGACCTCCCACAAACCAAGACTAAGGACGACTCCAACAACACCAGCCAAACCCCACTCCCGCTGCTCTCTAACATTAGCATCTTTTTCACTTGGATCGCCACAGATAGCGTAGAAGTCTTTGCCTCTTAAGCATGTGTCAGTCAAATGAAGATCTTACGATTCTAGGACTTGCTTTCATAAGGCATCTCCCGTATCGTGTGTGCTCTCTTAGAAATTCTCTTTCCACCAGATAGGCTACTAAGAATACCGACGTGAGTAAGAGTAGCGTCAGCGATGGCGTTTCCAATTGTGTTTATAGCAGCGAATCGATCGATCGAACAGAAACAGAGCCCAATTTTGAGCTTAAAAGCATAACACATGGCACTATTGAAATGTGTGAATAAAAAGGATTCTTTTTTTAATCATGCAGAGGGCTCAGGATTAACATTACAACTGGAAGAATCCCAGGAGCCATAGGTGTTATGACACCCACCTTCAATTTCCTTTCATGCCACGTGGCATAACCTCAGAATCCCAACAGGGCCCTAGGATAGTCTCGGTATGAAAAGGGCGTCTGGGATGCTCGTAGTAAACGAGAGAACATAGAAAAAAGGGGAATGTGCGGGAGATTTCTCCACCCTGTCTACATTTAGCCATTTTCCGAATGATCAGTAATTAGTAGCCATTCATAATTGGGATTCAGAATCCATAAGCGCAAGGGGGAAGATAATATGGAAGCATGAACATAAAGAAAGCGATAAAACGCTTCATCAAAGCCCTCTCAAGCGCTCTTGGCAAGACGCTACAAGAAGCTATTGAACAGACTTCAATCGGGCCCTCTGATAAAGGAATCTCGTAAAAAGTATGTCAAAAATGGGATGAGGCTTGGTTTCAAGCCTTTATGATTCTATTTTGTGCCGAATGTTTTCTTGACCCATGCTCTTGTCTTTTCCATGTCTTCTCTGAAACGCTTCAGCTCTTGTGGCGTCCTCTTCGGAGCCACAGGTTCTTCTGCAGGAGTCGCGTAGACATCAAGCAGGTCGCCCTTCGGGTCTTTGACGATGCTTATGTTCACTCTCAAGCCGATGTTCACTTTTTCAGGGTCGACGTCTCTCATGGTCATTGGCAGGCAAGTGTTTGTTCCGTCTATTCTGATCATTGCGCCGACGAGCGGTTGCAGATGCACCATTGAAGGCCACGCTATGGCCATAATCGTGTACGAGTGAACTTCGCCCTTCTTTGGAAGCTCAATCCACTTCGTTTCGGCCAGTCTGCATTTCGGGTTGAAGCAGTGTGCGCGTGGTGGGCAATAGACAAGTCCGCATTTTGGACACTTTGTGCCGTACAGCTTTCCTTCCAACAAGCCTATGAAGAACTGTGAGACCTTACCGTAGCTGTGATGGAACATGCTGCCGTGCGGACGGTGAACGACCAAGAACTTCTGGGGCTTCAAATCATTAAGCGTCGGTCCATCGTTCATCTCAACTATCTTCCAGCCTTCAGGTCTCCAGCCGCCTTTGCGTTCCCATTCTTCCCACCATTTCTCGTCGTACGGTGATTGCTTCATCATTTTTTCAGGTCCAGGCTGCTTCATTATCTTTACACCTCCAAGACCACGGCGCCAGCTTGACACCCCGTGCCGCCATGCCCGTGTATGAAAGCCTTCTTTGGCTTGCTCAGCTGTCTGCCTGGTGCACCCCATTTCTTGCCGATTTGGTTACTTAATTGCCAGTAGCTGTCAACGACTTGAGCGATTGAAGTTGAGCCCACTGCATGTCCCTGCGCGGTCAGAGCTCCGCTGAGTTGGCATGGAAGTTCTCCGTCCGGCTGAATGACTCCGTCTCGCACCATTTTCTTTCCTTCTCCTCTCTTGCAAAAGTCAAAGTCTTCAAGCCCAGCCAAGACAACGCCCGCATACGGGTCAAAGATTTCGACGAAGCTTATCTCCTTTCTCGGGTTTTTGATTCCAGCATCCTTGTAGGCCATTCTCGCAGACACTCGGAGCGAGCCGAAGTTTAGCAGGTCAGGGTAAGGCGACATCGGTTTCGGAATGTTCTTCGGCCAGACTTTCTCGTCTTCTGGGTACAGGCCTTTCCATGCCGGATTGTCAGGACGGTCTCCAACTCTCATCGTGTCAGTGCCGAAGCCGACGCCGCTTATCCAGACAGGGTTGTCAGTCAGCTTCTTAGTCATCTCTTCGTTTGCCAAGAGCAACGCTGATGCGCCTTCGCTGGTCATGGCGCATTCATAAAGCCTGTACGGCCACGATATCAAGCGGGACTTGTAAACATCCTCGACAGTGATTTTGCTGAAGCCGTGCTGAGCTGGCCATTGTGCATACGGGTTGTCTAGCGAGTTGTTGTGGTTTGACACTGCAACCTCAGCCAAGTCTTCTTCAGTGTCTCCGTAAACATGCATCCGTCGAGCTTCCATAGTGGCGTAGAAGGCGTTGTAAGTAAAGCCTGAAACGAAGTCCCAATCCGTGTCGCCTGCAATGGCTATGGCCTCGTTGACCTTCTGAATCGGCAACTCGTTCATCTTTTCCCAACCGACCACAAGAACTGCCGGAAACATGCCTGACCGAATCCACAGAGCCGCGTTGACTATGGCGTCGATTGGCGTGGCGCCGCCTGATTCAACACGGTACGCGGGTACAGCGCTTAAGCCCAAGTAGTCATGGATTATCCAGTGCATGCACTGCTGCTGTTCGAGGATATCGCTAAAGTACGAGTAGCAGCAAGCATAGCCTTTCCTTATGAAGTCTCCAAGCTCAAGGTCTGGCACGTCATCAAGTAGCATCTTCACGGCTTCTGCGCACATCTCTTCCGCCAACGTATGTCTCGGGTTGTCAAATCTTGAAATGCTTCCAGCGACTATTCCGACTTTCTTCACTCATTCCACCTCAATTTTGAAAGATGTAGTTAGTCGATTTCAGCAACTATAAGATTTTCGCTAAGCCTACGTGACAAGCAATGTAGAACATTCAGTCTCCTTTGAACTATCAAGCTGAGGCCAAGTCATGTCGAAGAATCTTTTTATAACCTCCTCGATCCATCTTACTGACATGCAAATACTGCAATTATCAACTGCCCTGCCAAAAGACGGCTATACAACCGCGGAACTGATTGAATCTTTTCCATGTGCACCTCCAGAAGGCGTCAAACAGAACATAGTCAACCTTGGAGTGTCAAAGCGCTACCTTGTAGACCAGTCAGATCGAGACTCAAAGACGGAGACCGTTATGAGTGAGGATGGACTTGTTGACCTCTGCACGGAAGCCTGCGAAAAAGCCCTTCAGAAAGCCCATATGTCGATCAAAGATGTAGGCTATTTCGTTGCAGCGTATGACGTTAATCCCTTCCTCAGCCCAGGCCTCAGCCAGCTTCTGGTTCCGAAACTCGGTTTAGACCCTTATGTGAAGCACGTTAATGCTCAAGGAACAGCCAGCACCGCATTCATGAAGACTCTGGAACTCGCCAAAGATCATCTTGCCGGACACCCCAAAGACAACGTTTTGCTGTGCATCTCTGGGGTTAGCTCATACTGGTTCCAGAATCAGGTGCGAGGCTTGAAGGACGTCATGGAAATCAGCCAGATCGGTTCGATAAGCGACAGGGCAAAACGCGAGCTGGAGTTGAGAAAGTGGGTGGCAACCATGCAGTTCTTCCTCTTCGGAGACGGAGCAGCCGCCGCAATCGTGACTGGAGAAGACCGGAGCCTAACAGTCAAGGAAACGGCTGAAGTCACAAACGTCGGAAAGAAAGACTATCTGGCTGGGTATTCTCGGCTGTCAACCTTGAACGAGCCATTCAGGTTTGGCTTCCACTCCCATTTGGACAAGGAAATCCCGAAACTCGGAGTGTCTTACACGGATTTGGCGCTGAAGAAGCTGCTTGGAAGGAACGCTGAAAACATAATGAAGACAGCGAGGAAGTGGGCAGTCCACACGGGCAGCGAAAAGATACTCAATGCGTTGGCTGAGCACCACGAAATTGAGGGCGAAAAGCTCAAAGAATCACATGAAGTACTACGAGAATGTGGCAACCTTGCAGGCGCAAGCTTACCGTTCATACTTGAAAGAATAACGTCCCGGAGCAGGTTCTCAGACGGTGATGTGGTCTTGATGGTTGGCTACGGATGGGGATTCTCCGCAGCCGCCAGCCTGTTGGAATATAGGAAGTAGCGTTCTCAAGGTTGGAACTGGCTTATTCCCACTGCTTCTTAATCCACTCTTCCACGCCGATCTTTTTCATCTCTTGAAGTCTTTCCTTCTTTGCTTTGTTGAAGACAAACGGTTTAGACCGATAAGAAAATATCTCTCTAGTCTTGATACCGATATGTAAGTCTCAAAGTTCATGGCTTGAACAATGAGGGTTTGACGTGACAATGTTTGATGAGAAGGAAATCAAAGAGGTGAAACGTGAGCGAGCGCGCTGGGAACAGACGACGTTGCCGAACTGGCTGAAGCAGTCCCGAGAAAGGAAAAGCGAATTCCACAACCATTCTGGCATGCAGATAAAACGAGTCTATACACCCGAAGACATGGAGAATATGGACTACATACGAGACTTGGGCTTCCCAGGCGAGTATCCGTTCACGCGCGGCGTCCACGCGACCATGTACCGAGGCCGCTTATGGACAATGCGAATGTTCTCAGGATTCGGCACAGCGGCTGACACTAACCGACGTTTCAAGTACTTGCTGAAAGAAGGCGAAACCGGCCTGAGCATAGCCTTCGACTATCCGACAATCATGGGCTACGACTCGGACCATCCAATGGCTCAGGGAGAAGTGGGCATATGCGGAGTTGCTATTGCGTCGCTCAAAGACATGGAAACCTTGCTTGACGGGATACCGCTTGACAAGGTCACGACCTCCATGACCATAAACGGGCCTGCGCCGATGCTGTTGGCCATGTACGTTGCCGTGGGCGACAAGCAAGGCGTGCCCAGAGAGAAGCTCGGTGGAACCACGCAAAACGACAATCTGAAAGAGTTTTTTGCTCAGAAGCTGTGCATATTTCCGCCGAAGCCTTCGGTAAAGCTGACCACGGACATCATCGAATACTGCGCTAGGCACCTGCCAAGATGGAACCCAGTGAGCATAAGTGGATATCACATTAGAGAAGCAGGAGCAACCGCCTTGCAGGAGCTAGCCTTTACGATATACGACGGAATAAGCTATGTGGAGTCAACTCTTGAGAGGGGATTGAAAGTGGACGACTTTGCTTATCGCTTGTCATTCTTCTTCGCCTCTCACAATGACTTCATAGAGGAAATAGCCAAGTTCAGAGCCGCTCGCAGACTCTGGGCGAAGCTGATGAAGGAACGTTTCAAGGCGAAAAGTCCGAGGTCTATGTGGATGCGCATGCACGTTCAAACCTCGGGCTGCACGCTGACGCCCCAGCAACCATTGAACAACATCGTGCGCACGACGATGCAAGCTCTGTCAGCCGTCTTAGGCGGAACCCAGTCTTTGCACACGAACTCGTTCGACGAAGCCCTGTGCTTGCCAACTGAAGAGGCTGTGAGGGTGGCTCTCAGAACGCAGCAGATAGTAGCCCATGAAAGCGGTGTGACAAGCACAGTGGACCCGTTGGCAGGCTCCTACTACGTTGAAGCCTTGACAAACGAGATGGAAGAAAAGGCTTGGGAATACATCCATAAGATAGACGACATGGGCGGAGCCATACCCGCTATAGAGAAGGGATTCTTCCAAAAAGAAATTGCAGACAGCGCCTACAAGTACCAACGAGAAATAGACGAGAAGAAAAGAGTCGTAGTCGGCGTGAACGACTACACAATCGAAGGGGACAAGTGCCCAATAGAGATTCTGAGAATAGAACCGAAGGTCGAGACAGCCCAAGTTGCGAGCCTGCAAAAACTAAAAAGAGAGCGTGACAACAGAAAGGTAAAGGAAGTTCTCGACAAACTTCACGATTCAGCTGAGAAGGATGAGAACCTCATGCCGACCATAATCGAGGCCGTCAAAGCGTATGCGTCTCTAGGCGAAATCACAGAGGTGCTGCGAACGGTTTACGGCGAATATAAGGAATTGATAGTAATCTAGAAAGAGGGAAAAATGAATGCAGACTAAAAGAAAAATCCGAGTTTTAATAGCCAAGCCAGGTCTTGACAGCCACGACCGAGGAGCCAAAGTGGTTGCTAGAGCTCTGAGAGACGCGGGAATGGAAGTCATCTACACAGGCCTAAGACAGACGCCTGAACTAATAGCGGAAACAGCTCTCCAAGAAGATGTGGACGTGATAGGCTTGAGCATTCTCTCAGGAGCACACAAGACGCTCTTCCCAAGGATAATGAATCTTCTGAAGAAGAAAGGCTTGACAGACGTAACAGTCTTCGCAGGAGGCATAATCCCAGAAGAAGACGTGGCAGAAATGAAGAAGCTTGGGATAAAAGAAGTCTTCGGGCCTGGAACAACGACAGAACTGATAATAAAATACGTTTGCGAAAACGTGCCGAAAAGAACCTGAACCAATTGATGTGCAAAGGAATTGACGAAAGTCGAAGAGCTAACGCAAGGCGTACTTTCTGGAGACGTCCGAAGCATAGCGAGGGCCATAACAGTCATTGAGAACAACGCGCCTGAAGCCAAAAAACTCGTCTCTTCAATCTATCCTCACACAGGAAAGGCTCACATAATTGGGTTCACAGGAGCAGGAGGCGCTGGAAAAAGCACACTCATCGAGAAAATCGTGCGAGAATACAGAAGAAACGGCAAGACCGTCGGCGTCGTGGCAGTCGATCCAACAAGTCCTTTCACTGGCGGCGCGTTCCTAGGCGACAGAATCCGCATGCAAGAACTGAGCACGGACCCCGGCGTTTTCATACGCAGCATGGCAAGCCGCAACTATCCAGGAGGCATAGCCAGAGCAACCAAAGATGCCGTGAAAGTTTTGGACGCTGCAGGGAAAGACATAGTCATCGTTGAAACGGTGGGCGCAGGCCAGTCCGAGGTGGAGATAATCAAAGTGGCCCAAACAGTAGTTGTCATCCACGCTCCAGGCTTGGGAGACGAGATACAGGCGATAAAGGCAGGAATAATGGAGATAGCCGACATTTTCGTGGTGAACAAGGCTGACCGCGAAAACGCAAGCAAGACCGCGATGGACATCCAAGCCATACTTCAATTGAACAACAAAGAAACCGCATGGAAACCGCCTGTTCTGAAAACCGCGGCACTCACGGGGGAAGGCGTGCCACAGCTCATCGAAAAAATAGAAGAGCACAGACTGCTCCTGGAGAAAGGGCTGAAACACAAGAGAAGCCGAGAAAAAGCTGAAGCTGAACTCATTGAAGCCATAAAGGAAAAAGTGGTCAACTCGGTCTTAGAGGATTTGAGAAAGGAAGGGAAGTTTGAACAACTCGTTGGGAAAATCGTGGAAAGAGAGATTGACCCTGCTTCTGCCGCTGAGAAACTTCTCAAGAAGGCACTGAAAGATGCCGAAGCTTGAAAGAGGACTTGTCCAGGTCTACACTGGGAACGGGAAAGGCAAGACCTCTGCAGCATTTGGACTAGCCTTAAGGGCCGTGGGCAGAGGAATGAGAGTCTTCATGATCCAGTTCATCAAGGGGGGTTTTGACTACGGCGAACTCTACGTGGTAGACAAGCTGCCGAACCTGACGCTGAAAGCTTTCGGCAGAGGAAAATTCGTAGTGGAAAAACCGGCGGAAAAAGAGGATGTTGCGCTTGCGAATGAAGCTCTGGCATTGGCGGAGGAAACAGTCAAAGGAGGAAGATACGACGTCGTCATTTTAGACGAGGTTAATGTAGCTCTGAGCTTGAAGTTGATCAGCCTCAAAAAGGTTTTGCAGCTGATAAAGGAGAAGCCGAAGCATGTTGAGTTTGTTTTGACTGGGCGGGATGCGCCGGCGGAGATAGTTGAGGCAGCTGACCTCGTCACCGAGATGAGAGAGGTCAAGCACCCTTACAAGAAGGGTTTTCCAGCTAGAAAGGGAATAGAATATTGAGCAAAGTCGCCTTTGAGAACTCGCGGCATCGGTGCAGACAAGGTTCACTCAACATGATTTTCGGGCTGCCTTCTGGTCTTCTTGGTGCCTCTAGGGTGTTTGGTCAAGAAGCTCTCAAGAGTTCTTCTGATCTCGTCGAGAGGCAGATGCGGACCATGGAACTCGGGTTTGAACGGGTGGGTTTCGCTTTCCAATAGCTCCTGTAGACGAGCGTAGTTATCGTTGAATTCCTTCATGTTGTTGTCTTTGAATTTGAATATTGGGATGTCGCTTCTCGGTGTCTCCCACCGTTTGTCATAGGCAGAAACGCAACTGGCGTCCCCGAACTTTTCGATGCTCCTCTTGGCTAGGATTTCTTTTTCGACATTGAATACTACGAGCAACCTGTTTACAGGCTTGGCTTTTGTTGTCAGCAGGAAGTCGCGTGTCACGTTGTCAGGCGCTGTTGAGTCTATTACTACGCTGTAATCTCTTTTCAACAGGGCGTCTCGCATTTCACATATTATGGAATACACTAGGAACTCGTCGCGGCACGGAAAAACCTCGCAGAAAAGCATTTCTCTCAATTCGTCAACGCCCACTCTTGCGAAAAACGGGTTTTCGGCAATGAGCCGTTTGGCAAGCGTGGTTTTTCCTGATCGAGGATAGCCGCTTAAAGCGATGTTCCACAATCCGCTGACGGAACCGGCCATATTCATCTTCCTTGTACGGAACAGTCTTTACCTGAACCGTTCGACCTTCGAGCCTTACGATGTTAGGGGGTAGACTTCCTTCGTCACGTATTCAAGATACTTCTCCTTTTCTGCCATGTTGAATATCGTCACTGATGCGTCTCTGGTTATGCCCACCACGTAGCCGTACTCCTTGGACCTTGCAACCACATACCACAGGTCTCCGTGTTTTCCGTAGTCCTCGAAAAGCGACGTGTTTATCAGGTCAGGCCCGTAGAGAGAAAGCTTGTTCACGTTCGGTATGTCAACATTGTCAAAGAAGGCTATCTTCGTGTCCTCACGATTCTTGAGATGAAACTCCTTGAGCGTCTCAGGAGAGATTCTGGCTTCTACTATGATGCCCATTTTCTCAAAAAGCACTTCGCTCAGCTTGTTTGCTATGAAGTTGGCTAAACGTTTCTTCTCAACAATGGTCAGAAGCGTGGTTTCTCCGTGCTGAGCGAAACTGACGACCGCTTCAACCGTTCGAGGCGTTGGAATGACCTTGCCTCGGTGAAAAACCTGAGTCACATAATCATGCGAGTAGACACCTTTAACCATGCTTCCCCTTGACAGAAGCCCCACGACTTCCGTTACAAGCGTGAACTTGTAGTCGCCCTCTTCATAATCCTCCTCAGTACGGTATCCTTCAAGTTTCGAGGCAATGTCAGGAGTGGAAAGCGGTTCTGAAAGTTTGAAGATTTTGCCTGCAACAACCATACGGCTCAACCACCCTATCCCTTAGTTAGTTTCACCTTTCATATGAGAGTTCGGCTTAAATGCTTAACTCTGTCAATCTACATGTAAAACCTTAACATCGCCATCATCGGCTTTGAGTGGAACTTTGCCTAATTGTTTTAATAAGAGACTTTTCACCACTATCTACTACCACCTTAGAGGCAAATCCACCAATGCTAATTCAGGAAGTCATCCTCGAGAATTTCATGTCGTACGAGTATGCCAGGGTACCTTTTAAATCAGGCGTAAACGTCATCTGCGGACCCAACGGCTCGGGAAAATCATCACTCTTGCTGGCCACCTCAGTAGCCCTAGGGCAAACCTACACTGAACGCTCCAAGAAGCTGAGCGACCTGATACGCTGGGGCAAAGACCAAGCCAGAGTCACGTTGATCTTGGATAACACGAAAAGAGGCAAGAACCGGCCAGTTCAGAAATACAACAAGGACCAGATTTTCCTCACAAGAGTCCTGAGAAAGGATGGCAAGTATTGGTTTGAGCTTGAAAACCGAGCCGCAAACAAGAATGATGTTGACAGGCTTTTGTCCAGACTGGGCGTTGACCCAAACAACATTCTAATCATCATGCACCAAAACATGGTAGAACAGTTCACCGTGCTTTCGCCCCAGGAAAAACTGCGCATGGTCGAGGCGGCAGTCGGTCTTGAACCTTACCGCGAGAACGTGGTTCAAGCTGAGAAAAAGCTGACGCACATATTGAGCCAAGAAGACTCAATAGGCAAGCTTTTGGAAACAGCTGAACAGACGCTTAACTATTGGAGAGAGCAGTACGATCGTTACCAGGAGAAGAAGCAGCTGCAGACCAAAAGAAGATTCTGTGAGAGAGAACTGGCTTGGGCGGAAGTTGCCCGAAGAGAAGGCACCGTTAAGGAGTTGGAAGCCGACAGGAAAAAGGAACAGGACGTTCTTAACCAGATTGAAGAGGAAACCAAAACCGAAAAAGGACACTTGCAGACTTACCAGAACGAGCTTGAAAAGTTCAAGAACAGCCGAAAAGAGCTTTTCGAAGAACGGCTAAGTCTCGAACGGGAAAAATCCCGAAACGAGACGATGGCTTCTCTTTGCGACGAAATGTTGAAAGAAACGGCCATGCTTGAAAAAGCCCAACTTAGAGAAGAATCTTCCTCAACGCAGTTCAAGCTTCTGCAGAGTAGGAACCTGAAGGAAACCATACAAAGCTGTAATGAGCAAGCTCCGAAACTGAACGTCGAAATAGACGGGAATCAATCAAAAGCCAAAGCCTTGGAAGAAGAATTTGAAAAAACCGGCAACCAAGTTCTGGACAGCCGCATAGGATTGGCACTACTGCAATATCGCCGAGAAAACGCTTCCGCCAGCATTCAAGCGCTGGAAAAAGAGCTGAAAAATGCGAAAGCGCACTTGAATGAAGCAGCCAACAAGGCAGAGCAGACAGGACCCAGGATTGCGGTCATAAGAGACGTCAGCGAGATTCTGGACGAAATCAGAGTCACAGAAGGCCATCTTGCAGCGCTTTCAGACGTTTCAGAAGACATCGAACGCATGTACGAATCCTACTCAAAACTCTACTTGGAACTGAAAGAAAAGGCGCAGCTCGTCGCCGAGAACAGAGAAAAAGCCTTGGAAGAAGTCAAAACACGAATGCAGGCATGGCGAGAGGTCATCCGAAGCCTCTTAGACCGCGTGAGTCTGGAATACCAGAAGATTCTGACTCAGGCTCAAGCTCTCGGAGAGGTGAGACTCGCCAACGAACACGGCATAGAAGCTGCTGGGCTTGAGATACTCGTAGGGTTCAAAGGAGGCAAACCTGTCCCGCTGGATGCATACACCCAGAGCGGCGGAGAAAGAACAACCACAATCATGAGCTTTCTACTGGCTCTCCAACAGCACGTTCGTTCGCCCTTCCGCGCAGTTGACGAGTATGATGTTCACATGGATCCGAAAAACCGCGAGGTAATCGCGCAGATGCTAATCTCCACAGTGCACGACGCAAACGCCCAGTACATCGTAATCACGCCCAGCCAAATAACGTTTGCAAAGGAAGAAGTGAACATAATCACCGTTCAAAACGTCGAAGGAAAATCGATAATCAGAGAGGTTGCATAATGCAATCGAAAAGAGAACGAGAAAGAATCGGCAGAGAGAAGCTTCAACGCATAATAGAAACGTGTAAGTCCATAAGCGACCGTTCACTTAACCCGTTTCTGGTGGACGTTAAGGAAAACATCAGCATAGCAAGAGAGTACCTTCCCGAATGGGAGATTCCAGAAGACCTATGCTTGGACGCCGAAACCATACATCAAATCGCCTCGGTGATAAAACTTCAAAGCGAATGGGTCAGACATCGTTCAACATCACTCTACACAGACCCGTTCCTGCTTCAAGAGAAGCTTGCGAGGATGCCGAAGGAACAAGTCGTTGAAACGTTTCTGAAATCGTGGCACCCAACGATTGAGCTGGAACAGATTTCGCTTCACAGCTTGGCCGAAGCCGTCCGATACTGGGAAGGCTTGCTGCCGCTGAAAGAAAGATGGAAAGAATTCTCCTCAGCAGAGACTGAAAGAGGCCTAGCAACGCGAGAAGAACTTGTACAGCAAAGGATACTGCGAGAGAAGGCGTTCTCAGAGGAACTGGACACTTTCTGGTTGCAACTCAAAGAAAGAGTCAAGGAGAAAAGCGCAGAAGGAAAAATCTTGTACTGGGATTTCGTGGGCGCCGAAACCTACGAGGAAACCGTGGACAGAGCCTTCATGACAAGCTTTCTGATCACGTATGGCTATGCAACCTTGGAGATTCATCCGCTGGAAGAAGAAATATTCATCAAGCCCCACGAAAAGCCCGAAACCAAGATCGGCAACAAGCAGCTGATCTCCATACCCATAGCCGTCGCGGTTGAAGATTGGGCAAGATGGAAGAGGGGAGAACTGAAATGAGCAAGAGAAAGGCCTACTACGCCAGCAAGATCAAAAGAGCAACCCACATGCTCTTCTACAAGAGACACAGGAAGCCCGGCGTGAAAGGATGGGAACTACGCAAGGCCTTGGGCTCAGACTATCCGAAAGTGCTCAAAATCTTGGACGATTATCTGAAAGGAATGGACCTGCAGGTCAAAACAGTCTTCGAAGAAGAAAAGCAAGTTGAGAAACCAAGTCTGGAGCAATTGGATCGTGCGAGGTTCTGCATAACGTTGAGAGGAGAGCTGACGCCGAAAGAAACCAAAATGATAGGATGGCGAATAGACGACCTTGCAGGACTCGCAATAGCCATCTCACATATTATATCAAAAAGGGGAAAAGCACCGCGGAAGGAAGTTGAAGAACTCCTTCGCGACAAGCTACCAGGCTGGAAGGTGGGCATAAACATAGACCGCTACATTCGCTACGGATACCTAACCCAAGACGAAAGTGAACAGCTTTATCTGGATTGGAGAACGCGCGCGGAAGTGGATCAGAAAGCGCTAGTTGATCTTCTCCTACGTTCAGAAAACAAGGTACAGTAAAACTATCTTCTTATCTTGTGGTAGATGAAGGCTATTATCACAATTACGAATAAGCCAGCGAGGATTAGGAGAGGGCTGCCTAGAAACTGATCTGCAAACGACACATCTCCAGCCTTGAGGGACCCGATTGATGCAAGGAAGAAAAGCAAAGGAGACAAGACTAATGCCATTCTGCCAGTCATACCCCAGCACTCTCTGGACTATGTTATGCTCACGTTTTCTATCTGAAAATACCTCTTAGCCAAGAACCGCAAACGCTCAGCGTTTCTGCCGTTCTTTCCTATCGCAACGCCCTTGTCCTTGGGATTGACGGCCACGACCGCAATTGATTTTCCGTCCGGCTTCTCTGTGATGCGAACCTCTTTGACCGCTGCTGGCTTGAGAGCGTTTTTGATGAACTGGGCAGCATTTTCCGAGTACTCGATTATTTCCTGTTTCTTACCAGTCATTCTTTCCAAAGTGTGAATGTTCCTTCCGCCCCTTCCAATCGCCACTCCAACCTGACCTTCAGAGACAACGTAAAGCACGCGTCCCTGCTCCTCATCAACAATGCAGTCTTTGACGTTTGCGCTGGTTATGCTTTCAAACAAAGCTATATACCGCATCTCGTTGCTCGTGAATTTGATTCCGCTTGTCATTCGTTGCCTCCGTCGGATTCCTCTGGCTCAGCGCTCTCCGTCAACTTGAGAATCTCAGAGTCGCCAGGCTCTCTTATACTTAACGCTGAAACAGTGAAAGGTTTTCCGCACACAGCAGCCAAATCCAATGACGAACCCTTGTAGACTATCAATGGAACCTTTGAGAGCTTGCAGTAGTACTCGACGTCTTCACGCATGTTTTTGGGACAGTTTGACGCCAAAACTATTAATTTGGCTTTTCCTCCTTGAGCGTTCTGCACAGCTGAGTCTGCTCCGAAAGACACCTTGCCGGTCTTTACAGCCGTCGAAATCGCCTTGTCTACGTCAATCACTTCTTCTCACGCTTCGCCTGTTCAAACGTTGACATGAACAACTCCACTAATCCCGTGCCAATTGGTATGGATTGCCCAACTATTACGTTTTCGGTGACACCCTCCAACGGGTCGCTTTCACCTTTTACAGCCGCCTCAACAATGTTCGGAACAGTTATCTCGAACGCGGCTCTAGCCAAGACACTTGATTTTTTGCCGCTGATGCCATGTCTACCTATCTGCTGAACCTCGCCCGTCGAAGTCATCATATCGGAGACAAGCATAACATGACGGCGGTCAACGTCCAGCCCTTGATCCTCTAAAACCCCTCTGGCCTCGTACTCCAACGCGTTTCGGGCAGCTTCTATGCCCACAGTCTTGGCTATTTCGTGAACGTTGTTCGTGGTTGTTCGGGAAGTGTCTACGCCATGCACCTCTAAGACCTTGGGCAGATTTGACCCATCAGTTCTTATGACCCATTCCCCATGTTCTTCCATGACGAGCACGCGTTTTATGCCAGCCACACCTTTGACGTGGAATGCTGTCACCTTGTCAAGCATTTTCTTCAGCTGCTCGACTTTCTTTGGTTTTATGTGCACACTGTTGCCTCTCGTCTTAATGGTGCAATTCTGGATCTGCAGCTTGTCCTTCAACTCTTGCATTGCAACTTCCCTGTCATCCATCATTGTCTTGTTGAGCTCCACGATTATTTCCTCATGCACTGGGTCTTCGTAAATTGCTTCAGCCAGATTCTCCACCGTTGTGTAGAATATGGTACGTGCAATCTTCACAGCAGCTTCTCTGCTCTTCCTGTGCTCCTCTGTCAAGTAGATGGTCATAATCGGCGTGGACGGAATTCTCCTAGCGTCAACAATCTCTATTAGCCTTGGCAAGCCCAGCGTGACGTTTTGCTCTCTCACACCAGCGTAGTGGAACGTCCTGAGAGTCATCTGTGTGCCTGGCTCACCGATTGACTGAGCTGTAACTATGCCCACGGCTTCGCCCGGCTCCATCAGGGCATGCTTGTAATGCTCAACTGTCGCCTTGATCGCTTTTTCGACACTGGCCGTGCTGAGTTGAGCCTTGGTTAAGCTTTGTTTGAGCTCGTCAACAAGCATGGGTGTGAGTTGATCTTCAACCTCTTTCAGCCACTTCTTGATGTGCTCGGCCGACGCGGCTCTGCCTTTTTCCTTAGCAATCACCATTTGATCCACAAGCCGGCTCACGTTCACGGCTTTTCCATGATCGCTCTTGGCAGGGTCGACGCCGTCCTCGCCGTATTGGAATTGGATTATGTCTCCTGCTGAGTTTCTGACGGTTCCATCGTACTCCAAGCGTATGTGCTCCAACGCGTTGATGAGCCTTCTCTGCATGTAGCCACTCTGCTGTGTTCTAACCGCAGTGTCAACTAGTCCTTCTCTACCTCCCATTGCGTGGAAGAAGAACTCGGTGACGTCCAGTCCACTCTGATAAGATGAATACACGAATCCTCTTGCCTTCGGGCTGGGGTCGCCTGGCTTGAAGTGCGGCAGCGCTCGACCGACATATCCTCGCAGTATTCTCTTGCCTCGCACCGACTGCTGCCCCACGCATGCGCTCATCTGGCCTATGTTCAGGCTTGATCCTCTGGCGCCCGTTCGAGTCATGATGATGCCCGCATTTTCCAGAGTAAAGTCTTCGTCCGCTATCTTTCCAGACTCGTCTCTTGCGTTGGCAAGCTCGTTCATCACATAAATCTCGAAGGACTCCTCCAGAGTCTGGCCTGGAAGCCTGGCCAGCGTGCCCTTGCGGTAGCTTTCGATCAGTTCATCTATCTTTTTCTGAACCCTTTCCATTGTCTTGTCTATTCTGTTTTCAGCCTTTGGCGACAGAACAAGCTGGTCGTAAGAATATGTGAAGCCGCGTTGAGAAATGTAAAGCGTCAACAACCTTGTTATCCTGTTCAGAAACTCGCGGCCTGCCTGCGTTCCATAGTCTTTGATGATTCTGTGAAGGAGGCTTTCAGACTGTTCAGCTCCGATTGAACGCCTATCTATAACGCCGCTTATGAGTTCCCCGTTCTTGACCACCACGTACGCGTCGTACTTGCAGTCCTCTTCCTCGCACTTGGTGCACCCTTGGCAGACGTTTGCCTTCAAAGCGTAGTTCATATCCTTCGGTAGGAACAAGCTGAAAATCTGTTTGCCGGTCCACAGAGGTTGCGGCTCTTTCACTTTTGGTTCGGGCAAGGGCCCGTCGTATCTTGCGGCAATCAATAGTCGGTTGATTTCGTTTCTGGTCAGGTAAGTTGATCTCCTCGTGAACAAGTATGCACTTGTGATAAAGTCACGGATTGCTCCTATTATCGGGCCTCCGAATCTCGGCGACAGCATTTGGTCCTGGACCTGCATCAGCAAGAGCGCTTCAGTCCGCGCTTCCTCGCCCTGCGGCACGTGCAAGTTCATTTCGTCGCCGTCAAAATCCGCGTTGTATGGTGGGCACACGCACAAGTGCAGTCGGAAGGTCTTGTAGGGCAACACACGCACGTGATGGGCCATTATTGACATGCGGTGAAGTGAAGGCTGACGGTTGAATATGACTGTGTCGCCGTTCTTAAGATGCCTCTCAACTATAAACCCAGGCCCAACAGCCTCAGCGATCTTCTCTCGATCAACCACGAATTCGAGCCTTATACGCTTGCCGTCAGGTCTGATGACGTAGAGCGCGCCAGGATATTTTTCAGGCCCGTTGTTGATCAGCATCCGCATTTCTTCAAGGTTCCACTCTGTCACTTTTTCGGGTATGGATAGGCGCATGGCAATTTCAAGTGGAACGCCGACCTCGTTTATGTCAAGGTTCGGATCAGGAGAAATCACTGTGCGGGCTGAAAAGTCAACCCTCTTGCCGGAGAGGTTGCTTCGGAATCTGCCCTCTTTCCCTTTCAGTCTCTGCGACAGCGTTTTCAAGGCTCTTCCAGAGCGGTGTCTCGCTGGCGGTATGCCTGATGCTTCATTGTTGAAGTATGTCGTCACGTGGTATTGAAGAAGCTCTGACAGGTCTTGAATTATGAGCGTGGGGGCGCCAGCGTCCATGTTTTCTCTCACTCTCTGATTGATGCGGAGTATGTCCACCAGCTTGTGAGTCAAGTCGTCCTCTGAGCGGATTCCAGATTCCAACGTGATTGACGGACGCACATAGACTGGTGGGACTGGCAGGACTTGCAGGACCATCCATTCTGGTCGAGCGGCTTTCGGGTTGAAGCCGAAAATTTCCAAGTCCTCGTCTGATATGCGTTCCATTCTTTCTCGGATCATGCTCGGTGTTAAGGGCTCAGCGCCACTTTCTGGGATTTGCTCGCTGAATTTCGTTGGTTTCTCAAAGATTATCTTGTACTGGATTGCCCCGCAGTGAGGACACTGTTTTCGCTTGGTTTCCAGCAAAATTGCCTTGTACACCTCGTCTGGAACCATGCCAAGAAGTTCACGCGTCTTGTCAATCTTCGCTTGAGCTTTCTTTATGGTTTCATCTGGCAATAATATGCGGCCGCAGTTTCTGCAGGTCGATTTCAGAAGGTCGTAGATGATCTTTGTGAATTCAATATGCACTATTGGAACCGCAAGCTCGATGTGACCGAAGTGACCTGGGCAGCGGATGGCCGTGTTGCCGCACGTCTTGCATCTCTGCCTAGGTTCAAGTGTTCCGAGCCTGCCGTCCATTAGCCCTGTGGTGATTGGAGCGCCATCTTCGTCGTAAGTGTCTGGGGTGTGAATCTCAACAACTGAGAGTTTGCGCACGTCTTGCGGTGAGAATAAACCGAAATGAATGTCATCGACAACCTTGTGTATTATTTCTTCCACTGCCATGTTACGCCTTCTCCTTGAGCTTCAATTTGGGTGCGACGCAGAGACTCATCAGTTCCTGCAATAGCAGTTTGAAAGCATAAGAGACTATTACCGGCGAGATTTTAGCCTTGTCTTCGCAAAGTTTGCACACGTATTTTCTCTGCTTCATGTCGTAGTAGGCTATGTGCCCGCAGTTTTCGCATATGTAAAGGGTGTACTTGTCTGATTCTTCAAGCAATCTGTCCCTCAAGAGCATGGCAGCGCCGTGGCCGATCAGGCAGTCGCGTTCCATTTCGCCGAACCTGAGACCTCCACCTCTGGCTCTTCCTTCAGTTGGCTGCCTCGTCAGCATCTGCACTTGCCCCCTCGCGCGGGCGTGTATTTTGTCGGCAACCATGTGGTGAAGCTTCTGATAGTACACGACTCCGACGTAGATGCTCGCAACGAATTTCTGGCCTGTAATGCCGTTGTAAAACACTTCAGCACCAGTGTGGCTGAAGCCCAATTGAACCAGAGCCTTTCTGAGGTCTTCTGACCTCTCGTTTGAGAAAGGCGTCCCATCCACTGGTTTTCCTCTTGCAGCAGCAACCTTCCCAGCCAGTGACTCGATGAACTGCCCTATAGTCATTCTTGAGGGTATTGCATGCGGATTGATTACTATGTCTGGAACTAGGCCGTCTTCGGTGAAAGGCATGTCTTCTTGCGGAACGATTAACCCTATAACCCCTTTCTGTCCATGTCTGGATGCGAACTTATCACCAAGTTCTGGAATGCGTTGATCTCGGACCCTCACCTTTACGAGCTTGCTTCCCTCTCCCGACTGGGTTATGAATATTGCGTCGACGATGCCTGTTTCCGAGGGGCGCATGTCCACTGATGTATCCCGCATTGATGGCCCTTTCACTTCGAATTCCTTGTATTCTTCAAGGAATCTGGGTGGGCTTATTCGGCCGATGAGAACGTCTCCCCCTGCGACTTCTGATTCTAGGCCTATAATGCCGTCGGGTTCGAGCATCCGATAGTATTGCTCCCCTCGGAATCCTCGTGTTCCGGGTTCGGGAAGGGTGAACTTGTCTTTCAGTCCGCCTAGGTACTGGCGGCATTCGGCTTCGTATATTCGGTAGAAGGTTGAACGGACCAACCCTCTTTCGATTGAGGCTTTGTTGAACACGAGAGCGTCTTCCATGTTGTAGCCTTCGAAAGAAAGCACGGCTACGATGCAGTTTTGTCCTGAAGGTCGGAGTTTGTAACCCATTGTCTCCATCAGCGCTGTTTCTACTAGTGGCAGTTGTGGGTAGTGCAGAATGTGTGACCTTGAGTCTACGCGCTGTTGGAAGTTTGTCGCGTAGATTCCTAAGGCCTGTTTTGCCATGGCTGCTTGGTACGAGTTTCGTGGCGATTGGTTGTGTTCTGCGTAGGGTATTGTTGATGCACAAACGCCGAGGATGGTATATATGGCTATTTCCAAGTGCGTATGTTCCTTGGTTACTTCCTCAGGGGTTAAGGCAACGTAGGCGTTCTCCTCTTCCTCAGCGTCCAAGTATTCAACCAGTCCGCTTTTGACAAGGTCTTCCCATGACCACTCGCCGGAAGTTATTTTCTCAACGTATTCTTGTTGAAGTTTCGGAGCGCCATTTTCAACGATTATGAGGGGTCTTCTCACTCTTCCCTCGTCACAGTTAACGTAGACTTCTTCTCGTTCGCCGTGAGCCTTTGAGAAGTAGGCCATGTTGACTTCGGTTGAGATTTCGCCTCTTCTGCGCATGTTTCTGAACTCCTTCGCGAGTTCTTCTGGAGAGTTGGAGTAGCCGATTATGTTTCCGTCAACGAAGACCTTAGCTCCTGAGATTTTCATGGTTTCGTTTGATTCTTGCACTATCACTACGCCCATGCTGAAAAGCGTCTGTTTTATCTTCTCAGGGTTCACGCCGACGCAGATGCACGCAGACAATGCTAGGTTTTTGACGAGTCCACAGTTTGAGCCTTCAGGTGTTTCGCTTGGACATAGGCGTCCCCAATGGGTGGCGTGCAAGTCTCTTGCTTCGAAGTTAGGTTGACTTCTGCTCAATGGCGATTGCAGTCTGCGCAGGTGGCTCAGCGTTGAGATGTGGTTTGTCCTGTCCAGAAGTTGGGTCACACCGACTCTTCCCTTTCCCCAGTTTCCAGTTGCAAGTGAATGTTGGAATCTTTCAGTAACTATTCCAGGACGAACTGCTGCGGAGACAGTTATTATTGGGCCTTTCACGCCGATCCGTTCAAGCTGGTATTTTATGTCTCGGGTCAGGTTCCTGAAGGCCACTCTGAACAGGTCGGCGAGAAGCGGCCCCGCAAGTCTTAGCCGTTTATTCTTGAAGTGGTCCTTGTCGTCGGTCTGCCTTCTGCCCATTTTCAGTTCTATAACTCTGCAGGCCATTTCGCCCAAGAACATGGCTTTCTCTTTTCGATTTTGAGTTGTTCTGCCTATGTGCGGCAGGAAGTTCTTGTCTATTGCCGTTTCGGCTTTTTGGGTGCGGTATTCTTCAACTTGGCCGTGGGCAACGCGGTTTCCTATGAACAAGATCGCGTCTTTTGCGTTGTCAACTCCAAGGGCCTTTTCAAATGACGGCTCTAACTGACTTTGTATTTCTTTCCCAAGCGAAACTGCTTCGGCCAGCTCCTTGTCTGATTCTAAGCCTAAAGCACGCATCAATACGACAAAGGGGATTTCCGTAGGAACACCTGGGATCGAAACGTAAAGTGCTCCGTCGGACTTGATTTTCAGTTCTATTCTTGCTCTGAAGCCAACTGTCGTGGAGAAGATTTTGTCCTGATAGATGGGTGTTGCTCCCTTCTCGTCTAGGTCTACTATGATGCGGTTTGGAGCCAAGTCTTCCATGGCCACTATTACACGTTCTGAACCGTTAACGACGAAGTAGCCGCCTGGGTCATCCGGGTCTTCGCCGCATGCGATTAGTTCTTCTCTTGAAAGTTGCGACAGAAAACAAAGCTTGGATTTCAACATCACGGGGATGTTTCCGACGTAGACGAGTTCAGTGTCCTGTTCCCTGCCGTCTATCACAGGCGTCATTTCCAGGGCTATTGGCGCTGCGTAGGTTAGGTTTCTAAGCCTGGCTTCGAGTGGGTAGAATTCGTGTTTTGTGCCATCTACCTCGATGGCGTATGGGCCGGTTATTCTTGTCTGCGGGTCTATTATCCAGATTTGGCCCAGCTTGACCTTGTATGGGCTTTCGGGGATTTCTATTGGGATTTCGCCTACTTCGTCTATCACTTCTTGCAGGCCGTGATCGATAAACTCGTTGAATGAGTCCAGATGTTGCCGGACTAGGCCTTTCTCCTTGAAGAAGGATTTTAGCAGAAGATGAGTGTCTTCTTTTGAGACTTCAGCCAATCTTGACCTTCCCCCGCGATTCTACATTTAAACATGTTTGAACGCTACGTGTTGATGCGGGTTTCTTCAAACTTTCGATTTCCTCCGATCGTTGGGTCATTCCAACCTGAAAAATGGTCTCCAATATTTTAAAGAGCTAGAAACGTAAACTGCACAGCTTTCTAATAAACTTTTTTGTGCCTTGCTTCTGGTTTTCGCGCATTGGGCACGGTTTACTTTGGATTCTTATGGTTGTTGCTCAACAAAAATGTTTTTGAACCGCATAGACTGTCATATATTCGGGAAAAGAGGACAAATCTTGGAACAAAGATTTGAAGCGTCAATTGTCTGGCTCATATTGAACGGAGAGGCAGAGAAAGCTCTTGAAACGCTAGCTAAGCACTACGGCGTTGAAGTGCCCAGGCTGAAAGTGGGACTGCCAAAAGGACGAAAGGTCAAGACTCTCGGGTGCTACAACGCGAGGAACAAGACTATTTCAGTCCTGAACAGTGACGTGCTGAAGGAACCTTTCGTCATCCTGCACGAGTTCTATCACCATCTGAGAACAAACGCGGATGCAAAACATCTTGGGACAGAGAAATATGCAGATGAATTTGCCAAGAAATTCATTCGGGCATATAATTCAATGAAGACCACCAGATCAGCAAATAACTAAATAAGAAGGATTCGGAAATCTTAGTGCGTGCAGCGGTCGCCAAGCCAGGTTAAAGGCGAAGGACTCAAGATCGGAATTGTTGGCTTGAAAAGCCCCTGTGAGTGATCCTTTCCCGTAGGGGTTCGCCGGTTCAAATCCGGCCCGCTGCACTAAATCGCTTCTGTTTGCGCTGCATAACCTTCCATCCAGAACAAACGGTTTCTTCTCTTGCTTGGAGGGCCTAGCCCCTCTCTTATATAGATTGAATCGCGTGTTGATCGAATGTGCGTTTTGAGTGGCTGATTTTTCTTCTGTGGGCATTGAGAGCTTGGATGGTTTTGGTGTATTCTTGTTGAGTGTTTGCATGGCAAGGTTTATTAAGACTCGCGATATACTAAGCGGAAAACCTAAAAGTGGATGAAAGTATGAAAAAGAAACCAGACACAAGAACAACCAAAAAGGCAGAAGACTTCAAATTCGGAATATTCACTGAAGACCACTTCATATACGAAAACCTTATCCGCAGAAGACAAACTTAAAAACGAAGTCTTCCCCAAATTCTGGCTTCACACTAGCTTAGACGCAAGAAGGAAGACTAGACCTTGGTTGATAGGAACCTTGTTGGCAGATGCGGGCTTTGCTGCGGCGCCTGCTCTATTTACCGAGGCCACAAGGACGACGGCGAATATCTGAAGCTACTTTCAGAACACTTCAAGTGCCCGCCAGAAAAGGTACGATGCTCAGGCTGCCAAGGGTTGAAACCTGAAGGCTGTGGATACGAATGCAACATCGTCCAATGCTTGAGAGGCAAGGGCAGGGAATTCTGCTATCAATGCGACGAATATGAGAATGGCGGATGTGAGAAGCTTGGAGAATTGGCGGCACGGTACTTGGAAGACGGAGAAGACGTAAGGGCAGGCTTGGAAAGGATCAAGAACGGCGAAACTGAAGCGTGGCTGAGAGAATGCGAGGAAAAGTACAAGTTCCCAAAATGTCGAAAGCCTCTGCCCGTTGGCCGAATGAAGAGGAAATGCTATCACTGCGGCGCAGACTTGTCCAAGAACACGGAAAAGACTTGACGTTGCTAAAGCCCCAAGCGGTTGGCGTGGCCTTCGCGAGTTTGGGTGCAATGGTGGGAATCTTGCTTTTTATACGTAGAATGAAAGGGCAAGTCTAGGTAAACAATATATCTTGCGTTTGTTTAGCAAACTTTTAGAGCGTAATGAAAGGCGGATGTAAGTGACACTGGCCGAGAAAATCTGCAAGTTGAAAAAGGAAAAGAAAGCGATAATTTTGGCGCACAACTACCAGAGGCCAGAAATCCAGGACATAGCCGACTACGTGGGCGACAGCATAGAGCTAAGCCGAAAAGCCATGGAAGAAAAAGAAGCCAAGATAATAGTCTTCTCAGCCGTAGACTTCATGGCAGAATCCGCGGCGATCCTGAACCCAGAAAAGAAAGTCTTGCTTCCAAGCTTGGGCGCGCATTGCCCGATGGCGCAGATGCTTACTGGGGATGAGATAAAACGGATGAAAGCGCTCTACCCAGCAGTGCCGTTGGTGTTGTATGTGAATACGCTTGCATCGGCAAAAGCTCAGTGTGATATCTGCTGCACCTCGGCAAACGCCGTGAAAGTCATCCAATCCTTGGACGCGGACACCGTGCTTTTCGGGCCAGACCGAAACTTGGCAGAGTACGTTCAAAGAAAAACTGGGAAAAAGGTCATTCCCATTCCAGAGTGGGGTTTCTGCCCGACACATCTGCTTTTCCAGCCTGAAGACGTGCGGATACTGAAGATGGAGCATCCTGAAGCCGCTGTTATGGTTCATCCTGAATGCACGTTTGAGATGCAGAAGACAGCCGACTTCGTCGGAAGCACATCGCAAATGTGCAAGTTCGCAAAGGAATGCAAGGCCAAAACATTCGTAGTCGGCACCGAAGAGGGGCTACTGCACCGTTTAAGAAAGGATAATGCCGAGAAGCAGTTCATTCTGGCCTACGAGGGTGCAATCTGTCCAAACATGAAACTGAACACTCTCGAGAGGCTCTATGTGGCCTTGAAAGAAGAAAAGCACGTAGTCGCTGTTCCGGAACCCATTGCAGAGCAGGCCAGAAAAGCTTTGGAGAGAATGCTTGAACTGAAATAGCAGGCGCGCTAGACGGAGATGACGCGCGCGCTCTGGAAAAAGCAAACATGAGGAAGGCTAAAGTTGCCAGTTGAAGAAGATGAACTTGAAACAGCAATTAGCGATGCTATGAGACTACATGGACACTTGGGGCCTTTTCTGGTCATTGGAGTCAGAATGGGAAGAATTGCCGAAAGAATCCTAAACCCGGAAGCAAAGGGAGGCATGAAAATGCAGGCTACCATCAAAATTCCGTTTTTCACTCCGTTCTCATGCGCCATTGACGGCATCCAAGCCGCAACAAGCTGCACAATTGGCAATCAGAAACTCAGAATTGAAGACTCCCAAGAGGAAATAGTCGGACGTTTTCAACTTCAAAATCCGCCCAGAACCTTAGAGATAGCCGTCAATCAGAAAATAATAAAAGAACTTGCCAAGAAAATGTCAGAAGGCACTACCAGCGAAGAACTTGCAATGCAAATCGCTTTCATGCCGGAATCCCATCTCTTCAAAATAGAAAAGCAATGAATATCTTCGGCAAAAGGGCAATGCTGTTAAGTTGAAGAGTATGCAGGATTTGGAAATTGCTAAAAAAAGACTTTGCGAAAAGGGGTTGACGCTTTCAATCGTAAAGAAAGGAAAGATAGTTTTTGAATCCGCATCTCATGGGATTTCAGGCGTTTTGAGTGCCATTGAAAAGTTCGAATACAGACTTAATGGGGCTTCAGTTGCCGACAAGGTCGTTGGAAAGGCGATAGCCCTGTTATGCGTCTACGCCAAGATCAAATCGGTCTACGCGTCAACCCTAAGCAGAGAAGCCAAGAGAGAGCTTGAAGAGAATGCGGTCTACATTGAATGGGAAAGCTTGGTTGCGAACATACTGAACGTCAATGGAAAGGAAACGTGTCCCCTTGAGAAGTTGGCTGCTCAAATTCTTGATCCCAACAAGGCTTACGTAAAACTTGAGGCTTTTCAAGCGCCTTTTAGGAAGTGCCAATGAGAGCAGATGAGTGAACACGAACAGTTTATATCAGAGGAAGATAGAGAACTGAAACGTATCAGGGAGAAGAGGCTTCAAGAACTCATGCAGAGAAAACTAGAAATGAGTGCTGAATTAGCTCACGTGACAGACTCAAACTTCAACGAAATCGTTAACGAGCATCCGCTGGCATTGATTGATTTTTGGGCTGCATGGTGCGCTCCATGCCGAGCACTTGCACCTACGATTGAGGAACTTGCCGCCGAATATGCTGGGAAAGTCTTCATTGGAAAGCTCGATGTTGACGAGAATCCTGAAACCGCAGAACTTTTCCAAGTTCTCAGCATACCGACCTTGGTCATAATGAAAGACGGAAAGGAAGTTGGCAGAATCGTCGGTTGCGTCCCAAAGGGAAACATTCAGACGGCGCTGAAGAAACACATGGAATCGTGAGCACATGGACATCGCAGAACGCAGAGTGATAGGCGCATTGCTCCTGCTCACAGGCGTCTCCTTCTTGACGGTAGGCATGTACACAGGTCAGCTGAACGCGCTTGTAGACATGCTGAAAACAGTTTTCACAACCGTCATACCCTAAAACTTCTTAAAACGAGCACGCATAACCTCTCTTCCAAAGCAAGATCTAAGAAGCAAGCGGTGAAAATGAACCCTCCGATAATTGAAGGCAAAAAAGGAGAACAAGACGCGGTTCTGCAGGCAGCCAAGCTCATGCTCGTAGCCGCAAGGGCGGCGCCGAAAACAGCGGGCATAGACGATGTCATGACTCTGATTGTTTACGGCGAAGACAAGGACGCCATCGCACGCAAGATGGATGAGATAGGCGAGAAGCGGAAGATTGAAGGTTTCAAGCGAGACGCAAAAACGTCAGAGACTCAGAAGCAGTAATCCTCATAGGCGTGAAAGGGAAAAAAAGCATAGGCCTAAACTGCGGAGCATGCGGCTACAAGAGTTGCGAAGAATTCGAAGAGACCGCGAAGAAGCGCGGCGAAGACTTCTCAGGACCGACATGCCTCTTCAAAGCCTTGGACTTGGGCATAGCCCTAGGTTCAGCGGCGAAAACTGCGAGTCTACTGAACATTGACAACCGCATAATGTACCGCGTTGGCACGGCTACACTGAAGCTGGGGCTACTCGCAGAAGCAACAGTCGCGATGGGAATCCCGGTTTCAGCCAAGGGCAAAAGCATCTACTTCGACCGCGCCAAGTGAACCGTTCTTAGTCTTGGCTTCTCATTTTCTCGTACATTTTCTCCAGCGTCCAGCGGATGCTCGACTTAAGCTCCCGCAGCCGGTCAGCGTCGACGTTTCTGATCACTATCTCACGAATCACGTCGCCTTCCCGAGCAATGTTGTAAGAGAAAATTCTGTCAGCGCCCAACTGCCCGGTTCTGACCAACTCGTTGTCTCTTTCCTGCATCTTTGTCAATACTCTCTCCACAAGGAACTGCGTGAAAGGCGGCGTGTTGATGTCAAAGGTCTTGTCTTCTGCTGGGACTACGCGCAACGAGTTTTCGCTTGTGAAAATGGTTGCCAGAAGCTCGCCTGCAACCGTCTTCAACGGCGTAACGCTTTCAGGTTCTGGCGATGTCGAAGGCGGTTGGGGTTCGCGTTCGGGCTCAATCTCTGCTTTCGAAGACAAGGTTTCGGGTTGAGCAGCTTCCGTTGATATTTCTGCATGTTTGAACCCCTTTTCGAGCAGTATCGAACTCACTGTTTCAAGCATCGACTGCAGGTCTTTGAGCTCAGTCTCCAAGTCGCCGACTTTTTTCTCTAAGCTTTTCTTGAATGAGACAAGCCTCTTTATCTTTTCACTGTCTTCAGACATTGCCTCTCACAATCAAATACTCTACGAGCTTTCCCCTTATCAAACCTTTGAAAAGCTCAGCACAACATTAGGCCAATTCTGCAATGTGAAAACTCTCGGAGTTGATTTCAGGGCTAGAAAGAGGTGGAAGAGGTTTGAGATCAACTTTCAACTCGCCGCTGAGAAAATTCTCGAATTCCTGGAAAACTAGACTTTCGGTATGATTCAATTTCACGCATGTGTTCTTGCCTTCCAACAGCGGGCTGAGATCGTAGAGCGCTGTCCTGCGTGAAATGTCTGGATTTTCAAAGATTATTTTAACCACGGTTTCGCTGGGTGTTTTCGAGAACAACCACGCTGTGTATGAAGCGTCAACGACGTTGTAACCAAGGCCCTCTCGAACGATGCATTTTCCGTTTGCAGCTATCTTCTTAAAGGAAGAAGGATGAACGTCTCTGGCCCAGAGAAAATTGTGGTACTCATCATTAACTTCAACCCAATCTTCGTGTTCAGAAATCTTCCACCCTCGCCCCCTGCACAAGTTCTTGAACTCCTTCAGAATCTCCCAAACCCTAGGCATTTTCGTCATCTTGTCAATACCACCTGATAGAATCTTCTAGAACAATAATCTAGTAGATGACCACAAATTTAAAGTTATTTGTTGTTTTATTCGCAAAAATGTAGCCTCAGTGGTCAATTGATTGAAGAATTGTAAGCAATGCGGTCCATTGGCCGACAAATTTCCGACAAGTACCCGCGTGGACTTTTTACGGTAAAAGGCTTAAAATCCCACATTCTTCCGACAACAAACAATAAATCCAGTCGCAGACAATTATCACAACAGAAAGAGGCGCGGCTGACATTGAAGATCAAGAATGATGCTTTGACTCTAGACGCCACAGATCTGAAGATTCTGAAAGCGCTACAGGAAGACGCAAGACAGACTTACGCGAATATTGGAAAGCGCTTGGGAATAGCGCACTCAACAGTCTACGACAGATTAAGGAAAATGGAACGGCACGGAATAATCAAGCAGTACACGGCTGTGGTTGACGGTGAAAAGGCTGGACTGAAGAGCATCACTGCCCTAATGACGATATACACGGACCCAAAGGAAAGCGAAAGAGTTGCTGAAGAACTGAGCAAGACGCCCAAAGTCTTAGAAGTCTACGCTTCCCTTTCAGAAGAACTCCTGATAATAGCAAAAGTGGTTGCCGAGAATCAAGAAGGCCTGCACGCGTTCATCGCCAATTCAGTTGCCCCCCTGCCCGGAGTTCTAAGAATCCGCACTTCAATAGTAACCAAAAAGTTCAAGGAAACCCCGTTTTCAATCAGTAATGACGCAGACAAGTTACATTTATAAGAGGAAAGTGCAATATAAGGAAACAGAACCGCCATGAATACGGACAATATCCCGAAAAGCTTGAAAACGTTTCCCCGAGAAAAGGCATTCTATTTCTTCACGTCTATTGGAAACTACACAGGCGTAAGTGCGGCATCCCTAAAGGAATTTGTGGAAAAAATAAACGAAGTGAACGTGAAGTCCCTCGAGTTTCACCTTTACCGCGGAGACTTTGAAAAGTGGATAGGTGAAACTTTGGAAGACAAAGAGTTAGCAGAAGACATTAGGAAATTACAGAAGATCAGCCTAACAGGCGATGCTCTCCGCAATCAGTTGAGCATGACCATTTCGAAACGAGTGAAACGTCTAACAGGCCAGCCCTATCCAACTCAATTTTAAAGACCTTCGGTTGGCAATCAGTTGTGGTCAGTGTTTGCATTAAGTCGTAGGACAGAGTTGCCAACTGCAGCTTAGATGTTGTTTGAGCGTTCGCTTCTGCAACAAGGTCAGATATTCTCAGGCCGCTAACCTCGATGGGGTAATACTTCATTTGACTCCAATAATCAAAGTCCAGTTCTGTCGCGTTAACGGCCTCGCCCAGTGTCTTATTATGGACAAAGAGGTTTGTCAGCAGCTTCGAAGTTTCGTTATCCGAGTGCAAATACCCAACCAGATTTGTCCACCCCAAGAAAGCTGTGGCACCCTTTCTCACAAACGCGCCTGCTAATGTTTGCTCAAGACCATGCTTCAGCCCCCAACAGCCCATGGCGATGACTATACTTTTGGGGAAAGTGCCTTCCAAGTTTTCTATAAACTCCGACGTAACGGCGAAATACTCTTGCGAAGCCCCTGTATAGTACAAGGTTCCCATGACGACTAATCCATTTTCCTGCTCATATCTATGTGCCGAACTCACGTACCGCTCGGACGTGAACAAATCCACTGTTGAGTTGTCATCTCTCAACGCAGAGTGAGCCCTCAAGATTATTACGCCATAGTTACGCTTGGCAAGTTCCTTGAAAAAATCAACGCTTATTGTCTCGTTGTAATAAGTGACGTTAAAACCGTAAGCCTCAAGAGTGATTGTTGCATTGTTCACGAATGCGGGATTTGGAAGCTCCGCTCCCAACTGGTCGATTATGGCTGCTTTGAGCGAGAACAAAACTGGCAACGGATGAATGAACAAAAGGAAAATTGAAGAGACCACGGTGATTAACAGGACAAGCATTACTATAGCTATCGCTAAGTCTCTCTTTGAAAGCCCATGCCTTTTTTCCTGCGTGGCTTCCTTTCTCTTTTTGGCCGTTAATGAGCAGCCTCCAGTAATGACGTCTGTAGGCTTCAGATAAAAAATATGATAAGGGGCGTTTCTATTTTCTTTTGCGCTTGATTAGGCTCATTCCTACGCCAAATAAGGCGATTAGCATGGTGTAGACTGCCATTTGGGATGTTAGAGTTTGTTTAGCCAATGAGATTGTGTATCCTCCAACTGGAACTGTTGTGACTACGATTCTTGCAGTTTCGGATTGGGCAATGATGCCATTAGCGTCAGTGACTTTAAGATATACGTAGTATACTCCGGTTGTTGTCGGTGTGAACATCCAGCTGCTTGATGTTGCGCCTGAAACCGGGTTGTCGTTCATGTACCATTGGTAGCTGTATGGCGGGGTTCCTCCTGTAACTGTTGATGTGAAGGGTACTGATTGGCCCACGTAGATTGTGGCCGAGAGTGGGCTTATGGAAACTGAGGATGGAGGAGCTATGGGTGTGTAGTGGGCTGTGGCTGTGTGAGGTGCGTTTATGGTCACTGTGATCGGGTTGACTCCGCTGCCTTGGGAGGTTCCGTCAACGGTCCAGTTGTTGAAGGTGTACCCTGTGACGGATTGGGCTGTCAAGATAACGTTAGCTGATGCGTCATACCACCAGCCATTTGTGGGTCCTGCTTCGCCCGTTGGGTTTCTTGTTGGCTGGGGACTTAGTCCAGCGGGGTCTGTAAGGGCTGTCAAGAGGTATTGGGTCTTCCAATTCCACGTGATGCTTGAGGCTTGGGTTATGGTGAAGCTTGTGGTTGTTGATGATCCTGAGGCTGGAACGCTTCCAGTTCCAGTCCAGCCCGTGCAGACATAACGGGTTCCTGCGGGACCAGACGCTGGTGAGGTTACAGACGCGGTTACTGAGGCCCCAGAGTCAAACCACCCGCTTGTTGGTGTAGGTAAGTCATAAGGAGAAGTAACTGTCAAATAGTATTGCGCCTTGTAGTTGCCAGTGACACTGCCGGAGGTTGCAACTGTTATTGAGCCGCTTTGCACTGATGACAGTCCTGTTGTGCTTGTCCAAACATACTGCTTGTTGTTCGCCGTTACTATTAGTGGTGACTGGAAAGCAAAGTTGTGTGATGAGCTGTTGTCCCACCAGAACGAAACGCGCAGACCACTAGCATTATAGTTGATGCTGTCGATGATTGCGATTGTCCCCGTAAAGTCTGGGCTAGCGCCAGATTGATTGAATGTTATGTTGTATTGGACCGCGTAATTTACTGTTACTGTCTTGGCTTGATCTATTGTCACTGTAGTTGGTGACCTTGTCGGATCCTCTATTTCAGGCATGTAGTCTGTTGTCCAGCCGTTGAATCTGTAGCGTGAAGAACCTGAGACGATATCTACGAAGGCATCAGTGGATATTGTAGCAGACGCTCCAGAATCATACCACCCAGCACCGGATGGAGAATCTACGCCAGAAGGACTGGTTACCAGAGTTAGGTAGTACTGAGTCTTCCAATTCGCATTAGCGGTCTTAGGCCCACTCATAACTATAGCGTTCGAGGGAGAAGTGCTGCCCGATGCATCGCCGCTCCAAGAGGTGAAGACATACTGAGTCCCTGACGGACCAGCAACAGTCAACGGAGATACAGTAGCATAAGCCGTAGACCCACTATCATACCAGCCCTGACCACCAACCGTACCATAAGCAGACGTGACAGTCAAGTAGTATTGGGTCTTCCAGTTCCACGTGATGCTCGAGGGCTGAGTTATAGTAAAGGTAACGGTTGTACTAGACCCTGAACCTGGAACGCTTCCCGTTCCTGTCCAGCCCGTGCAGACATACTGAGTGCCAGAAGAACCTGCAGCCGGAGAAGTCACAGACGCAGTTATGCCAGTCCCAGAATCAAACCAACCACTCGTCGGAGCAGGCGAATCATAGGCAGACGTGACGGTCAAGTAGTATTGAGTCTTCCAGTTAGCAGCAGCAGTCTTAGGACCATTCATAACGATCGCGTTTGAAGGAGAAGTCGATCCTGAAGCATCGCCGCTCCAAGAGGTGAAGACATACTGAGTCCCTGACGGACCAGCAACAGTCAACGGAGATACAGTAGCATAAGCCGTAGACCCACTATCATACCAGCCCTGACCACCAACCGTACCATAAGCAGACGACACGGTCAGATAATACTGAGTCTCATAGTTGCCGACTATGCTTCCATATGTTGTCACTGTTATGGAGCCGCTTTGCAGATTTGTCAGGCCAGTTGTAGAGGCCCAAACATACTTGGTGTTTGCATTAGGAATCAATGGTGATTGGTAGGCAAAGGTGTGGAGAGAACCGTTTGCCCATGGGAACGAAACGGGGAGTTGTGACCTGTTATAGTTGACTTCGTCAATGATAACTACTGTGCCAGTGAAGTCTGAGCCGACACCATTCTGATCAAATGTAATGCGATTTTGCACAATGTAGTTTCCTGTTACGCTTCCCGAGGTTGTGATTGTTAGTGTTTCACTCTGAAGGCTTGACAGCCCGCTAGTTGAATTCCAAACATAGTTCTGGCCACCGTTGACAGGCAGAGGCGAGGCAAAGGAGAAACTGTGGTTCGAGCCTTGATCCCACCAGAATTGGGGTGTAGTAGGCAAACCACTGCCATTATAGTTTACGCCGCCGATAGTCACTATAGTGCCAGTGAAGTCTGAGCCGACACCGGTTTGATCAAAGATCACTTGATATTGGGTCTTCCAGTTCCATGTTATGCTTGAGGACGCGTTCATCGTGAAAGTCACGGTAGAGGAGCCACCAGAGCCAGAAACGCTTCCCGTTCCTGTCCAGCCCGTGCAGACATACTGAGTGCCAGCTGAACCTGGAGACGGCGAAGTAACAGAAGCATTTACGCCCGCTCCAGAATCAAACCAACCACTAATCGGAGTAGGCGAGTCACGCGCGGAAGAAACCGTCAGATAATACTGAGTCTTCCAGTTAGCAGTAGCCGTCTTAGGCCCGTTCATAGTTATGTCGTCCGACGGAGACGTGTTTCCAGAAGCATCACCACTCCACACGGTGAAGACATACTGAGTACCAGAACCACCAGCAACAGTCAACGGAGTAACCGTAGCGTAAGCCGTACTGCCACCGTCATACCAGCCCTGACCACCAGGCGTACCATAAACAGACGAGACAGTCAGATAATATCGAGTTTTCCAGTTCCACGTTATGCTTGAAGCCTGAGTTATAGTGAAGCTTGTGGACGTGGATGTTCCTGAAGCCGGGACGCTTCCCGTACCGGTCCAGCCGGTACAGACAAACTGCGTTCCAGACGGACCAGACACTGGAGAAGTAACAGAAGCAGTTATGCCCGTTCCAGAATTAAACCAACCACTAGTCGGAGTAGGCGAGTCATAAGCAGAAGACACGGTCAAGAAATACTGTGTTATGTAGTGTGCTGTTGCTGTGTGGTTTGCAGTCATTAAGACTGTTATTGGGTTGACTCCGCTGCCGCGTGAGGTTCCGTCGACATCCCAGTAGTTGAAGCTGTAGCGAGTGCTCGATGACACGTTGACGTATGTTGGGGCTGAGAGCACAACGTTGGTGCCATTCGCGTAGAGGCCTTGGCCTGGAATCGTTGTGATGCCCGACGGGTCTGTTTTAACAGTCAAACCCCATTGTTGAGCGGGAGGCGGGCAAAGGATGCCCACTATTATGGGATGGTTCTCGCTTGCGCTTACGCCGTTCCCGGGAATGTCTCCTACTTTTATCACGTATGTTCCTGCATTGTTGTCCCAATACGCTTGGTGACCATAATTATAATGATAGGTTTGAACGCCGTGTTCGTTGCTGTACGTGTAGACTGTGTCGGTGTTATTGGGCCAATAAGCTACGAACGGTCCCCATTGGAACTTGAAGAAAACGGTCCATTTTGATGGGTGAGCGTCAAAACCTATGTTGCTCGCGTTTTGGCGAAGAATAGAAGCAGTATATCCAGGGTTCCTGTTCCTTTGTGCATCATTATTTGCTAAATCTGGCTGAGTCATTTTGTCGTATTTTATTTGGATGCCATTGTCGCTTGCTGGAGCCGTTACCCATGCTGTGCCGTTGTTGTAATAAGCGGTCACTTGTACGTTTGCAAACGGAGTTATTGACCCTCCGATGCATACTCTGAAGAAAACTACTGTTCTGACTTGAACTACAGCCACGGCAACTCCAGTTGAGCCGCTGTTGTCTGTTACGGTTAACTCGACGGTGTAGTCCCCATCTATCGGGTATGAATGAGTTGCAATTGGGTTTGTTGTAGTGGTTATGCTTCCATCACCGAAGTCCCAAGCGTACTGCACAATCCAACCGTTTGGGGCATAGCTTGCAGAGGCGTTAAAAACTATGATGTCTCCAGGTGCCGCAATGTTTGGTGAGTATGTGAAAGAAGCTGTTGGAGCTTCGCTAGAATGGGATGCCTTCATGAAAATAGGCAAACCCATAATGAGAAGACCCAGAGCCATGATTACGAATATACGAGGCCTCACAGCATTCCCTTCTCCCTCGACACTAGTATTAAAGCTCCTAACGCCATTTAAGCATTTTGGAACTAACTTCTATAGCCGCCGTTCTTGTCGCAAATGATACTCTGAAAAAGGTCAAGACTCTCTTTTTTAACTAATTCATGTCAAAAGAAGAGTCATCTTCAAGACAGCCATATCTTTCTAAACCGAGGAAAGTCAGGGAAGTTCTAACTTTGTGTTTCCTCAAGCAGGCCTATAGTTCCGCTGAGTAGGGGCGGTATTAATAGTGTTATGCCAATAGGGTTCAGCCAGCCTAGGAAACTCGGTTGTGAGAACTCCGAGTAGTAAATGTATATGAGAATGGAAAATATGCCGCCTGCCATGTTTATTCTTGCTCCCTTCTTAGTATTACCCTTCAAGGCTTCGAAACTTCCATAGGTGAGTGATGTAAATGCTACACCAATTGCTATGGATGCAATTGCACTTTGAAATGTCATGCTTTGAATTTGTGAAATGCTTAACATTGTTGAAAGGAGATAGAAACCGATCACTAGTGAATTTGCTGCACCGAGAAATCCTAGAATGGCGCTGATTATGTTTTTGTTGATGCTTTTGGACATCGATTCTTGCCTTGCTTAATGTGGTTACAATTTGTTCTAATAAAGACTTGCGTGTTGTTGTTGAGGTCAAAAAGAAAAAGGTTGGTAATTATTTTTTCCTGAGGATAAGAAGTATTATGGCGGCTAGAATTACTGCGATTGCTGAAAGTATGGATGTTACGTATAGTGCCGTGGTTGCTATTGATTGCACGTCGCCGAGTTTCACGTTAGCTTCTCCCAATGTTGTGGATATGGTCGCAACAGTTCCATTAACACCAACTATTTTGGCGTCAATAGCGTCGAGTTTCACTGTTAAAGTGTTAAGGGAAGTTGTCACATTTGCTAGGGTTTCATGTTCGCTATTCACAATCAGGTTTGTCAGGGTGACATTTAACGTTGCAATGTCAGTTCCTAATGTTCCCAAAGTCGAGTTTATGATTCCTATTTTCCCTTCTATACTGACAAGTTTTGCATTAATTGCTGTTAGGTTCACCTTGACTTCTGTGAGACCATTCGACACTGTTGCTATTCCCTGTGTGATATCAGTTACGAAGCCAGAAAGCGTTGAGCTGATTAGAAAACTTTTGAGGTTAGTTCCTTTAACATTGTAGCACTCAGCTTCTACGACTAAAGTGTAGGTGCCTGCGGTGGCATTTGCTGGAATCTGATAAGCAATCATGTATAGCCCAGTGTCAATATGTTGAATGACATCCGTAAGGTTAGCAATTAATTTTCCATTGTAGTAAAGCAACGCACTGATGTTGGTCGCATCTATCCTTCTGCCAAAGTCTGAAGTCAGTACGTAAAAATCTGCCAATTCTCCAGCAAAGTGCATCGAGCCAACATCGATGTTAACGGCCAATTCTTCGTAATAGCCAACCGATATGATTTTGGTTAGGTTTGCGGATAAGCCGCCGATGTCTGTGACTGTTAACGTCACATTGAATGTTCCCTGCAGGCTATATACGTGGCCTATAACCGGTTCTGTTGTGTTTACAGTTGTTCTGTCTCCAAAGTCCCATGAATAAGTGGCTATCTTGTAGTCAGGGTCGTAGCTTTTTGAAGCATCAAAGATGACTATTTCCCCTATACTTGGCGCGACTGGTTCGTAGCTGAAAGCGGGAATTGGATAACGTAGCGGAGGTATTTGATAAAAGCCTGAAGTCGTATTAAACGGTAATTCTTCACCCTGATCATTTATCAGCATTGCTTCGATAAATTTTAGTGTACAATTTGCTGGAGGTTCAGGCTCAACAGTAGTCTGCTTGGTGGCATTAAATGTTATTGTGGCTATTGTTCCGTTTCCCTGTGGGAACTGTGTTTGGTCGTATTCGCCGTTGGTTGTGTTTGGAAAGATCATGTTGCCTACCAAAACGTGAGGTCCATAGAGGCCGTCTGTTTCGGTAAAGTTTACGAAGAAGGTTCCGTACAAGTTCCATCTGGGATCGGCCAAGAAAGGTCCTTCAACAACATCGACAACCTTAAGCAAAGTTGTGTTGTAACGAAGCCTGAACTGAACGCCGATTAGATGCCAACGTGCATCCACATTGTTTATGTCTACACTAATGTTGAAGACCTCGCCTATTTTCGAAGCATAGTATGTGTCAGGTTTAACCGTAAGAATGGGAACTGGTAAAGATTCAACTTCATAGTAGCCATTTTGGATAGTGTGTGGGATTTCGTTTCCGTCAGCGTCCAAGACCATTGTGTCGATGAGTTCTAGCACACATGAAGCCGGCGGTTCTGGCTCTACCGGTTGATATTTTTCTTTGAAGGTTATTGTGGCTATTGTTCCGTTTCCCTGTGGGAACTGTGTTTGGTCGTATTCGCCGTTGGTTGTGTTTGGGAAGATCGTGTTGCCTACGAGAACGTGGGGCCCATAGAGGACATCTCTTTCGACGAAGTATACGAAGAAAGTTTCGTAGAGGTTCCATCTGGGATCAGCCAGGAAAGACCCCTCAACCACATCAACAACTTCAAGCAAGGTTTCGTTGTAGCGGAGTCTGAATTGGACGCCGATTACCTTTAAGGCTGCATCTACATCATTTATTGTTATGTTTATACTGAAAGTTTCGTTTACGTAGGACATTGGTGCCGTGAAGGATGCTGGTTCGACTTTAATGGTAGGTCGGTTTTGAGCAGATGCCAAGTTCACCATAATTATGTTTGAAGCGATGAGCTGAACTAGAAGAATCAGTTCTAGCGTTTTTACTTTCAACGACTTTCACCTGAGGTTTTAATCTAGAAGTAAGTTCTATATTTTACTTTTGCTATTGACCTATCAAGATACAAAAACTTTATTATAAATAAAGATAATTAATCTGGATTCTGACGAAATGTTTATTTCGAGTGTTGAAAGGTGCAGAAGCAGCGGCATTAGCTATGTCTCGCCTTCTAGGTATAATCGCCAATTTTCGAGTGTGTTTTATATAAAAAATGGTAGTTTATGATTGTTTATTGCATGCATTCTCCGAAGTGTTTGGATACCGTACGAACATCTCTCATGTCTATCTTCCCGTCATTGTCGAAGTCTAGGCCAGGGTTCCATCTTTCGTGTCCTGGATAGGATGCGAATGCTTTTGCGACTGCCCTTATGTCTTTCATGTCTACTTTTCCATCTCCGTCTATGTCTCCAAGAATTCTGACTTTTACTCTGCCGTTGGTAAGTGTGTTGTCAGCTGGATCATTGTCTGGTGTGTCTATTGTCGCGACGGCTGTTATTGTATAGTTAAAGCAAGGCCTTACGCCTGTGGTGTTCCAGACCAGAGTCACCGTTTTGTTTTCGCTTGGAAGTAGGTTTGTGATTGTTTCTTCGCCGATTATTTCGCCCGAGGTTATGTTGTAGTAGAGGGTGATCGTCACGTTTTCTATGAAGTCTCCTTTATTTATAACAGTGACGTTGAATGTGACCGTTCGGCTTTGGTAAACCCATGTTTGAGATGGTGAAACATCAGTTAAGGCCACGTCATGTTGCCATAGAATTTCGACTACTCCATCTACAAAGGTGTTGTCTTCGATGTCTGTTTCGCCTAGAACAGGCTCAGCAAATGCGTTTATGGTGTAGTTTCCAAACGATATGCCAATGGTGTTCCATGTGAAGGTTAAGGTTGTGTTTGATCCGGGAAGTAGGTAAACCTCTTGCTCTCCGATTAAGAGTGATGGAGGAGGCGTCGGAGGCGAGATTCCAAAGCCGTAAACACAGTGATACCGCGTAATTGGAATTTCATTCCCTTCAGGGTCCAATACAAAGGTTTCATGTATGAACGTTCCAAGTTCAAGGTAGTCTTGATAAGGCTCTGGTGGCCTATTTACGATTTCGAATTCTACCCAGCAAAGGCTTCCGTATCCGGGTTCCCTTTCAACAAGACCAACCAAACACTCTCCACATAGAATGTATGCATCAGTTTCGTTAACGTCGCCGAATAATGGTTCGACGGGAACTGTTGACAACCATTCAAAGAATTGGCTTGTTGTCCCGGCTGTGTAGCCGCATCTCCTAGCATTCAAAATTGTTTTGTCATAGATTAGACAGATTTGCCAGGCACAGCTCGCCACTGTCAGGTTTAGCCAGACCTCGACTTTGAATTTTTGCCCAATTGCGTAGTGGGTTAAATCCTCGAAGGAGGGTTTAATCCAAATTGCGTTTGCTGGGTGGGGTTCATGGGTCTCATTTTCATAATAGACTTTTACTGTGAAGGTTTCAGGCACTCCGCCTTCGTTCGCAACTGTTGCGTTTATGTTAACTGGTTGTCCAACGTAAGCTTGGTTTGGGGAAGCTGTAACGTTGTATATAGCGACATCGCGTTTGAAAGGTGTGAAGACTATTGTGTTGATGTAGTTTATACTCGCCACATCTTCAGCGAGAACGTGGCCCACCCCGTTTGAAATCCCTATAGTGGCTGATATAGTTCCATTATTATACCCATAGTTTAACTGAATCACGCCGTCTGCGCTTAATATAGCTTCAAAGTTGGCGGTGATGTTGCGGTTGTAAAGGGCGGCTACGTACCATCTTATACCTACATGGGTTGAATTTTGCCAGATGTAGATGTCGTAGGGATCATATGTCATCCAGTCGTCCCATGCTGGCGCTATTGCAAATTTGGTTGATAAGGCTGGTATGTTGTTGCCATAGCTAGGATCAGGGCGAGTGAACGTTATCAAGCCGTTGCTTGAAATGTAGATTGTTTTATAATACATTTCATAGAATGGAAAGTCGAATGGTAATGTGTAGTTCCAGCTGGCGTCGTCTGCGTGCCAGCCCATGGGAACGCCGCCGCCGATCCATTGGTGTGGGACATATTGTCGCGCGTAGAAGAAAACGTAAGTGCTTCGTGTTACTATGTTGTTTGTTACGTATTCCTCTCCAGGCACAGGCCGAGCGTAGGCTGTTGTGTTGTAGTTTCCAGTCCTAGCTGGAGTCCATACATAACCGATGGTGTAAGACTCGCCTACTAGCAGTTCTGGGATTGTTGCATTCTCTACCACAGTATCATTAATTACCAGATAGAGCTCTACATCGGTTTCATTTTTTAATCCTCGGTTTTGAACGGTTACGTTTAGCAAAGTTGAATCGTCCAGCTCAAGAAATACAGGAGCGTCTAACGTCACAGCAAGGTCGTGCTCGTATTTCATGGGAACATATAGCAGGCTATTCTCTAATATCAGACTGAGGCGTTGCTTGTATGCCCATTCAAGCGTTTGGGAGGAAGCCACTATGAATCCATTGCCATACTCGAACTCGATATAGGCTGGCTGCATTGTGGAGTCTTCGATGATTACGATATGAGAGTTTGCCGGATAGTTACGGAAGTATCCATGCACTGAAGTGCTCCAGCTGTCAAGTTCGGCGTCGCTAATTGGATTTGGCGTTGTCACCACCGGGTGAGTATAGTCGACGATAGTTACGTAGTCCACATAATAGCTAGTCCATTCTAACCCTCCAGGGAGAGAGCCAATCCAACCCCCTCCGTGCCAGCTCCAGCAGGCAGCATGCATCTCTAACACACCGCCGTTACGCACGTAATCCTCGAACCACCATCTATATGCGTCCATAGCGTTGTAGAAGGTTTGATCCTGATCTGAAGCAATCACTACTTTCGTAAATATGCTTAAATCAACTGCGCCAAAATCGCCTGAACTGAAAACAACATAGGGGATGCCGTAACGATCAAGGGCTTCCTCATTTGACGGATAATCCCACGGGTGCCAATTCTGGAACAGTGCCACAAGGAGCGTGGAGACGGTGACTCTTTCCGATTTCACGTTGTTTTGTATGTAGTCCTCACAGGGTACGGGCAATGCATACGCTGTCACGTTATATATGCCCTCAACCGTGGGAATAAAGAGATAGGTGAGCGTGTAGGAATCTCCTGCCAATAACTCGTAGATCGTGGTAGACTGAACCGCAGCTCCATTAACTAAGATCTGTAGCTCTACATCAGTCTCGTTGCTCAATCCCTTATTAAAAACTGTTGCATTCAGAAGCGCAGACTGGCTCGGTTTGACTGATTTTGGAGCCTCCATGTTTACAGCGATATCGTGTTCGACAGGAGTATTCGCATAAACAATGGCGTTTTCCCACAGCTCAACTGCGTCAAGCTTTCCGTCACCGTCTTGATCGTAACGAAACTCGTCTAATATGAAGCTGAAAAGCACTGTTCGATAGACGTTGCCCACGACTACAGACGCATAACCCTCCGAAGGTGCCGTCGTAAAGCCTGCAACTGCTGTGCCAGTGGTGGATGCCACGTGGTCGCCGTCGTCCGAGTAAGCCTCCATATAAGAGGTGAGGTCACCTACAGTGTTTGGAAAAGTGAATATTGAGTGCGAAGGCATCCATCGATATACAGGTTCTGGGTACCACATATCTGAGACCCAACGAACTCCAAGAGTATCCCACAGGGTCGTAGGCTCTGAATTAGACCCATCAATGTCAAAGGTGCTTAGAACAAGAAGCCCCCCATTGCGCACGTATTCCTCAAGCTCTGTCCAGTAATACCCCATTGCATAGTAGTTGCAGTGGTCAACTACGACTAGATCCCAAGGCTGGCTTACCAATGCTGCGCCGAATCCTCCAGGATCGTCAGAGTAATAGGTGTAGTCAATCCCTAGGTTATCCAGGGCAACGATAACATACCTTGAAGAAGGCGCAATCGCATAGTCATCTGCGTAGACAAGAACACTTTTTACAGCGATCAATAATACCAGGACTTGCTTTTCACTGATGTTGTTTTCTGTAAACTCTTCCCCAGATATGGGCGGCGCGTAAGCCGTGACGTTATACACGCCCTGAACAGTTGAAGTCCACAGATGGCTGAGTGTGTAGGAAGAGTCAACCAATAAATCTGTTATAGTCACAGAGTTGACCAATACGCCATCAACAAATAGCTGTAGCACAACACCCGCTTCGTCACTTCGTCCTCTATTAAAGACAGTCGCGTTTAGTAGCGTGGGTTCACCCGGGTTAAGGCGTTTTGGAGCTTCCAAAGATACTGCAAGTTCATGTTGCGGCTTTTGATATCGTGACCATGTTATGGCGTTGTAGAGTAGCTGTAAGTGATGGTGATAATATGGTGGAATGACTTCAAGCCACGGAGAAATGTACACTAGGCCTCGGTACACAACTACTGCGCTTTCCTCGTAATGTCCAAGTGCAAGATATTTGCCGCCCACCAATTCGTTTGAGTCCCATCGGCCGTCATAAGGAAGCACGGTTCCGACTTGTGGAAATACCAGCGGGTTTGGAACATTCGCGAAGATAGGATGAGTTTTGTTCACTAGGTGCAGAAGATCCGTTCCCGTTGAACTCCACATGGTTGTTTCGTTTAGTCCAAACAGCGGCGCTAGTTTGTTGTTGTTTGGAACCATGTAGCAAAGCGTTCCGGCCGTGGCTATTAGCCCGTGCCCTTCATGAACATATTGCGTTATTGCTTCAATTTCAGAGTCTGTAAACTGCCAACCTGCATATGGATCGTATGCGCATGAAATAATCAAAACGTCTGCTTCAGTGGCGACTATGTCCTCGTAAGTGATCCCCTCTTTGTTTAGAGTTGTATAGTCAATGTAGACCATTGTGTCGCCAAACAGATACCATTCATTAGTCAGCACTTGCCAATTGGTGATGATGTCGCTATACACATTGCCAGCAGAATGCAACACAGCAGCTTTCACCGGAAATCCGACATAAATAGACTTCGAGAACCCATTGTTTTCCAAGCTCGTTTCGCCAAGCACTGGCACGACGTAAAGTGTGACATTGTATAGTCCCTCAGCTGCTGGGTTCCACGCAAGACTGACTGTTGTCGAATCCCCACTGGCTAGAAAGTCTATAATTGTAAAGGCTACCATGGTGTCGTTTGCCAGAAGTTGAACTGCAACGTCTGTTTCGTTCTCTTCTCCAAAGTTAAGTATGGTTGCGTTTATGATCCCGGTAGCTCCAGGTTTTACGTAGGGCGGGGTTCTCCATTCATAAGCTATCAGTTCATGGTCTGGCGGAGTCTGTTCAACAGCTTTTCTGGCATTTACTCTTCCGTACCCGTAATATGCGTCGAAGCCTGGGTCTCCCAAGTCGTCAGCAGCATACCGTAGCCACAGCCTAACCCAGTCTCTTGTCTTGCTTGGATATCGGCTCCACACAAGGGCGGCCACACCTGAAACGTGCGGTGTAGCCATGGAAGTGCCGCTCCAAGATTCATAGCCCCAAGGAACCGTGGAATAAATATCAACGCCAGGCGCCGCAAGTTCAATCCAGTCTCCCCAGTTTGAAAACCCAGCCTTATTGTCATACTGGTCTGTTGCTGCCACAGCGATGACTTCGTCATAGCCTGCGGGATATAACTTCATGTTCGTATTGTCGTTTCCTGCAGCTGCGATCACCAATACTCCAGCATTATAAGCATACTTAACGGCCTCATGTACTAGTTCGCTGTCGCCATACCCTCCCAAGCTCATGCTGACTATGTTGGCCCCGCTATCGGTTGCGTTTATGATTCCGTTGGCCACCGAATCCCAAGTGCCCCCGCCACTGCTGTCTAGAACTTTTTCGGCCATAACTCGGACTTGAGCCAAGCCTGCTATTCCTACGCCATTATTCGAGACGGCTGCAATTATGCCGGCACAGTGAGTCCCATGTCCATGATCATCCATTGGGTCCGCGTCCCTGTTAACCCAATCGTAACCCAAGGGCGCATAGTTTGCCGCAAGGTCAGGGTGATAATAGTTGATGCCTGTGTCGACAACCGCCACAAGAACCGAAGGATCGCCCACTGTCGTGTTCCATGCCCAATCTGCCTCTATCTTCTGCGGTCCCCACTGATACGTCCAGTATGGGTCGTTCGGAAGAAGCTGGGCTTGAACCTTCATGTTGGGCTCTACGTAACTCGCCAAATCCAGAGCACGTATGTCTTCCACGAAAGCGGTTACTGACGCCAACGAGAGCTCAACCACCACTGCTCTAACTTGACCTCCAATGGAGACGTTGCTAACAAATTCCGCATTGTATTTGGCCGCGATTTTCTCTAGTTCGGCCAAACTGGCAGGATTATCGTTGACAGCACCAACTATCAATCTTGTCTTGTTGCCATCTAAGTAGGCGAACTTGGCCCACTCGCTTGTGTCGTTGAAGTTCCATTTATCTTCACTATTTCTCGAAGTTTGACTGGAACTCTGTGAAGTCTTCTCTTGTTCTGTATATGGCTTGGTGGCTTCATCTGATAAGGTCGCTTCGTCCTTCTTCTCCATAAAGTCCTTGCTGGAAATGCTGTTCTCGCCGCCCTCTGCAAATGACGGCTTTATGACAAACGCCATGCCTAATGTGCTTGTGAGAATTAATGTTAACATCAAAACACAGATTATCTTCTCTCTCATAGTCCCTTCTCCCATCAATTTCTAGAGCACAGAACCCGAGTTTAGGCAGTTCTATGGCAGATTATATTCACTGGTTGTCCTCTTTTAAATTTTGTGATACCTTGTTCTATAAGACAAGAGAGCATAACTGCTTCTTTTTCAGAATCCTCTAGTATTCAAGAGTGTGTTAGAAGAACTGTCAACGACCCCTCATGGCATGATATTTTCTCAAGACCAGCCATGAGTTTACTATTCCGCGATTTTGAGTTGACTCTTATACATTTCAACAATTTCTTCTACTGTTGTAGCGTCTTCAGCCGCCTTGTCTAGCCTATAGTTTCCTGTAAACCTCGGGAACCGAATGGCAAGCCCCCTTCCTGCGCGAATATGCATCTGCAGCGCATGTATGAATTGGGCTAAGTGTAATTTCTGCACCCAAGATTTCTATTACAACAGCTGGTTCAAACCAAAACAACAGCTGCAAGTACTGAATCAACTCTTGGATGCTTGTGCGGGATGATGTGTTTCTGCATCATCTTTGGAAGTTTGACAAAAAGAAAAAAAGGTTAGTTGCTTGTTTCTGTTTGATAGACTTTGGGTTTTGGAATGCTTTTCTTATTAAGAGCGACAGCGACAAGTGTTAGGACCATTAAACTCGACACTAGTATAAGCGATGAAAATTCAGGTATAATGGCGATGCCGTCGTACGGGGTAAACGTATAATAAATACCGTCACCTATGAAAGTATCTTCCGTCGCATATGTTGCGGTCATGTTGAATACGAGAGTTAAAAACCCGGTTGAAACGGATGTCACGTTGAACTCTATCCAAAAGAGGGTACCTGCACCAGGGCTTAGCTGCGCTACACCTACCAATGATTCACCGTGAAGCACAAATCCTGCTACATTATTGATAACTGGGTCTACTGGCATAGTGCTGAAATCCTTGAACCAGTTGCTTTTGCCTACACCGGTATAACCTGCTTTTACAGCATTCAAGTATGTAGAGTTAAACAAAACTTTCGCTTGCCATGTACCTACCTCCTCGGTACTAGTGATGTTGACAGCTATGGTTATGTTGAATAGGTGACCTACTGAAACTCCTCCTAAGTCAATAGAAGATGGCTCAACCCACATAGCGTCTGCATTATGGGGCTCGCTTGGTCCGTTTGCATAGGCAGGAAACACATTCAGCAAAATAATTGCGATGCCAAGGAATGCTATTGGAGCGTTTTTCACGTTTATTTTCAATGCTTTTTCCACTCTCCACATTTTTAACTCTTTGATATCTTTTATATAAGCGCTCTTTCATATAAGCGATGTTGACTTTTAAAGTTTTCCCAAAATAAAAAGGGGGATAGCAACACGGTTACTAAGTACAACCTGTTCCAAAATTTTTCGCGGCTAATCGAATATCGCGCATGTCAACGAAACCGTTTTGATCTATATCGGCATCAGGGTTCCACCTTGGATGGCCTGGATATGATGCAAAGGCTAACGCTATTTCACGTAGGTCTATCATGTCAACCTTGCCGTCCCCATTTAGGTCTCCTACAAACCTGACTTTTACTTTGCCGTCTATGTAGGTGTTATCGGCTGTATTCAGTTCATAGGGGAGTATCGTGGCTTCTCCAGTTATTGTGTAATTGTGGCATGGTGCAACTAGGGAGGTGTTCCATGTGAAGGTTAAGGTGGCTTCCGTAGTGGGAGCCATGTCTGTGACATGATGGGTTCCGATGAGCCCAGTGTCATAGTATGCTTTCACGTCGAAGGATTCCTTTTGGTTTCCCAGATTCTTGACAGTTACGTTAATGTTGACCAATTGGCCTTGGTAGACCCAGTTATGAGATGGAACTACATTTGTTATTGCTAGGTCTTGAATGAGTGTTGCGAAGAAGCCGCCTATTGCACTGTGGGGTATTGGTTGGCCCACTGGATCGGTGAGTTTAGTGTTGTTCAAGTTTAGAGGTGTTGCTCCGAATGCGTCAACGTGGAATTCTATTCTCACTAAGGCAAGTGGAAGATCTGTTGTGATTGAACTTGGATATGTGAGTTTGATCCATACATATCCTGCTTCATCGTCGCAGATAACCTTGGATGATGGAGTTTGATTTTGAACTTTAAACGTCTCAATAGATATCCATGACAGGATATTTGTGTCGTATGTGAGGTTGAATTCACAAATATGTAGGTCTGCGACATTGTCAATCGTTATGTTAATTGAGAAGGTCGATGAAGGCCCCATTGATGCGTTGACGATTTTTGGAGGATCCACGCAAAGTTTGGCTTCTTCCTCTTGTGTCTCATTAAACACGGCGTTCAATGTGTGATCTAAGTCCATCGTGACGCCTTTTGGGTTAACATCTCCTACATTTAAACCATCTAATTCCCAATGGTCAAGGATGTATCCTGCGTCTGGGATTGCGGTAACTGTGGCGACTGTTCCTTGAGTGTAGGAGTAGGAGCTTGGTGAGGGGTTGGTCGTTCCGCCAGCGGCTGAAGTTATGGTTAATGTGTATGTTGGAAGAGCTTCTCTATTGTCGAAGTAGCCGTCTTGGATGTCAACTGCGATGTCTACGTCGTTGGAGTCCCAGAGGAAGGTGTCTCCACCATAAGGCCTTGAAAAGGGTAGAGAGCAATTCCCGCGGCTTAAGACTTTGAATGTGATTTGACATAAGGTTCCGCTTCCGGTAAATCCCGTTTCGCCAACCATAAGAGTGCAACCATGGGATACGTAACCTTGCACATTATTTATTACAGGGATTACTGGCACGGTGGATTTGCCGGCGAAGACGTAGTCGGTGGGATACGATGCGTTTGTGCAGTTTAGGAGTGATGCGTTGAAATATATCTTGACCTGCCATGTTGTGAGGTCGGTGATGTCGATGACACTTGCGTTGATTATGAGTGTTGTTCCTGGAGCTAAAGAAGCGTTGATTATGCTGCTAGGTTTTATTAGAAGTGTTGGGGCTGGTTCTGCAAATGCGTGGGGCGCATTTGTTGTTGCGATTGTTGTGATTGTTGTAAGTGTTAGTATTATTGCAATTAAAAAGAAACCTAACGATTTCTTATTTTCTTTATACATCTTCTTTCTCCTCTAAGCGATATCTTAGTAGAAGCCGTCTTCTTAAGGATTTTGGAATTATGTTCTAGACTGATTTTTTCTAAATTTTGGAACGTGTTTGAGGGAAAGATAGAGAGAGCGAAAGTTATGGGTCTTGTCCGAAGTTTTTGGCAACTGGGCGGATGTCTTTCATGTCGATTTTGCCGTCGCCGTTGACGTCAACTACTGGATCCCAGTTTGGATCTCCGGGGTAGCTTCCGAACGCTTTTGCTACTCTGCGGATGTCTTTCATGTCGATTTTGCCGTTGCCGTCGAAGTCGTAGGCTTTGAGTGTTACGTTTAGAACTTGTATTAATGCTGATACTGAGTTGGTTCGACCTACGTCGTCGAGGACTGTTAACGCCACTGTGTAGTTTCCTGGTTGGGTGAAGTTGTGATAGATTGTTGGGGTGGTTTCGGTTATTTGGCCTGTGCCGTCTGAGAAGTTCCATGCGTAGCTTACGATGGGGCTGAATTCTCCTGCGGATTTGCTCCAGCCTGGTTTAGAATTTGAGGCGTCAAATGTTACTGTTTCGTTTAGTATTGGAGTTTCCGGGGTCCATGTGAAGTTTGCAGTTGGATCGAATTCTGGATGGATTGTTATAGGCTTTGATGTAGTACTCCATAGGCCTTCATTGTCTGTAATGTTCAGGGCGACGATGAATGTTTCCGTTTGCTGGTATGCGTGGCTTATTGTGGGATCTGTTTCAGAGATTTTTGGTGTTCCGTCGCCGAAGTCCCATTCGTATTTCGTTATTGTGTCATTGAAACCTTCAGGTGTGGATGAGGATGCATCAAAGTCTACGGTCATGTTTATGTATGGTGTTGCTGGCCAATAGACGAAGGAGGCTTGAGGTGGGTATCCGGCGCTGTTTTGGAAGTTGAATGTTGTTGAGGCAGAGGATATTGTGGTTGGGCTGGCTTGTCCGAGGACATAGGTCCGGTATTGCCCTGGTTGAGGATCTGGAGACAGTGTGATGTAGGTGCTGTAGATACCTGGTGTTGTTTGTGGTGGGGGTGGCGGAAGTGTTGGATATTCTAGTAGCCCTTGTTGTGTTCTGCTTATGCAGAAGTATGTGGTTTTTTCAAGGCTTAAGGCTAGTCCGCCTGCTTCTGGTTCGTCGGTGTATACGTTACCGACTAAAAGGGCTTTTCCTGAACATGCCCATGAAGGTATGTCAACTGGATATTTCACAGTGAACGATTGCTGTGCGTTTATTGTGCCGCTCCATGTCTTTGTGGCAAATGGAACCATGTTTGCGTCGAACAAAGTATAGGTTGCGTAAATTGCTCTATCTGTGCTCTGCCAATTGTCCAGTGTGATGCCGACGCGGACTTGCGATTGCGCGTTAGTTTTTACTGTGTTTATGGGGTTGTTACTTGTATCTGTTATGAATAGGTTTGTGATGTTGATTGGCCATGTTTGGGTTGGGTTTCCGATTTGGAGGGTCCTGCAGACCATAGGTAAACCTGTTGGGTTATTTATTTGTACTATAACTACAAGGTTTGAAGCGGGTGAACCGTCTAGTGTCAAGTTTCCTTTTACTTCCACTTTTTGTCTTAGTAAGTAAGATTTCTGATTTGTTGTGGTTGTCATTGTAAGACTAGAGGAGATTCCAATATCCTCTAAGACTGATGCCGGTTGCAGGTTACTTGTAGCTGCAAAAGCAATGATTAGAATTGCAAGAATTATGTTGGTGAAAAGTCTACAATTTTTGTTTTTCCACTTCATTCCCTTCTCTCCTTCTGAGTAAATGAGCGTGAAGACGGTTAATAAGCCTTCCGAAAAATAATTCTAATAAGGACTTTTGAGAATTTTTGGTCTGAGACTTGTTTGACAAAACAAAAAGGGGGGGAAATTGTTGGGATTTTGTCCTTTCTACTCGACGACGTGCAATATTGCGTAATAGACTGCTGTGTAGCCGTAGAAATCGGTCGCTTCAACTTTTACTTCAACATCGTAAGTGCCTGCGGGCAGGTATGTATAGGACAGTAGTGTCCAACTCTGAGCGGTTTCGCCAAGATATATGTCGTTAAAGTACCACTTGTACGTGTAGACGGGCCAGCCACCTGAAGCCGTTGCTGTGTAGTCTATGTGTTCTCCTGCAGTCTGGTTTAGTGTGTCTTCGGCTGGAATAATGTAGACTGTGGGTGGCGCGAGTGGCATTATGTAGATTTCTGGCAGTGGCGTGTATTCTGGACCCCAAGAGAAGCCGCCTTCAGTTGGGTCTTTGTCGTAGACGCTTACGTGGACGTATGCAAAGCCTGTGAAGGCCCACTTTGGAATGTAGATTTCCACGCAGAATCTATCTTCTTCCCATGTACACCAATCTGTGATTGGACGCTCTGCCGCTGGGATTGTGGTGTCGAATTCTGCATCCATACCGAATGGGACGCCTAACTCGTCTGTTATGACTATTGCGAATAGAGCTGGATATGGCTGTAGTGCGTGTGTTCTATAGTCGATGCAGACTTTGACAACATCGTCGTGGTAGTAGTGGTATTTGTCTGTGGTTACCTTGAATATGTCGACTAAGTGTTCGTAGTAGAATGCCAATGTGTCTGTGATTATTACGTCGGCGAGGTTAACGGTTGCTGTGACCTTCCATATTCCTGTTATGTTTTCAGGGTCTTCGCATGGCCACGGCATTCTGAAAACGATTACTGCTATGCCTATGCTGTTTGTCCTGCTTACTAGTTTAGCCCAAACCTGGTAGCCTGGATATTTTGGCAATAGCTGTGTAGGTTTGCTCACGTTCTTGTAGAATGGGCCTTCTATTTCGAAGCCCACGTCTTTGGATTGTACTGGCCAGCAGTTGTATTCCACTTTTGCGAAGAATGTCACTTCTGACTGTGGAATCACTAGGTCCATTGGCTTGTTTAGTCCTTGTCCGCCGTAAGGTGCTGGGAACGGATAGGCGCCATAGCCGGCGTTATAAGCTCCACCGTATAAGTCGATGAATCTGCCTGTTGATGGCGCGTCGTATATCATGTAATGGCCGTCAACGTATTTGTTATAGTCTGTTGGCACGTATTCTCCGTCTCTATCGACGAAGGCACTGTCTCCGTCGGTCCAGAAAGCTACGAGTGTTAAGTTGCAATGTAGAAATTCACCTGTGAACTCGCATGGGCATTGCCCTTGAGATTCCACTTGGAATGTTATGGTGGCCAACACTGCTCCAGTTTCATCTACGTTTGGAAATTCAGTTTGGTCATACTCGCCTGTAGCGTTTGGAAGTAGGAATCCGCCGACAACCATGTTCCATCCGTAGCTGGGGTCTTCCTCATTATAGCTAGTAAAGAAGGTTCCATACAAGTTCCATGTTGAATCAGTGAGGAATGGGCCTTCAGTGGCTTCTACTGCATTGATCAAATCGTGGTCGTATAATAGTCTGAACTCATAGGCAATAGCGTACCAGTGTTCATCTAGACCTTTGACTACTATGTCTACGTCAAATGTGTTACCGACTGATGGTTCAGGTCCCATCACAACTTCTGGCGGATCGACTTCGAGCCATGCCACCGGCAACGCCATCAAAGCGTGAATGACTACTCTACCGTGTTCTGGTGGCGTGGTGGGTATTTCCATTATGTGGTCCTCAAGAACTATGTCACAGAAGGTTAAGTCGCTTGCGTCAACCCAGCTTAGCGGGTAAGGTGGACTTTCTTGTTGCATCAGTATAGTGAACTCTACTGTTGCCACCAATACCTTTCCTGACGGAACATTGCCGACTAGTGGAAATACAGTGAAATGTATTTCATCTGGATCACCGTGAGTGATTGCTATAGTGCTTGTAGCGGGGTCCCAAACAGCTGTGTTCAAGGTTATGTTAGCCGGGGGATAGCCCAATACATCGATGACCGTGGTGTTGTAGCATAGACAGAAAGCGGCAGAGGTGAGGTCCCACGCGGCTGCTAAGTTTTCGATGTAGATTTTCACGTCGAAGGCTGCTCCGACCACTGATGGTGGATAAGGCCCATAATCCAGCGGCCACACGTCTGATGGCCCTGGCGAAGATGGTGGTACACCGTAGAAGCCGTCGTGCTCAATCGCCATGTGCGGTGGTGGAGGGGGGTTCCACACGAATGTGAACTGCCCGTCGTCGACATTGACTGTTCCTGGCGGGTATTCACCGGCTAAGGTGTCAATTAAGAAGGTGTCGTCGTTGCTGATGTCAAACACGTCGGTAAGCGTTTCCATTTTTCCTGGAACTGCAGTAACGTTGAACTCAACCCAGAACAGCGCCTTAGCACCTGTTGGAACCGCTGCATAGCTCGGTGCGCATGTCTCACCGTGCTGCACATAGTTTGCGCCAAAAGCTGGTATAACTGGAGTTGTTGCCTTACCCATGAATAGTTCACTTGTTTTTGGTGGGCCAGCTTCGGAGTAATCAACCGCTATCGCATCCAAGTATGCTGGATTATAGTACATTCTAACTTGCCACGTGTCAATGCCGAGGGCGTTGCCAACATCGCTCATGTTTACCCATACAAAGACTTTGAATGTGTAGCCAATTGTGTGTGCTGGGTTGGCTGTTGTTAAGCTTATCGCAGGTTCAACCCATATGGCATTAGCGTTATGTGGTTCGACTGGTGTGCCTGCAAAGGCTGGAGCTACGCTAACAAGAAGTATTGCTGTGACAAGCATTGCTATGACTTTAGATGATTTACTCTTCATGATTATTTCTCCTTTCTCCTTTTCTTTTTCAGCAAGATAAATGTGTGTATTTTAAGCATTTAAGTGTTCTGGAATTATCTTCTATCCAAAACTGAAACCCATAAGAAGATTAAAACAAAAAAGGGGGGGATAGTGCGTGTATGAGATGTCGGTTTACTAAGTGTATGGCCAGCCGAATAGCTTCGCAACTGCGCGGATGTCTTTCATGTCAACCTTGAAGTCGTAGTTGACGTCAGCACGTGAATCCCATCTTTCTTGCGATGGATACGATCCGAAGGCTTTGGCAGCCTCACGAACGTCTTTCATGTCAACTTTGAAGTCGAGGTTGAGGTCTACGCGGAGTGTTGACCAGATATGGTGCTTATAGGTCTTTACCATTCCGTGCATAAACAGAGGTGATCCAGTTATGGTAAAGGTTGCGCTAACGTCATGTGTGCCTATAGTTGATGAGCCTGTGTGGTTCAGCGTGGGAGTCTCGTATGTTGCCTTGGGTGCAAGTACTATGCCGACTATTGTTTCTGGGGTTCCGCTGTCTACTGAAAATGTCAAGTCTCCAGTTATCGTGTATTCAGCGTCCCTGTTTGTCAATTGAATTGTGTAGTTTATGTCTGTGCCTGGCTCCACCCAAATGCCATCAGCCTTTACGTTGACGTCTACCGGCGTTAGGTCTTGATATAGTGGGAATCTGTCGAGTCGGCCGTATTGGGCTGGGACGAGGGCTGTGTAGTTGAACGTGAATGGTCCTGAACCGCTAAGCGTCTTCTGACCAAGCGCGTCGTATGCTCCTGCTTCGGCTATCGGCACTTTTTCCCATATGAACTTCGGTATTATTGGTAATCCACCACACCAGTGTGCAGCCCATATAGGCATAAAGGTCTTGTAATAGACTGTCAATGTGTATGGGTCTATTACGTTGCAGTATGACGCGTCAGCCACTACACCCCAGTTCCAAGCATCGCTACTCTTACCGATGTACATAACTGTGAACGCTACGTCGTCTGCTGTTACTTGTTTTGGAGGCAGTGGATCTGGGTTGCCTGAAGAGTCAACGTGTAGTGCGCCTGTTCCCTGCACCTCTATTCCGTACTTCCTGTCAGCCTTCGGCGGAATGTCATGCCAGTACAAGTCCTGTCTCAAGTGCCACGTGACATATGTGGCGGGTTCACCTAAATAGGTCCATTGGCCAGTTGTCCAGTTCTGAGCCATTATTCCGTAGTCTACTGCGTAGTCGTATGGGTTGTATCCTATCATGCTGTCATAGATTTCTTGCATTACGTTCCAGTCCCAAACCCACGATGACATGTACACGCTTAAAGATTCCCAATTGTTCATGAGGCCCCATCTCAGTGTACCGCCGTATTCTTGGCCACTTATGTAAGCGTTCATCAATGTCTGGTATGCGCCAGTGCTGGTGGTTGGTCCGTATGCGGACATGTCAATCGCGTGTTCAACCGTTGACAGAATGCCCGTGTAGCCCGCTGTGTTCCACATGGGTATGATTGCTACATCGCCCATGAAGACGCTTTGAGCCAAATCGCAAGCAGTATGGGCAGCAGTCATAGTGGGTGCTGCAATCATAGCTTCTATGGCAGTGTCGAAGTCACTGCTCTTGTAGTTTGGATAGTTGGAGGCCCATGGTTCTGGCTTGGTGGCGAATTTGCTGTCATATAAGAAGTATATGGTGTCAGGGTCTCTTCCGAAGCTCCAGCCGCCAGTGTAAAGCGTGTAGTTGTAGTTGATCATAACTTTCGTGTAGCACGTTGTTTTTGCAACAATGTTCAGCTCGACATTGAAGCTGGCACCTATGACAGAAGCTACGATGTCAGCGCCAGTCAAGACGTTGTTTACAAGGATGGCCAGAGCGGTTCTGTGTGAATCATCGATTCTTCCGTACACAACTACCGTAAACTCAGTTTTGGTTACGCCATCGTTAGGACTGTATTCAACTTTCCCATCACTGTCCCAATCGCGGAAACCATTGTCATAGAGCATCTGGTATGCTGCAGCTTTATTATATATCTCCGAATCGAAACCGGCACATGCAGCATAGCGCCAAGTTGGGTTGTGCCACAAAGGCGAGTGGGCAGCTTGACCCATTCCGTTCAACTCTGTGGAAATGAACGTGCCTTTGTCCATGAGCTTCGACAATGCTGTTCTGAAGAATACGTTGTCGCCTGGAAAGACTTGGTTGTTGATGTCAACCTCAAACATTCCAAACTCGGCATAGAAAAGTCTTTCCCACTGGTTCATGGTGGAATCTAATCCGTCGAGTTGTGCTTTCTGTGTTGGTGTAAGGGACCAGTCGAACAAGTCGATCAGTTTGGCTAAGTAATTGTTGTATTCGCCCGTTTGGCTTGAGGAAATGACACATAGAACATTGTCAACTCTTGGGCCCCAAGTGTTGTAATTATATCCGTCTTCAGTATTTGTAGCCGGATTATACCATGCAAACGATGGAAGCACGAACGTCATTATCAATGCTAGGCTTACAACAACAAGTAGTATCTTTTTCATTATCTTTCTTCTCTCCTTCCTTTTTAAGCACTTAAAGAAGAGTGCAAAACGCATTTAAAAGCTTTATGGAACATTCTTACAGCGAAAAATCCTCCAAAAAACGTCTAGAAATCAGGAAATCAACCGTGAACAGCGGCTTTTTTCCTTCGTCTAAAAACGAAGAAGGCCACACCGGCAACAACACAAATAGCAACGCCAACACCGAAATATATGACGTACCAATACCACCAAGGTGAAGCAAGAGTTGCAGAAGACGCAAAACCGTTCAGAATCCATTCTTCCCGCCCCAAGCCAACATTTTCGGATTTTCGATAACCCGCCAACTCCACAGTCACATTGAAAGGTGACGATGGAAACACGCCAGATGCATTAACCCACCGCTCTAGAACAAGGCTAACCATTCCATTCTCATCAGAAACTTTACTGTCTAAAATAACACCGCCACAGCTGAACGTAACATTTGCACCAGAAACGGAATTACCAAAAAGGTCGACAACATGCACATCTCTGTAAGAAACGAAATGAAGGTCAGCAGCTCCACTAGCAGCAGGAACAGAAAAAACCGTCGAATTATAAACATCCACGCGAGAATTCTCAGAGGCACCGATGAACCACAGATAGGAATTGGAGATAGTAACATTACTTACGCCGTAAAACGTAAGAGACCAACCAAGCTTGATCTCAGAATTTAGCAAAGTGAAATTAAACGGAACACCAGCAATCTCAAAAGTTTTGTGAGCAAAATTTCCAACAGAAAGATCGGAAACGGCAAGATCAACAGAAGTAAACTCTAAAGAAATTTGATCAATTACGGAGCCAAGAAAGACTGAATTACTTGAATCGCGAATCTGAAACAGGCCCACCCTCGAACTGGACAGCGAAACATTAGAAGTGTCAGCAATACGCAAACAAGTAACATTGGAATCTGAAATGTGAACATCAGACGACTCTTCAGCACGCAGCAACCAGTCAACAGAAGAAGAATCTATCGCAATCTGAGAATCGTTGTATGCATAAACCCGCGTCCCTGCAAAGGAACTTCCATTCAACTCAACCACGGAACGATCATAAGAAGACAAAACAGCTTGACGCGTAATCACATTCTTCAACGAAAGGCAAGAGTTTCCATGTGTCAGTATCTGAACATCCACATATTGCGTAGCGATAGAACTGTCAACAATCGTGAGATTACCATAATCGAAGGTTTCAATCTTCGCAACAAGAGAAGTCTTTATAGAAATTGATATAAGAGAAATCAAAACAGTCGAATTTCCCTTCGCATAAATGTCAGCTGCATTTGTTGAAGACATAGCAGCACCCGAAGGAGAAGAAATAGAGATAGAAGATTCATCCTCCGCGTGAATATCATTCAAAAAACTAACCTTCAAAGCGCGAATCTCTGCCTCTCCTTTTGAATAGAAGCCCCTGACATTACAATAAGAAACATTTACAATCGAAGAGTCAAACGCACTAATCTTGTTCAACCTGGAATGCGATAGAGACACATTAGAATTTCCGTAGATGAGTAAATCAAAGAAAGGATTTTGAAAAGTGGCAGGCTCGTTAGCATAACTAAAATTAACAAAACCATTATAAACTTCAACGTTAAAAAAAAAGTTGCGAACACTCGTAAGGTTTGAATTCACAATTATCAATCGCGGAAACCCCTCAAAAGGATTCTCAAGGCGAATACGATACTCGTATTTCTTGCTCATAGAAAGGTTCAGATTAGAATCGCGTACATACAGTGTAGCATTATCACGAATTACTATGTCGCCGTCAACGACTTCAGTTGCATTAGAAATATCCATTATGTCATTGCCAGAAAGGGTGATTCCACCTGCAGCCTTAACGCCTCCATTAAATTGAAGACAACCACAAATAACAGAAGAAGCCAACAACGCAAGAAGAAAAACTGTAATGTAGCGCATCTTCTAGCTATCACCTACTTTCCAAAGTTGTTATCTTTCGCCAATATTTAAGATTTTACTAAACTATCAAAAGACAAATAAGAACCCAAACCCATTAAAACACGCCATCGAATACAAAGTGACGCTATGAACAAAAAGACCGTGATCACGATCCTTACTGCTTTAATACTCTGCACAATAACTACCAGAACAACAAATCTGACCACTAAAGCGAACATGCTAATAGTGCCAGACAAATATGAAACGATCCAAGAAGCCATAAACGCAGCAAGCCCAGGCGACACAATCCAAGTAACAGCAGGAATTTACTGCGAAAACATAACAATAGACAAGTCAATAAACCTAGTCGGAGAGAACCCAGCAACAACGATAATCGATGGAATACCTCCTGGAATAAGAATTACCATAAGCGCAGATAATGTTCGCGTTCAAGGATTTACTGTTCGCAACGGCGAAGCTGGCATTTTTCTTCGGAAGACGTCTGGGCACAAAATCATAAACAATATTGTAACATTAAACAATGAAGGTATCTATTTACAATACTCACATAATACCACAGTCTACAGAAACCTAGTGGTAGGAAACATACTGTCCGGAATTTGCTTATGGGAGGCAACGAACAACACGATAATTGGAAACCAAGTAATTGAAGGAAAAGGTTTCGGAATAGACTTCTGGACATACGAAGGAAGAAACAAGATAATAGGTAACAATATTGAAGACAATCAGTGGGACGGCATTTACATGTCCGAGTCAAACAACAATGCAATATTCCGCAACAACATAGTGAACAACAGCGTGCAAACATACAAATCAAACAATAACAACTGGGACAATGGAGCAGAAGGAAACTTTTGGAGCTTTTATACAGGCCAAGACAAGGATGGAGACGGCATAGGCGACACACCATACACCATAAATAACAATACAGACAACCGTCCACTCATGCATAACTACGTTTTGGGAGACATAAACCACGATGGAACTGTTAATGCCACAGATATAAGCCTACTAAAAGAATCCTTCAGCACTAAAATAGGGGAAGCGCAATGGAATGTGTGCACAGATCTAAACTATGACGGATTTACGAACGCTCGAGATGCAATAATATTAGCAATAAACTATGAAAAAACACTGGTTAAAGCTTAAATAAGCCTTATTCGCAGTTAACTTTGGGAATATTCAATGGGGCTAAGAGGCTACATTCTTAAGAGGCTTGCATATACAGCTATTTCAATCATAGCAATACTTTCAATAAACTTCATTATTTTTTACCTCATGCCTGGAGATCCTATGGAGTTTTTCATGGGCAGACCGGGAGCAATCCACGACCCCGAACTAGTAAAAAGAATGTATCATCAATGGGGATTCGATGTACCTCTACACGAAAGATACTTCAAGTATCTTGTGAATATGCTCACCTTCCAATTTGGATATTCTAACACACCAGGTCAACCTACAGTCTTGAGCCTCGTTATAGAAAGAGTTCCAAATACCCTTCTACTCATGGGAGTATCGACGGTCCTTGCAATAGTGATAGGAATAATATTAGGAGTATATTCAGCGCACAGGAGAGGAGGGTACTTCGACACAACGATGGTAACATCCTCTCTAGTGTTATTCGCGCTTCCAGTTTTTTGGATCGGAATGATGATCATAGGCGTTTTTGCAATGAACTTAAAATGGTTCCCGCCTGGAATGACACTTCCTCAAGAGTGGGTTCTTCCCGGACCTTGGCCAGCACCGTTGACGACTTTTAATGTCTCCGGATGGCAAATCACGATACCTGGATTGGTAGAAATTGCAGGAAGACTTCGCCATTTGTTCTTACCGGCATTAACTCTGACTCTCTTCCAATATGGAAATTTCCTTCTTCTAACAAGAGCCACAATGCTAGAAGCACTTACAGAAGACTACATAGTTACTGCCAGAGCAAAAGGAATAAAGGAGAGAGCAGTACTCTTTAGGCACGCCTTGAAAAACGCTTCTCTCCCAATTATAACAAGTTCCGCATTATCAATAGCAACGATCCTGTCAGGAGCAATGATCACAGAAACAGTCTTCAACTGGCCTGGAATTGGACAGCTAACTTTTAGATCCATAACAATATATGATTATCCGGTATTGCACGTACTCTTCTACGTGGAAGCAGTTATAGTTGTTTTGGGTAACTTTTTCGCTGATCTCCTATATGGAGTGGTAGATCCAAGAATCAAATACTAGGGTGATAAAGATGGCAGTACGCCAGGAAAAACTTGCCTTCAGAATAAAACAAATGAAAGGTTTTTTGAACCACTTTAGACAAAGCAAACGGGGAATGCTAGGACTGGTAATAATTGTATCTTTTGTAGTAATAGGAGTTTTCGCACCGCTACTTACGCCTTATAAAGCTACAGGCATTGAATCAACGTGGTTATCGGGAAGAACGGCCGTACCTGTATGGATGAGATATTTGCCCGGAGGAGAAAAATTAAGTGAAAATATGCATCCAATAGCCGATCCTTATTTCAAAATTCCCTCCTCGACAAATTCATTGAAAATTACAACGTCCTCCACAGAAAACAAATTCTTTATTCAGTATTTAGCAGGTATAGGCAAAACCCAGACAGATTTAGGATCAATAGCAACAACGTATTATAGAGGAAAAAATGAGACCCCGCCCGGAAATCTTAGTATAACCTTAAGCAATCAGTTTTATTATCCTTATAACGGACCCCCAGCCAAATTTGATTGCAGCATTGCACTATTGATTGAAGGAGCAGACAAGGCGCCTGTAAATGCAACCATTTTTCTTAAACAAGATTTCGGCGAGAACAAAAAACTTGAATGGGGGATAGGCTACGGTTGGGCATTTACTTCTTTCAGCAGCACTTCTACAACTTGGGCAACCCCCAACCCTTCCATATCTTCATTAGCGTCAGAAAGTGATAGATTTGCACATTTTCATACGCACGATGACCTTTCATCACTCATCTTCACACAAGCAGGCAACTACTCATTTGGAGTAGTGCTGACTTTCTCAGATACCAAGGCGAATACCACAGTAGAAACCACCGTATACCTTGACGACTTTGACATTATCCTTACTGGAACATGTTTCGGCTTACTTGGGACAGACGCTACAGGATCAGATGTGTTTACCAAGCTTGTTTATGGCACATCAGTCTCACTATACGTCGGCCTGCTTTCAGCATTCCTATCAATAAGTATCGGATTGGCTCTTGGACTAGTTGCAGGCTACGTCACAGGTGCAGTTGACGAAATTATAATGAGAGTTACAGACGTAATGCTTGTTTTGCCCGGACTACCGTTACTTATAGTGCTAATTACCGTGTTAGGTTCGTCAATAAATAATCTCATAATACTTATCGGTTTTCTAGGATGGATGGGATTTGCACGGCTAATAAGGTCACAAGTCTTGAGTTTGAAAGAAAGACCCTTTATTGAAGCAGCGAAAGCTTTGGGGGGCAGCAGATCTCACATTCTAGTAAAACATGTACTTCCAAACGTTATGGGCCTAGTATACGTCACACTAGCAATGTCGGTGCCAGGCGCAATTGTCACAGAAGCATCACTAAGCTGGTTAGGATTCTATGACCCCAACATAATGTCTTGGGGGAGAATGCTCTATGACGTCCAAACAGCCGGTGCCTACATGGCGTGGTGGTGGGTAATTCCGCCGGGTATAGCCATAGCAGCTCTGTCTCTCTCATTCATTCTCCTCGGATATGCCATAGACGATATCCTCAATCCAAAACTCAGAATCAGACACTAAAACCGAAAAAACTCAGCTAACATGAACAGACTCAGTGAGACTGCTCACAGTCTCTTCAGCATACACCCAAAACTCGCTCTCCAATTTTTGGAAACTCTCTTGAACCTTCAACCCTCGCAAAAAGAAAGCGCCTCCTCCAAAAGGTAACGTAAATAAACCCGTCTTTGTAAAACCTTGGCCATATCCTTTTTCAGCGAATCCTACCGTAAAATCTTCTGGACAACCTGAAATGCTCACCTCAACAGCTAAACCATCCTTATTAGAACGTGAAACTGCCAATAACTTGAACTCCGCAGATGGTCGTTCTCTAAATGTTTTGAACCCTTTCTTAACAAAAAAGCTCTCTGTAAACTTTGACAATAGCAGTAAATCTACATGCTTTCCAATCCATCGCGTCTTCATTTCAATCCTAACAGAAGGCTTAAAACCCAGTTTATAAAACTTGCGTGCAAAAGAACAAAACAAGGCTATCTTGAACAAAAGCTAATATATCAGGTCCCAATAGTTTCATCAGAAAATAGCGCAACAAAATGCGAAGGTGGCATTCAGAAAAATGAGTCTTTTGGAAGTCCAAGACCTGAAGACATATTATCGAATACTCCGAGGATACGTTAAGGCTGTAGATGGGGTAAATTTCAAAGTTGAAGCAGGAGAAGCAATGGGATTAGCTGGAGAATCCGGTTGCGGAAAGACAACAATTGCCCTTTCACTCCTAAAAATATTGCCGGCCGGAGGCAAAATAGCTGGTGGAAAAATTATCTTCGATAGCGACGACTTGGTTAAGAAAAGCGAAAAAGAAATGCGCAGTGAGATAAGATGGAAAAAAATGTCGCTAATATTTCAAGGAGCAATGAATGCACTCAATCCAGTCTACAAAATTGGAGATCAAATAGTTGAAGCAATACAAAACCATGAGAAACACGTTTCAAAGAAAGAAGCGATGAAAAGGGCTAGACAACTGTTTGAACTTGTTGGATTGGAACCTTCGAGAGTAAACAATTATCCACATGAATTTAGCGGTGGAATGAAACAGCGTGCAATGATCGCCATGGCCCTAGCATGCAACCCAAAACTTCTAATAGCAGATGAACCAGGAACAGCATTAGATGTCATTGTTCAAGCACAGATACTGAAGCTTTTACGCGAACTAAAAGATAAACTCGACTTGTCCATGATAATAATTACACATGATTTGTCAATAATATCTGAGACTTGTCAAACATGCGCAATAATGTACGCGGGGAAAATTGTGGAATACGGAGACGTTGTGACAATATTCAAAGATCCGCTGCATCCCTACACAAAAGGGCTAATATCCGCATTTCCAAAGATCAAAGCGCAAAAAACCAGAATGTACGCAATACCGGGCTCGCCGCCTGATCTTTTGAAGCCTCCTATTGGATGTAGATTCAGTTTAAGATGCTCATATGCCATGGAGATTTGCGAAAAAGTTGACCCAGCTTCTCAGGAAGTAAGTGACGGTCACTTTGTGGCTTGCCATCTAGTTAACAAAACTTGAGAAGGGTGTGAAATGGAGAAAGAGACTGTAAAAGTTGAAAAATTGAAAAAATGGTTTCCAGTTAACTTAGGATTCTGGTCCAGTCTGGTTTCAAAGAAAAAACTGTTCGTACAAGCTGTAGACGAAATTGATTTTGAAGTCGGCAAAGGTGAAATCTTTGGTTTGGTTGGAGAAAGTGGAAGTGGAAAAACTACAACGGGTAGACTGATACTTCGACTTATTGAGCCAACTGGTGGTAAAGTGTTTTTTAAAGGCCAGGATATCGCACATATTTCTGAGAAAGAAATGAAGAATTACCGCAAGAAAATGCAGATCATCTTTCAAGACCCCTATGAATCACTGAACCCAAAGATGACAATCAATGATATTATATCGGAACCACTTTATATTCAAGGAGAATTACATCCTGAGGACAAAGTACGTAACGCTTTAGAAGATGTTCAGCTGACCCCTCCAGACGAATTTTTGTTCAGATATCCACACGAATTAAGTGGAGGTCAAAGACAAAGAGTGGCTGTAGCAAGAGCATTAGTATTAAACCCTGAATTCATAGTTGCTGACGAACCTGTCTCAATGCTAGATGTTTCCATTAGAGCAGAAGTCCTAAACTTAATGATAGAATTGGTTGAAAAACGCAAAGTTTCTTTGCTTTTCATTACACATGATTTAGCTTTATCTCGTCATATATGTGACAGAATAGCAGTTATGTATCTAGGTAGAATAGTTGAAAAAGGTCCGGTAGAAAAAATAATTTACGAATCAGCACATCCATATACGCGAGCGTTAGTTCAAGCGGTGCCTGTTCCTGATCCAACATCAGACCGTATTGAAACAGTAATTAAAGGAGAAATCCCAAGCCCAGTTCATCCACCGTCTGGATGCAGGTTCCACACAAGATGCCCAAGTTTTATAGGAGAGATATGCCGAAATACGGAACCGCAACTTATTGGACTTGACAAAGACCATTGGGTTGCATGTCACCTTTACTCCAAAAAGTAGCCGTACACTGTTCTAATTTTCATGGCTTCTTTTCTCTATAACCCAATATTTATAGCCTGCCACAATTCCCCATGTACAAAGGATCGTTAACAGCAATAAAGTTCTGAACGGGTCGAGTAATAGAAACATGATCCATAGGAGGACCCAAGAGCCAAAAAGAATTGCTATAAGTGAATAGAATCATAAACCAAAGCCACCTCTCTTTAGAAGCCATGCCAAACTTTCGTCGCCTATCGCGCGCGCTATAAATTATCCTGCTGTCCGTTTCCATTCTATTATAACTCCAAAGACCTGACAGCTCATATCCCAATTCTTCTTCATCGTAAGGTCTTTCAGCTATATGGTTCTCAACTTTGTCTCCCACAATTCGCTCCATATGCCCAGACAAACCTCTAGTCGTACGCTCCCACAAATCGCCCTTCTGACGAAGTATATACTTACACATGGCATTGCCTGCCTATGAAATGCTATTCAACTTCTCCTTTTCCACATTGGCTACCGTCTTTGCCTCCAACTATTTCGAAACCTGCTTTCTGCGATGCTTTGACAACTTCTCTATAGTGACACTCGCATGGACAACAATTGGTTTGCGCCGTCTTAAGAGCTAATAGAATTATCCGCTTCGAAAAAGCAACAAATGCACTTAAGATGAATGCCACGTTATACTTTGTCTAATCGAAATCTTAATTTGTAACGCTTCAAACTACTTGTATGGTTAAGATGAAAAAACGAGAGAAATGGATACTTATATTCACATTAGTTTTCATCGTATTAGGAACTATTCTTATGGCCAGTTCTAATAGTTCTCTCACAAAACAGAATGAAACTGCCGAAGAGGATGGGGTTCAATACGTTTTGGAAGCCAGCAATTTTAGTGGATCTTCTATATCAACGGGAGCTAATTTGACACGCCATTATGAAGTTGGGCAAAAAGTTAGTCTGGCGTTGAGAATAGCGCCAAACACAACCACGGCAATGCCGGATCTGCTTCCATTAAATTTCACCATCAGCGGACCAAGCAACGAGCAATTTTATGTATTATTTTGGATAGACCCTTTTCTTCATAACCCCAAGACAGGTGCCATAGAATTAGCGCTGAAGGAAATAGAATGGGGGGGAGATGGCTTGATTGCTGAAAATACATCTAGTACTACTTTTATCGGTAGAATCGTCGAGGACGGAAACTACGAGTTAGTATTTGAAGGTGGCGCTATGACCTACCTTAGATTAACCTATTTAGCCCTTTTGAAAATCACGCTTGAAAAAGAGTATCCATACACTTTGATGTTGCCTTTGGGCATTTTGTTCGTAATTGCTGGCGCTCTTTCAGGTTTATGGGTTATTAGAATCACAAGAAGTCAGCGTTCAATTGGAAGAATGAAGGCAGGAAATAGCGCAAAATAGTTTTTCCTTAAACTATAAACTTGCATCCAGATCCTTTTTAGTCAACTCTTTAGTTAATTATTGATTTGAAACTTAGTAGGAAAACGTTAGAACCAAACAGGTGGCTGTGCATTGTCGGTGAGGCGAATGGAAAATAAAAAAGGAATGGTTGTTTATGGTTTTCTGGCCTATTTACGTTTTCTTATGGAAAATGGAAATTACACGCTTGTATATATATTAGACACACAATGGATTCGTATAGGATCTTTGGACCTCACAAAAATAACACCTGAAAAAGAATATCCCTCTGCCTATACATTGCCTTTTGGGATAGTACTTGCCATCGCAGGCACCATTTTAACCCTTTTGCCGCTTAGAAGACATCGCTATAGTCCTCGAAGGAAAAAAGTAGATAAAGTTAAAGTGCAATCTTGTGGATAGTTAGTTTAGCCGGGCTTAAACGGGAAATTACAATGCCTTGCACGAATTTTATTATTAAATTTCACTAGTATTAAAGAAACAGCCGTGAGTATTATTAATGCCAATGTATAAAATTCTTGAAATTCCGGTATTATATTGACGTGATGCAGCTGATATTGATGTGGTATTTCCTCAGCACTTATATCTAGAAGGCAATAAGCTTCGTATCCTTCCGCCTTTTGAATAATAAAATCTGTTGAGGCCGGAAGCGAACCTACTATTAGGAATGTCAAGTTGACCAGCCAGAAAGTTCCGCTTTTCGGCACACCCGGAGGCCTCCCAGTCAAACTTTGCCAGTATTTGCCGTTCAAGTTGTCAATCGGCATAGTAACAAATGGTCCCTGAAAATTACCGACACCCCAAATGTCGTAGTTTATCATTTCACCTGTGCAGTTAACTACGCCAGGAGCCCATATTAGAATGAACTCCCAACCGTAAAAGCCTTCAACATTTTCAACTATTATACTTATGTTAAAAGTAGTTATCGCATTTAGGTCAACTTCCACAGGCGCTTCAACTCTTAAAACCGCAGATTGAGAAGATGCAACATTAATAAAGTATCCATGAGACACCACCACTACTAATAGCATCATAATGGTCAAACATTTTTTCCCGAAATTGAATGCCAAATTTTCACCTCAGCATTAACACGCTAGTTGCCTTACTTGCACGCGATATACAAAACAAAATTACAGATAAAAAGATATTTGGGAATACCATGTTAAAAGGTATATTACAGTGATTAAAGGCGTATGCATCGTTAAAACTGTATTCCTTTGACCGTTGAACTGGCACAATAATATAGGTACTATGTTTTTTAGAAGCAGACTGTGAAGGTGCAAAAGTCTAACTTTAAAGCCCTAAAGTAATAGGAAAAATTGACGAAACTTGTGCCTTATTCAATTTTTACCATTTCGCCCTCTTTAAATCAACTTTTACTCTATTATATAAGCTAATATGGAAGACCCTTCTATTTTGAGTGCTGCAATATTCAATGAACGTTTTCTCAAGAAAAAAGGGATTTTGAACGGTATACAGAGACTGACTTCTGTCAACTGATGACTTCGAAAGTCAGACTTGTTTGTCCTCCTATCGAAATTATCGAGTTTACTGAGTTCAGTAGGCAAGTTTCGGACGTGCTTTCGTCTTGCGCAATTGAGGGCAGTTTGTAGTCACAGGTATAGTATCCGAAAACAATTGTCGCTAGCCTGCCGCTGCCATCTTTGCCAGGCCCATTTCCTATTAGAAAGCCGCCTACTAGGAATTTGCCCCAGCCAATATCGGTTGCATTCAGGAATATCCCCCCGCTAACATCGGCCATTTCCGACGACGGATATTCAGCTCCAACAAACCCTCCTGGGATTATTTCCATGACTTCTAGCTCGCTCGGATTGTAAGCCACCAAAACCTGCCAACCGCACAAATCCTTGACATTGTTGACATCAAGAGCCATTGTGAAGCTACCTAACGCTTTCGGCGCGTGGGGTTCAACATGCATTGTAGGAGCAAACATCATGGCTAAGACATACCCTGACACGGAAAAAGATGCCAGAAGCGCAACCAGCATCACACCTGTTCGCATTCTTCTGCCGTCAAACATTTTCGACAAACCTTTCACAAGATGCCCTCCTTTATTTCCAGATTCTGATGTTCCATTCCATTTGTACATGCCTTCCTCCTTTGTCAGAAGCCCCTCCGCGCACAAGTTCTTAAGTCTCAAGTTCAATGTCTTTCTAGAAAGCTTTGTAACATGCAGCAGCTCGGTAAACGTTCTAGGGCGTTTGTCAGTTGCGTTCCTAATCAAAGTGAAGTCCACTTCCCTCCGGTTTTCCAAGGTTATCGTCGTTCCACAATTTGGACAAGTGATTTGAGGCATGTTGCATCACCAAGATACTAAGTCTAGTTGAAGTGATATAAACGTTGGCTTAATAGAAACTCCTGCCAAAGAAAGCATATTCCGCCTTGAAAGAAACTAGTTTCTAAGAAACTACATGTTTCTTTCACGCGCGAAAACAGAAAAAAACTAGAAAGCGCAGAGTCCGAAGTTAATAGCGATTTTAACGATGTCTTTGCCGTCAATTTTCCCATCCGCATTCACGTCAGCGTCTGGGTTCCACCTCGAATATCCAGGAGCTGATCCGAAGCATAGTGCTGCCAGTGCTATGTCTTTGCCATCAACCTTCCCATCACCGTTCACGTCGCCTAGAAGTCTAACCTTTATCCCACCGTCGCTCAGAGTGTTGTCGGATATGTTGCTATCAATAGGTATGCTTGCAACAGCTGTTATTGTATGGTTGTGGCAGTATGGTACGCCTTTCGTGTTCCACGTGAACGTGACAGTCTGGTTTTCTCCTGGAAGAACGCTCGTGTTTAACAGGCCTATCGTTTGGTGTGCAGTAATGTTGTGGTAGAGAGTGACCGCCACATTCTCAGCTACGCTTCCTTTGTTTTCAACCTCGACGCTGGTGTTCACGCTCAGTCCTTGATAGGCCCAGTGCGTATAAGGAGTGACATCCACGACTACCACGTCATGCGCCAAGAGGCTGACTACACCGTCGCTGAACATGTTGTCTTCAACGTGTGTTTCGCCCGGCACAACGCTTGCATACGCAGATATTCTGTAGTCTCCAGCAGACACATCGCGAGTATCCCATGGGATGACCAAATTCATCGTCTCACCCGAACCCAGGCTGACCGCCACTGACCCTATTACAAACCCTTTGGAATGCGACTCAGAGCTCACCTCGTAGTATCCGTCTCCTTTGACTGCTGGGATTTCATTTACATCCGTATCCAACAGAAAAGTATCGCCATTGTTGATGCCTAGGGGACAAGAATACTTGATGCTGACTGCTGGAAGATTCACTATTTCGAACTCTACTATGCACAGTTTTCCGTTTCGAATGAACAGAGGTTGATTTTCAATCAAGCCAGCGAAAAGCATGATGTTGCCCGTTCGGAAGACCTCAGCAGTCACTGTTGGTTCATTGTAGAAAACGTATTCTGGATCCCATGTGGGCTCAAACCAGCGGGTCGCGTTGATCATGCCTTCGTTGTAATACATGCTTAGCTGGAAAGAACAGAGGTTTTCAACGTCTGCAACCCTAAGCGTCACGTTAAACCGGTAGCCCATAGAAACGTCCTTCGAATTCAATACGCATTCAGATGGATCCAAGTAGATTCTTGTCCCATTGGAGACTACTTGCGCCCTTACCGCCGAGTTTCCTTGCGACGCGTAGGCCGTCACTGTGAAGTTCTCGGAGTAGTCTCCCTCATTTTCCATAGTTAGGTGCTATGGCGTGCGCCCCTTTTTGTCGGCTCGAACAGACTGGGGCTTTCGCAAAAATCATCCTTTAATCTTGCTCACCTTAAAGAAAAAGGGGAGTTATGGGTCTGTTTTTCCGAATTCTTTGGCGACTGCGCGTACGTCTTTCATGTCTATTTTTCCGTCATCGTTTATGTCGCAGTTGGGATCGTATCTTGGGTCTGGATAGTTGATTCCGAAGAGTTTGGCAACTGCTCTGACGTCTCTCATGTCACATTTCCCATCAGGCCAACCATTAGGACCAGTTATGTCGCCAACCATTGAAACGATGACCCAGCCATTCACGAGCGTGTTGTCAGCCGTGTCTGTCTCGCCTGGAACTGTGTCTGCAACAGCCTTTATGGTGTAGTTGCCCTTAGCAAAGCCAGTGGTGTTCCAAGTGAAGGTTATGTTTGTGGAGTTTCCGCTTGATAGGGTGACGTTTTGTGACGCAATGGAAGTTGTGTTGGCGTAGGCTGTGACGTTGAAGGTTTCAGTGAAGTTGCCCTGGTTTTGCACGGTTACTGTCAAGTTTCCACCATAGCCTTGGCATATGACCGTCTTGGCTGACGTGACGTTGGTAACGGCGACGTCATGAATGCCTACCGGTGAGGTTGCAACAGCCCCTCTAATGAATGCATGATAAGACGGGTCGAAGCCCATAGTTTGCAGGTAACCTTGCAACTCCCGTACAGTTGACGGGTAACCGGGCGGTGGTGGTGGCACCGGCGGAAAAGCGAAAGCCCCCACTGAATATTCATCTTGTGACACATACTGAGTATCATTGTGAACTGCAGAGACATGTGGATACAAATGTGCCACGGGTGAGCGTCCGGGAGCCTTTCCGGCTTCGTACGCGTCTTGGTACGGGTCACTGATGAGAAGCTTGGATGCTGTGCTGTTCACGCCTGCAGAGGTTACACAGTGGCCTAATTCTAGGCTCGGATTAGTGATGGTTGTGTTTTTCCAGCCCTGCGGGGTCAGTTGCCAGAAATCGAGGAAAAGCTCAACATCCTGACACACTTCAGTTTCGTTTTCTATCCATTCAAAGGTTGGGAATGATGAATTGTGAACTTCGAACATACTTGCTACCTTTTGCTGTTTCAGGTATTCTTGGATCCCACTCTGAACGTCTGTCAATCGTGTTCCTAAGTGCCCATCATGAGTCCTGATGCCATCAGTGTCCATCAGATATGCCAAGGTTATGACAAGAGAAGCTACGTTTTGAGGGTCATGATCGTCCCACTGCAGAGGGGTGGATGAGTTCACCAAGTTGAAGTGGTCACTTTTTGTTGGCGGCGGCACAGCGCCTGGGAACATGATTGATTCGTACTCAGAGTCAAGCCACCACAAAGAGTTCGCAACCGCCACAGGAACACACCAAGTGTACTGCCCTGGGGAAGTGGCAAACATGCTTTGCTTCTCGTCGAAATCCGGCATACCACTAGGAGCGTAGTCTGGAAACTCGGGTTTGATATACCCAGGCCACTCAGGCACCTCTCTGGGTGAAGTTGCTACGGCGGCTCTTATGAAAGTGTGCCAGTTAGGGCCATATCCCAAAGTCTGCAGGTAACCGACCAGTTCTGACACATTCTGTGCAGCTCCATAAGGTCCTATTGGAGGAGGAGTCCACTGCTTGACTTGATAACCGTCTTGCGAGACGTATTGTGCGTCATTGTGAAGTAGAGGACCATGCACAGGATGCACGAGAGGCTCTCGTCCGCCTCTCGGCGCTGTTCCTGCCTCAAACGCGTCCTGAAGTGGATCGCTGATGAGCACCTCGCCAGGGTTAACGGTTGAGTTGGCCCCGGCAACGGTTACAATGTGGCCCGCCATAAGGGTCTCATTGCCGGTTAGTGGCAGCCAAGTTGACCCAGTCCATTGCCAGAATTCCAGAAAGAGCTCAACATCCTGGCACTTCTCAGTTTCTGTGTCGATCCACGTGAATGTCGGGAAAGAGCTGTTGTGGACCTCGAACAGATTTGTCACGCCGTGATTCATCAAGTATTGCTTGATTCCGCTCTCAAGGTCTGCCCAACGCGTTCCAATGTGACCGTCGTGTGATGTTTGGCCGTCAGTGTCCATTAATGCTGCCAAATCGCGCACCAGTGGGTCAACGTTCATGGGACTATGATCATCCCATGCACCTGCAACGTATGCGCTCACCAACGAAAAGTTGTCGCTAATTGTTGGTGGAGGCACAGGGTTGGGACCCAGCAGAGATTCGTATTCTGAGTCGAGCCACCAAAATGAGTTCGCAACCGCCACTGGACCGCACCAGGTGTAGGTTCCTGGAGATGGCCCCCAATTGTCCTGTTTTTCGTCGAAATCTGGCATACCGCTGGGAGCGTAGTCTGGATATGCGGGTTTGACATAACCGTACCACGGGATTGTAGCTGCGTGTGCACGAAAGACTGCGATTGTGCTTGCTAGCATCATTACGGTGAGAATCAAAGATAATGCATCAACCCTACTATGCTTCATTTTTCCTTTCTCCCTACTAATTCGCAAGATATAGTGTCCTTTCCAAGTTAAAAAGATTTATGGCACAAAGTTCTATATGCCTCTCAATAAGCATTCTCTATTTTGCATAACGATACATGTCTATCTCACCCTTAAAAAAAGCAGGTCTCTGCCTTCAACTCTCTTAGCCTAGTGCCCATACACGATGCAGTAGCGTGCGCTCAGAACAAGGATGCCTTCTGTAAAGCAGTTGATGGAATTGAAAGAAATCCTGCAAAAGAAGCTTTCCGCCCCTAATATTCGCACATCCAAAGAGGAAGAAAAGGCCGCTAGGATTCGCCGCAAATGTAAATTTTTTTCTGCAGTTCCAACGGACACCCGCCTCCGCAAACTTGCAGCTGTGGACAGTCCTTGCATTTTGGCTCAGCATATTCTCTTTTCCTAATCTTCACGGCAAGCGAATTGTTCCAAATTTTGCTCCAGTCATCTTTCAAAATGTTGCCGAGGCTTTCAAAATAGCTTTGACACGGATAAACGTCACCGTTCGGTCCGACGCACATGTTGATGTTAGCGGCTGTGCACAATTTAACGCCTAAGCCCAGTTTGACGGGGTCAAGGTGGCAGTACTGCGTTGGAGTGTACCAGAGAAGCTTCAGCTTAGGTTGGTTGGCGCGTGCGCATTTCGTGGCTTCGGTGATGTGGTGTAATGTGGGCGTCTGTTGTTATCGTCTAACCTCGTGGCTAGGTTACTTCACCACGTTCTTAAGGGTGGGTAGGGCTAAACGTGGCTGACTACGCCTGATTATCGTTAAATTTTAACGAAAGAAAAAGGGGGGGGTTATGGGTCTGTTTTTCCGAATTCTTTGGCGACTGCGCGTACGTCTTTCATGTCTATTTTTAGGTCGTCGTTTATGTCGCAGTTTGGATTGTATCTTGGGTCTGGATAGTTGATTCCGAAGAGTTTGGCAACTGCTCTGACGTCTTTCATGTCACATTTTCCGTCAGGCCAACCATTAGAGCCGGTTATGTCGCCAACCATTGAAACGATGATCCAGCCATTCACGAGCGTGTTGTCAATCGTGTCTGTTTCGCCTGGAACAGGCCAAGCATAAGCGCTTATCGTATAGTTGCCCTTAGCAAAGCCAGTAGTATCCCATACGAAGGTGACGATGGTGGAGTTTCTTCTTGTTAGGGTGATTGTTTGCATGGCTATGATGGATTTGTTTGCATAGAGGATCAGGGTGAAGGTTTCATTGCACATGCCGTAGTTTATGATTTTTAGGTCTAAGCGTAATGTGAAGCCTTGTCCAACAATGGTTTTTGACGTGATAACATTTGTTGCTCCTATGTCATGCATGCTGAAAGGCTGCGCCAGAGGATATCTGTCGACATTGTTGACAGCAATCGTGTATTGGGTGTCACTGATGCCGTCGCTGCCCGTTTCATTTTGACTCGGACCATGGTATAGGTCTACGCTGGTATAGATGCTCCAGTAGTTTCCGCCAGAAGGATAACCATTGTCCCAAGTGTTCCCTGTGGACGTTGAAATGGATACTTGAATGTCGTTGCTGATAAAGTTGTTATGATAGATGATGTTGTTGTTAGAATTTGATAAGTCGATTCCGACTTGGTTTTCTTCTATGGTGTTTGCGGTGATGTTGTTTCCACTTGATTCTAGGCTGAGACCGATGTTATTTGAGGTGATGATGTTTTTGTAGATGGTGTTGCTGGTTGCAGAAGCGGTTAAATTGATGGCAACGGTGTTCTCTTGGAATACGTTGCTGTATATGAGGTTGTTGGCGGCGTTGCTACCTTCGAGGACAATTCCGTTGCAATTTATGAGAGACATTATGTTGTCGTAAATTTTGACGTTTGTGGCATCGATAATGAGTATGCCTTGATCCCAGTGGGTTATTACAATTCCAGCAATAATGGATCCAGAGGCGCCGGATAATAAGGTGATGGCAATTCCAGATCCACCGCCGCTGAAGGTGGGGTCGCTTCCTGGTAGACCGATAATCGTTAAGGTCTTGTCGATGACTATAGACTCGTAGTAGATGCCTGGAGCGATTATGACAGTGGCTCCTGTAGGTGCTGCGTCGATTGCTTCCTGTATGGTCTCATAATCTTCTGACCTAACAGCATTTCCAAACGCGTACACTTTGCCGTCGTTTGAGCTTATAAAAACCATGCCGTCAGCAATGGCAGGAGAAGAAAACACATTGCCGCCCGTTGTGTAGCTCCATATAAGTGCTCCACTAATGGCATCGAGACAATAAGTCTTGTTGTCCAATGATCCAAAATAGACTTTGCCGTCAGCAACAGCAGGAGGAGAACCCCAAAACCGACCGCCGGTTTGGAAATTCCACACGTATGCTCCAGTGAAAGCATCCAAACAGTAAACCTTCCTATCGTATGAGCCTACGTAGACCTTACCATCGGCAACAGCAGGAGAAGAAAAAATCGCACCGGTTGTGCAGTTCCACACGTATGCTCCAGTGAAAGCATCCAAACAGTAAACCTTACCATCGACCGATCCTACGTAGACCTTACCATCGGCAACAGCAGGAGAAGAAAAAATCGCATCGCCGGTTGTCAAGTTCCACACGTATGCTCCAGTGAAAGCATCCAAACAGTAAACCTTACCATCATTCGATCCTACGTAGACCCTACCATCAGCAACAGCAGGAGAAGAGTACACAGGGTAGCCTGTTGTATAGTTCCACACGTATGCTCCAGTGAAAGCATCCAAACAGTAAACCTTACCATCGACCGATCCTACGTAGACCTTACCATCAGCAACAGCAGGAGAAGAAAAAATCGCATCGCCGGTTGTGCAGTTCCACACGTATGCTCCAGTGAAAGCATCCAAACAGTAAACCTTACCATCATTCGATCCTACGTAGACCCTACCATCAGCAACAGCAGGAGAAGAACGCACCCGACCGCCGGTTGTGCAGTTCCACACGTATGCTCCAGTGAAAGCATCCAAACAGTAAACCTTACCATCATTCGATCCTACGTAGACCCTACCATCAGCAACAGCAGGAGAAGAATCCACCTGATCGCCTGTTGTGTAATTCCACATGGTCTGGTTTGTGTTTGGCGCTGGGCTCTCTGTGTATCCCGTGTGTCTGAGGTCGTGGTGGAACATGGGCCAAGAATATCTTGTGGATGTGGGCATGCTTCCTTTCCATTGAACGTAAAAGTAGTTCATTGACCATAACGCTGGGTTATAATACCATCCCCTAACCCAGTCCCGCTCAAATCTGCGTCCAATTGGCTGATATAATGGGACGCTAGGGCAGTCATCATGATAAACCATTTGTATTTCATAGTATACTTGTCTTCTTACTGTTTCATTCGTTGTGCCAATTCCTGCTCGCATAAGATTGTCAATCATTGCATTTGAGTACACTTGACGTTTTGCAAATTCTCCATCACTGTACATGAAGCCGTACACAAAGTTATGAGGGTCTGCAAAATCCGCTAACCAGCCATATAAAAATATAGGTAGTTCGTGATTCCACGTTGCGTCTGAATAATTGTCATATGGCATCGATTGTATTTGGATGTGGAATTTAGTGTTCAGTGACTCAACATTTGCTTTGATAATCTCACATGCCTTCTGTCGATATGGGCTTCCCTCATTGTAGTAAATGGTGAAATTGAAGCCATTATTCCAGACTTGTCCGCCCCAAGCTACTACAAAGTAGTCCATAGCCCTGTCTAGATTTGTGCTATATTTTTCCTGAGCTGGATTGTAGAATGGTAGCCCTGGAATTATGGGAGTTGCTGGTTGATATGCTTCTCCACGAAGTTGTTCTTCTATCAACTTGCTGTAGTTGAATGCATAAGCGAAACCTTTTCTCACGTTTATGTCGCTAAAGAAGTCGGGTGGAATACCGCTTTCATTAAATGTTCCTATGGGTAACCCGCCTGGAACACCTAGATACGGACTTGAAGTGGATATATTAAAAGTGAAAAACATCGCCATGCAGACTAAGTCTTCCAGCGGATAAATGCACCGAACACCAGGCTGCCCTAAAACCTCGTCGATTGAGGTCATCGGCACTGTTACATGGTCAAATTGCCCTTCCAAGAACATATTTTTCCTAACTTCCCAGTTACTTATCGTCTTAGCTGTTACTCGCTGCAGAAAACCGTTGGAACCTGCTGCTGGCCACCCGCCCCAGTAATTGTCAAACTTAACTATTGACCATTCGACCCCTGTTTGATAATAATCAAACATAAATGGGCCTGTTCCACACATGGCATTTATATGTGGACCTGGAGGCTCCTTGGTCTGATTTTCAATGGCTGTTCTGTATGGTCTGTTGTAGAGTGTCCAATTATTCCATGTTCCAGGCCAATCTCCTATCTCTGCACACCATTTTTTGCAAAGGATAGATGCCCATGTTTGTGATAGTATTTGCATGAAGGGTGGATAGGTTTTTGTCAAGTGAATGGTAACTGCCGTTTCATTCCTTGTGATAGCGTTATCTATTTGTTGTCCTGTTACGGTGAAATCTCCTTCAGCATCACGACTTCCGAACACGTCGAAGAGAGGTTCGTAGAACATCCATGCAGGGCCTCCTGCGACATCTAGGACTATGAACCTTTCAAACGAGTATTCTACATCTTCAGTTGTAAGCGTTTCACCGTTATGAAATTTGACACCTTGCCTTATAGTAAAAGTGTAGTTCAAACCATCAGCGCTAATGTCCCAACTGGTTGCTAGGCGTGGTACGAACTGGTTTGTTTTTTCTTCGTCAAAAAATATTAATGTTTCATAAACGTTCAAAATGGGCTCCATACTTGCAGTGTCATAGCATCGAGCTGGATCCAGAGTGCTAGGTTCGTATGGATAAGCCACTACCATATGACTTGGAATATTAGGAGCCCACTGGCACATGAGAGGATAATGATCGATATTACTTTCGTCTATAACGTAAGGTGTGTCACCAAATCCGTCATTGTCAGTCTCATCTTGATAAACACCAGAATAAAAGTCAGTGCCATTGTAATTGCTCCAGTAGTTGCCACATACTGGATAACTCATATTCCAAAAATCCACCGACTCCAACAACGAGACGTGCACACTATTGTTTACAAAGTTATTATTGAAAACAAAATTGTCTGAACAAGATTCAAACCCAACGCCTCCATAGTTGTCTCTTATGTCATTTCTAGTCAAATTGTTGTATGAAGAAGTTCTGATGTAGATGCCAAACGCGTCAGTTGCTTTTATAGTATTTCTAAAAATAATATTATAATTGGAAGAATCTTGCAGACTTATGCCGTTAGTGTTGTCTTTTATGTTGTTCTCACCTATGGCGTTGCCTGAACAATTATTATAGAGCAAGATGGTGCAATTGTAGGTGTTTATCAAAATGTTTTCAATTAAGGTGTTGTTTGAAGAACTAAACAGTCCTATGCCAATATCGCTGTCTGTTAGGTTGTTTTCACAGATAATGTTACTTAAAGAGTTAGAGAGGTAGACACCGTAGGAGAATCTTCTGATCTCCATATTCTTGATTGTCACATTGCTTCTGCCCGACAAGTCTATTCCCTTCAAGTCTATTCCCGTCAAATTTATCCCATCAACGACGTAGCCTGCCCCATCAACAACAATGCTATTCCTCTCGATAACAATAGAATCATAGATATTATCAGTAAAACTGTAGACGTTTCCGTCTCGACTGATTGGCGCTGAGTACGGGTCAACACTACCATCAGCCCTAATATAGACAGTTCCACTTGCCCAAGCTGATTGAAGGTTAAACGCAAATGTTAACATGCTTGACATCAATAAAGTCAGCATCATTCCTACAATTAGTTTCTTGTTCAAAGCCACTCCCCTTTCAACACATTATGTCAGTGTGTTAATGACGCTATTAAGTTTTCAGAAAGAATCTTCTATTGAATCAAAACATATAACATTCCAGAATGTCCAATCATTTTTCAACATCTTCTTTGGGCAAACTGTAACATGTTACTCACGCACATTGTCTTCGTCACTCCAACGAGCTTTTCATTTCTACATAACCAACTCTCCCATGACTTCGCTGAGACAACCTCCATTCCGAGGGCGCATTAAACGAAAACAACGTTGAAAATTAAACCACGTGACCAGCGCTTCCGAATTTTTATATTCTAGATATACCAAGTTAATATTGTACCACGACATTTAGTGATTAAATTGAGAACAGACAAGGAAATTTTGCTTTCACTCTTAATTTCGATTTATCTCTTGCCCTTCGTCCTTGGCCTACAGATGGGTGGCACTAGGATTGTTGAGGTTAAAGAAAATTACTCGACCGCTCAGAAGCCTGATGATGCTATAGGCTCAGGAAGCATTGAAGTCGGTCAATCAGTTGCCGGGTCTTTTCAAGAGAATTCAACCAGCGTCTTCCAAGGAGGGGGACAAGTGTTGCAACTTTCTTTTGCTTCCAGTTCAGCCTCGTTTACCCGACACTTAATGTGCAAGGATCATGACCGCTATTACAATCCAATTGAGCCTACGACGATTTTCAGACCGAGCGATACCAAGGCAGAATGTTTAACGACCGTTTCAACCGAAAAAGATGATACAGTCGACTTCAGATGGTTTTACAGGAGTAATTCATCTAGGACTTGGGTTTCTTGCTACAACTGGAGCTACGATGCGCTATACGTTGGAGAACAAGTCATTGCCGCTTATCTTGACATAGCGGGATGCGGGTTATATTACCCTAGGGCATATAAGGTTGAAGTTTACTACCTGAATAGCTCTCTTTTGTTTTCAGAGTTCTTTGAGATAACCAACGGCGGGCTAAATAGTCCTCGCATATGTGAAGATGTTAGCGTAAATGGAGATCCGGTCAATGTGAAATCACGTTTCACTATAGGTAATGACACGAAAGCATATCACTACTTGAGATTCGACAAAGTTGCATACTTCAATAACGAGACGGTATGTTGTCACAACTTCACAACCGTCTGGATTCAACCTGATGGTACCACGTACAAGACGTACTCGGGTAGCTTCCGTGATTACAAGGATGAAAACGTTACTTGGAACTATTGGGAATATGGGTACATCTCCGACGATTACATTTCCATCAATTCAGGCACTCCTGTCGGAAACTGGACCGTGGAAGTCTACCTCGATATCTGTTTCAACAATAGCACATGGATGCCTTACGGCCCCATCGCAACTACCCCGTTCATGGTTGGAAACGAAACTGTCGCAGACTGGACATTTATGGTTTATCTTGACGCAGACAACAGTCTAGAGAGCGCCGGCATTGATGTTTTCCTGAAAATGGCCAGTGTGAATTCCTCATCCCAGGTAAACGTCGTTGTACAAATGGATAGAATACCTGGTTATGACGATCGATATGGCAATTGGACGGATTGTAAACGTTTCAACATTACCAAAGGTATGACTCCCACCCCCGAAAATGCAATTCTAAACTTAACAGAGGTTGACATGGGAGATCCTAATACACTAAAGGATTTCGTCAACTGGACAATAAGCAATTATCCAGCGAATTATTACTGTTTAGTGCTCTGGGATCATGGAACTGGCTGCATGGGTATCTGCTTCGATGTTACAAGTGGAGGAAACAATTTAACCCTTCCAGAACTCAGCCAAGCTTTAAGCGGACTCCCCTCAATCATGGATGTAGTACTCATTGACGCTTGCAGCATGGGCATGGCAGAGGTAGCTTATCAGATCAAAGACTATGCGAACGTGCTAGTTAGCCCAGAAGGAATTGGTTGGGCACCGGCCCCCTATGATACTTACCTTTCAAACTTGGTCAGCGACTCTTCAATGTCGCCAAGAGATTTTTCTGCGAAAGTAGTCAACGATTATATAGATTGGTGTTGGAGCATCGATGTCAGTCAAATTCCAAACGCGACCATGTCGGCAATCGACCTAACTAAGATTGCGGGTTTGACGGAGACGATCGACGACTTTGCCATAAATCTGAGGGAAAAAGAAACTCTTTGCCATGAACAGATAAGCCAGGCCAGAAATCTAACTCAGGGATATGCTGGTCCTTTCGCAGGCCAGAACGGCTCCTACATTGATCTCTACCATTTTGCTCAGCAGCTAACCCGTCAAGATCCTCTTGATGAAGAACTCAGGAATAGCGCCTACCAAGTGATGGCTGCGCTTTCGATCGGGAACACAATAATTACACACGAAGAGAAGGCCGATTCAGATTCTCATGGCTTGGCGATATTCTTCCCTGATGAAAAGGGAAAATATGATTCCTTCAAAAGTGCGTACAACAAGACAGCCTTCTCGATGGATACCCCATGGGATGAATTTGTGGAATATGATCTCTTTGGGTGCGTCTTAACGATTCAGACGCCTTATTCTGGCATCCCAGTAAAGGTTAACGAAGAGTCATATACGACAGATGCATATAAGAAAATTCAAGTGTTTGTAGCGCCTGGTTCTTATACCGTCAATGTCACGACCGTTATTTCAACAGGGCCTGATTCGCGAGGAGTATTTGCCAAATGGAACGACAACATCACGTCAAATCCAAGAACCCTTCTTGTGAGCACAGCATTAACATTAGAAGCTGAATACGAGACTCAATATCGACTGATCATGGATGCAAACCTCGGCACGACAAATCCGTCTGCGGGAGAATACTGGTACCGAGCTCATTCAACCGTCCCGATCAGCTCAACAACTCCAATCACGACTTCAGGTGAACGATATGTCTGGCTCGGGTGGACTGGAACAGGTGCCGGAAGCTACAACAGCACTGGCAACCCAGCTTCCATAGCCTTGGACGGACCTGTCAACGAGACGGCTACTTGGAGACACGAATATTACTTGCTCGCAGATTCACCCAACGGTTCATGTACGCCCACAAGCGGATGGTTTGAAAGTGGAAAGTCCATCAACGCGTCAGCCACCTCGCTAGTCTCAGGGTCAGCCGGCACCCGGTACGTGTGCATCGGGTGGACTGGAACCGGAAGAGTCTCATCTTCTGGAACAGCAACATCCGTAACCTTTACGATAGACAAACCCTCAAGCGTAACGTGGATTTGGAAGACCCAATACCTGTTGGTTGTACACACTAATCCCGCCGGATTAAGTCCGCAACCAAACGCCTCTTCGGTGGGGCCATGGTACGACAACGGTACAGTACTGTTCTGCACTGCCCAAGAAATAAGCGAAAAAGTGCTTGACCACTGGAGTGTTGATGGGGCAAACTGGGATCGCGGCATTAACCCGATAACCGTCACTATGGACGGGCCACACGAGGCTATTGCCCACTATGTGGCCGCGCCTGCCTCATGGCAGAGCTTTTTCCGTCCTGAGATACAGGTTATCCTAGGACTTATAGGACTAGCACTCAGTATCGTTCTGGTTAGAACAGCATGGATCAGAACTCTCAGAAGAAGAGACATTATGAAAGCGCGTGCTGAGCCCAGTGCAGTTGAAGTGCCAGAAGTTGTTCTTCCAAGCCGCATTACGACTGGATATGGAGATCTTGACAGCTTGTTGCTCGGCGGGATGCCCGAAAATTACGCAGTCATATTGGCCTCACCTGCATGCGACGAAAGAGACTTGCTGATTAAGAGGTTTCTTGAAGCTGGGGCGAAAGAGGGCCAAATCACGTTTTACGTTACCACAGAGGCGCATGGAATAGGAGCATTAGCGGAAGAATTTCAAGCAAGCTTTTACGTTTTCATATGCAATCCCCGGGCAGACGCAATGATAAAAAGCTTACCTAACGTGTTCAAACTGAGGGGCGTGGAAAACCTTACCGAAATCATCATTGTATTGACCAAAGCTTTTCACACATTAGACAAGTCGCTGAGTGGCCCGAGGAGAGCTTGCATTGAAATCGTTTCAGACGTTTTGCTGCAGCATCACGCCGTGCAAACCAGAACATGGCTAATCGCCCTTGTTGCAGAGCTAAGATCCTGGGGCTTTACTACTTTGGCCGTGATGAACCCCCAGATGCATTCGTCGGAGGAAGTCCATGCAATTCTAGATCTTTTCGAAGGAGGGATCGACATTTACGAGAAAGAAACCGAAAAAGGTCTGGAAAAATTCCTAAAAGTCAAGAAAATGCATGATCAAGAATATTCAGAAAAAGAAATGCCTCTGAAAAAAGAAAGACTGGAAACAGGAAAGAAAGAACAGAGCAGCCAAAAGTCTGAGCCTTAGAAATCATTGCACATTAACACATGCTACTTGTGAGGATATGTTAGGTTTTTCAGGTCTACTTTTGCCCAAATAACGGCGTATTTGGAAAGACCTCGATACCGTTCTGATCTATTGTATATGGCACGAGGCTCGGATTGACCTTGGCTTCTCTCATCTTTTCAACTTGTATCGCTCTCGTTGTACTTCCTCCTGAGAACAGAGTCTGCATCATAATAACCCCGTGAACCAGAAATTCTTCTTCCAAGGCACTTCGTTCAAGGCCCAAGTGCCCCAGTTCGGTGGTTACAAGGCTTGTAACATGCAGATCTGCCAGTGATTCGATCAGGTCTACAACTGCAGTCCTTCGTTCTATAGGATCTGGAAATCGGTACAAGAGTGCTGCCAAAGTGTCCACTACAACCCTTTTCGCCTCCGTCAACTGGATTTTTGCCTGCAAGTCTTCGACAAGTTTATCGATAGATAGTTGCTTACCTCGTAAACTCTGGGACTCTTCCTTGTACAGCTTCTCTTTTAGCATCGCCACTCGCGACATTCGTGTGGCTTCTACGAAGGCAAATTTCCTCTGCTCCTCAGCTTTCTGGAAATCCCATCCGAATTTTTGCATTTCAGAGTAGAAATGATCCTTAGCTTCGTCTAGGCTGACGAAAACTCCATTTTCTTGATTTTCATAGATTCCTTGATGCAAGAACTGGCCGCAAAAAATGGTCTTTCCAGTACCTGGTCCTCCGATAACCAAAATGACTCTTCCTTCTGGAAAACCACCGCCAACCAACTCGTCCAAGCCGCTAATTCCAGTTGCAACCTTTTTTGACATTTTTCCTCACCTTAAGTAACTTCAAATTATGTTTCATCAGTATTTATAGCTTATGTTTCCAATATGTATGGAGATGTCTCCCGCACTTCCCTTTTTTTCTGTTCGTGGTTCGCATTTGAACTTTTATGCATAACCTTAAGCTTCATGTCAGAAAAGGCAGCATTATCTTTAGTTAAAGCTCAGCTTTCAGTAATCTTCTTTAACTGTTTTTTGGTACATTTCCACGATCTCGCTAACTGTTGTCGCATCTTCTGCCACTTTGTCAAGTCTATAATTTCCTGTGAAACGTGGAAATCTGATTGCCAATCCGCTTCCCTTGCGAATAGTATCCACTGCGCATACATGAATTGGGCTTAAGGTTATTTCTGCGCCAAGAATCTCGATGACGACAGCGGGTTCAAACCAAACGTCAGCCTCAAGCATCGAGTTGACCTTTGAATGCTTGTGCTCAATGACATGTTTCTTCATCATCTTGGGTAGCTTGGCCAAATCTTCATCGCTGAAGCCTGTTCCGCATTTCGTGACTGTTTCAAAAGTGTCGGTCTCAGGGTTATACGCAGCCAGAAGCTAAGCACCAAAGCTCCAGCTCTTTTCCCTTCCATGGAAAGCACCAACAGCAACCAAATCCACGGTATCCATCATTTCACTCTTGTAATCACGTTTGTACTTTATCCAAAGCCACCCCTCGCCCCAGCCTCGTACTCGCAATTTTTGCGCTCTTTTCAAGCTTCGCCTGCAGTTCCTCCTTAGAAACAGCCTCACCTTTCACCAAACCCAAACTATAACCCACACTATACGCCAAAAGCCACAAACCCAAAACCTCTTTATGAACCACAACGCGCCCAACCTCACCCATCCTAACCCAAACCCACCTTCATATTTGAAACCTAATAGAGGGCCCTAGAACCATTGCACGCACGGGACTCCCGTCGTGTCCCAGTTGAACGTTAACAGTCTAGTTGCTCTGGGAACCAGGCGTTTATCGTCTGCACTCCCATGATGTTGCTGTCGTAGGAAAGCAAAACACGTTTTCAAAGATCACATACAACAAGAAAAAAGGGGGTTATGGAGTGCAGAGGCCAAAGTTGGGGGTCATTGAGCGCACATGCCGAAGTTTTTTGCAACTTCCCTAAGGTCTTTGCAATCGACCTTGTTGTCCTCGTTTATGTCACAGTCCAAGTTCCATCTTGGATGCGGTGGAGAGCCTGGATACAGATAGTCTGGACCGTAGGATGCGAAAGACCACGCTGATTCTCTTATGTCTTTCATGTCAACCTTTCCGTCGCCGTTCAGGTCGCCTAGAATTCTGACTTTTATGTTCCCATCATACCGGGTGTTGTCCACTGGTGCGTAGTCCGCGGGTATCGTTGCCACCGCTGTAATCGTATAGTTATGACAATAGGGTACGTTCGCAGTGTTCCATACGAACAAGAGTGTCTTGCTTTCTCCTATGAGTAGGGTTGTGTCTTGTGTGCCTATTATTCTGTTGGCCGTTATGTTGTAGTATAGAGTGGTACTCACGTCTTCTTGGAAGTCTCCTCTGTTTATGACTGTGACGCTGATGTTGGCTTGCCTTCCTTGGAAGACCCATGTGCCACCCAGCCCCCACTTGCAGTGCCGAACGGTTATGACGATGTCTGTCACTGCAACGTCGTGTACGCGGGTCACGTAGTTGCCAGTTATGCTTCCTGAGCCAGTGACAGTGATTGAACCCGACTGTAACGAGGATAGACCGGTTGTAGAGTCCCAATCGTACTGCTTCGCGCCTAGGCCGACAAGTAATGGCGACTGGAATGCGAAACTGTAGAGTGAGCCGCTGTCATACCACAATGAGGCTGGAAGGGCGCTAACGCCATAGTTCGTTCCGTCTATGACGACTACGGTGTCGGTGAAGTCTGAGCCAACACCAGTTTGATAGCATGTGATGTTGTACTGGAGCATATACGCTAGTGTGATGGTTGTGGATCCCGTCATGGAAACGCTGGCAGATGGATCGTAGTGGTCGAACCTGTACCTTGCGTCAGGGCCATCATTGATGTGGTCTTGAGGGCTGCTCACAGTTACGGTTGTACCGGAGTCGACCCATTCAGTCCATGCTGTTGTCTCCGGTACGTCAGTGTACGTGGTTCCAGATTGGGTATAAGTAACCTCGAACGTCCCTCCAATGGCTCCAGCCGGGCTAGTCGTGACAGTAATCTGGTACTGAACCTTAACAAACCAGCTCGCACTGTCTGAAACGCCTAAGCCGAGAATATCACTGCCGAGGGCTGTGACGGTGTTGGATATGTCTCCTGACGATATTGGAACAGTGTAGGTCAAAGTGAACGTCTTGGTCTCTCCGAGGGCTAGGCCGTTGCTGTAGATCGGTCCCAGAACAGTGTCGGTGACAAAAACGCTGTAAAGCGCACAGTCACCCGTGTTGCTGACGGTTATGGTGTAGGTTATGGTGTCGCCCTCATGAGCGTACGCTGGACCAGACTTAGAAACGCTGATGCCTGGATGAAGAACAGTAACAGTCCAAGAGGCACTGTCCGAAACGCCTAAGCCGAGAATATCAGAGCCAGACGCAGTAACAGTGTTAGATACGACGGTTGAAGGTGATGGAACAGTGTAGGTCAGGGTGAACGTCTTGGTCTCTCCAAAGGCTAAGCCGTTGCTGTAGATGGTTCCAAGAACGGTGTCAGTCACCGAAACGCTGTAAAGCGCACAGTCACCCGTGTTGCTGACGGTTATGGTGTAGGTTATCAGGTCACCCTCATGAGCGTACGCTGGACCAGACTTAGAAACGCTGATGCCTGGATGAAGAACAGCAACAGTCCAAGAGGCATAAGCCGTCTTCGGCTGGTTGAGCCCGTTCTTGTAGGTCACTGTAACAGTGTTTGTTATATCGCCGCTGGGAGTAGGAACGGTGTACGTGAAAGCCCTAGACTCAGACGCAAGAGGAGCCAAACTCGCAGAGAAGCTTCCAGACCTGTCGCCGAGAAGCGAGTCAACAACGGAAACCTTGTACATGGTGGTGTCAGTCGACGGGTTCGAAACCGTAACGGTGTAGGTTATGGTGTCGCCCTCATGAGCGTACGCTGGACCAGACTTAGAAACGCTGATGCCTGGATGAAGAACAGTAACAGTCCAAGAGGCACTGTCCGAAACGCCTAAGCCGAGAATATCAGAGCCAGACGCAGTAACAGTGTTAGATACGACGGTTGAAGGTGATGGAACAGTGTAGGTCAGGGTGAACGTCTTGGTCTCTCCAAAGGCTAAGCCGTTGCTGTAGATGGTTCCAAGAACGGTGTCAGTCACCGAAACGCTGTAAAGCGCACAGTCACCCGTGTTGCTGACGGTTATGGTGTAGGTTATCAGGTCACCCTCATGAGCGTACGCTGGACCAGACTTAGAAACGCTGATACCAGGATGAAGAACAGCAACAGTCCAGCTGGCAGTGTCCGAAACGCCTAAGCCGAGAGCGTCATAGCCAGACGCGGTTACGGTGTTGGATATGTCTCCTGACGGAGTTGGTACGGTGTAGGTCAAGGTGAAGGTCATGGTTGCTCCAAAGGCCAAACCGCCTGTGTAGATTGATCCCAGAAGAGTGTCCGTGACAAAAACGCTGAAGAGTGGGCAGTCGCCGGTGTTGGTGACAGTTATGGTGTAGGTGATGGTGTCACCCTCATGAGCGTACGCTGGACCAGACTTAGACACGCTTATGCCAGGATGAAGAACAGTAACAGTCCAAGAGGCGGAAACCGTCGTCAGCTGGCTGCTGGCGTCCTTGTAAGTCGCCGTGACAGTGTTCAAAATGTTGCCGCTGGGAGTGGGAACGGTGTAGGTGAAAGCCCTAGACTCAGACGCAAGAGGAGCCAAACTCGCAGAGAAGCTTCCAGACCTGTCGCCGAGAAGCGAGTCAACAACGGAAACCTTGTACATGGTGGTGGTACTGGACGGGTTCGAAACCGTAACGGTGTAGGTGATGATGTCACCATCATGAGCATAGAGCGGACCGGTCTTTGTAACCTGTATGCCTGGATGAAGAACAGTAACAGTCCAAGAGGCGGAAGCCGTCTTCATGTCGTTGAGGATGTCCTTGTAGGTGACCGTGACGGTGTTCGTTACGTCGCCGCTTGGAGTCGGTACAGTGTAGCTGAAAGTCTTAGTCTCAGACGCGAGAGGAGCCAAGCTGGCAGAGAAGCTTCCGGTGAGGCTACCCAGAACTGAGTCGATGACCGAGACCTTGTACATAGTGGTGCTACTGGACGGGTTCGAGACCGTTATCGTGTAGGTAATCAAGTCACCTTGGTGGGCGTTGGCTGGACCAGACTTGGAAACACTGATTTCTGGAACGAGCACGAGCTGGCTTATGGTGACGGTGGCGTCTGCGCTCTCGGCGCCTGGCGGCTGCCCGTGGAAGAACTTAACCGTGATCGTTTTGGTACCTCCGGTTGTGTAGACGTGTCCCCGATCCGGGTACCCGCCGCCTGGGTTCGTGTTGTAAGTACCGCTGAAAGTCTTCGCGTCCCCATCAAGCGGGTTCCAGGTTAGGTAGGGAATCGCGTTTCCCGTGTCGGACCAGCGCCAGACGGTGTACGATCCATCACCCCAGCCTATCTGAATCCCGTATTGCTTCTCACTCCCCGCCCCAGGGTGGGCAGAGAACGTGCCCGTAAGCTCAACAGGGTTCCCAACGTAAGCCGGTGGCGGCCACGCCCCGTTTACCGTGCTTATCGTCACAGAATACGATGGCGGTGTATCTGTGAACGTCGTGGTTGCTGTGTTTGCTTCGTCCGTGGCAACCACGTTATACGTTCCTGTGATGCCGTTGAGCTGATAAGTGCAGCTGAAAGCACCAGACTCGTCTGTCGAAGCATAAATCGTGTCTATAATTGAATCTGGACGCGTAATCGTAACCGTGACCGTTGTATTAGCTAAGAACCCGCTTCCAGATATGGTCACTGTTTCTTCTGGACAGTAGTCCGGCTTGTCTGTCATAATAGTCGGCTCTGCCGCATGTGTCAAAGGTGCAACAATCATCATTGAAAGCATTAGCATTAAAATGATAGCATATGCTGATATACTAGATATTTTCTTCGTTTTTCCTTTCTCCTTTCAATTTTCTTAGTCATGGAACGAAGCTTACGCTTCGTTCTATGCAATCTTGTATAAAAGATGAAAGCAGCTTTTAAGACTTATGAAACTTTCTTCAGTGGTCAAAAAAATCCAAACGAACATAGAGTAACGGCGAGGTTTCGACGTATTCCACCTCAGTGCGTTCCTCCAGCGTCCTAATGTACTCTTTCTTTGCTTCGTCCATCTCGTGGCTAACCGCCCCCAGACACAGTCTGCAAGCCCGCCTTAGCATAGAACCTATACCAGGTCTCATGTACGACCTAACAATAGCAGCTTTGGACAATCTAAGATGCACTACTGTTGATTCAACGTCTTCGACTTCAAGCCAGTCTAAAAGTTCGCAAGAAAAGAGGCAATGTTGCCCTCAGTTAGAGCCTAGCTTTCGCTAATCTTCTTTAACTGCTTCTGATACATTTCCACGACTTCGCTACTGGTAGTCGCGTCTTCTGCTGCTTTGTCAAGTCTATAGTTACCCGTAAAACGCGGAAAACGAATAGCAAGTCCACTTTCTTTTCGTATCGAGCCCTTTGCACATGTGTGTATCGGGCTTAACGTTATTTCTGCCCCCAGAATCTCGATAACGACGACGGGTTCAAACCAAACGTCAGCCTCAAGCGTTGAATTGACCCTCGGATGCCTATGCGGAATAACGTGCTTCTGCATCATCTTGGGAAGCTTGGCCAAATCCTCATCACTGAAGCCCGTTCCACATTTCGTGACCGTCTCAAAGGTGTCGGTTTCACGATTGTACGCTGCGAGAAGCACGGCACCGTAGGTTCCGGCGCGTTTCCCTCTACCATGAAACGCTCCCACAATGACCAAGTCAACAGTGTCAGTCATCTCGCTCTTGTAGTCCCTCTTGTATTTTATCCATAGCCAGCCGCGGGCCCCTGCTTGATACACTGAATCTCTGGCTACTGACTTACAGACCAAGCCTTCGCAGCCGTCTTCAATGGCTTCTAGGAAGAATTTCTCAAGCTCGCCAACATTTCTGGTGACTATTGAAGTGGCTATTTTCACTCGGTCGGCTTTTTCAACAACCTTCTCAAGCGTTTTTCGTCTCACAGGGTATGGCTTCAAAGTGAAATCCTGCCCGTCGGCGTAGAGCACGTCGAACATGAAAAGGGAGACAGGATAATCCTCGATCGCCTGCTTGATCTCGTACTTGCGCCTTCGATGCATAAGCTCCTGAAACGGACGCATTTCACCAGTGTCAGGATTAACGGCAACGCATTCACCTTCGATGATGGCGTTTCTTGCCTTAACACATTTCTTGAAAAGCTCAACCGCGTCTGGATACTGGTTCGAAATAGTCTCCAGACGCCTGGAAAAAAGCGTTACCTCGTCGCCTTTCTTATGAGCTTGAATACGTTCACCGTCATACTTGTACTCGGCTGCACACTTGCCGCCCAGCTTCTCCAAGATTTCTTCTGGCGACGAAAGCCTTTCTGCTAGCATAGGCCGTATCGGTTCACCGACCAAAACCTCAAACTTTTCCACTCCTTCCAGTCCCTTTTCAACCACAACTCTCGCAACTCTCCCGAGGTCTGAGGAAACATTGTACGCACGCTCTACAAGTTCTCGAGCTTCTTTTCCGCCCCCGTAGGCTATGGCTAAAGCATCCAGAACCGTCATGTCAGCGATGCCGAGACGGAGATTGCCGGTGACTGTTCTTATGACGTATCTGGCTTCTTTCGGAGAAGCAGCCGACAAGAGGCCAGCCAAAAGCGAGAGTTTCAAGTCAACGGCACCTGACCCCGATGTTTGAGCCATCTTATCAAAGGTTTCATACACTTTCTCAACAGTCAGCAGCTGATGAACGAATGTCAATTGCCTTTTTGACGTTATGAATTTCTGTGCTGTTATGCCGAGGTCGCCGCTCTTTTTCAAATCCTCTTCAACTTCGCTTTCTCTTCTTCCAGAAGCTTTCGCAAGCGCTCTTATTGCAAGCCTTTCAGCAACGCCTATCTCAACACTCACAAAATCAGGGTATATTCTGCCCTGAGTCAGGTAAACAACCTTGTCGATAACTTCCTTTGGCGTGTTCTTGAGAAGTGTCACGAGCAGGTCTGTCATTTCAAGCCTTTTGGTTGTGGCTTCAATCTTTTCGTAAGCCTCAGCGATGACAGCGTATTGCAATGATTATGCCTCTGTTTGATAGAATGTCCGCGCCGAGATATTAAAATTTCATCTTACTGGCCACAGGTTTACGGAAAACCGGTTCTCATGCATTTTTGCCAATTTACTCTCCGAACGTTTCATAGTGGACTATTTCGTTTTGAGGTCTTCGATTTGGCGCAGTGGGAGATTCTGCAGGATGACCCACTGGAACGACAGCCACTGGTCTTATTTCCCGAGGAGTCTCCAGAATCTTTTTAGCTTCTTCTTCATCGAATGCACCAACCCAGCAGGTTCCCAGCCCAAGAGAGTAGGCAGCCAAGTGAATGTTCTGGACAGCGGCAGCCGTGTCTTGAACGCAATACAGTTCTTTGCCGCGAATCCCATACCTTTGAACAATGCGGTTTTCATTCGCACACACGACAATCACGACCGGAGCCTCTTCAATGAACGTTTGACCCAACGCTGCCTCGGCAAGCCTTCTCTTGATCTCCGGCTTGCGAACTATTATGAACTCCCACGGCTGAATATTTCCAGCTGAAGGAGCCCAGCATGCTGCTTCAATGAGCTTTTGGACGATTTGCGCGGGAACTTCCTCGTTCTTGTAGGCTCTTATGCTTCTTCTCCCTTTGATCGCCTCTAAAACATCCATGCACTCAGCCTCTAGACAAGCTTGTGCTGATCTGCGCATTTAATAGTGCACTTGCTCTTTAACATGCTTCCAGCAAATGCTCAACTCATACGACCTGATTTACTGGCAAAAACTCTTTACAGCCATAATCCACTCTTTCACTTGAGTAACATGAACAAACACCGCGTGAGAAACGCGCTGATCTTGATTGACATTTCACTGGTGATTGCTTGCGGCACGTATTTGCTTAACGATCGGTTCTTTTCTTCTCATCCCTTCATGTCGCGAACAGACGCCACATTTGTTGAAGGCATCTTCTTCATCCTCGTAGGCTTTCTAGTGCTCATTGGTTCAGGCGGCGTAACTCGCACTAGCCAGAAAGCGGCAATGCTGGCTTCGGCTGCGAAAGCAGTCTCGAACAAGGACGCTATAGGACCTTCTGAAATTTTCAGGAGAGACGCGTGGAAACCGAAGGGCTATGTGCGGCTTGGGTTGGTCTTGATAGCGGCAGGAGCATTTCTGCTGGTCATCTATTTCGTGTCGCTCTGCCTTTTCTGACACAGGCTCCAGAACCCCAGTTTACACTGCAAAAGCCTTAAGTCCTTTCGTTCTCCATTTCTGTTCGGATGATGAAACCGAGAGTCAATAGAGCGAAGGCAGTGATGTGACTCGACGGGCGAACTGACATTTCCTTCTACAGAAAACTTATCAGCGCAGAACACGAATGAAAAAGGAACCATGTTGAGTCTACAGAAGCGGAACCTGGGCGGAAGAGCAGTTGCCTAAAACTAAGATGTTAGAAGCATTAGACAGGCTTTCATCGAAAAAAGCCGTCAAGTATGGCGTTTACATGACTGCCGTGATACTGTTCTTCGCGTTGATATTGCTACCGCCGATTCTTGGGATAATAATCAAATGGAACACGATGCAGCAGGTTCTGAACCAACCAGCTCTTATGTCACGCGCTCTAAGCGCGGTCGAAAACTCCTTCACGATAGCCTTGCTCGTGTCAGCATTGGACGTTGCAACAGGAGTTCCAATGGCTTGGCTGATAACGCGTGGAAAGTCAAAATGGCTAAACGTCTTAGACACCGTGTCGGACATTCCGTTCATCGTGCCGACGGCTGCGCTCGGCTACTCGCTCCTCCTTTTTTGGAGCGAACCGGGCGGCGTGTCTTCGCTTTTTGGCAACTCGCTGGTTTCACAAGGCTGGCTTCTCGTCGTGCTGCTTCACTTCACATTTTCCTATCCAGTCGTGGTGAGGGTTATAGTCGGAGCGCTGCTTGATTACAAGAAGGAATACGAGAATGCATCGAGAACCTTGGGGGCGCCACCGTTCACAGCATCGAGAACAGTGACCTTTCCGATCATAAAACCTTCGCTGATAGCAGCTTTCATACTCGCCTTTTCGCGGTCAATTTCAGAAACTGGAGCCACATTCATAGTTGCAGGAGCCTTCGAAAATGGGCCTGTTTTCATACAAAACATGAAAAAAGATTACGTTGGGTCTACCTATGAGGGCTCGATTGTTTTCGCAAGTTTCATACTCATCGCAGTCGCACTTGCTATCTTCTTGACGATTAGGGCCCTCGGACCCAAGCTCAAGCTGCCCGTGAGAAAGATATGGCCGACATTTGAGCGGAAATTAAGCTATTCCAAGGCAGCGTCTTCAAGAGACAGCATCACCCTTCTAATTTTCTTCGCCATTGTGCTCATCCCGTCGCTTTTCGTTGCGCTTCCAGCACTCCAAGCCATTTTCACGGACACACTGCCTAAGTCGCTTTCCGGCGCAGGCGTCTGGGGAGAATACTGGCAAAGCCTCCTTCTCTCATATTTTCTGGGGGCAGTAGTCACCATCTTGAACGTTATAATAGGGTTGCCTATGGCAATTATTGTTGCAAGAAGGAAACTCGGAGCTCTACCATCTGCAGTGTTAGATGTGCTTGTCAACGTTCCGCTTGTCGTTCCTTCCATAGCCTTAGGCGTGTCCCTTGCCATCTTCTGGAAGGCAAACTTTGCCTTTATGCCTGAAATGGTGGTGCTGATTTTCGCGCATCTTGCAATAACGTACCCCTACTTCGTGAGGTCGATGTCGGCGGCGGTTGAGAGAATAAGCCCAGACTTAGAGGAAGCTGCGAGAACGCTTGGAGCAAAACCGCTAGGCGTCTTCAGAACAATAGTCCTGCCCCTGACCAAATACTCCATACTTTCAGGCGCCATAATGGTTTTCACCAGAAGCGTCAGCGAGACTGGCGCAACCGTGGCGGTAGTAACAAGCCTGCGAACAGCGCCTGTAGTGATAGTGGAATGGGTCATGAAGAAAGTGGCAGCCACGCCGCTGGAAATCGGTCTTGGCTGTGGCTTCCTGATAGTGTTCTCCTTCATAATTCTCTTAGCATTGAGGCTTATCGTGAAGGGAAAAGGAAGATACTAGCATGGTTAATATACCGCTTACAATCTATGCAATAAAATCTTACAGCCGAACATGGAATATGGAGGAAATCTGACCAGTGCCAGATGTCCGAGTGGTCAACGTTTCGAAAAAGTTTGGCAAAATCGTCGCCTTAGACAACGTAAGCCTCCATATCCATGAAAAAGAATATTTCTCGCTGCTTGGTCCGAGCGGATGTGGAAAAACAACCCTGCTTAGACTTATCGCCGGGTTAATCCAGCCCGATAAAGGCGAGATTTACATTGGCGAACGATTTGTCAACAACGTTCCGCCTGAAGACAGAGACATCGGATTTGTCTTTCAGACTTTCGCCCTGTTTCCTCACATGAACGTTTGGGACAATGTCATTTATGGTCCAAGGGTCAAGGGGTTCGACATGAAAAAAGCAGGCACCATCGGGCATGAAGTGCTTGAAATGGTCAAACTGCACGAACGGTCGGATGCCTTTCCAAACGAGTTAAGCGGCGGAATGATGCAGAGAACAGCAGTTGCAAGGGCCCTAGCAGCCGGAGCCAAACTGCTGCTTTTAGATGAGCCTTTAGGACAGTTGGACGCGAAAGTGAGAAAGGAGCTCAGATATGACATAAGAAGAATGGTGAAGGACCTAGAGTTGACAGCGATACACGTGACTCATGACCAGGCCGAAGCCATGTCGATTTCGGACAGAATAGCAGTTATAAAAAAAGGAAAGGTCCAACAGGTCGGAACACCCGAAGAGCTCTACATGAACCCGCAAAGCGTGTTCGTCGCCAACTTTATTGGAGAATCAAACTTCTTGGAAGGATACGTTTCAACCATGATCGGCAAGGAAACGTCAGTAGAGCTTCGAGGAGAAAAAGAAGTCCACGCCATTAATGGAGACTTGAAAAGAGGTGAAAGAGTGGTTCTAGCCATAAGACCTGAAACGTTCACAATCGAAAAGGGAGCCAAGCGGGGAGAGAACGCGATTTCGGGCTCGGTAGAAAGAGTAGTTTTTGAGGGAACAAACATTCGATACGAAGTCAGACTTGAAAACCAAGACTCGATCTTGATTGCTAAGCCCTCACTGATGGGAGAATGGTTTAATATAGGCGAAAAAGTCACAGTTAGTTTCCAACGTGAAAAAGCCCACGTGTTCCCCTATCCTGAAACTGGACTCAAAGAGGAGATAGCTGTTGAGTGAACTGGTCAAATGGTTTGAGAAGAGAAGAGAGACCAAACGTTGGCCACCATACAGCGACATCTTGCTCTGACAACAGGGATCGTTGAAGACTTAGAGAAGGCAATAAGGGCCGCAGTAAAGGGCGACGAAAAGGAAATGCAAAGATCTGTCGAAAGAGTAACTAGCGGCGAAAAAGAAGCAGACACTCTGCGACGAAAAGTCATGGACGAAATATCAAAGGGCGAGCTTTCTCCAGTAGACAGAGAGGATCTGATGGACTTGATCAAAAAAGTAGACATGGTCGCAGACTGGAGCCGCGAGTCCACACGCGTCCTCGGCGCCATCCCTATGCAGCATGTGCCGGATCCACTTAAAGAAGAAGCGATTGTGATGGTTCAGAACGTGAAAGAATGCGCGGCTTCGCTTCAAAAATGCGTGAACAAGATGATGACGAAACCTGAGGAGGCACTTCAGGCAGCGGATGCAGTGGAACGAGAGGAAGAAAAGGTTGACGACATCCATGAGAAGGCTCGAACACTACTTGGCAAGGAAGACCTGCCTAAGGCGGGAGTGGCAATCCTAATAAGCCAGCTTTTCGAAGCCATAGAAATGATTGCCGACGCATGTGAAGATGCATGCGACCAAGTAAGGGTCATAATGGTCCGAAGATAAGGTGAAAAACCATGACGGAAGCAAAAATAAACATATCAGAACTCAAAAGCGAAGGCAGCGACATAATCAAAGACCTGACAGAGTTCCTGAAGGAAAAAACCAAAGCGGAAGTTGAAGCTGGAGTAAACGAGATAACGGTAAAGAGTGAGGAAGAAGCAATCTCAAGACTGTACCTGCGGACACTGCTGCGCAAGTTTCTGCACAGGAAAGAGTTGAAGGACTACTTCAGGGTTATAGGCGGCAAAGAAAACACGTTGGTTATCAAAAAGAAGAAAATCGCTGAAGAAGAATAACGTTCTCACTCCTCTCTTGGCGCCTAAAGCTTCTGCTTAACGACAAAAAGGATTCCCAGCAAAGTCAATGTTGCCCCGAACCCAAACAAAGGCGCCGGTATTTCTTGAAACAGAGCCATACCGAGAAATGTTGCGCCGATGGGTTCGATCAAAGCCATCGCCGCGGTCTCGAAGGATTTCAGGTTTGACAAAGACGAGAAGTACAACGTATGCGCTATCGCCGTGGGGAATATCCCTAAGCCCAAGAGCGGAAGGATGAATTCCGTCTTCGCTGGCAAAGCCGGAGTTCTCTGAGTAACTGGCAAACCAATGACACCTATGACGATCGCAGTCAGAACATACATTGGGAGCACCGCAGTAAGAATGCTCATCTCGCTTCTCAGTTTCCTGCCGTAATTGAGATAGAAAGCCTCAACCACAGCAGCCAAAACTGCTTCCAAATCCCCTATGAGGCTCGAAGAAAACGCCCCCGACTGAACACCCGTACTGCCAGTGATGGTTTCGGCGAATGCAATGATGCACACACCCATGAACGACACTGTCAAACCTGCCAGCGCCAGCCGGCTGGGCTTGATTTTGAACAAAAAACTTGAAACAAGCATTGAAAAGATCGGAGAAGTGTTGACCAGAACTGTCGCATTCAGAATAGTTGTGTCCTTCACGGCGGACACGAAGAATATGAAGTGTAGGCCGAGGAAAAAGCTGAGGATGAGGAGTTCCTTCGCATTCTTCCTTACCAAGACGAGGCTGAACGGTCTTTTGGCGACGATCAGTATCGCGGTTAGGGCCAAACAGGCGATTATGATTCGCCAGAAGGCTATTGAGAACGCGTCTAAGCCTTGCAGGAACCTTATGAAGATGGCTGCTGTTCCGAAGAGAATGCCTGCTGCCACGCCCTCGGTTAAAGCCAGTTCTCTTGTTCTTATCCGCATCCGAGCGCCCCGTTTATTCTTCAGTTGAGATGCTTTTTAACAAGTTGAGTCTGCACATATTTTTATTTACAAAGGAAACCAATATAACATTATTTCAAAATTGAAGGTGACTATTAAGTGAATACTGAAGAGATTATGCAGATTTCTTTGAAGCTTGCAGGTCTTAAGGAAGTCCCAGAGGACAGCGCCATATACGTGCCTGGCGAAAACATCGAAAAGGTTCTGTTCGGAATTGACGCTGGCGCTTCTGAGCTTTTGCTTGCGAACCACTTGGGTTACAATGCAGTCATCGCCCATCACCCAGCCGGCGGAGACGCAGTCATAAACTTTCACCAAGTTTTCAGAAGGCACATTGAGCAGATGGTTAACGCAGGAGTCCCGAGAGAAGAAGCGGAAAAAGCAGTTAGGAAGAAGCTTGAAGACTTGGAAGTGGAAGCACATTCACGAAACTATGCTCATGCAGTTGACGTTGCAAGGCTTTTGAAAATGCCGTACATGAACATTCACACGCCTCTGGACGAGGTTGGCAGAAGAATCATGAGCGAACAAGTTGAAAAACGGCTTCGAAACAACGCCACAGTGCAAGATGTGGTTTCTGCTTTGAAGGAGCTCCCTGAATTTGCAAGGGCATCGACTGAGATCGAGATAAGGCTTGGAAAAGCTGGAAACCCAGCTGGAAAAGTTGTTGTTTCACATGGTGCTGGAACGAACGGCGGATACGAAATTGCGAAAACCTACTTCAAACATGGCGTCGGAACCGTCATATACATTCACATAGGCTTGGGAGACTTGGAAAAGCTGAAGGCTGAAGGAAAAGGAAACCTGATTGTCACAGGTCACATAGCAAGCGATTCAGTTGGCATAAACCCCTTCATCCGCGAGCTCGAGAAGAGAGGCACGTCGGTGGCTACGCTTGGGGTTATTCCAACATAGAGGAAAGATGCAGCTTTGAGACTTGTCCGCTATCACCAAAGGGAAAAAGAGCAATTTGGCGTATTGACAGGAAACGGCATTGTTTGTTTGCCTAGACTCGCAAGACGTTTAAATGTGAAGCTTCCTGAACAGCTGGAGCAACTAATTATCTCAGGACTAAAGGGGATAGAAACCGCAGAAAGATTGCTTGAAAACGCTTCAGAAGAAGACGTCAAGACTGCTTCCTTGCCACTCAATCGTGCAAGGTTGTTGGCGCCGGTGGCTTCTCCTCCCAAGATTGTCTGTTTAGGCCTGAACTATCGAGACCATGCCGCCGAGCAAAATGCTAGCATCCCGGATGAGCCGATAATTTTCATGAAACCTCGCACAACAATAATCGGGCCGCACGAAGAAATTGTGAAGCCTTCGTTTGTTAAGCAGCTCGACTATGAGGCAGAACTGGCCATCGTTGTAGGCAGAAAAGCCAAGAACATCTCGGCTAAGGAAGCCAAGCCGTACATTTTTGGGTACATGATACTGAACGATGTTTCAGCCCGCGACATCCAGTTCAAGGACAGACAGTGGACTAGGGGGAAAAGCTTCGACACCTTCGCTCCGACTGGACCATGCATCACCACCGAAAACCAGCTTAAAGACACATCAAACCTGTCCGTCCGCACGTGGGTCAACAACCAACTTCGCCAAAACTCCACGACAGAAAACATGGTTTTCGACGTCTGCGAGACAATACATCACTTGAGCCGAGTGATGACCCTTGAACCGTGCGACATCATAGCAACTGGAACCCCAGCAGGCGTAGGCTTTGCCATGAAACCCCAGCCGAGGTTTCTGCGATCAGGAGACACTGTAAGGATAGAGATTGAAAAGATAGGCATCCTAGAGAACAGCGTCGTTGAGAAAGAGGGAACCTCCTAGATACACTTCTTCTAAGTCTATATTCTGAATTCATAATTGATAACTCCAAGTTCTTGAAAAGCAGTTCTCGGGTAGCAGAATGCTCAAGAATTCTTCTCCAACCCAGAAGACGGTTCAGAGCGTCAAATGTGTTAAGTGCGGCAAGAAAGACGCAACGAGGGAAGACCAGATGTGCGATACTTGCAGGTTTCTGGCTGCCCTCGACGGGATCACTGAAAGCAGAAAGTGAACTCACCGCGCTGTTCTGGCTCTGATTTGACTTCGATCGTACTTACGTAGCCAGTGCCCTAGACGACTTCCAAGCTCTTCCTTATTGTTCCTTTTGCCATTTCGACGTGTTCTTTCTCTTCTGCATCTTTCTTGACGCTCTCGTTGCATCCTCGCGTAGGCAAACCCTTGTGGCGATTGACACGGTTTCTCAGTCACCTTCCAATTGAAACCTTGCTCACGCCAGCCTCTTTCTCAAGCCTTATAACATGCTCAGCCTTTTCCGCGAAGGCCTCGCTGTGCGTAACAGCAATTATCTGCTCCACAGCTTTGAAACGTGATATAGCTTCGGCCAAGCGATCTATGGAACCGTCTTCTCTGCCAAGGCTCTCTGTGGGTTCGTCAAGAAGGAGCATGCTTAATCCGTGACCTGTCTTGGACTGCATGATCAATTGACCCAGCCCTAGGCGATAGGCGAAAGCCAGCAATGTTCGTTCTCCGCCAGACAGGTATGAAACCTCACGCTCAGCACCGCTTTCGCTTCTGACATATGGCGTGTAAGTCTCATCAATCATAACGCTCAGCAGTGGACCTTCGCCACTCACCAAGCTGTCCAGAACCTGCTGAACAAAGTTCCTCAGGACCTTTACAAACTCTGTCCGCAGCTTGGGCTGGATGCTTCTGTATCCGTCTCGAATGCTTCCGATGATTTCCACAATCCTTACTATTTTCTCCATGCGCTCGATTTTCTGCTGGGCTTGATCAATCCTCTCTTTCAGTTCATCCAAACGTCTGGTCAAATCCTTCTTGCGGTTCTCCTTGGTTCGCAGGTCCAATTGTACTTGATAGAACTCATCTGAAGCTTCGTCTTTTCGAACTTTTGCAGTTTCAAGCTCGGATGTGTCAAATTTGCTGATCTCAGCCTCTACCGCTTCAAGCTGAGCTCGCATATCCTCTCTTAACCTTCGCCTTTCTTCCAGCTCCCTTGAAAGGTCAACAAGAGATTGAGATTCGTCGTTCATGCGGTTTCTCAGGTCCTCAGCTCTGGGGATGAGCAATTGCAGGTTCGAAAAGGCGTCGTTTGCCTTCCTTTTTGTCTGCTGCAGGTCCTCAATTTCCTTTTGAAGTTGACTTACCGCTTGCTGTCTCTTGCCGTTCTGTTCCTGAATGCCCTGCACTAGGCTGTTCTTGTATTCTTCTGTTAACGGTTGCAGACACAGTGAACAGCGACTTTCAGCCGCCATAGAAGACATTCTCTTTTGGTCTTCCCGCATGCCTCTGAGAGTTGCTTCTTGTTCCGCTTTCATGCTTGAGATTTGGTCGTCAAAAGAGACTGCCAAATATTGTCTCAAGGCTTCAATCGGTTGGTCGGGTGAAACACCGATCTCTTTTAGTCTTGCCTTGTGAGTCTGTATCTGAGCTTCCATTGTGGTTGCCCGTTGCTTCAAATTTTCAATGCTGTCTCTCTTGTCCGCAATTTTCTTGTCTAATGTCGCCGATGCTTCCTCGATGTTCTTGAGGTTTGCTCGTGTTTGAGCTTCTTTCCGTTTGAATTCTTCTGCGAGATTTCTGACCTCTTCAAGTTTTCTGAGTTTCAAATCGGCTTCTCCCAACGCCTTTTTCGCTATGCTTAGCTTCTTTGCTGCGTCCTGCAGTTCGATTTCGATCAGCGAGAATTCTTCGACGGTCTTGTTATATTCATTGTTTAGTTTTTCCATTCCAACGATATCCGGGTCTTTTTCGTAGGCACTCCTTTCTCCTTCATATTCGTGCTTGTAGTCTGCAATGTTGCTCCATGCTGTTTCGTAGTCGGACAGCCCGAAAAGTTCGTCTAATCGTTTTTGTCTTTCTCTTGGCGCGACATCCAAGAGCTCTTTCAAACGCTCCTGTCTCACCCAGACTATTTCGCGGAAAAGGTCCTTGTCCAAGCCTGTGATGGCTTTGATTTGTTCAGCCACGGCGTCGCTTTTCACGCTCGATATCAGGTTTTCGTCTTCGAAGAGTTTCAGCTCATCAAAGTCTTGGCCTATTCCTTTTCCTCGTCTTTTCAACCCGCGAGATATCTTGTAGCTTTTCCCATTTTGAACGAATTGAACGGTGACCTTGCCGTGGTTTGAGCCTTCTCGCAGTAGATACTCGAAGCTTCTGCCCACAGGGTCTCCGAACAGGGCGAAGTCTATTGAGTAAAGGATGCTGGATTTTCCGCAGCCGAGCCCGCCGACCAGGCAGTTGAAGCCTCTTACGAAGGGCACGGTTGACTCTGTGTGGGAACGTACGTTTTCGAGTTGGACAATTTCAATTCTCATTGCAGAAGCTCCTCCAAGGTTTGTTTCACTTTTTCCTCTTGTTTCTTGGTCAGCGGTTCAATGAGGCTGATTGCGATGCGGGCGATTCTTTCGGCTTCTTCTGGGCTGTGACGTTCTGAAAATATCTGCATGAAATATTCGAAAGCCTTCGTTTTCAAGTCCTTAAACTCGCTTTCGAATATTGATCGAACAATCTCCTCTGAAACCTCACTTTCACGCAGCAACACGACAGGATGCACGAGCAATGCCTTTTCAGCCGCTGCCCTAATGCTGGCAACATCCACTTCGGAGCGGTTTGCCTCGGCTGGTAAGACTCCTTTCAAAACCAAGATGATGACAGCTCCGTCTTCATCTGCGCCTTTGACAAGTTGAACGGCAAGTTCTGTTATTCTCGGAGGATTTACACCCATAAAATCATGTTCTAAAACGACGAACTTGCGGGGCGATTCAAGTTCTATGAATTCAGGTGAGATTTTTCCTTTTTCATCAACCCTAACATGGTAGAACCCTTTCTTAATCTCGGCTTCGTCGTAGCCAACGGTTTCGGTGCATCCGCTGTAGACCAACAATCCGCTCTTAAACTCTCCCTTGTAAGGCTTGTGCACATGACCAGCAGCATAGTATTGGAACCCTTCGGGGATGAGTTCAGGCGGCGCCTCAGCCTCCATGTACGGTGGTTTGACGCTTGGAAGGTCTAGAGCCATGTGGAAGACGAAAATGTTGAACAGTGAAGCGTCAGGTGTCGGCCTGTTTTGCTCCATGAAGGCAGGAAGCAGTTCTTCCGTCTTGCGTCTGGTTCGATAGTTCGGAATACCGTAGACATAGCAGCAGTCAGGTTTGCGCCAGCAGGCTCCTTCATGTCTGGGCAAGTAATAGATGAGACCTGCGCTGTCCAGCGGATTCAGAATGGAACCAGTTATGACGTTAGGCGCTGAATCGTGAGAGCCGTCCACGACTAACACGGTGATGCCGCTGTCGCGGAGGCGACTGAAGTTTCTGATTGCGTTCTCCAACGTGACATTCGAAGGACGCGCGTGGTGGAACAGGTCTCCCGCTATTATCATGAAATCGGGCTTCAGCTCAATGGTCTTGTCGACCAGTTCTTGAAAGGTCTTGTCAAAGTCTTCGCGTCTAGCCTCTAAGCCGTACTGCGAATAGCCAAGATGCAAGTCAGCAGCGTGGACAAAGCTGAAGGCTTTCATGCAGTCCTTTCTTCCCATCGTTGACTTTGAAGCGTATACTCATCTGTATTGCTGGTTTTAAGAATTTAACACTTTGACATCAAGGCCCTTTCCCCTCATCTTAGAGAGAAATGTATAAACGATTAGCCATCACCATCTCTTCCAACAGAAGGCGTGCAGGCATGAAATGCGACAGATGCCGGAAGGAAGTGTTCCTCCCTTTTAGGTGTCCGTATTGCGGGGGCTCTTTCTGTTCTGAGCATCGCCTGCCAGAGAATCATGATTGCCCGCAAATGAAGCTGGCTCGCACGCCCAAACAGGAAACGCCGCCGGCACTGGTTCAGAAAAGGAATTCATATGAGTACAAGGTTGTCTATGCGCCGCCAGCGTTGACGAAGAGAAACATACGTTTCAGCAGCCAAGAGCTCAAGCACTTGACGATAGCGGCACTGCTCGTCATGGGCGTTGCAGTATCCATGGGATTTTTCTCGAACTTCTTCAGAAGCGACAACGCCTTGGATTACGCCATGCTGACTGCATTCACAGTAGCATTGACTGCATCGTTCTTCATGCACGAAATAGCTCACAAGGTGATTGCGCAGAGAGAAGGGTTGTGGGCAGAATTCAGGCTGACATTCACAGGCGCAATTCTGACCCTACTATCTGTAATCTCACCGCTGTTCAAAGTCATATCTCCTGGCGCGGTCATGGTGGCTGGATTTGCTGACAGAAAACCAATAGGTAAGATATCCATCGCAGGGCCAGTGACAAACATCGTGCTATCGGCACTGTTCATGGCGGGCGGATTAGTTCCGACCACATATGGTCCTGTACTTGTGCTCGTCGCTGCCTTTAACGCGTGGACAGCCGTTTTCAACTTGATTCCGTTCGGGATACTTGACGGGTACAAGATTTTCCTGTGGGACAAAAAGATTTGGGCCCTGGCTTTTGCTGCAAGTTTGGTTCTGACCGTCCTTTCATACTTGCTTCTTTCATACTTGCTTGTATGGCCTCTCTTGTGAGCAAAACTATATATATTTTTTAGAAATGAAAAGAGTACGTGGACCCAAGGACAGCTTTTCAGTGAGTGTAAATGGTTAACAGAGACAGACATGACATTACTTTCGAGATATTGAAGAAGGCAAAGTCTGGAAAGAACAAGACAGAATTGATGAGAGACGCTAACCTTTCATACTCACTCACAAAGCGATACTTGAATGTGCTGATCAGTAAGGGCCTTCTGGAAAGTGACGAAAAACATCGTTTCAAGACGACCAAAGAAGGCTTAGTCTTCCTAGAGAAGTGCGAAGCGTGTCCGTTATTCAAATGGATACACGAAAAATAGCTGTCTGCGCGTCTAAAGAAGCTCTATGGTTACGTGCACTTCTTCTGGGACACGAATTCTCATGATGCGCCTCATCACGCGTTCTTCAGCGTCAACGTCAATAAGCCGCTTGTGAATCCGCATTTCCCACCTATCCCACGTTGCGGTTCCTTCGCCGCAAGGCGACTTCATCACTGGAACTTTAAGTCTCTTTGTTGGCAGCGGAACCGGCCCAGTAAGTTTGACTCCTGTTTTCTGGGCGATTGCTTTCAGTTCTTCACATACTCCTTCGAGTTTCATGTAGTCGGTGCTCGTTAAGCGTATTCTTGCTTTTCTTGCCATCCATAATCTTTCCTGATTTGTCGCCCGACAGGTTTATTGGGTATTTACCTTAGACAATTAACCGTGAATAAAAACCTATCGAAACAAATAGCTCCAACAAATACCACGTTAGCTACGAAGGGACACGCAAAACATGAAGTTGAAGGCCAGAGGCATACTGTTCGACTTGGACGGCGCGCGCAATGAATGCCCATAGCCCGCCCAGAGTGGAGCCAGCTGCGAATCCAGAAACCAATCCCAAGCAACAGAGCATTATCGTTCCTCCGCTGTTGTCTTGCGAGCGCGTTTTTCCAACGAAATCTCCAGCCTCTTCAGTTCCCCAAACTGCTTGCTGATTTCCAATTCTAAAGCGTGTTTCTTTTGCAGTTTTTCGTCAAGCTCACTCTTTAGCAAAACATGTCTTTCTTCCAGCAGCAACTGTGTGTTCATATTCCTTCACCGCTAATTTTCTTCTGTCAGCGCAAACTGGCTAGACTCTTTTGATGTTCAGGTAGCGGATCCCCAGATCTGGTGCTGGGCGGGTGTGCTCTTGAAACAATTCCTCGACTTCCGCGATTGATGATAGTTTGTTATTCTGTGTGCGGAGATGAACCTTCTGAGTTATCGGACGTTTTTGAAGGAACTCGTAGCCACAGTCGCACTTGAATCCGACAATCTCGTCTTTTCTAACCAGTAGATCATGGATGCATAATGCTTTGCATTCAGCCTCATGTTTGTGCAGCCTCCAAGCCAAAGCGAGCTCTTCTAAGCTCAATGGTTCTAACGTTTTTGCCTTGGAAACAAGCCAAAAAACGTAGGCTCCCAGCAGAAACCACACACCCCACAACATTATCTCCAGCATTTTTTCACACATTCCTTCACGTTTTTGTTACATAGACATAGCGCGCAGGCTCTATCTGAGGACGTACCCAAATACAATATATTACGAATTACGATATAAACTTTGCCCACAACTCACATGACTGGATGAAACCGCTGCAAACAAAATCTTGGCAGACATCATGCATATAATTGGATCCTAGACCATGCTTTCGGTACAATTTAACCGCGCTACCATGCTTGCTGATATGGACAAGTGTGCCATGGTCTAGCTTTCATCGTGGTGCGTGCACTGCCCTTCGGATACGCGTTTGCCATGAAATTTCGCGCGCATGCGTGTTCCTAAATTCCTTTTTCTACATGCGATGGAATTACGGCCTTATAAGAGTGTACGCTCTTTGCTGAATCATATTTGGATCATATACTAGACCCGAGGGGAGGGCTGTCAGAGCACACGCACACCGACAACGCGAGAAATTCTGACGGGCCACCATTTCCTTCTCAACCGCGACAGGAACCACCCCTTCTTAACAGAGGATTGTACGTCAAGCCACGCCTCCATCCACACACGAAGCCAAATAAGAATAAAAACTCACAACACGAACGAATTTAGGAACAACCATGCGCGCTAGCTTAACGCAGTTGGCAAAAGTGCCTGAAATCATGGTTCACCGTTTCATTAAGGCCGCGAATTCCATGACTTTTTCCATAGGTAGCGCTGGATAGATTTCAACGTTCTTGAAGAATTGGAGCATCGGAGACATATAGCCAAAAACAGCCTCTTCGCTGTTAGCTTCGAGAATAGTGACACCCTTACCCACTGGTGTTCCGTAATTGCATATTATTTTGACCCCTTTCAAGGACCCGCGTGCCTTCGCAAAATCTGCTAGCTCTTTCATCTTCTCGGGAACGCAGTCTACTATCGCCAAAAACAGCATCCTTTGTCACCCCCTTCTGTTTTTACTCCTTTTTCTGCATCAACTTGGCCTTAAGTTCGGGCAGCGTAAGCCTGTCAACCATCCAGCTCTCCTCTGGAACCTCGTGGATTATCACCCAAGTGTAATGCTGTGGCTGCTTAGCTTCTTTGACAATTAGATCTGTGACTTTTCTCGACAGGTCAGCCTTCTGTTCGGCTGTTAAAGCGCCCTTTCCAAAATACATTTCAATTAGAGGCAAACCGATCATCTGAGCATCTGGGTTACTGTAGGAGCTATATAATAGTTATGGCACTGGGGCCCTTTAGCCCACGCTTTTGTTTCCGTTGTAGTTGCATAGGTATTCGTAGCCTGCCTCTATTAGTTCACAGACTCACTCTTGGTCGCCTCCGCGCAACGTAGATTAAGCTATCTTACCTAAAGCGTACAATGAGGAGATACATATTGGGGTCAGCGTATTTGAATCCTTCTTGCTTAATCGCTCAGGGCAAGAACCTCTCATCATTGTCTGCCAACCTCAAACCTTGATAGTTCCGAGAAACCCATCCCTGAAAGTGAAACAAAGGATTAAACTGATAACTCTCATGGGACTTGCTTGAACAGTAAAGCGAGCTAAAAGATTAAATAGAGAAATCCTCAAGTATGCCGCTAAAGGATTGAGGGAAAAGGCAAAGTTTTTCCCTTTCTCTCCTTGCCTTTGCCCTTTGCCCTTTAATCTTTCTCCCTTCCCCTGAAAATGTAATGTCCAAGATTCTACATATTGCTTGTGGAAGACTGTCCTAGAAGAATCCTCTACTCAAGTTTATGTGAAAACTGATTATTCCCGTTCCTTCTTTTCTTTCTCATTTAGCAGATAGGGCGTTGTTCTGTGAATTTCCAGACTGCTGAAAAACAGAAAAAAGGGGTTTTGTGGTGGATGTCTCCGTCTCTAGTTAATAAAAACTTATCAAGATAAATAGCACCAACAAATACGACGTTAGCTAGGAAGGGGCACATAGAACATGAAGTTGAAGGCCAGAGGCATACTGTTCGATTTGGACGGCACGATAGTGGATTCAAAAGAGGCATATTTTGAAGCTGCGAGGACGGCTTTCGCGGCAATGGGACAGGAAACGGTCAACATCAAAGTAATGACCGAAATCCCGAAAAGGCTTGAACAGAACATGCCGATCAACGACCTGATCAGCAGAATTGACGTAGACAGATTCCTGCAAATATACCTCAAAGCCTACTACGACGCCACCGCTTCAAGAACAAAACCGTTTCCGAACGTTGCGGACACTCTGAAGAAGCTCTCGGAAAAAGCAAAGTTAGCACTAACCACCAGACGCCACGTTCCTACGAGGGAGGTGATCAGGCAACTGGAGGAATTTGGCTTGGCAAGATACTTCCAGAAAGTGGTAACCGCCTTTGACACGTTGAATCCGAAGCCCTCTCCCGAAGCGCTGCTGGAGTGTTCCAAGCAGTTGAAGGTAGAAGCATGCGAATGCGTGGTTGTCGGGGACTCTGTCGTCGACGTAAGAGCTGGAAAGAACGCTGGAGCCAAGACGGTTGCAGTCCTATCTGGAATATTCTCTCGCGAGGAATTGGAGAAGGAGAAACCCGATTTAATTCTTAAGAGCGTTAAGGAATTGCCAGATTTCATTGAATAAAGCCCGAAAGGGGCTCTTAGAATATTTCTAAAACCGTAATATGGCTGAAAATTATCGAAGAAAGTTATAGAAGCCATTACGAATAAAGCTTAATTAAAACTTCACAGTCTTGTTTTAGTTGGAGAAGGCTTCGAGACGGGAGTACCTATGAACTTCATTGAAATCCTCTTGTCTGAAAAACTCAAAGACAAAAACCCGATGCTGGACGTTTTGGGCTCAGATCGCAAGGTACTCCAAATAGCCTGTCAAGACCTGACGAACTATCTTAAGGTTCACTGGGACCTCGTCGGGAAAGAAGCAAACGAGTGCGAACTTGTGGAGAAACTGGAAAGCTTCTTCAACGAAAACCCAACTGAGCTGGGCGAGTTCTTGAGCATCTGGACTGGAATATGGCTCAGGAAGTGGAAAGAACGAGTGAAGCTGCTCATAGGCAATGAGAACACGAAAAGATGGAACAAGGTCACGAAGATACTTGACAACGCAGAGCCTCTGTGGGAAAAGCTTTCGAACCGACAGGAAATGCAGGAAGTAATAACGTCGACCCTCATCAAAAACGGAGAGATCTGCGGCACATCAATTCTTGCGGAAAACCTTCTGAAGATGGAGCTAGGCGACGAAAAGAGAAAAGAATACGTTAACGAAAAAGAACAAGTGCTGAGCGTCATGAATAACACCTTGAGGAAGGCAAGAGAACTGGCTCAAAGCAAGGGACCGCTGATTTTCGTCAAGGTCGACAAGGGATATTATCAATCGGCGCAGTAAATGATCAAGCGTTTTAGCGCACTCTTTCTCTGTGAACGTTCTTAGTCTGCCACGAGTAAGTCCTGATGGCTGCGGTTTCGCCGTAGCCGCAGGCTGCGCAACGTTTCTTTCTCAGGTTGTACGCTCTTCTTCCGCATCGCCTGCACTTGATATGAACTGGCTTGCCGGCGCGCTTGCCGAAGGAGGGCGTTCCCTTTCCCAAAAGTTGTCACCTTGGCGGCGGCGAAATCAAAACAACATTGTCGCCGCGGACGATTATCATGCCCAACTTTCTCACGTTGTCAGATGTCGTGTTATCTTCCGTCTCTTCCAGAACCAAGTTCAGGTGTTGGTCGAACCCCTTCAGTCTGCCGCGTAGACTCTTTCCGCCCTTCAGTCGTACGAGCACAATTTTTCCGAGGTTCTGCTCAAGGATTTCAGTTGTCATTTCGCTCATTTTTGAAACCTCAAACCTATACTTTCACGCCTTTTATATTAAACTTACACATTTAAACCTATCTAAGAGAGGCACACCATGCCGGAAAAGTACAGAAGATACTTTCTGAAGGAAAGAGAGGCAAAAGCATTGCTAACCAAGGCTTCGGAAAGGCTTGGGCTTGACTTGGAGCAGTTCTTCAAGCGCAAGGTTGACTTTGAAGTCGTTGAAACCGATTTTGCAGAAATCTTCCTGCTGAACGGTGAACCGCTCTTAGGTAAGAAGGAAGAGAGCATTTATCCAACCCTAGTTTTCAACGGGTATTTTGCCGTAGCCCCCAAGGTTGTTGTTGACATGGGAGCGGTTCCCTACGTGTGCAAAGGAGCAAATGTAATGGCGCCCGGCATCATGAGGTACGAGGGGGAGTTTAAGAGGGGAGCTTTTGTCTTCGTCGTAGATGAAAAACACGGCAAGGCACTAGGAGTCGGGGAAGTTCTATACGATTCTGAAGAGGCGAGGAAAGTCAAACAGGGCATTGTCATTAAGAACGTTCATTTCGTAGGCGACAAGACATGGAATTTCATCAAGAAATTCACGGCTAAAGGTTAATGAAACGAGGAAAACGGCGGAAGAGACAACAACACGCTAACGTGCGTTTACATTCACCGCCCCGAGCCGCATGCTTTCTCACATCAAAAGCAGAACCTAACCAAGGTTCTTGGACTCAACAGCACATTTCGACGGGATATCAGATCTCTCAGCCCCATGCATGCCAACCGCCAAGATAGCCACGAGCCGCTTGCCTACGAACACCGGATGAATGCTGAGGACACACGTTGCTAGACCAGATACTGAGGGAATATACGCACGCCAAGCGCTTGAACCTCACCTGCGATAATGTTGCTGAAAGATCAGGCCGAAATGTTGCCAAATACGGCTTAAAAGTGGAAAATGAACCCAAAATTCAAACCTCTGATCCTCAAAACCCTCTAGCTGCCAAATTCCTATCGCATATTCAAATGCAGAATTAAGAAAAACTTAAACTCTAGAAGAGCAAATAACAATGTGTCGGAGAGAAGTTTGCCAGGTTTAGGCGGTATACTCCGCAAATCCAAGAAGGAAGAAAAGGAAATCGAGGTTAAAGGTGCCTCTGGCAAGACTTATTTGAAAGCCATGCCTCTCCGCGACTTGGCTGAGTTGGACGGTGTCAAGAATGAAGTGAACTCTGGGAACATCTTGATTCTCAGGATCACTCCTCTCGCAAACAAGAGCCTTGATGACGTCAAACGCGCAGTAAACGAGCTGTGCGAGTTCGCCGACTCGGTTGGCGGAGACATTGCAAGACTTGGCGAGGAAAGGGTGGTCATCTGCCCCCCAGGCGTGAAGATTTGGCGGGAAAAAACGCCAGTTTCAAACGAGCCTATACCTACAGCAGCCTGAAAGTCTCCATCACTGACGGCGCAAACGCTTGAAGTTCACATCTTCTCTGGAGGAAGTTTGCCATGCCGAGGCATTTTGCCCTTTCTCCATGGCACACGATGACTCTTTCAGGCTTCGGCTGAAGGTGAGTCAAGTAGTTGATTAGCTGTCGCCTGTCCGAGTGGCCTGAAAAGCCTTCAATTGATTCTACACGCAGCCTGACTTTCACAATGTCAAGTTTGCCGTCATTGCCCATCATCGTGACCTCGTTGAGGCCCTTCTGCACTCTCCTTCCCATGGTGCCTTCAATCTGATAGCTCACAAAGATCATGGTGTTTTTTTCGTCATCTGCCAAGCTCTTGAAATACTCTATTACAGGCCCGCCTTCGAGCATTCCAGAAGTGGCCATGATGATGCACGGTTCACCGTCTATCACTTCTTGCCTGACGCTCGGATGCTCCACAACTGTGAAGTAGTCTGACTGGAAGGGATTGATCTCCTCGTGAAGTATGCTGTGACGAACCTCTCTGCCCAAGTATTCAGGATAAGCAGTGGTTATAGCTGTTGCCTCGGAAATCATGCCCTCGATGAACACAGGCGTTTCCTTCATCAACCCCCGCCGCATGTAGCCGTCAAGAATAAGCATTATCTCTTGGGCCCTGCCTACTGCTGGCACAGGAATCAAGACCTTTCCCTTGCGCTCAAGAGTTTCGTTCACAATCGCTGTCAAGCGTTCTTCAGCCTCAACCCGCGAAGGCATGATATCATCTGGGCCGCCATAGGTGCATTCTGTTATGATCGTTTCCACTCTCGGAAACTCGGTTGTCGCCGCTTCCAGCAGCATAGTTCTGGAATACTTGTAGTCGCCAGTGTACACGATGTTGTGCAGGCCTTCGCCTATGTGCAGATGCGCCATCGAAGAGCCCAAAATGTGACCCGCATTATGCAATGTTAGACGAATGTCTGGAGCTATGTCCGTCACAACGCCGTCCCGCAATGGTATTGTGTGGAGAACACATTCACGAACATCCTTCTGATCATAGTGCGGCGTTACGCCTTGCTTGCCAGCAACATCCAAGTAATCCAGCTGAAGCAAAGTCATCATGCTCGAAGTAGGC